>Ga0055476_10000497_pt1 | contig 10297 bp, 9 predicted proteins | sample Muzzi_CordC_D2_FD_57682 | JGI IMG/M metagenome (GOLD analysis project Ga0055476, IMG submission 57682) | Wetland microbial communities from San Francisco Bay, California, USA, that impact long-term carbon sequestration - Muzzi_CordC_D2 | ecosystem: Environmental > Aquatic > Marine > Wetlands ... | reverse complement strand
AATGGAATGGGTGGCAGCTTTGCCGTGGAATCAGTGGCAGGCTTGGTCTGGAATACGCAGTGATCGGCAATTCGCACCATAATATGAACCGCCCGAAGCGGCCTGAACAACGGAGTCTGACGGCTCCTTTAGCCCCGCAAAGGAGGTCGCCACATCAACTGTAGCTGGTCAACCCAGCGATTTTCCAACTCCTGTCGCTGGACACTACCCCCGGAATACCTGCTCATCCCGACCCACCCTTGATGCAAATTATTCTCTGGTCCAGGAATGCTGACCAACAAGGTTTCTCTTCCGGTCCAGACAGGCGGGGCTATCTGGCTCGCATCTTTCTCTTTGAAATATCACAAAATCCATGAGACAACATTATTCAGCGGGATCGATATCATCATATACATACAATCCGGCATGTGTTGCCCTTCTTCTTTCAAACTATCCCTCTGCCTCGCCAACCCGTGAAAACCTCGCCAGGCCCCTTTCTGAAGCTGACCAAACAACTGCTTCCTACGGTACTTCGGTATAAATATAACGTGGTACTAACACTTGCAGAGGAGGACTTGAACTGAACCGCCCCGGTTTTACCGCAAGCTCCATTTCTTGAGAGGATGGAGTCACGAACAAGTCAGCAAGGTATTCACCCGAAGCCCGGGAACGCGCGATCCGGCTGGCTTTCGAACATCAGGGGGGGGGTACTCATTGCAGTGAGCGGCAATGGAGTCGATAGCGCCGAAGATTGGTTGCATGACGCCCCCCATACTGAGGAAGCAGGTACGTCAAGCTGAGCGTGATCAGGGGTTGCGCTCGGGGTTGACCAGTGACAAGCGGGAACGGCTCAAGGCGCTGGAGCGTGAGAGCGCGATTCTGCCAAGTCTTCGGTGTTTTTCGCCCAGGCCGGTTCGACCGCAGACCGAAGTGATGATGTTGTTTGTCAACGGACACCGTGCCGAACATAGGATCGAGCCGATCTGCGCGCTGCTGCCGATCGCTCCGTCAACGCACTACGAGCACAAGGCGCGGGAGGTGGACCCACGGCGGCTTCGTTATTGACCGCTTTGCGCGGCGCATCGTCGGCTGGCGCGTGGCGAGTTCGCTGCGCACGGACCTAGTTATGAATGCGCTGGGACAGCGCCTTAGTGCCATGGCCGGGACGACCTTCGGCCTGCTCAAAAATGAAATCATCCGCCGCCGTGGATCGTGGCACAACATCGACGAAGTCGAATATGCCACACTGGAATGTGTCGAGTGGTTCAATCACCGCCGACTGCTGGAACCGATCGGCAATATCCCGCGGACGGAGAAGGAATCGGCGTATTAGCAGCCCCCTGGAAGAGTCGGCCATGGTGGCCTGACTCAAGCGAGCGGGGCTCCGGAAAACCCGGGGCGGCTCATACCGGCAGCTTACAAGGGCTCGCCGCATTGCGAGCAACGCCATATCTCGCCTTTCTGTTCTGCTGTGTACTTGACCCGGGTTCTGTATACCATACCTCAACACCCCATCCTTTCTTGATTAAAGTTGAAGTGTTGCGTGGACTGATTGAAACCGCCCCCATCACTGGATATTGGCGGGATACATGGGCGGAGCCGTACCGGCACTGAGCGGGTATCCCGTTGCATTCCTGTTGCCATCCTTGTCCCAGACAAACAGGTAAACATTGTTCAGACTGGAGAACCCGCCCTGATTCACATCGACCGAGATCTTGCCGGATGACCAGGATGTCGAAGGCTGTACGGCAACGATGTGGGACTGGTTATAGTTGGCGGAATCTGTCAGCTCCACGTGTGCCAGGGAGTTCGCGCCTGATGCCACATAAATATCATCATATAGCGGAGCACTACTGCGAATCCAGCCAGGGATATTAAGGTACTTGTATTCCTTGAGCGTCGGGCCATCCGCATCAAATACACGCCTGCTCATCCAGTTTTCCGCAACACCATTCTCCTCGGATACCGTCTGGAACAACACCTCGCCGCTAGCGGTCGGATCGGTCGGATTTGCCCTCAACCAGACGGAAATACGCATCCAGGAGTTCCACGACCACCAACTGCTTCCAAGCTTGGTGCCTGAAAGATTAAAATCATTTCCGGCCAGGTAGAAATCACCACTTCCGATATGAGTCGGCAAACAGACATCGCTCGAATTCCCACCGTGATCCAGATCTATCAGCCAGGCAAATTTCCAGGAGCTGTTGGTAGAAAACACGCCTGGGCTGGTGGCACCAGGGAAAAGTGTTCCATTAGGGACCCGGACCCAGTAGGACATGAAGACCTCCTGGATCCCCTGTTTGAAAACGAGTCGGAACTGCGGATTATTCTGCATCTTTGCGCTTAATTTACCGCTGTGCGGCTGCGCGGAATAAACCGACACCTTACTAATCGGATCCCAGCCTCCGATATCGGGGCTCGTTATCGGTATAGTATCACCGGCCTGCGCAGTGGAAGACTCAAACCTCTCAAACAGGTCAACTGAAGGACCCGGGCCAAAGCTGTTACCGCTGACAGTCAGCTTGCCGGATCCCAACTGGCTCGTATCAACCGAAGAGACGAATGGCTGTGCCAGAACCACGGACGAAATAAAATACAAACCAGCAAATATAATCAATTTCATGCACTTCATATTACTGTATCCTCGGTTGAAAACAGTCTTGACGACAGATTCAGCTACCAGTTACCGGATAATTGCTGCTGATACCTTGCTGGATTACACATAGTATTCAGCCATGTCATCGGCAAAGTCTTGCAGCAGATCACACATCCGGTTTTCCAGAGCTTGGCAAAGATTGGTTGCTGTCGCAAATTGCGAAACATGTCACAGAAGCTGCAGCAGTACAGGCATCCCTGCACCACCGGCTTAGCCGCAACCTTGCCCAGAACATTATTATTTTTCATACAAAATACGTTCCATAACTCACAAGCGAATGAATTATATACTATTATTTATCAGCCAATGAAGCAGCCCGGCCTTAAGCCACCGCAAATGTCACCAACTTGCGACGCAATCAGCGTGTAAAGCATAACCATTTGATAATGCTTGACATGACGCGTCGCCATTTAGCAACAAGGCAAGTCCTCCGGGTATCCAGGATCTGATTACCGGCAGGACTACTCCCGGCAACCCGCTCCGTGCCGGATCTGTTCCTGTCCCCTACCCAGGGCACATCCACTAATGCCCGAGGATATTCATATATTCTGAATCACACACCCGGTGTGCCTGAATTGACTGATTACCCGGCCGCATTTCAGTGGATCACGTTAATCCATTTCACCGGTTCAGGCAGGTTTGATAACCCAGCATCCAGCAGCCATTCCTCATCCGAGATTTTCCTGAAATGGTTGTTTGCATAAAGTGTCGAGCACGGATTATTGCGATCCGTCCGGATGTATCTTCCAACGTACTGATTAAACGCATGGCCAGTCGCGCTGATCACTTCGTACAGCATCTGCTGTTCAACGCCGAAACCCATTGCCCTGCAACTCATGATAAAGGTAATTATCTCCCCGACATCGCCGTCGGCCCTCAGCATAACCGTCGCAACAATACCGAGTGCGCCATACTTGTCGCGCAGTTTTCCTACGTATATCCGGTAACGTGCATCATGCAACATACTCGTCAACTCGCGTTTGCTATAGCGTACGGTAGTGGTATTGAACTGGTTGGTCCTCGTAACCAGCTCATATAAGCGATCGGTATCGCTTTTTTCCGCCGGTCTGAACTCCAGTTGCAACTCGAGGCTGCACATCATGGCCTCGTAATCCAGTCCGCTATCGAGTGACTTCCTTCTTTCCATCTCCAAACGGTACATTTCCGTCCGACTCCTTGACTCTTCGGTCAAGGAGGTATTCGGAAAGCTTGTCAGCAGTTCAAGCCCGCGCCACAGTCCCGGATTGTTTGCATCTTCAACCTGAATTTCAGGCAGCGACTCCTGCACCATCCCCAGCTCTGCCGGGTTGTCATCTATGAATATGACCGAGTCCATGCCAAGATTGAGCTCCTCGACAGCCTCAAGAATCGACTGGGCTTTCAGGTTCCAGTTTATCTTTTGCAGAACGAAGTCGCTCTCTGCGAGCTGCAACTCTTCCCAGCGAATATTACCCGAAGTATTTTTACTGACAGCGACAAGCAGCATGCCTGAATCCTTCAGATCCCTGAGCAAGGTCTGCCTGTCTGTATGGTGCGCCACATCACCATCAGCCATCACACCTTCCCAAAGCGTATTGTCGAAATCAACCATGATGACTTTCTTGTTATGGTACTTTTTGTATGCATCAATAATGTCGATATAGTGACCGGATATGTGATAACCGAACCACGACGTATGAAAGAAACCCTTCCCGACAACCCGTCGACTGAACACACTGCTGTCACATTTACGCTGCCTGTTTGCACGTGAAACACTCTTCTCATCAACGAGAATCGTATTCTCGCTGTTGTCGATTAATTCACCGATCCTGGCATTCAGCCTGTCGAGTGCATAGACCTTGTTTCGCGATAAAGGGGCAAGAAAGGGCAGCCTTTTCCTGTATCTCGACAACGGCAACCCGGATGTATTGTGGAGGAGAAACGGGGCCTTCGTTATCGTCCTGATAGTCTCGATAAAGTCGTGAACGAGATTGATAATGAATTCCACACGATCGTCAATTTGACCCCGCGTAAGCCGGTCACATTCCTTCATCAGTGTCGAGTACGCCGGTATACCGGCATAACTCATGAAGCTCATCGCAATCAAATCCACCCTGTTGTTGTGTATATATTCTGTTATTTCATCGGTACTGAGCGCCTTGCCTACGACTGCGCTGAAATAAATACACCGGACATCGACATTCAGGCCGCGATCACTGCATATTGGCGGCAGAAACAGCCTGATTTCATTCATCAGACAATCACCCAGCGCAAGGATTTCAATCCGCTCGCCTGTATCGGGATCAGTCAGCGGCGCATGAATATGCGCCAGCATCTGCAGGCTACTTTCGTAGGACTCCCTGTTTGCTATGGAATCTACGACTGCCTGTATATCCGAGGGGATGATCGAGCGAAAGTAGGCTGCACGATCTTCAAGGCTAAGACGATGCGGGGCATACCTGAGTCTTTCATCGAGATATCCATACAGGCAGGTCCTGGTACCCTTTCCCAGATATTCACGAAGCATTGACTGAAGCGGGCGCAGAAAACTGTTCCTTAACTGGTCCCTGTCAGCGTTTGCCAGCCCGCTTATCCCCCACTCCCTGACCAGATCTGCATTAAACTGATTGTCAAACCAGGCATCGAGAATGGCATCAAAATTTCTGCTTATCGCTGCCGCGAGCTCACGGCTCTCCGGACCGTGTATAACATGGGACATCGACTTTTTCCCGGTGTTTGCTGAGATTGTCATACTGTTCTGCCGGTGGCCCGCCTGCCGTTTCCGGACAGGGTGACAGGTAATACGGCCATCAAATGTGCGGCCACTAGATTCCCACCTTGCGCCGGAACAGGCGTCTGCCGAGCATGTAGATGATACCGGGGTTGTAGCGCTCTATCTCGCGGTAGCGCTCCAGCGTGCAGGCACTGATGCGCTTGCGCTGCCGATACACGCCAGGTAATCCCCTGATGGCATGATAGATACCCTTCAGCCAGTAACGGAAGTAGCCATCGCGCAGGGAATAGATCGACATCGCGCCCAGCCCGGTTACCAGCTTCCTGACGGCAGTCAGGGCCGGCAGCAGGCGCACGACCAGCCAGATCTGGTTACGGGTATCGTAATAATAACGCCGCCAGCTGACGCGTGCGATCTCGCTGTGTGAATGCCGTACTGTTATTGCAGGATTGTAGATGACCCGGAAACCCAGGTCCATGATGCGCAGTGCGAGGTCCGGACCTTCATGACTGATAAAGTAAAATTCCGGATACAGGCCCGCATCGATGACCACCTCCCGGCGAAAGGCAACGGCACCCTCGCTTATCTCATAGGTATCGAAACGCCTGTCGGCGTATTCCTCCAGCCTGCGATGATGGCACCAGTTGATCTGTTCCCCGGTTTCCTCATCGATCACCCTGAAGTTAACCGCAGCAACATCCGCCTCTGACAATGCACTGACAATTTCCGCGATGGATGTGTCAGTCAGTCCGGTGACATCATCATCGACGGTTATCACGATGTCACCACTCGCGGCCTTGATCCCGTGATTGCGCCCCGCGACGCCCTTGTTTTCCTGCATGCGAAGCACACTCAATCGCGGATCAGCCGGCAGCAGGGTCTCAACCGCTGTTTCGGATGCATTGTCGACAACAACGATATCAAGCGGGGTGTACGTCAGCGCCAGCAGCTGGCTGACGTTATTGCGGATTTCGTCCGGGCGCGAGTATGTCAACACCACAACAGACACCGGCGTACTAGTGTTCCCCATTGCGCCCCCCGTCAACCAGCCGCCAGTAGAGTTCCAGGTAAGCCGCTGCCATTACCTGACTGGAAAAATGCATCTCCAGTCGCTCATGGGCCCGCTCAGCCATTGCCCGCAACTGCGCAGGATCTGCACACGCTGCAGTGATGGCGCCCAGCAGGGCCGGCGTGTCCGCGGGAGGTACGATCATGCCACATCGGCCCTGATCCAGGACTTCGGGAACGGAACCTACCGCACTTGCGACAACCGGAACCCGGTATTTCATGGCCTCAAGCAGGATGATCGGTAGCCCCTCTGTCAGGGAAGGCAACAGCAGCAGGTCAGTCCGGCCCAGGAAGAAGCTGACGTTTGCCGTGTAGCCAGGCATCACGACGGCATCCTCGATATGCAGCTGCCGCACCTCTGATTCAAGGTCACCACGGAGGTAACCCTCGCCCCAGATCACAAGCAACGCGTCCGGATGCTGCACGCGAAACTCCCGGAATGCTGCCAGCAAATATGTAAAACCCTTCTCCGCGGTCAGGCGACCGAACGCACCCAGCACTTTGCCCGCAGCCTCCAGCCGGGTTGCAAGTTGCTGCTCCGCATCGGTCACGGCAGTTTCGGGCGGCAGCCGCGTACTGATACCGTTATGAATCACGGCTGCATTTGCCAGTGCCAACCGTGCCGTGCGCATGGTCTCGCGGCTGACAAACACCACGGCATCGAGCCGTCGCAAGCTCCAGCGATCCACCATCTGATTGATGTGCATTTTCGAGAACGGCCGTGCATGAACATAGCCGTGCACCGTGGTCAGCAACGGCAAGCCGCGCTTTCGCCGCGCAATACACCCCAGCAGGATGTTGAATTTATAACCGTGCGAATGCAGGATATCGAACCCTTCCCGCTGTGCGAACCTCAGTACCTCCATGCCCTTTCTGAAGTTCAGCCCGGCACGCATCCGGAATGGCTCGGCCGGCAGGCCGCGCCTGCGGGCCTGCGCCTCCAACGGCTTTTCCCCGGCATCCGGTGTTCCCGCACTGAGAATCAGTGGCTGCAGGCCCTGGCGCTGCTGCTCATCCACCAGGTCGAGCAGCATGTTTTCCGCGCCGTACAGGCCACCGCTGTCAATCAGGTGCAACACCTTGAGCGACATCAGCAAACCGCCAGCAGTGTCCAGCGCAGCCGTAGCCCGCCCTGCCGAATGCGCCGGAACACATGCAGGCGGGCAGGATTCCGCAGCGCCGGTCTATAGCGCATCAACAGGGTAAACGGATCAGCCGTCAGCGCCGCGCCGGACATGCCGCGCGGAGCGTACCGACACAACAACACCGCCAGGCTATACCTCACCGGGTGCAGGATGCCCCCACGCACTCGGTCGGAGGCGATCGTGTTCAACAGGTTCGCGTCGATGTCTTTCTCCTCGTAGAATGCCGCGATGACACTGGCAGCGACCGGCAGTTCGCCCGTACCCGCGACGCGTGACCCGCATAGCCGGGACCCTGCGGCAATCAGCAGCAGGTATCCGGGATAGAGATGGATAACCGGTGCGAGTCTTTCCCTGAGCGACAGCTGCATCGTCTGACCTGCCTGCCTGAGACCGTCAGACATACGCCCCGCTTGGTCTGGAAACCGGTCTGGTAATAAATACTACCCTGGCTGCAACCGGACCAGCCAGCGCAAGTCGCTCCGCCAGGCCCACCAGTTTTCTGCATACGCACGCCTGAGCCTGTGACGTCCGGCCCATTACCTGTCGGCCGCTTGCTTCCGCCAGGTACTCTCCCGCCTGCACACAAAGCATACCCCACGCATCTCGGGACAATCCAGCCAAAATAACGGCAATCGCGTGCGTATTGCGGCGGCTGTGATCCGGTATTTCCAGCAGGCTGCCGGCGTTGCTGCGCTTCTGTTACAGCATCACGATAGAGGACATAGCGCTGCAGGGGTCAGAACCGGAGATGCACCTGATCCCGGGCCACAGCCGTTACCACGCATGTGACCGCGATATCGAAACGAGTGATTCGTGCTCGTACTGCAGCACACCCATGAACATCACCGCCGGTTCCCCGCACGCGCCCTGTACATGGGCCTGGTGCACGGCCTGGCCGGCTCCGCCGCACTGATCCTGCTGATGCTTGGCACGGTGGATTCACCACTCGCCGGGCTGCTTTATGTGGGCCTGTTCGGTCTTGGCTCCATCGGCGGCATGGCCCTGCTGTCACTGGCCATCAGTGTATCCCTGCATGGCGCACGCAACATCGCCTGGCTGGATGGCGTGTTGCAGGGCACGGTCGGAGTTTCGACCATCGTCATCGGCACAATGACGCTGCATGAAAACTTCCCGCTGATATCCTGACCGGCAGCCAGGCCTGCGGGATCCACAATGCCAGCGACGGCCGGGTCAAGGATAAACCGGCAGCAGGCGGACTGCTCCGGGGCATGGCATGCGCATCAGTCGTCCGGCTGGACCTGGGCGTAGTTCAGCACGGCGACAAAGGCCACGCCGCCGAGAATGTTCCCGAGCAGGGTCGGCAGAAAGAAATCGCCAAGCACCGCCCACGGGGTGGCGAGCCCTGCGGCAAACGCATAGAAGGCCAGAGTGGAACCGGCGATGATGTGGGAGAATCCACCCAGACCGACCAGATAGGTAATGATGATGACTACCGCGACCCGCGCGGTCTCCGCCACCGGCAGCAACCACACCATCAGGGCAATCAGCCAGCCCGCCAGAATGGCAGACAGAAAGGTGCCCCGAAAACCACCTGCAACAGCGTCCATGGCCACCGCTTGCAGCGCCTCGCTCTGCGCCGGATCAAACACCTTCGCTGCATACAGGCCGACAGCGAACAGCAGCGTGGCGAGAATGTTTGCGACAAGCACCACGGCCCACAGACGCAGTGTATCCAGGAGCACGCCGAAGCGGCGCTCGTGCAGGACATGGATCACCGGTGTCAGTGTATTTTCCGTGAACAGCTGCTGCCGCCCGAGGATGACGATCATGAAGCCGATCGAATAGCCCAGCTTGGTGACCAGGGGACGCCAGGGGGCATCCGGCAGGCCGGCCTGCAACAGCGCCTCGGCGATAAAGGAAAAACCCATGGAAAGACCCGCCGCGATACCCGACCAGAACAGGGCGGAATTGCGCCGCGCGAGTTCCTCCACCGCCTCGAGCCGGATTGCCTCGAACACCACGGCGGCACGCGGCGCCGAACGCCGGATCGCGTCCCTGGCTTCCAGCCCGGAGAGCTGGCTCTGGTGTTCCTGCTCATGCATTGCCCTGCCCCCGTTAGCATGCTAATCCGCAGTGAACGACCGGGATATCGTGACCGGAAACAGCGGTTACGGCCATCACGGTGCACGTATGTGGCACGCTAGAACATCGGTCAACCCGGCGCATTGCGGTTTCGCAATGCAGCTGAACCCGCAGCACCGGTCGGTGCGGTGACCTGCTGCGTTTCCGCATACTGTCCGCAGTCTGGCCATGCCCGCGCCGCGCATCGCGCTGAATGTCGGTGCAGGCAACCCGGCTTCTGCAGGGATGTCAGGGTAAATGCTGCCGGCCGGTGGCTGTCATCGTGTGGCTGCGCTGTGCATCCAGTACGGGGAGCCTGCCGTTTCCGGCACCTTCGGAAAGGAGTCGGTTCCCTGGTGGAACAACAAGCACACCGGGATACCGGGCACACCCGGTCTGCGACACCATGACTCACGGACAGGAACGCGCCAATGTCCGCTACCGGCAAGGCAGATGACTGGGCATTGGTTTCCGGCCGGGCAAGCATATGCTGTCTCCGCAGATAACCCCGCTGAAAGCAGGGGTTAACCGACGGAATTATGTCACATTGCACCAGAACCGCCACGAACCAGCAAAACTCGCGGCGCAACGGCAGCAATGTAAATACAGGGGTATGTGATTATTTTGTCGTCCCGCGTGACTCAGCGTCCACAG
>Ga0055476_10000495_pt1 | contig 10335 bp, 9 predicted proteins | sample Muzzi_CordC_D2_FD_57682 | JGI IMG/M metagenome (GOLD analysis project Ga0055476, IMG submission 57682) | Wetland microbial communities from San Francisco Bay, California, USA, that impact long-term carbon sequestration - Muzzi_CordC_D2 | ecosystem: Environmental > Aquatic > Marine > Wetlands ... | reverse complement strand
AACAGTCGCGCGTTCAGGCTGCTGGAAACTCGAAAACGTCTGCCAATCGCGTCACCCGGCAGGATGATCGACTCCTTGGCATAGACCGAGTGGAACCCGATCTCATACCAGGTCAGCAAATACAGGTTCTGTTGCGCGAGCAGATCACGATAGATATCGGTCAGATAATGGTCATAGACATAGTCCGCCTCAAGCGCACTGTCGAACAGGAACGGGGCATACAGCAACGCCAGTTCGGGGACCACCGTCGACGTGACCTGCGCGGACAAATTCGCGAATTGAATGCGCCCGCGCCGCAATCCGGACAGCAACTGCTCCTCGGAGCCGAGCTGCCCGTATATCAGCGGCCGAAGCTCGAGTCGGCCTTCCGAGGCGGCTTCCGCCTGCTCTTTGAAGGAGAGCCAGACCACCTCGCCCGGCGTATCCGGCACCGTGGTGCCGCCCAGGTTGACGATAACGGTCTGCGGCCCGGCCGGGTCGCGGCCATCTTCTCCACCACATCCCACCATCGCAAGGGTCACCCCGATCAAGAAAACTATCCGGGCTGAAAACCAGTGGTGCCGTCTTTGTTTGGCGTTAGAGTTACACATGGTTTGACAGTATAGTGGAACCTGGCGGTCCACCGGCGCTGCTCGCCGGGAACCTTCAAGGGATTCGCCGCTCCAAACAGCTAAATGAAAGATTCCGCCTCGATACTCCCTCGTCGACCGCAAAAGACGGGTGCCCCCAGCTGGGCGCTCGCCTGCCTGATGTTATTCGGCTGGTGCTCCGGCGCGCCGGCGGCCGATCAGATCTTCGGCGCCTTCGACGATATCCTGTTGCAGAACGTACGCAACGGCTTCGTCGACTACGACGGCATCGCAGCCGACCCGCGTTTCGAGCAATTCGTCGCGCAGATCGGTGCCGGTTCGCCGGACTTGACAGAGGGGCCCGATAACGGTCTCGCGTTCTATATTAATACCTACAATGCGCTGTCCATCCAGGGCATTCTGAACGGCCTGTCGCCGGAAACGATTTGGTCGCGGCGAAAGTTCTTCAAGCGGCAAAAATTCCTGGTGCTCGGCGACTCGATTAGTCTGGAGGCGCTCGAGCACGAGCGCATCATTCCTCTCGGTGACCCTCGCATCCATTTCGCAATTGTGTGTGCGTCGATGTCCTGCCCGAGATTGTCGAGCCGAGCGTATCTGCCGGACAAGATCAATATCCAGCTGCATGACGCGGCTCAGGCTTTCATCAACGACTTCACACTGAACCGATTCGACCTCGAGCATCGCGTTGCCTACTTGTCGAAGATTTTCGACTGGTACGCGGATGATTTCGCCCAGGCCGGCGGATCTCTGCAGCGCTACCTCGCCCGCTTCATGGTAGATGCGGAGGTGCAGGAAGCACTGCGCGCCGAGGAATTCGAAATCCGATACACCGAGTACGACTGGAGCCTGAACGGGTATTTCAGTGGCTCGAGCCAATAGACGCAACAGACTGAATTAGAGGTAGAGCCCCATGCTGATCAAGCGTGCTGCAGACATCAAGTCATCGGAAATTACGCCACATCAACATTTCGTAAACCGCCGTAGCTTCATTCGAACCGCGTCGCTGGCGGGCACCGGTATGCTGATCGGCACGGGCTGCTCGGAAGCCGAGGACCAGGCCGCGCAGGCACCGGTGACGCCAACCGTCGACACCCGCACAGATCTCTTGCCCAACTCGCTGGAAGACATCACGAGCTATAACAATTTCTACGAGTTCGGCCTCGACAAAGGGGATCCGGCAAAGTATTCGAAGAACTTCGAGCCGAGACCCTGGAGTGTCACCGTAGACGGGGAGGCGGACGTGACGGGCACCTTCGACTATGACGCGATCGTCGGTCCGCACACCATTGAAGAACGGATCTACCGACTCCGCTGCGTCGAGGCCTGGTCCATGATCGTGCCGTGGAACGGCATCCCGCTCGGGGACCTGCTGAAGCGGTTCCGGCCAAACTCGCGCGCCAAGTACGTCGCATTCGAAACAGTGGTGCGACCGTCGCAGATGCCGGGGCAACGGCGTGGCGTCCTCGACTTTCCATACGTCGAGGGACTCACGATCGAGGAGGCCATGCATCCGCTGACACTGATGGTGACGGGCGTTTACGGGATCGATCTGCCGAATCAGAATGGGGCACCGCTGCGCCTGATCGTCCCATGGAAGTATGGATTCAAGAGTATCAAGTCGATCGTACGCATCAGCTTCACCGAGACCGAACCGCCGACCACGTGGTCGCTCGCCGCGCCGTCCGAGTACGGTTTCTACGCCAACGTGAATCCCGAGGTCGACCATCCGCGCTGGAGTCAGGCGAGCGAACGCGTGATTGGCAGCGGGCTGTTCGGCAAACGGCAACCTACCCTGATGTTCAATGGCTATGCCGAGCAGGTCGCAAGTCTCTATACAGGCCTCGACCTGCGTCGAAACTTCTAGGGGCTGCCGTTTTTTGGTCAGTCAGCGCGCCATCAACCGGTTCTGGAAGCCGGTCGTCTTCGTCGCTTGCCTGGTGCCGCTCGCGGTCCTGATGCTGCGAATCTCGATGATCGCGCAATTCACCCTGGGTCCTAATCCGATCGAAGCGATACAGGACCAGTTGGGTATCTGGGGCCTCCGATTCATCATGCTGACGCTGGCGATGACCCCGCTACGTTACGCGATCGGGCAGGCCTGGCCAATCCGCTTCCGCCGGATGTTCGGGCTGTTCGCCTTCACCTACTGCTCGCTGCACTTCCTGAACTATCTCGTACTCGACCATCGCTTCGACTTCCCGGCGATTATCGAAGACATCACCGATCGCACGTTCATCACGATCGGCTTCACTGCACTGCTGGCGCTGATACCGCTCGCGATCACATCCACCAACAACTGGCGCCGGAAACTCGGCCGAAAGTGGGTAACACTGCACAAACTCGTCTATGGAATTGGCGCAGCCACTTGCTGGCATTTTTTCGCGTCGGCCAAGAAAGACCTGACGGAACCGCTGGCCTACATCGCGATCCTGACGGTATTGCTGGGCGCCCGAATCATGCATGATGCGAGGAAGTCACGCGTGCCCGCGGCCTGACGAGACGATTCCGCCGCGCGGAGTACCTGCCGGGTTGCCGCGAGAATGCCGGCCATTCCGGCGGCAGATCACGCGTATCGTCTGCCGTTACAGGTTGTAGCCTTGCTCGTCGTGTAGAACGATATCGAGGCCCTCGTTCTCCTCGTCGGGACTCACGCGCAATCCCGTCAGCACATCCACGACCTTCAGAATCACCCAGGTAGCCACGCCGCACCACACCAGCGTCGCCGCCGCGCCAAGTGCCTGCACGCCGAGTTGACTCGTAACGGTCGCGCCTTCAGCCAGACCGAGTCCGCTGAATGCTCCCAGACCCGTTGACGCGAACACTGCCGTCAGTAGCAGCCCAAGCATGCCACCGACGCCATGGACGGGGAATACATCGAGCGAGTCGTCGATCCTGAACTTCTGCTTAATCGCCTGCGTCGAGGAGAAACATACGAGGCCGGCGACGAAGCCGATGACCAGCGCGCCTCCCGGTCCGACATAGCCGGACGCGGGCGTTATGGTGCCGAGGCCGGCCACCATTCCGGTCACGATGCCCAGTACGCTCGGCTTGCCGAATCTGACCCACTCGCGCAGCATCCAGCCCAGCGATCCGGCCGCGGCGCCGACATGGGTCACGAGCATGGCCATTCCGGCGGCGCCGTTCGCGGCCAGAGCGCTTCCTGCATTGAATCCAAACCAGCCGACCCACAACATGCAGGCGCCCATCACGGTCATTGGCAGGTTATGCGGCGGCATCGGCGTGGCCGGGAAGCCCTTGCGGTTACCGATGACGAGGGCCGCAACCAGAGCTGCTACGCCGGCATTGACGTGGACGACCGTACCGCCGGCAAAATCCATGAAGCCCAGTCCGGCCAGCCAACCGCCACCCCAGACCCAGTGAGCGACCGGAATATAGACGATCACGAGCCACAGCATGGAAAACGACAGCATCGCGCTGAAGCGCATGCGCTCCGCAAATCCGCCGACAATCAGTGCCGGCGTAATGATTGCAAACGTCATCTGAAACATCAGGAATACGGTTTCCGGCATCGTGCCGGTCAGAGAATCCCGGGTCACGCCGTTCAGGAGTATCTTACTCAGCCCACCGATGAATCCGTTGACGCCACCGCCGTCAGTCGCAAACAGCGTGTAGCCGATCAGCACCCACACGATCGATGCCGCACAAGCGATCGCGAAGCATTGCATCAGCAGGGATAATACGTTTCGTGCCCGTACCAGTCCCGCATAGAACAATGCGAGCCCGGGCAATGTCATGAATAATACGAGTGCGGTGGATGTCAGCATCCAGGCCGTATCGCCGGAATTCAGATCACCCGCAAACGATGCACCGGAAAAAAACAACAGCGCCGGGAAAAACGACGACGCCTTCGGTCCTGACCGCAACATAAGTACCCCCTGTTCCCATGCCCCCCAACGACTCCAACCGCCGGCGACCTGCGTTCGCTTTCCCGCCCGATCCGGCCGGCCGGAATGCTACAGCGCGTGATCGCCCGTCTCGCTCGTTCGAATCCGGATTGCCTGCTCGAGACTCGTCACGAAAATCTTGCCATCCCCGACCTTGCCGGTCTTTGCAGCCCGGGTAATCGCCTCGATGACGCGGTCCACATTATCGTCGGCGACCGCGACTTCGATCTTCGACTTCGGCAGGAAGTCGACGACATATTCGGCTCCACGATACAGCTCGGTATGCCCCCGCTGCCGGCCGAATCCCTTGACCTCGGTGACTGTCATGCCGTGCACGCCCTCCTCGTGCAACGCATTGCGCACGTCATCCAGGCGAAAAGGTTTGATAATGGCCGTGATCAGTTTCATCGACGCGCTCCCCCGTGTCTCGATAACCATTCTTTCTTGTTTTCGTCCCTGGCTCCCCGGGGACGCGGTGCCAGTTTACACGAACACGCATGCCGAGCGGTTACAATCCGCGCATGGGAAAAAAATCAATAGACCTGCTTATTCCGACCACACCGGCCTGGGTACACACGGTGCTGGCTGACTTCGACGCATTTCTGCTCGATCACGCAAACTGCGAACGCAAGGCGTCGGCATTTGCCATGAGCCTGGTCGCGAAGTATCCGGATCGGACCAGACTGACCGGCACGCTGATCGACCTCGCACGGGAGGAGCTCGAGCATTTCCGCGAGGTATACGCATTGCTGGAGCAACGCGGCCTGGCGCTACAGAGAGATGACCCCGATCCCTACATACAGGCGCTGCTCGGGAATGCGCGCCATGGCCGGGACGAGAGGCTGATTGACCGGATGTTGATTTCATCGGTCATCGAATCCCGCGGAGCGGAGCGGTTCCGGATTCTGGGAGAGACGCTGGCGGACGAGGGGCTGCGGAAATTCTACGAGCGACTGTGGAAGTGCGAAACGAAACACGCGCACCAGTTCGCGCATCTGCTGCTGCGAGAGTTTGACGAAGAGTTAGTCTACCCGAGGCTGGAAGAACTAATGGCGATCGAGGCGGAGATCATTCCGACTCTCCGACTGCGGCCCGCGTTGCACTAACGAACGGCGTCAGCTCTTCGATGCCCGGCTACCGGCAAGGTCGATCGTGGCCGAATTTGGCGTCAGTAAACCCGGAAACCACCGTGGCGTGAGCGGCTGCGTCGGTCGAACCACCACCATGCGATCAGGAAGCCTGCGGCCAAACTTGCCCCCGCCGAGGCGAAGAATAGTCCGCCGGGCACGCTGAAACTGTAAGCGTCCAGCTTGGACAGCAGCTTCAGGCGCTCTTCGCGGAGTTCGATCAATTCTTCCTGCTCGGCCAGCGCTTTTTCCTCGCGCTCGACGATTTGCTGTTCGATGGTGCTGACGCGCTCTTCCCGATCGGCCAGTGAAGACTTCAGCGCCTCGAGTTCGGACAGCGCGTCATAGCGCGCCTTTTCGAGCTCGGCGACCACGAGTACCGCGGGTTTATCACGGAGCAGGTAATTCTTCTTCACCCAGCCCTCGCGACCGTCGGGAATCGTCACGCGCGCGTAATACTGCGTCTCCTCAAGAATGTCGACACGGTCGCCACTTGAAATATTCGTGAAAGGGCTGTCGCTGGTGTCGGATGCGGCATGGACACCGAGGCGCAATTGGTCCGTGACATAAGCAGTCTCCGCTGCCGTCGATAATGTCGCGACCAGCAGTCCCGAGACCATCGTCGCAAGGAATACGCTTTGTCTACTCACTGCTGATAGACCCACCTCAATAGCTCACTCTGCACTTCCTCGCCCGGACCACGATGCGCGTCGGCGCCGTTCTGCATCGCGACGACGACGAACTCGCGACCGGACCGACTACGCACGTAACCCGCCATCGCAAAAACACCTTCGAGCCGTCCGGTCTTGATATGCATACTCCCGGCCAGTTCCGCTTCGCGGAATCGGCGACGCATGGTTCCGTCCATCCCGGACAACGGCAGCGAAGACACGAACTCTGCGCGGAAATCACTGTCGTCGGCGGCCAGCAACAAGTCGCCGAGACTGCGCGCCGATATTCGTGCCTCACGCGACAACCCAGCGCCATTGTCGATCCGGAGTTCCGGAAAATTCAACCCATTCTCTCGCAGAATCTCAAATGCAGCGAGTCGCCCGGCCTCGACGGTAGCCGGTGGGCCAAAACGCTCAGCGCCGAGCGTCAGCAACAATTGCCGCGCCATGACGTTATTGCTCCACTTGTTGACCAGCCGGACGATGTCGCCGAGAGCCAGCGACTGCATCACGTGGAATGGTTCGAGGTCGACCGGAACCGGCGCTACGCGCAACGTTCCGCTCATGGACGCTCCGCCCTGCTCCCACAGCCCGCGAAACGCGCCATAAGCGAAAGTCGGCGCGTTCAGCACCGACCGGGACAAGCGGTAGCGCCCGCAATTGCGACTGTACCTGCCGGAGAAAGTTACGCGAACTGGCGCGGGCGGATTGGAAAATCCGACGGTAATACCCCGTTGGAAGCCTCCGCAACCGACATCAGACAGTTTGAGCCGGTTGTCGACCTCCAGATTTTCCAGCTCCGGTTCGGCAATGATATCGACGCGGTTCGCGACCGGGTTCGGGGCGAACAGAAAACTGACCGTCTGCAGATTAACCAGTACGGCATCCGGCGCGACATTGTAGCTACGATGAGCCTGGCCGTCGAAAGCACCCGGATCGACGTACGGCACATCGAAATAGGTGTTGTCGATCACGAGGTCACCTTCGATATGGTCAATGCCGCGTTGGCGTAACTGATTGAGGAATAACCAGTAACGCTCGATCACCATGTACGGGTCGCCGTAACCTTTAATATACAGGTCACCTTCGAGCCGCCCTTCCCGCAGCGGGCCACCCAGGAACACCTCCGTGTTCCACTGGAAGTTCGGTTTCAGTTCCTCGAGCGCCAGATACGTGGTCACCAGCTTCATGGTGGAGGCGGGATTGCGCGCGACGTCATCGTTTACGGAAATAAATGGGGTATCCTCCGCGGTGTCCTGGACGAAGGCGCTGAATCCGTCCATCGACATTCCGTGTGCTTCGAGAATTCCAGCCACGGATTCGGGCAAGGTCTCTTCGGCGCCGCGAGCGGCGGGGACGAGCAACACACAGGCCGTCGCCGGCAGAAGGAACCTGCAAAACCGTGTCAAAGCCGAATATTGAAACACCATGTATCCCGAATCGCCGCGATGCGCGGGCCCCGGCGATTTTGCCCAATCGACGGGCCACCGGTCCAGCAAAGTTTCTGTGCACGTTTCTAACACTGGCCGGCGCGGTGTTTTCCGCTGCCGACGCGCGCGAACCGGAAGCGACCGGTTTCGTCATGCAGAACCACGCGCCGTTCCCCGCACTGATTGGCGTTCCCGGGCGCTGGCCAGACACGAGTGACGACACATTCGATCTCACCTGGAATGCGTCCAGCCACTCGATGACGGCAGGCAACGACGCTTTTCGCATAGTGGCCGACGGCGAAACTCACTCGCTGACCGCGCGGGTGCAGTTCGACCTCTGGCGACGGCTGCGCATCGGGCTGCAAATGCCGTGGATTCAGCATTCCGGCGGCTTCATGGACGACGCGATCGATGCCTGGCACGACCTGTTCTCTCTGCCCGAGGGGATTCGGCCCCAGGTCGATCAGGATCAGCTGAACTACGTGCTGCAGCGCGACGGCGCGAATCTGTTCCGGCTGAACGAATCGGTGTCCGGGGTCGGGGACCTGCGGCTCGGAATTGCAGTGGAACTCGGTAGTTTCCAGCGGTTCGCCCGACCGGAAACGGTGGCTGGCTATTTCCTGCGTGCGCCGTGGCGCGTCGTACTGAACGTCAAGTTGCCGACCGGCGATCCCGACAGGGTGACCGGCAGTGGCAACCGCGATTTCTCCGTGGGCCTCGGCTGGCGCTCGCCCGACGCATTGGCTGCGAGGTTGCGATGGTGGATCGATTTTGGCGCGGTCCTGCCCGGCGACGTCGACATACCCGGACTGGAAACCGAGGCACAGGCGTTGTATTACGATAGCGCTTTGACGTGGCGCATCGTGCCGCGTCTCGATGCCATCCTGCAGGTCGCGGGAAATTCCAGTCTCTATGCGAGCGATGCGTCGATCCTCGGCGATTCCGCGCTGCAGCTGGCAGTCGGCGGCCTGTGGCACGTTTCTCCGCGCTTCGGTTTGCGCTTCGGCATCTTCGAAGACTTGCTCAGCGAAACCGCACCGGACTTCGGTGTCGAGCTCTCCCTGCTGGTGCGGCGGCCGTAGGTTCGTCGGGTCAGGGTGCTAGCGCGCCCGCTTCAGACCCAGCGAGCGCATGCGATCCGATAATGTGCTCGGCTTCATGCCGAGTAATTTCGCTGCGCCGCGGTCTCCGGATACGCGCCAGCCCGCAGCATTGAGCGCCGCGATGATGTTCTGCCGCACCCGTTCGCGCATCTCCGCATCGGTCACAAATGCAGACTCGCCAGAAGCCCCGGTCCTCTCATCGCCGTCCGCCGACGGCGGCGCCAGCCCCGCCTCGGTCAGCGACAAGTCGAGCCGCAGGTGGCGATCATCCGAAAGAATGACGGCTCGCTCGATGACGTTCTTCAGCTCGCGAACGTTGCCCGGCCACGAATAGCTCCGCAACGCATCAACCTGCTTCTGGGTCAGCGTTATCGCTTCGCGTCCGAAGTCGCGACACACCTGCTGCAGCACGTGCGCGGCAATCATGACGACGTCGTCGCCGCGTTCTCTGAGCGGCGGAACCTCGACCGGGAATACACTCAGTCGATAATACAGGTCCTCTCGAAACTCACCGATCTCGACGGCGCGTTCGAGATCCTTGTTCGTCGCAGCGATCACGCGCACATCGACGGTCCGCGACTGATCTCCACCGACCGGTTCGAATTCCTTTTCCTGCAATACACGCAGCAGCTTACCCTGCAACGGCAACGGAATTTCACCGACCTCGTCGAGAAACAAGGTCCCGCCGTCCGCGAGTTGAAAGCGTCCGATCCGGTCCTGGTGAGCGCCCGTGAAAGCGCCACGCACGTGCCCGAAAAATTCGCTCTCGAACAGCTCATCGGGAATGGACGCGCAATTTACCTTGACGAGCGGGCGATCCGCGCGGGCGCTGCGCGCATGAATAGCGTGCGATACGAGCTCCTTGCCGGTTCCGGTCTCGCCCACGATCAGGACGCTCGCCGGAGTGTCGGCGACAGCTTCGATCCGCGCCATCATCCGTCGCAATGCCGGGCTGTCGCCGATGATGCGGCCGAAGTTCATCGCGACGCTGACTTCCTCACGCAGGTAGTCGCGTTCCTGCTCGAGTTCGTCGTTGAGTCGCGCGATCTCCTGGTATGCCTCCCGCAGCCTGGCCTCCGCACGATTCCGGTCGGTTACATCCTTGCTCGCGACCAGCAGAGTGCGCGCGCCGGTGATCGGATCGAACTGGACCGCCGAGGACATGATCACGTCAATGACCTCACCGCTTTTCAATACCATTTGGCGCGGAACGTTGCTCTGCCCCCCCGCGTTGAACATGCGCGTCAGTCGGTCTTCGGGCATCTTCTCGCGTGATTCAGGTGTGACATACTCGAGCACACTGCGGCCAATGACTTCTGCGCGCGAGTAGCCCATCTTCTCGAGCCAGTGATCGCTTACCGCAATGATGCGCGCGTTCTCATCGATGGTGTGCAGCATCGCCGGAGTCGACTGGTAACGATCGCGATAGCGACGGTGCAGGCGATCGTGGTCCGACAGCTCGTTGAACACCGACAGCGAGTGCAGGTAGTTGCCGTTGGCGTCCGTCTC
>Ga0055476_10000493_pt1 | contig 10339 bp, 12 predicted proteins | sample Muzzi_CordC_D2_FD_57682 | JGI IMG/M metagenome (GOLD analysis project Ga0055476, IMG submission 57682) | Wetland microbial communities from San Francisco Bay, California, USA, that impact long-term carbon sequestration - Muzzi_CordC_D2 | ecosystem: Environmental > Aquatic > Marine > Wetlands ... | reverse complement strand
CTCGCTGTAGTTTCCCGGTGTACCGGGGTAGCCCACCCCCTGCGGCGAGATGGGCGAGGCCTCGGAGATAATCAGTCCGGCTGTGGCACGCTGGCGGTAGTAGGTTGCATGCATGGGCAGCGGCACATCACCGGCGCCGGCACGATTGCGTGTCAGCGGCGCCATCACGATGCGATTCGGTAATTGCAACCTGCCGAGATTGATGGGAGAGAAAAGATCAATATCCATCGCCACATACCCCTGCCGCCCGTTTATATGACCTGCAGTCGCAGGCTGCGGGTGATTATCGCTGAAACACCCGGAGCATGGAAACCGGTTACGCCGCCGGGCTGGCAGAAGCCAGCCCGGCAGATTCCGGCAGCGGTGGATACACCGGAATACGGCAGCGGCCGGTGAACGGGGAAATTCGGAGGGAATCGAATGGCGGCGGCATGCCGCCGTTCTCATACAGCGCGCGGGGGAAAACGCGGTGCGCCTACTGCCGGTGACTGCTGTCCTGCAACGTCTCCGCCAGTTTATTCAACTCGTCGGCAAGTTCGGTGAAGACATCGTGCCTGCGCAGGCTGACGCGGTTTGCGTAACGGCCCTCCCGCAGCGCCTGCACATGGCGCCGCATGGGAATGACGGGGCCGATCAGGCGATGGGTGTAGATCACCGTGACCAGGATCATCAGCAGCACGTATCCCGACAGCAGCAGCAACGCCAGCTCCCTGAATTCCTGTGATTGCCTGGCAAGGATCCGCTGTACGTACTCGGACTGGGTGGTGCTCTGCAGCAGGGTGACATAGGTCTGCTCGAAATACAGGTTGCCGAACAGTACGGCAAGCAGCATGAAGGTAAAGGACAACAGCAAGACGTACAGGGTGAGGCGCAGCTGGATTCCGGGTTTGAGGAGGAAGTTCCTTGCCTTGCGGCGCTCGTCGAGGCCAAGAGACCTCAGGACTGACTCAAGATACTGTAACACTGCGGTTATCTCCCGGAATAAGATGCCGTTTTGTCCGACCAGCGGGCCGACAGGCATGGACAAAGATGCACCAAGGATATCGTTCGGAGCATAAATAGCTTTAGAATGCATGGCTCAGCGACAGGCCAGGCCCTGCCACCGGCAAAGAGATACAGATGACACCCACAGAGATATACCGAATCCTGGGCACCGACGTGGTCGGCCAGGAAGATGCACTGCGCGACATGTCTGTCGCCATCTACAAGCACCTCATCGAGCATGCCGTCGGCAATGTGATGATGATTGGCAATTCCGGCACCGGCAAGACCACCATCATGAAGGCCACGGAGCGGTTCTTCGCCCAGGCCAGGGGTTACGAGAAATACGCCACGATCATCCGTATCAATGCGAACCTGGTGGCCGACCTGGCAAGCCGTGGCGCACAGACCAACGTGGTGATGGACCGGCTGGCGCAGCAGGCGGCAAGACTGCTCGGCGAGCGGGCGGACCTGGAGACAATGCGCGACTACGTGGCCCACGGCATCGTCTGTATCGACGAGGTGGACAAGATCCGCGCCACGGTCGGCGGCGAGCCCAATGTCAAGGGAATCGTTGCCCAGGACAGCCTCCTGACCCTGATGGAAAACGAGCATGTGCAGGTCGAACTACCCTGCTTCGAGAAAGGCAAATGGCAGACCCGGACGACTCCGATCAACACCGAGCATGTCCTGTTCGTGGCCGGCGGCGCCTTCGAGGAACTGTACGACCAGGTCTATCACCGCGTCACCGGGAAGGCGGGTGCGGACAAGTTCTGGAAGCTGGTGCCGCGCAGCGATGGCAGCATGGAGCGGCGCTTCGTGTTCAACCTGCGCAGCTTTCTTACCCAGGAAGACATGTTCCGTTACGGCATGACACCGCAGTTCCTGTCGCGCTTCGACAGCACCATCATGCTGCGCGACTTCAGTGCACCCGACCTGATCCGGATATTCCGGGACATCCCCGACGCCATCTGGCCCGTCGCGGTCGACTACTTCCGCCATGCAGGCATCACCCTGACCATCACGGACGAAGCGGTTTTACTGATCGCGGACAAGGCCGTGACAAGGAACCGCCTCGGCGCCAGGGCGCTGCGGGAGGTCTTCAGCACGATCATGCGGCGCCTCGAATTCGACCCGCTGTCCAGCGGTCTGGTTCAGGACCTCAAGGGTGCGAAGGTCCTTGAAATCACCAGTGACATGGTCGAGGCGGCAGCCTGAATCACGCCGGCGGCATCCTCCTCACGACGACCGGAATAGACTGACAGTCATGAAAGAACCCGTGGGAAAACGCAGCACCCGCTGGACCGAGGAGATCGAGATCGCGGCAGGTGACCTGGTCGCCACCGTGAAAAAGCTGGTCGCGGAAGGCAACGTCAGGCGCCTGATCATCAAGAACACCGCGGGCCAGCATCTGCTGGAGATCCCCCTGACTGCGGGCGTGGTGATCGGCGGCACACTGGCGCTGCTGGCGCCGGTGCTGGCCGCGCTCGGTGCACTGGCCGCACTGCTGAGCAAGGTGAAGATCGTGATTATCAGGGACCGCGAGGACTGACGCCGGCGCCGGGCCATTGCGGCACACTGCAAGCGCGAACCGGATTCACCATCCTAACCCGGCGCAGCGCCTGCCGGAGGCGGTAACATGCACAAATCAGCCCTGTCGGTGACTGACAGAACCAGGGCGGACCCCGCCGTCGACTATATCCTGGCGCGGCTGGCAGCCTTTGACACCCGGCTGCTCGAGTGGATACGCATCTATCCCATGACAGCCAACCAGCATAAACCGCTGCTCAGTGACGATTACCCGCCAGTCACCCTGAGCAACTGCTGGTTGCCGCGGGAGCGCTATACCGGACCGGAAATGCCGCAGCGCTCTCACATGTACCGCATCAAGGTGAACATCTGGCTGGACGACGGGTACCCCGCCACCGAGCGTGGCTGGGGCCGCGTCCCCGCACGACTGCTGCAGCAGCGCAATCCCGCCAGGGGGCTGACTACCCGGGGCCTGTGCGAATGGCGTTACCCCGACCGGCTGTGTGCAACCGTACATGCCCTGGCGCGCGCAAGTTACGTGTTTCTCGCCGACACGCGGCAGGTCGAACAGAACCCGAGCAAGAGCAATGCCACGGCCTGGGGTCACAAGTGGTCGATCGCCTGGCTGAAGGAGAACGGCCAGACGGACGCCGCGGCCGCCCTGTCCGCACAGCTGGTGCAGTGGACGCTGATTCAAGGCAGGTCCCTGTAACCGTCACAGGCCCGCCGTGTCACCGCGCCGCGTGGATACCCTGGTTGCCGCTCCCGCGGGACTCAGGCACATAACCGTTCCACGATTTTCACCATCGCCAGTGTGTCCAGTTCGCAGTAGGCCAGCAGGTCACGGCGCAGCGCATCATGCCCTGCCGTTTCCTTCCCGGTCTCGAGCAATGCCAGGTATCCGGCCTGTGCCTGCAGGCCGTCCTGCACCCGGCCCAGCCGCGCGTAGTTCAGCTCCGGCACCAGGCAGGGCAGCACCCGCTTGATCGACCAGGATCCGCGCATCTCCGGGTGGTAGTAGTTGTCGCGCACCACCGGCAGCAGGTCGAATATCCGGGCATTCAGCGCCAGCAATGCCTCGCGCAGATCCGGCAGCAGTTCAGCCAGTTCCCGGATCACTCGCATTTCGAAGGCCTGGTTATAGACGATGATCGGGCCGCCGTCACCGCAGACCGCCAGCAGTGTCTGGGCGAAACGCCGACGCGGATCGCTGCCGCTGTCGTCCAGGAACTCGTGATGGACCAGCCCGTCCGGCCGCGTTTGCACGTGGCAGGACCACTGGAACGGCAGCTGCTGGTAGGGACGCGTCCCCGCCCAGACAGGCAGGGCAAACTGGATGCATTCGAAGTCGAGGTAGTAGCGGGGCCAGGACAGCACTCGCAGCAGCCGAGCCGCATCGGGCAGCAGCTCGGGTTGCCCCGCCAGCGTCACCCTGCGCACCCGTAGCTGGCGCTCGCTGTCGAGGGCGGCAGCGGGAATATCGCGGATATCGTAAACACCCTGCGCTGTCAGGCGGCGCGCCGCAACCGCGGCGTTGGGCAGCCAGGCAACCGGGTAGCGGGCATCCTGCGCCTCGCAGTGGGTGATGAACGGACAGGGGAAGGGGTTGCTGCAGTGGCTGCCGCTGCGCCTTGCCGGCTGCGAACCGGCAAGCAGCTCCCGGAATGCAGAAAGCCTTGCCGCCATGAACCGCTTGTGCGCCAGCACCTGTTCACTGATGTCTGCACAAACGAACACACCCGAGTAGTCGTGGCCACCCTGGTAGACGAAGTCGCTGTTGACATGCAGCAGCCGGAAACGCCGCACCGCGATAGCGGCGAGATCCAGTGCCAGCGCCTGTACCGCCACGTCCTCGATGTGCACCGCCTTGACCGAGGACGCAGCCTTGATCTCCGTGAGCGTCCAGCTACAGCCCCCTGGCGTATCGCGTTCCAGCACGTCTATGAACACCGCCAGGTCGGCCGCGCGAATACCGGCCTCGAGGATGGCCGTCACCCCGGGAGTATTCAGCAGCACCGCGGTCTCTGCAAAGGGATCGCACCCGGGAGTGTCCCGTGCAACCGGCACCGCCCCCGGAAACAGGTCACGCGCCTGCCTTTCGACGGCCCTGCCGGTCAGCGTCAGCGGGGATTCCGTCGGCTGTGCCAGCTCCGGGCGATGCACGTGCAGCCACAGGCGCTTCCCGCATTGCAGGCCGGCAAGCATCAGGCTCTTGGTGAACGTCATACAACCCTATAAACGCTATGGACGGCACATGTGATTTTTTTCCGCTTTCAGAGTACCATGCCAACCTATCAATTTTAGAACGATTCCAGAAAGAGAGGTTTAAGATGCAACTACCTGAACGCGACGGGGACGGCTACCTGGTCGACCCTGCTGAATGGACCCCGGAAATCGCCCGTGCCATGGCCGAGGCAGATGGCGTGGAGCTGGACGACGTCAAGTGGGAACAGATCCTGAAAGCCCGCGAATATTATGAAGATCAGGCGGTTGTCCCGCCGATTCGCAAGTTTTCCAAGCACATCGGCGCGGACCAGAAGGAAATGTTCAAACTCTGGATGTCCGGCCCGATGAAACCCATCACCAAGTACGGCGGCCTGCCAAAACCTACCGGCTGCGTCTGATCACACCCGGCCGTTAATTCCCTGCATGGCCGGCGGGAAAGTCAGCCGTGCGGGCCTGCAATCCCGGCTCATCCCGCACCACCAACCCTGTTTGCGTCATCACCGCAACGACTGCAGGGAGAAGGCGAAACCGGGCTTTGCCTGACCCCGGGCAGGCAACGCAGGACACCCTTGCCGGGGGTCAGATCCCCTCACCCGGGAATACCCGGGAGAATACCCTGCGCGCGCAGAATTGCCTCGATGCGCGCGTGGTGCGCCTGCTCCCATTCATCCAGCGTCTGCACGGCATCGGCGGCGGCACGCGCCTGCGCGGCCGCGAGGACTGCAGCCAGCTCCTGTGCAGGTACCACCACGATGCCCTCTTCGTCGGCCACGACCATATCGCCCGGGGACACGGTCACGCCGCCGCAGCGCACCGTGCCGTTCAGCACGCCCGCTACGGATTTACCACCGGGGATGGGACTGACACCGCGCGCAAATACCGGGAAGCTCTCCGCCCGCACTTCGGCAAGGTCGCGGATCACACCGTCGATGACAAATCCGGCAATGCCGCGGCGCTGCGCGACCGCGCAGACGTTGCCACCCGCCAGCGCATAGTCGGTGTCACCCGCCTCCGCCACGATGACCGATCCGGGTGCGGCGCGGTAGATGGCCGCGTGCAGCATCAGGTTGTCACCGGGTGCACAGCGCACCGGGTAGGCCGTGCCGGCGATGCGCGGCATCGGTTGCCACAGCGGCCGGATGCCGAAGTCCATGACATGCGCCTTGTCGAGTGCGTCGGCAAGCGTGGTGGGTGAAAGTGCCGCAAAATCGCTGGCGTCAGGCATGAATCCTCCCTCCTGTTTCGAAAAACACAAACTGCAGAAAAGAAAACCTGCAGTTCATGGCAATTCGCCGGAACCGCACAGCGCCTGCGCGTCCCGGCGAAAAAAGGTAACCGCGTTTTCACAACTGATTTTACGTGCTATCCCGTGCGGCAACTGCTGCAGCCAGCCGCGATGGAACTCCCAGAAGCGGCCCAGTTCCTGCCAGCCCGTGTCGGGCTCGTCCCACTGGTCCATCCGGTCAACCGGCCATACCGGGTCCGAGCCCAGCATGAAGCGCTCCGGATATTGCAGCAGCAGCGTGCGCCAGTCTGGAAGCAGCCGGCCGTCCGCATCGGTAATCGGATTGTTCACGAAGCGCCAGGGATCACGCGCTGCGAGCCCTGCCCGGACATTGCCGCAGGCATCAAGCACCTGTGCAACCTGCTCCGGCGGGAGTAGTGAGCCGGCGTGCGCCCAGAGGATCCGGGTGTCGGGATAGCGCCTGCACAGGGCCAGCAGCATGGCCGGCCGGGAAAACTCGGTGTGCAGCATGATCGGCACATCGTACTCGCCGGCCAGTTGCAGCAGGGCCTGCAGTACCGCTGCCTTTTCCAGCCGGGGCGCGAAACCGCCGATCAGATGCAGTTCGCCGATGCCGTGATAGGCGCCCGATTCGAGCGCTGCGCGAGTGCGCGGCACGACCCCGGCGTCATAGGCCCAGCGCTGCCAGTCACCCCCGACCCGGTAGGGGCTGAAAATCGGCACGATCTTCCGCGGTTCCAGCCGCACCAGTTCCAGCGCCAGTTCCGCGGGCGTCCCGATCACCACCCCCATGACGATATATTCCCGCTCCAGCAACTCGACGGCATCCGCCGCAGAGGTGACATCCTGCTGGCTCCACTTGTAGTGCAGGTGCATATCCGCAACCGGTTCCTGCGCAGACAGCTCCGCCGCGAACAGGGCAAGCAGCCCCGGCAGGGACAGTAACAGACCTCGTATGCCACACCCGTCCATCAAGTCTGCCCCCGCACCACCGGTTCTCCGCTGCGGCCCGGCGCTGCATGCCCTGCGACAACCCGCCTGCCACGAGGCATGACTACACCTTCACCCCGTGCACGACCAGGTGCCGGTCGGTGAGCACGTCCACTGACAACTCGTGCAAACCCGCCGTCTCGAGCTGCGCTGCGATTTCACCGGGTTCGAACGCCGCGCACAGGGAATGATAGAAATCGCTGCGCAGCACACCGGGTTCACCGGCCGCATACCGGTCGACCAGGCGCTGCGCCTGCGTCGTGCTCTGCGGGCGAAACAGGTCCGCAATGAAGATGCGGGTGCCCCTGCCCGCATGGCGATTGACCGTCTCCCACAGGACTGCCGGGTTATGCAGATGATGCAGCAGGCTGTTGCTGATGATCGCGGTATACGCCAGTGCGGGTACGGGGGCGTCGGGCAGCCGCCCCACGATAAAGTTCACCCGCGGCCCCACACCGGCATCCGCAGCCTTGCGCTGCCGTGCCAGTTTGATCATCGCCGCCGCGCCATCTACACCGGTTACCTCGCAGTCCGAAAAGCGCGCGGCAAAGCGGAAGCCGATATCTCCTGGACCGCAGCCCAGGTCCAGCACCGGACCGGCCAGCTCGACCTGCGGGAAGAAGCGTTCGAATGCCGCGACAATCCGGCTGTGGGCCTCGGCAAAATCGGCCGCGGCATAGGCTGCAGCCTGCACCGGTTCATCCATCAATTCGGGTTCGGGTACACGCTGCATGGCGGAGCAAATATACAATCACAAGGCTGACAGGGTACGGCTTACACCCTATCTTAGTGAAAAATCCGCTGCGACGCCTCCGCAGGGTATAGTCATCCGCAATGAAGAAACAGCACCGCAAGGCAGGAGCACCATGCACAAGCGCTACAGGCTGATTGCCCTCGCCGCCGTCGCGGCACTGGCCGCACTGTTCCTGCTGCACGGCAGCGAGGAAGACCGGATCCTCGAACGCCTCGAGGACCTGCGCGCCCTGGCAGAGGTCCAGTCCCCGGAGGGCAGTGTGGAGCTGCTGGTGAAGTCCCGTCTGCTCGCCGGGTTCTTCACGGAAAGCACGTTCTACGACTTCACCGGCACTGGCCATCGCCTGTACGAGGTTCCCTCAAGGCAGGAGCTGGTGCAGCGCATTGCCAGGATACGCGGTAAGCTGGCCAGCCTCGAACTTGCATTACAGGAGATGCAGGTCGACATCGAGGGCGATACCGCGCAGGTCCGCTTGCAGGGAACCGGGCTGGGCTCGATTCGCGGCGAGGAAGGCAGGTTCCTGGAGATCCACACCGTCGAGATCCAGCTGGAGAAACAGGATGACGCCTGGATGGTGGCTGGCGTCAGGCACATACGCAACGAACGCGAGCAGGCGGAATAGCCGGCCCGGGATACCCGCCACGGGCAAACATCCGCTTGGGAAACGGGGCTCCGGGTCGCGTATCATCAAGTCAGCCACGGACATCAACCTGAACCGGCAGCGATCTGGCCGCAGTCAAACGAACCTGGAGCATGCATGAAAATCGCCATCATCAGCGGCAGCCATCGCAATCCGTCGCAGAGTGAAAAGGTCGCCCGTCACATCGAGCGCACCCTGCTGGCCGAACACCCGGACATGGAGACCTGGCTGTACCCGCTGGCGGACAACCCCCTGCCCCTCTGGGACCAGACGCTGTGGGAGGACAACCCCGAGTGGATAACCCGGCTGGCGCCCCTGAAGGAACAGCTGGCCACCAGCGACGGCTTCGTCATCGTGACGCCCGAGTGGCACGGTCAGGTCCCCGCGGGCCTGAAAAACTTCTTCCTGCTGTTCAACCGCTACCAGCTCGGCCACAAACCGGCGCTGATCGTTGCGGTTTCCAGCGGCGACGGGGGCGCCTACCCGGTGGCTGAACTGCGCATGAGCAGCTACAAAAACAACCGCATCTGCTACATCCCGGAACATATCATCGTGCGCAAGGTTGAGAAGGTCCTGAACGCAGATCCCGCGGACAACGAGACCGGCGCCGATGCCTATTATCGCGAACGCATCAGCTGGGCGCTGGTTGTCCTGGCGGGGTATGCCGAAGCGCTGAAACCCATGCGGGACAAGGTGCGACTGCACCATGACAGGTTCGGCAATGGCATGTAAACCCACGCCACAGGCGGTTTACCCGGTCATCGCGACAAGGCCGGCACTGGCCGTGAACAGATTCCCTGGCGCCTGGCTGCAGAGCGCCGCAACTTGCATTCGCCTGCAGTCAGCCCAATATAGGCAGTAGCGGGTGCCAGCCACGGCCCCGGGCCACGGATATTCAAGCGAAACTGCAGCCATGCCCTACACGCCCTTTATGCCCGAGTTCGACCAGCTCCCGGAAACACTGCCAGTGTTTCCCCTGGCTGATGCCGTGGTGATGCCGGGCGCCGATCTGCCGCTGAACATCTACGAAGCGCGCTATCTCGACATGGTGGATGACGCAATGGAAAGTCACCGCATGTTCGGCATGGTGCAACCCGACCCGACGCGGGAGGAAGAACCTGAAGCGTTGTTCCGCACCGGGTGTGGCGGGCGCATTACCCGCTACCAGGAAACCACCGACGGCCGCATCGAGCTGGTTCTGACCGGACTGTGCCGGTTCAACATAAGCACAGAGCTGGATAGCACCTGCGGTTACCGGCTGGTGGCGCCGGACTGGGGACCCTACCGCACCGATTTCGAGCTGTCCCGCAGCAATGATTTCGAACACCGCGACCGACTGATCCAGCTGCTGGACAGCTTCTTCACCGCGACCCGGATGGAGACCGACTGGAAACAGCTCCTGACCATTCCCGCAGACCGGCTGGTTAACACGCTCACCACGGTGCTGCCGCTCGACTCCATGGAAAAGCAGGCCCTGCTCGAGGCCGTCACGCCCCAGGACCGCGTCGACACCCTGATCGCCGCACTCGAAATCGAGTGCCACGAGGCCCACAGCGCCCCGCAGCACTGACGCCGCTGCACCCCGCCCCGGCTCTCCGGGGAGACGGCTTACCGGCAGTCCACCCTGACCCGCGCCGACCCGGACCGTGGCCTGCCACCGCAAGTGCGAGGCCCGTCCTTATGCCGGCGCCCAACCGACCGCAGCACATCCTTATATACATAAATCACATTAACTAAATATCACATTTTATTGTTTTTTATATTTATATTTTATTGTCCTGTACTTAAGGACAATTGCCGCACCTATCCACCCCTCCTACCCTGACAGGCAGAACATAACAAGGGCCGGAACCCGGGCGGGAGACCCCGCAGCCGGCGTTCAGGAGAAACGGTAGCCAGCGTGAAACGGGCGTCGAACACCATCCTGCTTGCCAACCATTGCGGACATGTCCGCAGCGTCGAGGTCGATCCG
>Ga0055476_10000492_pt1 | contig 10344 bp, 12 predicted proteins | sample Muzzi_CordC_D2_FD_57682 | JGI IMG/M metagenome (GOLD analysis project Ga0055476, IMG submission 57682) | Wetland microbial communities from San Francisco Bay, California, USA, that impact long-term carbon sequestration - Muzzi_CordC_D2 | ecosystem: Environmental > Aquatic > Marine > Wetlands ... | reverse complement strand
TTTTACCGACAGATTTCAACTTCATGAGGCCCGGATTATGCCAGATTACAAAATCGCACCCTCTATTTTATCAGCGGATTTTGCCCGCCTGGGCGAAGAAGTGGATAACGTCCTCAAATCCGGGGCCGATATTGTCCACTTCGACGTCATGGATAACCACTATGTTCCCAATCTGACGATCGGTCCGCTGATCTGCGAAGCCCTGCGCAAGCATGGTGTTGGTGCCGAGATTGATGTGCATTTGATGGTCAAACCGGTCGACCGCATCGTTCCCGACTTTGCCAAGGCGGGCGCCAGTTACATCACCTTCCACCCGGAAGCCAGTGAACACGTCGACCGCACCCTGCAACTCATCAAGGGCGAGGGTTGCAAGTCAGGTCTGGTTTTCAACCCGGCCACGCCGCTGGACTACCTGAACTACGTCATCGACAAAGTCGATATGGTGTTGCTGATGTCGGTCAACCCGGGTTTCGGCGGCCAGAGTTTCATTCCCAGTGCACTCGACAAATTGCGCGAGGCGCGCAAGATTATCGATGCGTCCGGCCGTGATATACGATTGGAAATCGACGGTGGTGTGAAGGTCAACAATATCCGCGAGATTGCCGAAGCCGGTGCAGATACCTTTGTTGCCGGTTCCGCTATCTTTGGCGCAGCACAGGGCAGCGACCCGAACGATTACGACAGTGTCGTACAGGCGATGCGCGACGAGCTGGCGAAAGCTGGCTGATGACAACGGTGTTAACCGGATGACTATCAGAAAACCGGAAATGATTCTCATCGACGTAGACGGCACCATGGTCGACAGCGTGCCGGATCTTGCATTTTGTGTCGATGAAATGATGCAGGCGCTGGGGCGTGAACCCCGCGGTGAGGAACGGGTGCGGGACTGGGTCGGAAATGGCGTCGAGCGTCTGGTGCGTCGAGCCCTGGTCGGCCAGCTCGACGGCGAGCCGGATGAGGCGGATTTTGACAGGGCTTATCCGCTTTTTCTGGATCTGTACGCAGACAATACCTCGAGGCGTTCCGTACTATACCCGGGCGTACGTGAAGGACTGGATTATCTGCAGGCTGCCGGTTACGCGCTGGGATGTGTGACCAACAAGGCCGGGCGGTTTACGCTGCCGCTGCTCAAAGATCTGGGGATATACAATGCTTTTGCTATCGTGATCAGCGGTGATACCCTGCAATACAGAAAGCCGCACCCCGCACCATTGCTGCATGCGGCGGAGTTCTTCAAGCTGCATCCATCGCATGCCTTGATGGTCGGGGATTCGATCAGCGATGTTAAGGCGGCACGCGCAGCCGGCTTCATGGTTGCCTGTGTGCCCTACGGTTATAACCATGGCGAGGACATCCGTGACGCCAAGCCGGACCTGCTGATCGACACACTGGCCGATCTGAAAACCGAACTCGGGCAAGCTGTTTGATGATCGCTGTAGAGACACAGGCGCACGAAAACAGGGAATAATGGTGGAGCTGAAATGTCTCAACGGTGATGACCATGACGCCTGAAAAATTCCAGCAACTGGTCAAACAAGGCCATAACCGCATACCGGTCAGCCGTGAAGTACTGGCCGATCTTGATACGCCCCTGAGTACCTACCTGAAACTGGCCAATGGCCGCTATTCCTATTTGTTTGAATCCGTACACGGTGGTGAAAAGTGGGGGCGTTATTCCATCATCGGGCTGCCCAGCAGGACTGTGGTGCGTATCCATGGTGAGCGTATCGAGATTCACACCGATGGCAGGCTTGTCGAAGAAGTCCGGCACAGCGACCCCCTGCAATGGATTGAGACGTTTCAACGGCGTTACCAGGTGGCGGAGATTACGGGGCTGCCGCGTTTCTGTGGCGGGCTGGTGGGATACTTCGGTTACGATTCGGTGCGTTACATCGAACCGAAACTGAAACACGGTGACCATGCGGATCCCTTAAAGACGCCGGACATACTGCTGATGGTGTCGGATGAGGTCGTGGTGTTTGATAACCTCAGCGGCAAGTTGCTGATGGTGGTACACGTCGATGCCGGTCAGCCGGGAGCCTGGGCGCGTGGCCAGGCGCGGCTTGATGAGTTGATGCAGCAGTTACGCCAGCCGCTGACTATTCCATCTGGCCTGAAGGAATCGCGCCAGGTGTCGGAAGATGATTTTGTCTCCGGTTTCACCCGTGAGGGTTTTGAAGCTGCGGTGAGGCGCGTGAAAGAATATATCGTGGAAGGCGATGCCATGCAGGTGGTGTTGTCACAGCGTTTATCGATTCCGTATCAGGCGCCACCACTGGACCTGTACCGTGCCCTGCGCAGCCTGAATCCATCGCCCTATATGTATTATCTGGATCTGGATGATTTTCATATCGTCGGTTCGTCCCCGGAGATACTGGTGCGCCTGGAAGACGGCGTCGTTACCGTCAGGCCCATCGCGGGTACGCGCCCGCGCGGCAAGGACGAAAGCGAAGATCTGCTGCTCGAAAAAGAACTGCTGGCTGATCCGAAGGAACTCGCCGAGCACCTGATGCTGATTGACCTGGGCCGTAATGATGCAGGACGTGTCAGTAAAATCGGCAGCGTTGAACTGACGGAAAAGATGCTTATCGAGCGTTACTCGCACGTCATGCATATCGTCTCGAATGTGGTGGGCAAAATTAAAGATGGCATGTCAGCCATTGACGTTCTGCGCGCAACCTTTCCGGCGGGAACTGTCAGTGGCGCGCCGAAGATTCGCGCCATGGAAATTATCGACGAACTGGAACCGGTGAAGCGCGGTATCTATGCCGGTGCCGTGGGCTACCTGTCATGGACCGGCAATATGGATACCGCCATTGCCATACGCACAGCGGTCATCAAAAACGGCATGCTGCATATTCAGGCGGGCGCTGGAATCGTGGCGGATTCGGTACCCGCCAGTGAATGGGCCGAAACCATGAACAAGGGGCGCGCCATATTCCGCGCCGTGTCCCGGGCACAGGCCGGCCTGGACGGCTAGAGACGACGACGTCGGCGTCGGCGGCGCCACTATCTCTGGCGATTTTTCCTGACCGGGCTGCGGGGTTTCCTGACCGGGCTTGGTGTTTTGCCGAGCTTTTTCTGGTCCAGCTCCAGCGTGAGTTCGTGGCTCTGCTCGCCACGCTTGAGCGTAGCACTGGTGGCGTGGATGCTTTCCACCAGCCAGCCCTGATGTGTCTCACCCTCTGCCAGGCGCAACAGTTTGTTGCTGGTGGTGTCGCGTACCACCGCGATTCTGGCCCCGGGTGTGAGCGCTATGCCCTCCAGGCGCATTGTCAGCTGTGCCTGCATGCCGGGATTGAGGACGGCGGCCTGTTCGGGTGTGGGCGCTTCCGGTGGCGTGCGACCTTCCGTAAACAGCGGGCGTTCGAGGATTTCGCTGAAGGCGGCAAAATCCGGCGCCGTGTAGGTGGTCCGGGTCAGTTTGACGTCAGCCGCGGCGGCTGGCCGGCTATCGTTGCCGGCCGTGATGCCATCCTGCCCGGGCAGTGCAACCCATTCGAACGCCGCAATAACGCCGAATAAGACACAGGCTGCCAGCAGCACAGGGGTCAGTCTATTGACAAAGGAGATGCGCTTCATGATGAATGGGGCATGTATCCGATCAGTTCCATATCGATATCGAGGGTTTGCAGGGTGGCGACTCGTCCGCGAATGCTCCGACCCCTGCTGGCGCGGACCGAAACATTATCCAGAAATACAAACGGGTCACCGGTCTCGAGGAGATGGAATGCCTGCACAACGTTTTCCAGTTCGCCCCGTATGCGTACTTTCAGGGCAACCCGGTCGAAGCCCTCTTCCTCGCGGGTGGTGAGGATCTGGGTACTCACCACGTCCGCATTTTTTGCCACCAGGATGCGCTTTACCAGGCTCTGAAGCTCGGCCGCCGCGAGTGACGCACTGTTGCTTTTCAAATAATGCGCATCGCTCGTCTGCCAGCGTTTGAGTTGCTCATATTGCGGCTGCAGAGTATCGCCTATGGCGGCGGCGCGCTGCAGCTGTTGCAGGCGGCTTTCCAGGTCGGCGATGGTATTCTGGTAGTGCCGGTTCGCCAGCAGGACGGGCAACACGGTGATGCTGAACACGGCCCCCAGCGCCAACGCCAGCACCACCAGTGCCAGCAGCCGGCGTTGCCTCGGATCCAGTTTTCCCATCATGGTGTTGGTTCTCCCATCTCGGCGGACAGGTGAAACCGCTCGACGTTGGAGCGTGGGATCTGGGTGACCGGAGAGCGGAAACGCGGATTTTGCAGAATGGACGAGGATTCAATCAGCGGGATCAGCGCCGCCGCCGAGGCAGATTGCCCCTGGATCTCCAGCTCGGATCCTTTGATATCCAGGCGGGTGATCCAGGTGTCGTCGGGCAGAATGCGGGTGAGTTCGTCCAATATCTCCAGCACCGGCCGTGACGAGCGCTTTTTGTCGGTCAGAAAGCGGGAGCTCGCCGTCAGCTGGTCGACCTCTTTGCGAAGCCGGCGGGCCTCTTCGGCTTTCGCGCTGGCGCTTTCCAGCAACGGTTTCAGCGCCTGGATTTTCTGCCGTTTGTCCAACAGTGGCAGCGACACGGCGCTGACCAGCAGCAGCACAGCCAGGGCGCCCAGCGCAAGGTTAACGAGCTGCGGTGTGACGGCCTTGCGCTGCCGGTTCTCTGCAGGCAGTAAATTGACGGCAGCGAAGCCACCGCCCTCGCCGCAGTTGATGGTCACCCGATCGGGGTGCAGGCCACGATTATCGAGCCGGGTGAGCAGCTCGTCCAGCATGCGGCGCGTCACCAGCACCAGGTCCACCGTCAGGGTGCGTTCCGCCGAGGAGCGTGCGACGACGGAAAAATCATAGTAGACCTGCTCGGCGGTAAAAGGCGTCTGGCGGTCCATTTCAAAGGATAGCACCTCGCGCAGATTCTCCTCTGCAGCGAGCGGCAATGTCAGCGATCGGGTCAATACCTTGTCCTGGGGCAGACACAACACCAGCTCGCGGGCACGCTGATGCACCTCATCTTCAGCAGACAGCTTGAGCGGCGCTGCATCTGCCTGGTCAAGCATATAGCGTGTCAGCTCTTCATTGTTCTGCGTTGTACCCTGGCTCATCACCACGTCTGTGCCGTCCAGTTCCAGGAACAGGCGCTGAGCGCGTGGCATCAGTGCGTGACGCACACGTGGCGGCAGCATGCCGCCCAGCTCGCTGATCCACCAGGACCAGAAGGCTTCAACGCCCCGCCACAGTGGCGCGCTGAACTTGATGTGCAGATTCTGTTTACTGAGTAGCATTCGTGTCCTGTTATCCGGGGGTCATTTTCCTCGACCTGGCAGGCTCATGCCAGGACAGTATTGTATAGGGCTCTTCACCCGTCGGTGCAATCCTGAGCACTGCCTCCACCGATGCCCGCGCACCGCGATTGCTGGTGGCCCAGGCGGTGATATGAAAGGGGCCGGCAGGCTGCGTATCGTCGACCAGCGGGGTTTCAGTGGGCTCGCGCTCCGTGTTGGTCAGTACCGAGAACAGCCAGGCTGGTGCGTATTTCAGGTTGACATCGTTTTGACTGGAATGGACGGTCAGGTAGGGTGCCAGCCGCTCGAACAGTTCATGCGTCATGCCCAGTACATAACGCAGCTCATCGACGCTGGTAAACAGCCCGTCACGGGCCCCCCAGTCAAGGCCGGCATGCCGGTAGTCGGTGTCTTCTGCGCCATGCAGACGCCGCAGCTGGTCTTTATCACGCCAGTCGAGGATGGCGTCGGCCAGCTCTTGACTCAAGGCCTCTTCGGCACCCGCCGCCTTCAGCACCGCCTCCAGCTGAACCGTGTCCGCTTTGTTCAGGTCAAGCAGGCCGCTGGCGTCTCGAATGGCAATATTAACGCTGCCGCTATCGAGCTGAATCTGGTGAGCGGTGCCGTCAAGCGGCCAGCGTGTGTCTGCATTGTTGACGAACAACTCCATAATGGCGCGATTGATACCCGCCTCCGCCAGGGCGCGAGCCCTCGCAGTGCCGACATGATTGAAGGCGAGGCTGGTTTCGATGCGCATATTACGCGCGTGGCTGGCACCGATTACCGTCATCAGCACCACCAGCCACAGCACCACCACCAGGGCTATGCCGCGCTGCCCGTCGCCATAGCGAACGGTGTTGTGCCGGTGACAGGCCGGGCATATCATTGGCCGCCACCCGCGTGCAGCGCCAGATACAGGTCAGGCCAGGGTTGTTGCCCCTCGTTCACTTCCATGCGGACCCGGATCAGATCGGGAAAGCGCGTTGCATCGGCAGGCCAGCTCGGCTGCCAGCCGGGTGGTTGCCTGCTTGTTCTGGCCCTCGTCCGGGCATTGCCCGGGCTGCCGAAATAGTCGAATGACACACGCTGCAGTCCGGCTACCAGCAGCAGCTGTTGATTGCGTGCCGGCCTCTGGAAGGCCTCGGCGTCGGGGTTGAAGGGTATAAAGGACAATATCAGGTTGGTATCGGGTCCATCTCGTTGCGCGCTCAAACCGTACTCGAACAGTCCCGCCTGCCGGTACTGTTGTGGTGCCGGTGAAACGAAGCGCAGCTGGTCGGAAGCTCCTTCAAAGGCGATACGCTTCTTTTTCACGTCGGGCCAGCTCATGGGTATGATCTGACTGAGCTGACGCCGCATCAGACCTGCCACGGCGCGGAACCGCTCATTGTCGGTCGCGCGCGCGACCCCGGCCTCCCAGCTCCGTCCGCCCAGGCGCAGGGCGCCGAACGCGGTAGTCATGATCACGGCCATGATCACCATCGCCACCAGCACCTCCAGCAGCGTGAATCCCCTGTGTCGGCACAATACCATCAGCCTGGCCCTTCGCCGGTCGGGCGCTTCTGTACCCGCAGGCTGTTGAGGGTGATCTGCTGATCGCGCCCGTTATGTGTCCAGCTGACTTCAACGCTGACCTGGTAACCCGCCACCGGCAGCGTGAGTGCCGTGTCGTCCTCCCAGGGCAGGTAGCTCTCGATGGTCCGCCGCCAGCGAAACTGTTCGCCCGATTCACCGTAGCTTTGCCCCACCAGCAGCGGCTCGCTGCGCCCGACCACCGCCAGCTGGGATTCCGCCAGCAGCACTGCCTGGGCATAATCCCCGGCCACTGCGACATTGTTCAGGCCCCCCGAAAAGATCCGCAACAGCACGCTCAGCGAAAGTGTCAGGATCATGAAGGCAACCAGCACTTCAATCAGCGTGAAGCCCTGTTGTGCAGCGCGTTTAGCGGACATCGGCTTCGGCATCCTCGATAATGGTCACCCTGCCGGTCAACCAGCCGACGTGCAGGTCGTAGCTGCGCTTGCCGCTGCTCAGCTTGATGAGTGTTCCGCTGGAACTGCCGTCGGAAAAGAACCGCACCACATGGCGCGTTGTCTCCACGGCGCTTTGTCTTGCCGCCGGCGCCACTGCTAACTCGACACCGGCTGGCAGGGCGCGCGGCACTTGTTTGCCGATGGCGTAAGCCGGGGATTCCAGGTTGAGGTAAACTTGCGTCTCCACGTCATGGGTGATCGACTGGTTGCGCGCCAGGCGCAGTGTAACCGCCAGATCGCGCACCGCCGTCTTGAGTTTTGCGCCCGGCACGGCGCCTGACAACAGCGGCGGCACCAGCGCCACCAACAGGCTGACGACGAGCAACACAACCAGCAGCTCGAGCAGCGTAAAGCCGCAACTGCGCCCGCCACCGGCAGCCGGGTAGATCACCAGCTGACGATGTCCTCGTTTTCACCCTCGCCACCTTCCATATTGTCCTGGCCCAGTGAATACAAGTCATAAACGCCATTTTCGCCGGGTGAACGGTAGTTATATTCGTTGCCCCAGGGATCCTTGGGGACGGTCTTTTTCTTGAGATACGGCCCGTTCCAGTTGTTCACCCCGGTCGGTTCTTCCACCAGAGCGGCGATGCCTTCTTCGCTGGTGGGATAACGGCCGACCTCCAGGTGGAACAGGTCGAGACCGGCGCCCAGTTCCTCGATCTGCAGCTGTGCGGTGTCGCTCTTGGCGCTGCCGAGGTAGCGCAGTATCTGTGGACCCACCAGGCCGGCGAGCAAGCCGAGGATCACCAGCACCACCAGCAGTTCGATCAAGGTGAAGCCCCGATGTCCGTGTTTTGCCTTTTGATTCATATAAGCCATGTTTCATTCTTTCCTTATCGTTCAAAATACCAGCTGATTAATACCCAGTATCGCCATCAGAATGGAAATGATGACCGCCGCAATGACCACGCCGAGCACCAGGATGAGCACCGGTTCCAGCAGTGAAAGCGTGCGCTTGATGGTGACCTGCGTTTCCCGATCGTAGATGCTTGCCACCTGCAGCAATAATTCCTCCAGGCGCCCGGATTCCTCACCGACGCGGATCATGTGGATCGCGAACGGCGGGAACAGCGCGGCTTCCGCCAGCGGCTCGGCGAGGCTCTGGCCTTGCTTCAGACTTCCCGTCACTCGCTCGATGCCGTCGGCGATCACCTGGTTGCCTATGCTGTCTTTGACAATGGACAAGGCCTTCAGCAGCGGCACGCCGTTGTGCAGCAGGGTTCCCAGTGTGCGCGCGAAACGGGCCACCTCGACGCGGGTGATTATAGCCCCGGCGAGGGGCAGATTGAGGAAACGGGCGTGCCAGCGGCGCCGCCCGCGTGGGTCCTCGAGCTGGCGGCGTATGACCCAGCCGGCCACCACCACCACCACCAGCGCCACCCAGCCGTAACTCTGCAGGCCCTCGCCAACGGCGATAGTGATGCGGGTGGGCAACGGCAGTACCTGGCCAACGTCCTCAAACAGCTCGGTAAACTGGGGTACCACGTAACCGAGCAGAATGAAAATGGAGCTCACGGCGACGACGATCAGGATGGCGGGATAGATCAGCGCAGACACCATGGCATCGCGGACTTCCTTGCTCTGCTGCATGTGCTCCGCCAGCCGCTCGAGTACCACCTCCAGCGCACCACCGGCTTCGCCGGCGCGCAACAGGTTGATGTAAAAGCGGTTAAACGCGCTGCCCTGGCTCTCGATGGCATCCGCCAGCGAGGCACCGCCGTTGACCTCTTTGCGCACATTGACCAGCAGTTCGGAAATCGGCTCGCCTTCGGACAGAGAGATCAGCACGCCCAGGGCGCGGTCCAGCGGCAGGCCGGCGCGCAGCAGGGTGCTCAGTTCGCGGGTTGCATTGGCGATCTGCTCTTCGTTGAGACGCCGCTTGCGCCCGCGCCGCTTACGCCTGCTACGGGCCGGGACCACCGCCGTCTCGTCGATGCGTATCGGCGTCTGGCCGAGGGCGTGCAACTGTTCCACCACCTGCTGCCTGTCGCTGCCCTCCAGGGTGCCCTGCACGACCTCGCCGTCAGCGCTCACCGCCTTGTACTGAAATCCCGGCACGGCTAGCCCCGATGTCTCACCGCGATCACGGTCATTGGCGACTGTCCTGGGTGACGCGCAGCACCTCGTCGATGGAGGTTTCTCCTGCCAATGCCTTGCGCAGGCCGTCGTCGAACATGGAACCCATGCCCTCGGCAACGGCAGCCTTGGCGATCATGCCCGCATCAGCGCGCTGCAGCACCAGCTGCCGCAGCGGGTCGGTCATCACCAGCAGCTCGAGGATGGCGGCGCGGCCGCTGTAGCCGGTGCCCCCGCAGTGTTCGCAGCCGGCCGGACGGTACAGGGTAATGTCGCCATTGGCGCTGAAGCGCTGCAGACGCAAGCGCTGCACCACCTCGTCCAGCGGCGTATAGGGCTGCCGGCAATGCCGGCACAGCCTGCGCACCAGGCGCTGTGCCTGCACTGCGTTCAGGGTCGAGGTCAACAGGTATTCCTCCACACCCATATCCTGCAAACGGGTGATACTCCCCGCCGCGTCGTTGGTATGCAGCGTTGACAGCACCAGGTGTCCGGTCAGCGCCGACTCCACCGCGATCTTGGCGGTTTCCTCGTCGCGCATTTCGCCGATCATGATAATATCCGGGTCCTGCCGGACAATGGAGCGCAGGGCGTTGGCGAAGGTCAAACCGATCTGCGGTTTGACCTGAATCTGATTGACACCGGTGATGTTGTACTCCACCGGGTCTTCCACTGTGAGTATCTTGCGTTCCGGGGTATTGAGATGCTTCAGCGCCGCGTACAGGGTGGTGCTCTTGCCGCTGCCGGTCGGACCCGTGACCAGCAGAATACCGTGTGGCATGGCGAGAATCTCGTGCATGCGCTGCTCAAGTTCGGCGCTGAAGCCCAGCGGGCCGAAGTCCAGGGCCACGTTGTCGCGTTGCAGCAGACGCAGGACCACGCTCTCGCCGTGCAGGGTCGGCACTGTCGAGATCCTCAGATCCAGCTCGCTGCCGCGTGCGCGCATTCTGAAGCGGCCGTCCTGTG
>Ga0055476_10000489_pt1 | contig 10351 bp, 10 predicted proteins | sample Muzzi_CordC_D2_FD_57682 | JGI IMG/M metagenome (GOLD analysis project Ga0055476, IMG submission 57682) | Wetland microbial communities from San Francisco Bay, California, USA, that impact long-term carbon sequestration - Muzzi_CordC_D2 | ecosystem: Environmental > Aquatic > Marine > Wetlands ... | reverse complement strand
TACCGTCTGGAGTCCTAATCTGTTATGAGATCTCCATCCCTTCACTCGGACGGCGGGAAGTGAGGGATGGATCAAAAATACTCATCAATGTGACCAACGATGCCTGGTTCGGACATTCCTGGGGGCCCTATCAGCATCTCGCAGTGTCAGCTGTCCGGGCCAGGGAGAACAGGGTTCCGGTCGTCAGGGCCGCCAACACAGGGGTGTCTGCCATCATTGACCGCAGGGGCCGGATTGTCAGGAGCATACCGCTGGGAAAAAGAGGCGTTGTTGTGGCAGATATCGATGTTGGCGGGGCACAGACTCCTTACACGCGGTATGGCGACTGGATTGTTATTGTATGTGCAGCTATGATATCTGTGTATTTTATAGTGCTGGTCAATTTATGGAGGTCGCGAAGATGGATCAGATCGAAGCGTTCAAGAGTTCCCTCGCCGGGGCGACAGCAAAATTAGAGGCCCTGGGGAGGCATCTTTGACCCTGCCGGAAAAACGGCCGAAATTGAAAAGCTGGAGAAGAAGGCCGCCTCACCTGATTTCTGGAACAACCCCGAGCGGGCACAGACGGTAACAAGACGGTTAAGTCTGTTAAAAGACGAGATCGACCGGATCGGAAGGATCGGGACCGCACTAAGGGATCTTCAAGCCGCGGTTGAACTGATCGAGGAAGATGAGGAGTTGGGTGCAGAGTTGCTCAACGAATCGATCTCGCAGCTTCGCGAGGTTGAGAAGTCCCTGGATTCCCTCGAACTGGAGTCCCTCCTCGGGGATGAGGCGGATGTGAGAAACGCCATTGTCAGCATCAACCCGGGTGCAGGAGGTACCGAGTCCCAGGATTGGGCCCAGATGCTGCTTCGCATGTACCTGCGCTGGGCCGAACGGCGTGGTTTCGCTGCTGAGATCCTGGATCATCAGTATGGTGAGGAAGCAGGTATAAAAGGCGCCACCGTCGCGGTAGAAGGTTCCTATGCCTACGGATATCTGAAGGCGGAGACCGGTGTCCACCGCCTGGTGCGCATCTCCCCCTATGATGCAAGCAGCAGGCGGCACACATCTTTTGCATCCGTGTTTGCGTATCCAGAGGTGGAAGATGACATCGAGGTGGATATTGACGAAAAGGACCTGCGTATAGACACATACCGCTCAAGCGGTGCAGGCGGCCAGCATGTAAACGTCACCGATTCTGCCGTTCGGATCACCCATATACCCACCGGTGTCGTTGCCAGCTGCCAGAACGAGAGGTCGCAGCACAAGAACAAGGCGACCGCTATGAGGATCCTGAGGGCCCGGCTATATGAGCGTATGAAAACTGAGAAAGAGGCGGAGATGCAGAAGATCCAGGGCCAGAAAAAGGAGATCGCCTGGGGAAGCCAGATCCGCAGCTACGTGCTGCAGCCCTACCGGATGGTCAAGGACCACAGGACCGGACACGAGTCAGGCAACGTGGATGCCGTTCTGGATGGGGATCTCGATGATTTTATCCAGGCCTACCTCTTGGGGCGGCGGGATGAGTGATGGGCGAAGTGATTTTTTACGGAGTTGTCAGTGAACGAATCCCAGATCCGCAGATTCATGAAAAAAGCGCTGGCCCTGGCTTCAAAGGGGACCGGGACCACTCATGCCAACCCGATGGTTGGCGCAGTCGTTGTGGCAGACGGCAGGATCGTTGGTCAAGGATGGCACCGCAGGCCGGGTGAACCTCATGCTGAAGTTCTTGCCCTTCAAGAGGCCGGAAGCGCTGCTCGCGGGGGAGCCCTTTTCGTCAGCCTGGAGCCATGTGATCACGTGGGACGTACCGGGCCGTGCACAAAAGCCATAATTGATGCGGGTATCGCTGATGTTTATTCCGCATGTCGTGACCCGCACCATCTGGTTGACGGAAAAGGATTCGAGACCCTGCGAAGGGCAGGTGTCAGGGTGATCGTGGGAGCTCTGGGACCGGAGGCCCAGGAGCTCAACAGGGCTTTTTTTCACTACTCCAGGGTTGGCACTCCGTACGTTACCCTCAAGCTTGCCGCCACTATGGACGGGTGTATCGCGGCCCCTGACGGTCATTCAAAATGGATTACGGGTGTTAAGGCCAGAAGGGCGGTCCACCGGATCAGGGGACAGGTTGACGCTATCCTGGTTGGCGTGGGGACCATCACTGCAGACGACCCAGGATTAACAGCCAGGGGTGTAGGGAGAAAGGTCCAGCCTGTGAGAATTGTTCTTGACCCTGCCTTGCGGACTCCTCCCGGTTCGGTCATTGTGACCCAGAACCCCGCAAATTCGACGCTGCTGGTGATCGGTGAAGACGTCGCCCGGGAGCGGTCCATCGCTTTTGAGGACAGGGGCGTGCGTCTGCTGAGGCTTCCGACGGTGGGAGGGATCTTTGACTGGAACGATTTAGGCGGCTCGCTCGCCGGCATGGGGATCCTGCACGTTCTGGCGGAAGGCGGGGCAAAAACGGCCGCCTGGCTGATAAAAAAAGGGGCTGCCAAAAGGCTTGAACTTTTCCAGGCTCCCACCATACTCGGTGCGACCGGCCTCCCAGTCATCGGAGATCTGGGAGTGACCTGTCTGAGCGAGGCAACTCTCTTGTCCATTCGACGGATACGCCGGATCGGTGAGGATGTCCAGATCACATTGGACGTAAAGTGAGGGATCTATGTTTACAGGGATCATTGAGGAGATCGGTTCGGTCCAGCGCGTTGAGACGAGGTCCGGCGGAATCCGGATGGATGTGGCGGCATCCGCTGTCCTTGAGGGAACCGGAATTGGTGACAGCATAGCGGTTAACGGTGTCTGCCTGACGGTGGAGAGGGTCACCGGCGCTTCCTTTACAGCCTTTCTTTCCAAAGAGACCCTTGATATGACCACACTGGCTGACATCGGTGCCGGTTATCAGGTCAACCTTGAAAGAGCAATGGCTTTGGGAGACAGGTTAGGAGGACATCTTGTTGCCGGCCATGTGGAGGCAAAGGGACAGATCAGCGAGCTTGGAAAAGAGGGCGAGGGTTATCAACTGGTAGTATCCTTTCCTCCTGAGTTTGCTTCCTATATCGTTCCAAAAGGTTCCATTTCCGTCGATGGTGTCAGCTTGACCATAGTAAGGGATATGGGACGGGCATTTTCCGTATCCATGATCCCTGAAACCTTTGAAAAAACGACCTTTCGATTGAAAACACCGGGTAATTTTGTTAATTTGGAACCCGATTTGATCTTAAAATATGTGATGTCAGCAGTCCGGAACCTTACAGCAGAAGTGAATGTTGGGTCATTAACCATCGACAAGCTGAGGGAGTCCGGCTTTATCGCTGAATAAAGGGGTTGGTATGCCTATTTCCACCATAGAAGAGGCGCTTGCGGATTTGAAGGAAGGGAAGATCATTATCCTCGTGGATGATGAGGACCGGGAAAACGAGGGCGATTTCATGATCGCTGCCGAAAAGGTAACCCCTGAGATCATTAATTTCATGGCTTTGAACGGCCGGGGACTGATCTGCCTGACACTGACGGAGCAGCGTTGTGAGGAACTGGACCTTCCGCAGATGGTCACGAGGAACACGGCCAAATATGGTACCGCTTTCACGGTTTCCATCGAGGCGAAAAAAGGGGTGACAACAGGGATTTCCGCCGCTGATCGTGCCCATACGATCCTCACAGCCATCGATGACAACTGCGGTCCGGAGGATATAGACAGGCCCGGCCACATCTTCCCCATTCGCGCCAGACAGGGCGGTGTCCTTGTCAGAGCCGGTCAGACAGAGGGCTCGATAGACCTTGCAAAGGCGGCAGGTATGAAGCCGGCTGCTGTGATATGCGAGATCATGAACCCCGACGGCACCATGGCCAGGATGCCCCAATTGATGACTGTGGCGAGGGAGTTTGGTCTGAAGATCGTGACCATCGCGGATCTGGTGAAATACAGGATGAGTACGGAAAGGCTCGTCACCGATGTGGCTCAGACGATCCTTCCCACGCGTTTCGGTGAATTCACGGTCCATGCCTACCGCAACGAGATCGACGGCAAGGAACACGTTGCCCTCACGATCGGGAACATCGATTCTGAGGAACCCACCCTTGTCAGGGTCCATTCCGAATGCCTGACTGGAGATGTATTCCACTCCCTTCGCTGCGATTGCGGTGAACAGATGGAAAGCGCCCTGGCCATGATCCAGCGGGAAGGAAGGGGAGTTTTCCTCTATATGAGCCAGGAGGGAAGGGGAATCGGGCTCGCGAACAAACTTCGAGCTTATCAGCTTCAGGATAATGGCAAAGACACGGTAGAAGCCAATCTGGAGCTGGGTTTCGGACCAGATCTTAGAGATTACGGCATTGGAGCGCAGATCCTGGTGGATCTAGGAGTCAAGGAGATCAAGCTCCTTACAAACAACCCCAAAAAAATAGTCGGTCTGGAGGGGTATGGGCTCAAGATCACCAAAAGGGTGCCTATCGAAATTAAAGCCCGCCGGGAGAACATTAGTTACCTCCGGACCAAGAAGGACAAGCTGGGGCACCTGTTGAAGAAACTCTAGGAAACAAACACTCTTCAATGGGTGTATCGGAGTGTCGGGGATTTCAGTTTGAAAGGAGAGGCCATGTCTGGGTACAGCACCATAGAAGGTAAGCTGGACGCTTCAGGACTGACCACCGCGGTCATTGCATCGAGGTTCAACGATTTTGTGACCGCCAAACTCATAGAGGGTGCAGTGGACTGTCTTCTCCGTCACGGGTCCGAGGAGAAAGACATTACGGTCATCAGGGTACCGGGTTCTTTTGAACTACCGCTCGCGGCAAAAAAAGCCGCCTCTTCCGGCAGATATGATGCCGTCATCTGCCTTGGAGCGCTGATCCGCGGACAAACTCCTCACTTTGATTACATCGCAGCCGAGGTGACAAAAGGTGTTGCCCAGGTGTCTTTGGATACCGATGTGCCCGTGACATTCGGTGTGATCACTGCCGATACACTGGAGCAGGCTATAGACAGGGCGGGTGCCAAATCCGGCAACAAAGGTTTCGAAGCCGCTCTCGGAGCAGTGGAAATGGCGGATCTGCTCAGGCAGATCTGAACCGTGCCTGATGGGTGTTCGCAGGAAGGCGAGAGAGGCTGCTCTGAAAATTCTTTACAGCATCGACCTGAACCCGTGCTCTGGAAGCGATGCCTGCAAACAGATCCTCGATTATGGTCAAGTTCCTGAAAGTACGAGGGATTTTACCAGACAACTGGTGGAAGATACGATGGAGCGCCTGGAACAGATCGACGGTTACATTCAGAATGCATCCCTGAAGTGGGACATCAGCCGGATGGCTGCAGTCGACCGGAACGTTCTCAGACTGGCTGTTTCGGAATTGACGGGCGCCAGACCTAAACCGGTCAGGGTTGTTCTGAACGAGGCCATAGAACTGGCCAAAAAATTTGGTGGCGAGGAGTCGGGGACCTTCGTCAACGGCATCCTTGACAGAATCCGCATCGATCTGGGCATGGAGTCTTAGATGGCGATTCAGATCCGCGGCGGCAACGCATTGAACTTTCGCGGCGATGTCCTGTTGCTGTTTCACCCGTCTGATGTTAAACCGCTTGCGGGAACACTGGCCATGCTTGACTGGCGATGCAATGCAGCTGTCAGCATTTTATGGAAGAGGAAACCTGATCTTTTCAGGTTCGGACAGTTGACGGTTCTGGCAACCCGTAACAAAATTCCCACCGAAACGGTCATACTGACCGGTCTTGGACCCCGAGAGGAATTTGACCGGGATCTGCGAAAAGAGGCGTATCGTCTGGCTCTCGATGCCGCTGCAAAACTGGGTGGGGGAAAAGTGGCTGTTGAGGGTATCCTTTTCGCCGAACCTCACGGCAAAGGTTTCATGGACGATCTGGCGGCGGTAGCGGGGCCGTTTGAAAAGAACGGTAAGCTCACCTTATCATTGTTTTCAACGGATAAGGATTTGATCCTTTCGCTCAGAAACGGGGAGAACCTGAAAGTGTCATCGGGTTAAGGGATGAAAATCGCCATTCTTTCGGACATACATTCCAACCTTGAGGCCCTTGAAGCAGTGGAGAAGGAGATCGGTGGCCTTGGCGTGGACGCGATCTATTTTATCGGTGACGTTGTCGGATATGGACCGGACCCCAATGCCTGCACGAAGTGGGTCATGGAAAATGCGGACCTCGCTGTCATGGGAAACCACGATATCGCCGCACTGGGGAAAATAGATATCGAAAGTTTCAACCCCAACGCGAAAAGAGCCATCATCTGGAACGCCCTTCAACTGGAGAATTGGGCAATGGATTATCTCGCGACCCTCCCGATGGTAATATCACGGGATGACGTTACGATCGTGCATGCCAATCCCCAGGACCCGGAAAGCTGGAACTACATTTTTTCTCTATGGGACGCCGAGATGAATTTTTCCCACTTCGAAAGTACTTTCTGCTTCGTTGGGCACTCCCACCAGCCGGTGATCGTCGTCATGGAAGGATCAGGACAGGTCTCGGTCCTCCCGGACAGCTCTTTCAAGGCGGATGAAGGAACCAGATATCTGATCAACGTGGGAAGTGTAGGACAGCCAAGGGACGGGAACCCGGAGGCTTGTTTCGGGCTGCTCGATACCGAAACAATGGAATTTTCAATCCTGCGATCGCCCTATGAATTCAGGATGACCCAGGAAAAAATGCTGGATGCGGGTCTACCTGGACCCCTGGCGGACAGGTTGTCGGAGGGCAGGTGAGCGGCGAACAGAAAAACGGAGATCGGGCTACGTCAAGTACCGTCCTGGACCCCACGATGAGTCTGGTCGGGAGGCTGGAAGACCTTTCTCTCGGGGAGATCCTCCAGATAGTCAGTCTGAGCAAGAGGTCGGGTCTCCTGCGCCTTGAAGCCCCCGGGGGGAAAGCAAGCCTCTACATCCGCGGCGGGAAAGTGATCTATGCTGCCACCTCCGAAGAAAAGGAGAGCGTGTTAACACTTCTGGCCGAAAACGGTCTGATCGCGGCCGATCAGCTGGATTCCTTGAGGGAAAAGCTGGAGTCGGTGCCTTCATCGCACGAGTTCCGGGAAGTGCTCGAAAACAGAACCGGGATCGGTCATGAAAGGTTCCAGGAGGTTCTTAAGACACGGGTCGAAAACCTGGTCTACTCACTGTTTGTTTGGGAAGAGGGTACGTTCAGCTTTCAGCTCATCGAGGATGAAAGCACTCACCCTATCCTGTCTAAAGTGGCACCATTTTTTCTGGATGATGGCATCGGAGCCCAGTTCCTGGTCATGGAAGGGGCGAGAAGAAAAGATGAGATGATGAGAGACGCGCCCCCAGACGGGGACCAGGACAAGGGCTCGGTCGTGGACCCTGGTAAAGTATTGGGTGACGATTGGGAACAGGAGTTTGAACAGCACCTGACCGGATCAACCGGCGAGAAGGCCCAAAAGGCAGCGGAGGATGGACTTAAGGAGGAACTGGAAGAGTTCATTGTTCCGGAAATACTGCCTCAGCTTCCTGCTCAACTATCCAACCAAGTTGTGGCCACGGGTCTTCAAGCGCCCCTTGTGGTCGAAATTACCGGCGGATTTGTCCGCGCGGGGATCGATCTACTGGTCCACGATAACGGTGCAGACGCCCTGACCAAGATCCAGGCACTCCGTCAGCGCGGCCTGAATCCCTATCTGCTGGTCGATCTGGAAGCCTATGGTATTACTGACGGCAGAGCTTTCGGTGGTCTTGAAATCATTTCCACAATGTGGGATTTCGGCTTTCACCTGCCGGTGGGCCTTGTGTGCCGGAAAGCGGTCCATGATGACCTCGCGGCCAAACTGGCCGCCGTCACCGGCCTTACGGTTTTCACTTTGTCTGAACCGGTCGATAAGATCGATGTGCAGCATGTTCTTGAAACGGTCAAAGAATCTCTTGGTCCCATGCAATTATCCTCCGCCCTGACCGAAGAGGTTCATGCGGAGGTGCCCTCTTCTCCTCAGATACAGGAAGACGGTGAGGACACGGCAGCTCTTGCTGTACAGCTTCCTGAAGAACCGCTGCCGGAAGAACAGAATGGGGAGGATTCGGTTGTCCCGGGCAGCGAATATTATGATATCGAACAGGAATTCAGTGAAGAATTAGGTGAAATTGATCTGCCCCTGGACAACTGGGAGGAGTCGCAGGCGCCGAGGCAAGCGTCCCTGGACCCTCACATGGCCAGGCTCAGTTCCTATGTTAATGAATTAAACAGGCATGACATAAGCGGGGAGATCACACTGCTGGCTCTCAGGTTCGCCTCGGCTTTTGCCAACAGAGCCATATTGTTTCTGGTGAGAAAGGACGACATAAAGGGACTGGGGCAGTTTGGAGTTGATCTGGGGCAGGACCACGATGCTGATGGTGTCGTGCGTTCCTTGAATCTTCCCCTTGAGGAGGACTCCATATTCCAGCGGGTGGCGCAGCGCCGCCAAAGTTACAAGGGCCCCCCCACGGGTTCCGGTACCGAGAGAGCGCTCTTCGATGCGCTAGGCGGCGGTGTACCGCGCGAGATCTATATCGGTCCGATCGTAAGTATGGGGAAAGTGGCTGTTTTGCTGTATGGTGATGATTTTTCTATAGGCGACGGTTTGGAACCAACCCACACCCTCGATATTTTTCTAAGTCACGTGGGTCTCGCCCTGGACAGGGCGTTCCTGGAGATGAAACTCAAATCCCAGCGGTCCTGACGGGAGGGATGAGAGAATGCCTAAAAAGATTTTAGTGGTCGAAGATTCCCCGATGACCCGATCCCTGATCATTTCCTCACTCGAGGAGTTGGGAGATTATACGATCATCGAGGCAGCCAACGGGTTCCAGGCACTGCGAAAAATGCCCGAAGTGTCTCCCGACCTCGTTATTACAGATATCAATATGCCCGATATCAACGGCCTTGAAGTGGTTCGGTTCGTTAAGCAGAGTGAGAATTTCCAACATATACCCGTCATCATAGTCACCACCGAAGGCCGGGATGTTGACAGGGAGCGCGGTTTGCGGCTCGGAGCTGATAAATATCTCGTTAAACCGTTCGAACCGGCAACACTCCAGCAATTCGTAAAGGAACTCCTTGGTTAGCAGGGGAGGATTTGTGGACCAGTCCCTGAAGGATTTTGTTGCCGAGGCGGAGGACATTCTGGACAACCTGGATGAGTCCATCAGTCTTCTCCTGGACATGGATCCGGACGATCATCGCAAACCGGATATCATTAACGCCGTCTTCAGACATGCCCATTCCCTCAAAGGACTATCGGGCATGTTCAACCTGGAAGGACTGGCCTCCCTGTCCCACCAGATGGAAAACCTTCTGGATTCGATCCGCCTCGACAAGATCACCCTCTCGGACCCTGTCGTAGAGATCCTGGGCCAGGGCGTTCAGAACCTCACGCGGATGGTCAGGGCTGTTGGGGAAGGCCGGGTGGACACATCCGTTGACCTTGGTGATTACCTCAGAGAGCTCGAGCAACTGGAACGGGGTCAAGAGAAAATAGCGGATGAAGACCTTTCGGCCTTCATAAACATGCCGGTGGGCATCACGGAAATGCTTTCCGAGTATGAGGAGCATCGTTTCAGGGACAACATCCGTAAAGGGGTACCCTTTTACCGTGTGACATGCAGTTTCTCCCTGGAAACTTTCGACGTGCAGTTGGAAGAACTGGGTTCATCCATCAGGGAATTAGGAGAACTGCTTACAACACTTCCAGAGACGGACCTGGGGGGGAACGGGAGTATCGGTTTCACCCTTTACTTCACTTCCCGCGAATCTGAAAGTGATGTTATGAAGATCCTGGGGATGGAAGGCCGGGCCATCGAGCCGGTCCCTTACCGGGAAACCGCTTCCTCCGGACGGGGAAAACATAAGGAAGAAGTTGACAAGCCGGCCCGGCTGGATGATGACATCTTTGAAGACGAGTTGAAAGGTGTCAGCCAGACCGTGAGGGTGGATATCGGGAAGCTTGATTACCTTATGAACCTCGTGGGTGAGTTGGTAATCCTGAAATCCTCATTCGTGAATATCGCCCAGCGTCTCAGGAATCTCGGAGATGGAGTCCCTGCAGACCTCATAATGGATTTTGACAAGAGTTCCACCAACATGGAGAAGAAGCTGGTGGACCTGCGTGACGGGGTTATGGACATCAGGATGGTTCCCATGGGGCAGCTTTATAACCGGCTCCAGAGAGTGTCAAAGAAAATAGCAAAGGATCTCGGGAAAAAAGTAAATCTTCAGTTTATCGGTCACGACACCGAACTTGACAAAATGATCATGGAGGAGATGGTCTCCCCGTTGCTGCACATCGTGCGCAATTCCCTCGACCACGGGATCGAAGATGCCGAGGTTCGCAGGTCCAAGGGCAAACCCGAGGCGG
>Ga0055476_10000488_pt1 | contig 10369 bp, 10 predicted proteins | sample Muzzi_CordC_D2_FD_57682 | JGI IMG/M metagenome (GOLD analysis project Ga0055476, IMG submission 57682) | Wetland microbial communities from San Francisco Bay, California, USA, that impact long-term carbon sequestration - Muzzi_CordC_D2 | ecosystem: Environmental > Aquatic > Marine > Wetlands ... | reverse complement strand
CATGCCAGGACTTCCGCAGGTATGGTATCTGGATCTTTTTGCAGGCACAAACGACTATGCTGCGGCAAAACGTGGGCGTACCGCGGGTCACAAGGAGATTAACCGCACGACTCTCGAAATAATTGATATCGAACTAGGGCTGAAACGCCCCATCGTGCGGGACCAGCTCGCCCTGATCCGGCTGCGCAACACTTCACCGGCATTCGACGGTGAGATGAAGATACTAAAGAGCAAGCGGCATCGGTTACACATCACATGGCAACATCCGGAAGCGACGGCGACCTTGAAGGCCGATCTGCGCAAGCACAGCTTCACGGTTTATCATGGTAATGGCAAGGACGAAGATGAGGTCTACATGTCGTTCAATTAATAGGCCCCCGGGCCGTTCGGCTTAGCGGGTAATGACCCTGGCTCCCAGGGCAGGCTTTTGATATCCGACGCCGCCAGGTTAGCTTCCTGGCGAGCCCATCACCTCCCATATAATATATTGCGTTACAGCATTCGTGCCAAAGGACCGGAATCCCCTGGTGTATGCCATAGCGAGGTGCGTTGGCGGCGGATTCCGGGTGGCGTCCAACCCGGGGCGGCGAGGCACAGAAACCCGGGTGAAGCCGGGTTGCGTGCACGGTGGCCCTTGTTGGGACCCTGGGGGGCGCCATCATCACAGTTCATTGACTCAACTTGGCAGCTCACCGCCGACCGCAAATGTGCTGTTATTGGTTACGCGTACGAGACATGAAAGTGGCCCTGAATACCAATCTCCCGGGATATCAGTCAGCGATGCCAACACCATGTGCCAATTCCATTATTCATACATGAAAGCATCGTCAAATGGTGCACACAGGCTATCCAGATCGTTGTGAACCGGTGGTAATGACTGCAGGTAGATTGCCAGTGAATCCAGATCATAATCATTCAGGCGCATGCAACTGGTGCCCAGCACCTCTGCCATGAGGCTGTCGGTGTAACCGCCATCGGGCTTCCTCCCTGACTTAAGGAATGTCCTCAGATCCTCGTATGTCCAGCCACCGATGCCTGTTTCTCTGTCCGGCGTTATATTGGGTACCTGCCTCCCGTCCGGCCCCATGCAGGTGCCAGCCAGGCAGCGGTCGCTTCGGGGGGCACCCAGATAGTCCCGCGGCGTATGGCATTCACTGCAATGCCCAAGGGCCCCGGCAAGATACGCCCCACGGTTCCATTGCAGGGATTTTTCCAGATCTGCAGAAAACTCTCCCGGTGTAAACCGACCCGCCTTCCAATACGAGATCATTGACCGGGAGGAGAAGGGCCAGCGAAGATCATGAGGCCGGATTTCCCTGGAGGATGCCGGTAGCGTCATCAGATAGGCATACAGGGCCTGCATATCCTGGCTCGTCATCCTGGTGTAGGACGGATAGGGGAAAGCAGGGTAATAGTGCTCGCCCTGCGGGCTCATGCCTTCACGTAATGCACGCACGAAATCCTTCTCCGTCCAGGCACCGATACCATACTCCTTCTGCGGTGTAATATTGGGTGGATAAAATGTCCCGAAGGGTGTATCAAGCGGCCGGCCTCCGGCCATCAGTTCATCCCGGGTGTGACAGGAAATGCAACCTGCCGCATAAAAAACATACTTGCCATGCTCAAGCAAATCCCCGGAGGCCAGCGCAGTACTCATGCTACAGATGCAACCCGCCAACCCGAGGACGGCAGCAAGTATGTTTCTACGAAATAGTCCGGCTATCCGCAGCTTGCTCATAGTTACATCCCTGAATGAATGACGACAGCCCACAGCCACAGCCATATCCTCCAATTAGCTGTGTATTCATTACGGCGCAACCAGCCCGCCGCCGTGTGGGTACCTCTGGCATGGCCAGGTAAATCCTTAGAATGCAACTGGTCACTGTCACTGTCATAGTCAGTTAATGTCAGGCGATTGTGGCCCGATATGTAACGTGCACCCTCGAACTGTCACAACCCTACAGAAAATCGACAGATCTGACCTTTGGCTGCCAATCAGTGCATCACCGACATGCAGCACGACCTCGACCTGATGAATGTTTCCCATGACAAACTCCTTGCTGGCCCATTTCACCGGCTACCCACAATCCTCGCATCACCGTGATATGGAAATCACATAACAACTCTTCACCCACTCTGTATAGATGTTGCAGCACAAAATCGAAAGCCACGGACACGCCTTTTTGCCAGTTGCTTGATCATAGTCAACACTTTGGAACAAGTTCGCGGCGAATTCCGGAGGCCGACCGATTCCGGGCGGGTGAGATATGTGGACCAGGGTAGGACAACATGACGGGAGCCGCGGGATCAGGGCATCATGGGACGCCACCGCTCATAGTCATAACCTGTTGCCCTTCCCGCGCAACAGGTCCATACCGCATCCGCGCGGTTGGTCTACCAGCCATGCCGGCAAGCACTGAGATCTTCTTGCTATACTCGTCTGTGTACTGCAAGCGGGAGCGGCGTTCCTCATGACACTGGTCAAACTGGAAGAGAACCTGAAGCTGGATATTCCGGAAATTGATTCCCAGCACAAGGCATTGATTGGGTTGATTAACCAGCTCCATCAAACCATGCTGCAGGGAGCGGACAAAGCCACCCTGGATGGACTCCTGTCGCAATTGCTGGAGCACACACGAACCCACTTTGCCTATGAAGAACAGCTGATGTCGCAGCACGGCTATCCGGGATACGAGGCGCACAAGTCGGAACACAACAGGCTCTTGCAGCACCTGGAAGATCTTGCCGGGCGATATACAAATGGTGACCTTCTGCTCTCATTCGCCGTCATGCTCGAACTCAAGGGCTGGGCCGTGGTTCATATCGAGAAGTCAGACAAGCCGCTGGGCGCTTTTCTGGGTAACCGGAAAGGTGCCGATGCCGCTCCAGGCTAGCACCACCTGGCTCAGGATCGAGTCCTGACGGTCCCGCCAGTGATGGCATCTCATTGATGATGCGGGATACCCTTTGCAAGCCAGCCATGCCATCTCCCGGGTTTGCTAACGTCACATCAGGCAACTGCGGTTGTTGTTGCTTCCAGCGGCAACCATTGACCCAGCATGTCAAGCGCAGCTTTTTCACTCCCAGATGAATTGCTGTTGGTTGCTTCCGCATAGACAGGCCGCACATCCTGGATACCGATGAAACCCAGGATATGGCGCAGATAACCGCTTGCGAAATCGGCTGGACTGCCGAACGGCACACCCCCCGAAGCCATCACAAGGTATACAGGTCTATCCTTCAAGAGTCCCACGGGACCATTTTTCGTGTAACGGAAGGTTCGCTGTGAGCGGCAGACCATATCGATCCATGCTTTAAGTACTGCGGGTACCGAAAAGTTGTACACGGGCGCAGTGACCAGAATCACATCCGCAGAATCCAGCTCGCGTACCAGCTCATCAGAACCCGCTAGAATCTCCTGCTGCTCCCGGTTGCGTTCGGCCGGACTCGTCATGTTGGCCTGTATCCAGTTTTCACTGAGAAAGCCAATACCACTGGCAAGATCCCGCTCGGTTACATCAGCGTCTGGATGTCTGTGCTTTATACGCCGCACGACTTCATCACCCAACCGCCGGGTAATCGACTGGTCATGAATCGAACTGCTATCGATACGCAAAATGCTGTTAATTTGATTGCTGATCATCGATATCTCCTCAAGCCTTCGCATCTCGTTTGGCGTCAATCGACCAGTCATGCGCCGGACCCGCAACCAGAAACAGCAGGCCGCCGGCCATTGCCAGGTTCTTCATAAAAAGAATGGTCTGTGTCTGGTCACCAAAATTGGCGTGAAATATCAGTGCACTGAGCACGCTGAAACCTGCCAGCAGGAAGGCGGCAAGACGGGTCTGCCAACCCAGCAAAACGGCCAGTCCACCGCCAACCTCGAGCAGGATCACCAGGGGCAACAATGCGCCCGGAACACCCATGCCCTCCATGTATCCCTGTGTTCCGGCATATGCAGTCATCTTGTTGATACCGGCCATGATGAAAATAGCTGACATCAGCACCCGGCCGGTCAGTTGGATGCCTGCATTTATCAAGGACTGATTCATGGTTTTCTCCCCGTTGATTTCATTTGGATACGACGCGTCATGTTGATCAAAACAATACTCGTTCTATATTTGACAATAAACAGGATTAAATAGAATTTACTGTTCTATAATATGCAACATTATGGGCAGATTCGCAGATATAGAAGCACTTACAGCCGTGGTGGAAGCCGGGAGCTTCAGTGCGGCTGGCGAGCGGCTCGGGATTGCGAAATCGGTCGTCAGTCGGCGTATCAGCCAACTGGAAAGGCGCCTGGGTTGCCGTCTGTTGCATCGCACTACCCGGCGGTTATCACTGACGGATACGGGCAAAAATTATTACCAGCGGGCAGTGCAGATTCTTGCAGACCTTGATGACGCGGAACTGAGCGTTACTGAAGAGACAACAGAATTGCGTGGCTCAATCAAACTGGCTGCCCCGCAATCCTTTGGGCTAATGCATCTGTCAGATGCTATTACTGGTTTTCTCCGAGAACATCCCGCCATTGAGTTAAACCTCGACCTGAACGATCGCAGGATCAACCTGGTTGAGGAAGGATTTGACATGGCGGTCAGGATCGGGGAACTGCAGGACTCCACACTGGTAGCCAGACGTTTGGGGACTGTGCGCGATATCACGTGCGCCAGTCGTGCCTATCTGGAACGATATGGTGAACCCCTGAACCCGGATGAACTGCATCAACATACGGGCCTGCAATACAGCAATATCAGTTACAGGCAGCAGTGGCATTATCAGGCGCCAGAAGGCAAGACAATCCATGCACAGCCACAGATTCGCATCCGTGCCAACAATGGCGAAGCACTGGCGGCGGCCGCCAGTGCCGGTTTGGGAATCACCAGAGGCCCCACCTTTATCCTTGGCCGTTACCTGAAAGAAGGCAGCCTGGTTGCTATTCTGAATGAATACCAGCGCGCTGCGGTGGGTATCTATGCCGTTTATCCGCCGGGACGCTTCATACCCAGGCGAATTCAGGTCTTCTCGGACTTTCTTGCCGCACGTTATGGTGACCACCCCTATTGGGATGATGGTTTGAGAACATCCTGAATACTTCCCTGGTCCCGGGCTCAAGTCCTGGCGAGCCCGCCATCTCCCGTAAAATTCATACCTTGTGGTGTCTTGGCGGGGAATTGCGGAACGATTTCATGCGTGGCCAAGCGGCTGCACGCAACATGAATCAGGGATCGCCAATCTGTGGGGCGGCAAGATCCGGTTGCCCGGACGTTCAGCACATAATAACAGCGGCGGCCCGAAGGCCGCCGCTGGTGTCCTTATGAAAAACCCATTCCTTGGTGCGAAATCCCTATCGCAGCAGAGACGTTAACAAAATTCCGGAATGGCCTCTATTCGTGAAACTACTTAGTCCAGGCCTGATTCTGGTTGCCCGGTCCATGCGACGTACTGATTCGCCATTTCGTAGACTTACGATGCGCTGCCGGGATGCAACGATAGACATTCATAGCCTGCAATCGAATTTCTTTTCTCCACCGGAAGTGCCAGGCCGAATGAATGCGTAAAATACGCTATTCATCCCACGTGTGTTGTGCTGTTGGACACCGGTTATTGATGCTACGGGCAGGCTGGATAGCCGGTCGCGCAGGAATGTGGGACACATCGTGTGTGGCACTGCCTGTTACTGTTGTCCTTCGTCCGGTGCTGCCCACAGGAAATAATGGAAAAACGCATGATTAACTGTCACTACCCGGCCAGCAGCGAGTAGCCAATCGCAACAACAATCAGCTGGGCAAAAGTTAGCAGCCAGAAATACAAGACGAAAAGCAGCACCCTGGTCTGCCGTGGCCGATCTACTGCATTATGACCAGCCAGCAAGATGCCACCAATAAGAGAAATCACCAGAACGGCAGCACCGATTATTGCAGTGATCATGCTTGCTGGCCCCCTCGTATTCTCCGCCGCCTGGATCGGGGACAGTATACTCGGCGGACCGGAAATGGCGGTACTGAGAATAATTCCATAAACTGGAATCGAAGATACGCAAAGCAGAAGCCATACTTTCCGGGAGCCGGATTTTCAGTGTATTCAAGGAAGTCAGGGCTGTCATTCCAGCCGCAGCGAGTTGCCTGAATAAAGACCTGCAAAACCGCAGCTGACCTTGAACAATTTCGAGGCAATCAAGTCAATTAACGTTTTTTTAACCTCTGTAACGAGAGTCACGCTTGTCCAGTCTTACCTGCGTCTCTGCCCGATAGGAATTCCATCCTCCTGAAAGTTTATCCAGGGAAGCTCTCATTAATCAGCAGTCCCGGTCATTGCGAGCGCAGCGTGGCAATCTTGTCGCGTAATAAGGCCCTGATCCTGCTCAAGGCATACAAACGTCATCAGAGAAAATATCGGAGTTTGATTACCAGTGTGTGCGTACGGAATCGCGTTTCTGGCCTGAGGCACGGCATTACCTTGCCGGTTAACGAAGTCCGGTAGCAAAGATGAAGCTGTGGAAATAATGCAATCAGGAAGAACACCGGTATCAGGGGAACCGCATGACGAGTCCCTTTGCCGGTCATTTCGGAAGCCGCGAGACGCACAAATGACTACTGTCACTGGGACGGTCGCACCTGCAGCAGATGAGGTCAAATCAGTGCGCCGGAGATCGCGGAGACCGGGTCCAGCGCGAACTCCATGATTGTACCTGGGGAATAGTGCAGCCCTTCCCATGCGGCTGCCATGAAGCACCATCATGGATCAGGGCAACTTCGGCTTTGCCGGTCATCCCCTCGACTCCCTGTCGTCTTCTCCGCCAGGGCCACCTGGGCGGTTGGTGTGCCAGGAAACACCCCGTTACCCGCCGCTCTATGGTGCTGCTTTTGGAGTATTTCCGGGAACACCGCCCATCAGTGCGACCTGGCTTGTTGCAGGATGTGTAAGGTGCTGCCGCGTCAGCAAGAAAGATGCGGCCCATTTCCATCCTGCTGTCATCAGTAGAATAGCGCGTATCCTGCAGCGATAAGAACGGCGAACCCCATCAGATATGCGAGCATATCGCCCTCATCCTGCTGCGCAACATAGGCTGAGAGGAACTCCCTCGCCTCCTGGACAAGTTGCTCAATCGCAGTTTGGTGCTGATGCATGCGTTTCTTGACCCTGGCGCGTTTCAACTCCGCTTCCCTGGCGACGGCCTCTCGTGTCATGGGGTAGTGCCTTACGTTTGCGTACTTGAAACCGGGCATGTCCTCGTCATTTCCGGCTGCCATCCATTCAGCTTCCAGTTGCAGAATCCGGTCGCGCTCCCACGCGTCGATACTTGCCAGCTTCCTTTCATAAAGCGCGTGACACAACCCGGATATTGCGTCGCCACGCCCCGCCTCCGCCCAAGAGACCAGCTTGTCAGGTGCAATTAACCGGGTCAGTGCGCCACCGGGGCTTGTTATTTCATCGGTAAAGAGATGCTGCGGGAGTTCCAGTTCAGATATCTTCATATAGTGCCCCGGATGGTTGATTATCACAATATGCTGTGGACCACCTTCAATTTGTGGTGATTTTACGGAAAACCCGGAGAGATACCAATACCTGCATGCAAGCTTGCTGATTGATATGATCTATTGGTAGATAATCTGAACTTATAATTATGTTTGGTACCCATTAGCCCGACCCGGAATTGGCACGATCGGCCCTGATTCTCCTTGCAGACAGCGCCCGTGGAAAAGGCGAAGGTTGGAAAAGGGTGTCGCGTCCCGGATCGATTGTGAGACGGCATGCCGCTCACAAGCAGACAGAAGTGCTGCCAGTGCGGGTTGAATGGCTGCGGTGAGGATTCGCATGCCCGGGTACGCCATCAGTTGCGGCTGAAGCGGCGCGTACCAAACGACGCAGTGAGCCGCTGACCTGCTGCACGCCGGCGAGTAGCGCGCCGCGCATCGGAGTCATTCATCCATGCGAGCACCTTCTATTCGGGGCAGCCGGGGACATCCCGAATGTGCGGCTGCGCAACCCGTGCCTCCGGAATCCAGTGATCCGCGGCCTCTGCAACACAGCGCCGCTCAAGCGTCAACGACAACGCAGGGCAGACTGCCCGGGAAAGGCGCAGAAATACGGGATATCATGCACTCCGAAGCGTCGTGATCAGCCGGTACTCACTGTATTAAAAAGGCTTTTACCGAGGGCCCTGCCTCCACGATTCCGGTATAATTCCCGGCATTGCGGCCTGCTCCCTTGGTCCCGGCCTTGGTTATCGGTCGAACTGGATTGTGATCCCGGGTCAGACCGATCAGGAATGGGGGTTACCGGGGACATCGTGTATTCAACCAACCGGGAATCAGCACGACGGCTGGTCCGGATCGCCAAATCTAAAATCACCGTGAGATCTGAATATGTTTATCACTGTACAAAGCCTTTTCCGATTGCTCGTCGCCTCGCTCTTGCTTGTTGTCGCCAGTGCCCAGGCGGATGTCCTGGAGGATATTCTGGAAAGGGGCACCATGCGAGTCGGTGTATCGTTGTTCACACCCTGGACTATCCAGGACGAAGCCGGCGGGCTCTCAGGTTTTGAGATTGATGTGGCGAACAAACTTGCCATGGATATGGGGGTCAAGCCGGAATACAGGATCTACCTCTGGGAGGATATTATTCCCGCCGTCATGAAAGGGGAGATTGATATTATTGCCGGGGGAATGGCCATTACCCCGGAACGTGCACTCAAGATCAACTTCTCCCAGCCCTACGCTGATTCGGGCATCTCGCTGGCGACCAATACCGGTATGACCCGAGACATCAAACGACTGGATGAACTGAACCAGGAAAGCATAACCATAGCGGTAGTTTCAAAAACAGCAGCCAACGAACTGGCCCCGCGCCTGTTTAACAAAAGCACCATCAAGGAATTCGATACCGCAAAAGCGGCGGAGCAGGCGATTCTGAACGACGAGGCACACGCCTGGCTGGCCTCCATGCCGCAGCCCGAATTCCTGGCGCTGCAATACCCGAAGAAGGTGGATTTGCCACTGGCAAAGCCGGTTCTGCCCTACAAGGCGGGCTTTGGCGTTAAAAAGGGAGAGCAGGAGTGGTTGAATTTTCTCAACGCCTGGGTGACCGCGCGGCAGGCAGACAAGTGGCTGTCCGCGACCCACAGACACTGGTTCCAGTCCCTGAAATGGCGCAAGGAACCAAAGCAGTGACCCTGGCGATGGAACCAGCAAACGCTGCACGCATCGGCAACCGGTGGTGGATCGGGCTGGCAGTGATGCTGTTTTCGATCGTTGTTCTGGCTGAGAATACCGCCCGGCTCGATATTTCGCCGGCCTATGATGACTACCGGCTGACCGACGAGATCTACAACAATGCCAATGGATGGCGAACTCCCCCGGAGTCGGACAATGAATGGCGACCGGAAAACCAGGAGCAAACAGGTCGCATCCGCTTTGGCTTCGACTCGGCCTACGAAGAAATGAGAGCGAGGGGTAACGATGGCAGCCTGAATACCGGTTCTGGCCTTGAAGATCACCCGCAGAATTCACAGTTTAAGATAGGCTTCTAGCCATTTGGGATTACCGCGTACAAGACAAGTGTTGTGGTATTCCGCGCGCGGGAAGCGCTGCTGGCGGACTTCAGGCTGGCAGCAGCGAACCCTGTCACCCGTCCGCAATCGCTGGCAACCGGCCCTCTGCCGGTTTCTGGTGAATGTCGTGACTGGTGCTGAACCACCACCGCACAAATCTGACGCGATTGCATCCCTGACCTCTCCTCGCCGCCCGCTGGTGATCCCGCTCTCATAGTCGCAGGCCTGTCCGGTGTTATCCCTCCGGAATCGTCGTAGCTGGCTAACAAAAAATCCTTTCATTTGATGCGCGTTCAGGGCTATATGTGGGTTCTGTTGTCCAGGCTAGCCTGGCGGGGAAATGCCCGGTGGACATAGGGGACCTTGCAACATGGACATCGTAAATATAACCGGATCGCTGGCCGGCGGCCTGACGACCATCGCCTTCATCCCCTAGGTTATCAGAACCTGGAAGACCCGCTCGGCACAGGACATCTCCCTGTTCATGTTTCTGTTATTCAGCTGTGGTGTGATGCTGTGGCTGATCTACGGGATTATGCTGCAGGCGCTGCCCATCATACTGGCCAACGGCATCACTCTCACACTGTCAACATCGATTCTGGCACTGAAGGTCAGGGACATGCTGTCCCGCCAGCGGCGCCAGCGGTCAGCCGGCTCCTGAAACCGGTTTCCTGTAATCCCTCCGGATTGGCGGAACCTTCCATACCGCCAAATCCCCTGGAAAGGAAGTGCCGGACACCAACAGCCCCTTGATGTGCTAGATTATAGTCATACTAATAAGGAGGAATATCATGAAACATATAATATTGGCGG
>Ga0055476_10000485_pt1 | contig 10384 bp, 8 predicted proteins | sample Muzzi_CordC_D2_FD_57682 | JGI IMG/M metagenome (GOLD analysis project Ga0055476, IMG submission 57682) | Wetland microbial communities from San Francisco Bay, California, USA, that impact long-term carbon sequestration - Muzzi_CordC_D2 | ecosystem: Environmental > Aquatic > Marine > Wetlands ... | reverse complement strand
TTTGTTGCACCCTTTGTAGATTTCCTATAACTTATTTGTGATTTCTGGAGGACAGGTTTGCCTAAAATCACTCACCCCAAAACCATAAGCCAAATTACCAAAGAGTGGGTCCAATCTATTTTCAACGAAGTTGGGCTTTGTGATTTTGGGACGATAGAAAGCATAAGAGTTGAACCTATGGGTTCTGATGTTAAGGGGTTTTTGAGCTCAATGTGCCGTGTAGAGATTGTATACAAAACCGATGGCCCAAATTTGCCGCCGAGTGTTGTGATTAAAATGCCGCCTGAACAGGAAATGAACAGAGAATTCGCAATTAACTTCAAGGCGAACGAAAGAGAGATAAGATTCTACAAAGAGTTAGCCCCCTTAACCCCAATTAGAATTCCAATCTGCATTTATGGTTATATTGACGAATATGCAGGTGACTACATCTTAGTACTTGAGGATGAAAAAGAGTGGACACCGGGAGACCAGGTGTCCGGATTAACTGAGCTGCAAACAAAAACCGCAGTGAGTAAGATATCCAAGTTTCACGGAAAGTGGTGGCAGTCGCCACAGCTTGAAAAGTTGAGCTGGATGCCATTACAAAACCGCGATCTGGTTAATGGATACAGAGACAACTGGGAAGAATTCAAAAACGAACACAGCGAAATTCTGGACGAAGATGGCATAAAAGCAGGCGAGGTCATAAAAGAAAATGGAGAGAGGATTAGAGAATTGGGTTTAAATGCTCCACAGACTATAACGCATATGGACTTCAGAGCAGATAACCTGCTTTTTAAAAATGAGGATCAGGTTCTGGTACTCGACTGGCAGGTCGCATGCCGCACTATGGGAGCTTTTGATGTAGCACGGGTTGTTTGCGGAAGTTACCATGATCATAAAACCATAAGAGAGCATATAGAAATGGTTGAAATTTGGCACAAGGGTTTAGTTGAATCCGGAGTGAAGAACTATGGCTTTGAAGACGCATGGAGAGATTACAGAGTTGGAATCCTAATTTTAGCCTATATTCCGGTTACGGCACATCACCTGCTGTCGCATGAAGGAAGCCGTGGACCAGCGCTCCTTCAAGCCATCATTCAACGGGTTTATCATGCTATAAATGAAACTGATGCTCTGGAACTATTAATGGACTAATATTAAGACTTGGTCCGAGATTCAATTACATATCATTATAATACTAAAATACATCCCAAGACTTATTGATAGATGCCTCAGATATGAACAATATATTGTTGAACTGTTTTTGTATTACATAGAGAGACAGTTCAAGGAGGCAGTAAAAGTGAAGACATTACTATTAATAGCCATGTTTCTAACAATGGCATTGTTTGTAAGCGGAGTAAACTCATTTACTCCATTTAGCAGCATCACAGCTTCAGCTCAGGATGATGGCGACCCAGCTCCTGAACCTGAACCAACCCCAATGCCAGAAATGTAAATCCAAAATCTAGCAGAATGGGCTTTCATAAGAGAGCTAAGGCATGACTGCGGGGAGGAAATATATCCTCCCTGCATCTTTTTAGAGAAAAGATGTATTATTTCAATTTATAAAATATTATCACACCAGAACACATTCTATATTCGAACAATTAGCAAAAAATTTATAATTTCATACCGCAATCCTTGTTTCTGCAGCTTTGATAATCATTTCAAGCATTTCGGGATAAGAAATACCAGAAAGTTGAGACATCTTCGCCAAATGGCCATCCCAAACCCAACCCGGATTAGGATTCGCTTCCAACAATTTAGGGTTACCATGCTTATCTAACCTTAAATCAAATCTGCAGTAATCCCTGCATTCTAGCCTTTCGAACAGCTTCAGTGAATTATCGGTAATCAATTTTTCAATATCTTGCGGCAAGTCGGCTGGGATAGATTTAAGTTTGAAATAAGGAGATGTCGGTAGCCATTTTGCCTCATAGCCGCAAATTTTAGGCAACCCCTCAGGAAGTGATGAGTAATCTTCCTGAATAATTGGTAAGACTACGTAATCATCAGGCGGATTGCCAATAATACCTATGCTTAGATCTTTTCCAGTCAGGAATTCCTCCACTAACACAGGTTTGTCATATCCGTGCGTATCTCTAATACGAGATATTGCGTCTGCCAGTTCCTCAATATTATTTGCCACACTCTTCTCAGTTATCCCGAAGCTCGAATCACCAAAATTAGGTTTAACTATCACCGGAAAATCTATGCTGATGTCTATTATTGAATCCTGAGGTTTGATTAAAAACGCCTCGGGTACATCTATGCTCATTTCTTTTGCAATGCCCCGAACCAGGGATTTATCATAACAATATGCCAGACACTGAGAAGCGGAACCGCTATACGGAATCTTAAGCATTTCAGCCAAAGCTGGAACATGGAGTTCGTATCGGGGGTTGTTAAAGTATCCTTCGTCGCAAAAATTCAATATCAACTTAATCTTTGATTTCAATTTTCTTATGTCGTCAATAAAAGTGTCGTGATTATCAAGAAAAACATATTGTCTGTTCTTATTAGTTTTTAGAGCTGATTTCATGTTATTGACTGTCTCAAGATCATCCTGATCAAACACACCTTCAGGTTTTATATTGTCTATTTTTGAAGGATCGCCAAGTAAAACAGCTATCGTACTCGGAGCTTTAGTGACATTCTTCCTGACACTCGTCCAATTTTTTGATGCCAAAGAAGTACAAACTATCCTTCTCTCCATCATCCCCAGATCCTGATTCCTCTCGGTAATTGATGTAATTGAAGTGCAGATATTGAATGCAGAAAAACCTGATGAGAGTAGCAATTTCCTTATAGAACTTTTTGAATAAAGGCGCTCAGCATAGAACTGATCAGCAATAACTCCCTTCTGGACATCTGTTACCACTTCTCGCGATATAAGTTTCTCACCGTTATTTGATAGAGTACGCTCCCTGCATACAAATTGATTTTTGTCTATCCACTCCCAGGATCTCTTTTGGTATTTTTTCCTGGTGTACTCTCCATCAGTAATATCCAATAAAAGTTTTCCATCTGGTTTTAATACTCGCCGAACTTCGCTCAGCACCTTCTCGTCATCAGTTGCGCTCTCAAAATAACCAAAACTGTTACCCAGAATCATTACCACATCAAAGCTGTCTGTCGGATACGGGAGTTTTCTGGCATCGCCTTCCCTGATCTTAATACCAATGCCCTCTTTACGTGCTTGTATTCTTGCTTTATTTACCAGATATCTTGAACGGTCAAGTCCTTCGACATTTTCAAATCCACGCCTTTTAAGCTCAAGCATATGCCTGCCTTGACCACAACATAGGTCAAGTATTTTATGGCTCTTCATTAGGCCGGCATATTTAATAAACATATCAACTTCACGCTCTGTAATGGATAAATCTTCAACTATGTCGGCATCTGTTTTTAAATAATTAGAATTGAAGATATGCCGCCACCAGTCAGGCTGTACAAATTTTTCCAAATCGCCTACTGGTCCACGAAAATTTGATATCTGCGTATCCAATACTTTTCTCTTGTCGCTTACTTCTACTGCCATATTCGGGTCTCCAATAAAACATGCATAATTTTATTTATATATTAGTTATAACGGTTGGTGATTCAATAAAACTTTGGGAGTATATTAGTGCTAGAGGAATTGCAATAAAAACTAATACTAAAGATTAAGACTCAGATGGGAAAATTTCTCCCCCGAGGTAATTGGCCGCTAATTGATATCTGCTTTTAATACCCAGCTTTTTAAATATATGCCCAATATGAGTTTTAACTGTCTTCTCGCTTATGAACATTTCCTTTGCTATATCCTTGTTGCTAAAACCCTGTAATATCAATTGTGCAATTTTTTCTTCTTTTTTTGTAAGCTTATTTTTCAGATCTTCAACATTAAACTTTTTTGTGTTCAGGATTTTATTCAAAGCTTTCGAAATAAGGCTTACATCGGCCCAGATTTCTTCGTTATTTACCGCTCTTATTGCTTGAACGAACTGTTCCACATTAGCATCTAGATCCAGACAACCTTTAACACCGAGACAAAGAGCATTAATAATCTTGTCGTTGTCCAGTGAATTTAACAGAAGAAGAATTTTAAGAGGGGATTTTTTATCTCTTATTGTATTGAGATAGTCATTAATTTTAAGACCAGTGAGATTTATATCAAGGAACAGCACATCTACATCATGTTTATCAACAATTTGGACAAGTTCAGGGTATTGGGATATTTCCTGAACAATATTTATATCCTGGACAGGTTTTATCAACTCTCTAATACTTTGACGATAAAGATTAGATGAAACAGCTAAGACTACTCTTATCATTCAATACCCTAACATATGTAACTCTATTTAAAGTTATGGCTTATTAATATCTTATAATAGCAAATTTGACGAATAATTCCATACTCCCATGATCAAATATAGTTTCAGATTCTCACTATTATTTCTCCGAACGATAGTATGAAATTAACCTTCAATCATGGACCACCAAGTATTGCAAGTTAAGAAAATACGGAAACTGAATCGTAAGTTTTTACCAAACTGGCGCATTAATATTTTCAAACCTGCCGGGTCGGTAAAGATCAAGCGCTTTTGGATTATAGGGTCCCGTATATCCGGTATTCGCCCTGGGATTTTCAGGGCTGTCATTGTTACAAGCGTAAATCACGTCATCGCCAACTATTTGATAACAGCTGCTGTCACTATTACTACTAACCTTTGGACCGCATGAGTTTAGATTTATGCACAAAAATGCAAAAGCAATTATTCCAATAATCAATAGTGATCTCATAACATATATTATAAACGCTGAATGGCTCGTTTTTAATCAAAATGATACTAATATAGATATATTATGAATCAGGCTTTACTTCATTCCCGCTCTGGTTTAATTTTTATATATAATGGTTAAAAGGAGGTAATAACATGGCTAGAGTAACTTACATCGAAGAAGAAACAACAGATAACCCTGTCATAAAAACAGCCTTTGAGAGAATGCGGGAGAAAAGAGGCAAAGTCACAAATATTTACAAAGCTCTTGCCCATAAACCAAACATACTCCAGACAATAGGACCATTTGTAGCATCGGTACAACAACCTGATGAAATAGACGCTAAACTGAAGGAAAAAATAATACTTAGAGTGTCAAACATCAATTGTTCGGCATATTGCACTCATGCACACAATCAGATCAGTGCAAAGATGGGCTTTTCCCCTGAGGAGATAGAAGAAGTAAATAATCCTCTTACGGCGAATATATCAGATGCAGAAAAGGCCGCTCTAAGATACGCAGAAGCCCTTACGGTTAGCCCCGGCGAGATACCAGAAGAAGTGTTCGAAGAACTAAGAAATTATTATAGTGAGTCTCAAATCGTTGAGATAACGGCAATCGCAGCTCTTTATAACATGATTAACAGGTTTAACGAGGCACTCAAGCTCGATCCCGAAGAATACTAAACTGTTCATAAATTGTTACATGTAACTTTTATGAGCATTTGAGCATGGGCGGGGGGGGACTCGAACCCCCACGGACGTGAATCCAACGGCTTTTGAGGCCGTCGTGTCTGCCAATTTCACCACCCGCCCCCAGGTTTAGAAAGGCAATTTTTCAATCAGGGCATATATTATTCTCTGAAATACCTCAAGAATCAAGGATGCAATGCATCACTTCATATTTTTAATGTCCGCTGGCGCCTTAATGATGCTGTAACTGGTTGACAACATTAGGCCTTCATGTATTCTAGCACCTTTATTTAACTTAATAATGCTTGCGAAAGCGGAGGAATTTGAGAAATGATTATTGTAATGAAAAGTGGGGCGGATCCTGAAGAAATCGAAAGAGCAAAATCTACCATGATTGAGCTCGGATACGAACCACATCCTATAGAGGGAGTACTAAGAACTGTTATAGGCGCTATAGGAGATGAAAGGGGAAAACCTGAAGACGTTGAAGCTCTAAGCATCCTTCCGGGTGTTGAAAAAGTTATCCCGATCCTACCGGCCCACAAACTCGCAAGCAGGGAATTTAAGAAGGAAGATACCGAAGTTAACGTTCAAGGTGTAATTGTCGGCGGAAAGAAAATCCCGGTAATTGCAGGCCCGTGTTCCGTAGAAAGTGAGGAACAATTAATGGAAGTTGCACACGCTATAAAAAAGGCTGGGGCGTCCATGCTGAGAGGCGGAGCGTACAAACCCAGATCATCCCCGTATACTTTTCAGGGAATGGGAGTTGAAGGCTTAAAATTACTTGCTCAGGCTAGAGAAGAAACAGGGCTTCCTATAGTCACAGAAATCCTTGATGTTAAACATTTAGACGCTGTTGTTGAATACGCTGATGTGCTACAGATTGGAGCCAGAAATTCTCAGAATTATGCGTTACTGAAAGAAGTCGGAAAATCTAAAATGCCTGTTCTTTTAAAAAGAGGCATGTCTACCACCATAAAAGAATTTTTAATGTGTTCTGAGTACATTCTTGCCGAAGGCAACGAAGATGTAATGCTTTGCGAAAGAGGAATCAGAACATTTGAAACAGCTACAAGAAACACTTTTGATTTAAACGCTATTCCTGTTTTAAGAGAAAGAACCCATCTCCCGATTGTAGCAGACCCAAGCCACGGAACAGGATACTGGCAATATGTAACCCCTATGGCGCTTGCGTCAATAGCAGCCGGAGCCGACGCAGTAATTGTTGAGGTTCACAATAACCCTGAGGTTGCAGTGAGTGACGGCGGTCAATCTCTAAAACCTAAAAAGTTCGTTGATATGATGGAAAGGTGCGCGGCAGTCGCAAAAGCCGTGGGCAGAGAGCTTTAATTTTTTTTGATAACCCTTCTACCTACTATTTCTACTTGACCACTTGATACAAGTCTTATTGCTTCAGGATATATCTGGTGCTCTACTTTATGGATCTTTTCAAGGAGAGACTCCTCTGTATCACTATCTTCAACTTCAACCACAGACTGTAGAATGATTGAGCCGGTATCAACCCCTTCATCAACATAATGCACTGTTACCCCGGTGTATTTAACTCCATATTCCAGAGCCTGTCTGGCTGAGTTGATACCTGGAAATGACGGCAGGAGAGCAGGATGAATATTAATTATTTTACCTTTATAAGCCCGAACAAAATCCGGAGACAAAATTCTCATGTATCCCGCAAGTACTATCAGATCAATATTATAAGGCTCAATAACTTTGATAATATCTTTGTCAAAATCCTCTCTCTTTTCGTAAGCCTTGTGATCCAATACTTCAGTTGGAATATTATGATTGTTGGCGCGCTCAAGCGCATAGGCGTCAGGTTTGTTGCTAAACACCAGAGCAATTTCTATAGTATTTATATCGGCATCAATTATTGCCTGAAGATTAGTGCCGCTACATGATGCAAATACCGCAACACGCGTTTTATTCACGGACAATACCTCTCAAGAATTATTATAGGAAAGGAATACTACATAAGCCTTAAAGACAAAACAACTCAAATGGTTTGTATAGTAAAGGGGGATATTGCAAAAAGGGCAAAAAAAAATGAACCAGGCAGCTACCTACTTTCCCACTCCCGTACAAGAGCAGTATCATCGGCCTTGAAGAGCTTAACTTCTGGGTTCGGAATGGGACCAGGTGTGACCTCTTCAGTATAGCCACCCAATTCGAGGATAGAATTTACATTAGTATGATAGGTTGTCAAGACCAATTTGATATTTTTTTATAAAAATGATTTAATTTGTCCCAATGGAAGAACTTACCCGGGATTTCATCAATTCTCTTAACAGAAGACCGACTACTAAGGACACTTACCGGAAAGCTCTTATAGAGTTTTCCAAATGGCTTGGTGATACATCTCCCCTAGGACTGAACTCCAGAGACATACAACGTTATAAAGACTACATTACTTCAAAAAATTTATCGTCTAGCTCTGTATCCGCCTACTTAACAGCCATACGAAGATTTTATGATTACCTTGAAAATCTGGGGAAAATCAAAGAGAACCCTGCTAAAAAAGTAAAAGGCGGCGCTCGCCCCAAAAGACACTCAACAAAAGCAATCACGAAAGCTGATGTTAAAAGACTTTTTGAATCAATAGATAAATCTTCGCCACTGGGGCTTAGAGACTCTGCAATCTTGAATTTAATGGTCAGATGCGGGCTAAGCGAGATTGAGATAGTAAGAGCTGATGTCGGAGACATCAAAACAAGGGGAAAGCAAAAGATCATATATGTTCAGGGAAAGAATAAAGATACGAAAGACGAGTATGTGGCCCTGCCTGCTGAAGCAAGAGCAGAGCTGGATAAATATTTGGAGGACAGGGGAGAATCCGACGATAGCGAGCCTTTATTCTGGGGAATAGGAAACAGGGCTATAAAAGATAGAATCTCAACTCGCGCAATCAGATCACGCGTTAGCCACTACTTTGAAAAAATGGGTTTGAAAAAAAAGGGTATAACACCTTATAGCTTAAGACATACGGCAGCTATGCTGGCAATTGAATCCGGGGCTACAGTGTCTGAAGTAATGCAAATGCTCCGTATAAAAACAGTTAGTACAGCTCGGGTATATTTTGAGGAAGCAAAGGAATTAACAATAAGTAAAAAATATTAATGCTGAAATTCACCGGAGCAGAAAAAGCAATATAAATTAAACTCCGAGATTATGTTTTTTCTACATAACTTTTGATAGGGTAAACCCGGGCGGCGCGTTTTAATTTTTTGATTGCCTTTACTTCGATCTGCCTAATTCTCTCACGAGTTACCTGGAACTGATGACCTACTTCTTCAAGCGTATGTTCCTTCTCTTCGTCAATCCCAAACCTGAGCCTAACAATACTTTCTTCTCTGGTATTGAGCACTGAGGACAAAGCGTTATTAATAATTTCCTTAAGCTCGTTTTTCTCAAGCACATTTACAGGAGAACTCGTGCTGGAATCTTCTATCAAATCTACGAGCTTGCTGTCTTCATCATCGCCTATTGGTGTTTCCAGAGATATAGGGTCTTTGGAAATTTTCAGCACTCGGGCCACCTTATCCGTTGACATCCCTACTCTCTTTGCAATTTCATCAGGAGTCGGCTCACGACCCAATTCCTGGACCAATAGCCTTGAAGTTCTTATTATTCGGTTAATAGTCTCAGTCATATGAACCGGGATACGGATAATTCGAGATTGATCCGCAAGTGAGCGCGTAATAGCCTGTCTAATCCACCAGGTGGCGTAGGTTGAAAATTTATACCCTCTATTATATTCGAACTTCTCTACGGCTCTCATCAACCCGACATTGCCTTCCTGAATCAGATCGAGGAATGGAAGTCCACGGTTAATATAACGTCTGGCAATGCTTACAACTAACCGCAGATTAGATTCAATAAGCTTCTTTCTCGCCATAGTAGTTATATGTTCCCCGAATTCAATTCTACCCACACATTTCTTAAGTCCACGGGTATTTTCTTCGGCTTCATTCAACAATTCCTGTATTTCTTTTGAATACTCTTTTTTAGACTTGGCATTTAACTTAGATGTTTTCTTTTGGGAACTATCCAATTCATTTTTTATTTTTTCGAGTCTTTTTATATACCCTCTTGCCACTGTGAGAATTCTCTCCATCTGTGAACCGTTCAAGTTAATTTCTTCCAAATATGAAAGCATCTTATCATTGTTCTCTTTGATTTTCTCCAGAAGCCGGGGCTTTTTATTTTTTGATGCGGCATCGGCTTCTTTTTTTAGTTCTTCACTATTTTTGTATAAAGCGGTAATTTCCTGAATTAGATTTCCTATGCTGATATGTGTATCGTCCGCCAGGCTATCCCCATCGTCCAGAGAATTAGTCACGTCTTTTTCATCCAGATCACCTTTTTGCAGTTCCTCACCAATACCGCATACTTCATTAAGCATCAACGAAGAACTCAGGATCGTCTTTGCTATAATTCTCTTTCCTGTTTCAATTTTTTTTGCTATACGCATTTCTTCTTCTCTTGAGAGAAGAGTGTGGTCGGCAATTTCATGAAGATAAAATCTAATTAGGTCATACTCATTGGCGTTTTCTTTATTTGTTCTTAAGCCAAATTCATATTTAGGCGCAGTTGAACCATTTTCTTGTTTATTTTCATAATCATTTTTCTCAGAATCACCCTGAAATCCATTAGTTTCTTGCTCAGCTTCAGAGTTGTTGCCGGTACCGGAAAGATTAGTATCATCTTGTACAATCTCTATGTCTAATGCGTCTTTTTTCTCATTACTCATGAGACTCTTCCTTCCTCCCGTCGTTTTTGCATCGATAGATCTCTATACTGTTCAAGAAGTTTTTTCTCAAGATGAACATCTTTCTCTTTAATAGCCTCGTCAATTTCAATCCTTAGTACCTTTAGCTGTTCATCAAGCCTTGAAAGTTTCAATTTGGCTATGCATGCGTGAA
>Ga0055476_10000484_pt1 | contig 10415 bp, 6 predicted proteins | sample Muzzi_CordC_D2_FD_57682 | JGI IMG/M metagenome (GOLD analysis project Ga0055476, IMG submission 57682) | Wetland microbial communities from San Francisco Bay, California, USA, that impact long-term carbon sequestration - Muzzi_CordC_D2 | ecosystem: Environmental > Aquatic > Marine > Wetlands ... | reverse complement strand
GTGTCCCTGCTGCCGATCCCCATACTGCTGTCGAACATCTGGCAGTCTCTGCACAGCGGCCGATTTCTGATCACACTGAAGCGATTCGGCCCTCTCACCGCCGCGCTGGTCATCGGCACCTTCATCGGCGCGCGGCTTCTGGTGGACATCGATCAACGCACCTTGATTGGCATCGTCGGGTTGGCGGTGTTGACATTCGCGGTGAGCGCGCATTTCCCGAAGCATTTGCAAATCGGCCAACGCACCGAACGCTGGCTCGGTGTCCCCATCGGTTTTTTCGCCGGATTGCTCGGCGGTATGACGACGTTTTTCGGACCACCGATCATCATGTTCCTGTTTGCCTTGAATCTGGACAAGGACGAGTTCGTCGGCACCATCTCCACGCTGTATTTGTGCGCGGCTGTGCCGTTGGCGGTCGGACTCGGCATGGTCGGCTTCATGGGAACCCAGGAGTATCTCTGGTCCACCGCCGCGGCAGCACCGATCTTAGTGGGTGTACTGGCCGGTCAGTGGCTACGCAGCCGCGTTAGCCAATCGGCATTTCGACGCGGCCTCCTGCTGATGTTGCTGGTAGTGGGTGTGCGCTTGATTTACCGGGCTGTTTTTTGATTCAGGCGCGAGCGCGGGCTGGGGCTGGTTCGCGTCGCCTGCATTGAAATCGCTGCAAGCCGAGTTCATTCAACCCTTTTTACACTCCGGCACCGGCAGGGCTTCCAGTTCCCGCAATTCCACATCGATGGCGAAGTCGCCGTAGTCGTAGATCATGTCGCCGGCAACCCCGTTCTCATAAAGAACAGCGCTCAACTCGAACTCCGGAGACGGTTGGACGGCCGCTTGCTTGAAATAGGCAAGGCGGAAAAACCAGGACCGCCTGTCCGACACGATCTTTGGCACATTCGCGCCGTCGGCTTTGCGTTCCTTACCGATGAATGCGGTAATTTCATATGGAGAATCCAGAGTGCTGCCGTCGAACACCGTGCGTGACAGGTACCGCGCGCCGGTCCGCGCCGAGGTAATCAATTCCGCTAGATGCCGGGCAGGGAATATCGTGCCCTTCGGCAGCGTTTGAACAGACTTCTCGGGTTTTGCATATCGTACTTCGCCGCTCTCCCCGGGGCTGTTCAGCCGCGCCACGCCGCCCAGATCTTCCAGTAACTCGCGATCCTGATAGCTGCGCGCGCTGAACCAGAAGTTTTCACCATCGGCCGACTCCCAACCAGAGAGATGCGCCACGTGTTCCAGACCAGCGCCTTCGCTGTGGTAGAGCCGAAAGCCGATGTATTGCTCCATGCGCCAGCCGTCGCAGGCTACTTCGAAGGTGATCTCGAGACGCCCGTTCACGCCGACGATATCGTTGGCCGGTGAGCCGACATGCTGAGACATGGCGTACACCGCGCGGTGAGAAAGAAGGCCGGGGGCATCGTGGCCGGCGCCGAGGGCGCTGCCGAGGTTGCCCAAAAGAAGCGTGCCGGCACCGATAACGGCCAACCGTCGGTAAGAATCCAGCAGGCGGGAAATCAACATAGGGACATTGTAGCCGCAACGGCCAGGGCGTTGGGGATATGCGCGATCGAATATGCTATAAGCCCCGCTAGCTCTTTCCAACACGCTGATTTCATCGATGAATGTCATTGAACTGCTTGCGGAACTCTTGCGTGAAGACGGTTACGCATTGCGCTTCACGATGTTCGAAGTAGGTGCCTTGCCAATGGGTGAGGAGCCATTTTATCGGTTGCTGGCGTTGTTTCCCGGATCACGCATCATTGCGTTCGAGCCCGACGAATCCTTGTGTGAGTCTCTGAACAAAGGCGCCAGAGCCGGGGTCACGTTTTACCCGACTGCGCTAGGCCGGACCGAAGAGCGACGTGATTTTTATCTTACCGAGCACCCGATGTGCTCATCGCTTTATCCGCCCAATGAAGATCTTCTATCGCGCTATAACAACATGGAAGTTGCGCGGCTCAAGACGATTGAATCAATCGAAACCGTAAGTCTGGATGCTTTCGTCTCCACCCACGCCATCGAGGCCGTGGATTTCATCAAGATCGACATTCAGGGTGCGGAGCTGGAAGTTTTTCAGGGCGGTATGGGAACGCTGAAAAATGTCCTCGCCATCGTCAGCGAGGCGGAATTCATCGAGCATTACATCGATCAGCCGTTATTTGGCGATCTTTGCGCATTCTTATCGCGGCAGAATCTTCAGTTTCAGAAATTTCTCGGCTTTGGCGGGCGTACGCTGAAACCCATCATCGTCGACGATAATCCCTTTGCCGTCAGTCAGCAGATGTGGTCCGACGTGTTGTTTATTCGCAATCTCTTTTTATCAGCGGAGATCAGCAACGAGCAGTATTTGAAGACTGCCGTGTTGGCGATGCTTTATAACTGCGTGGACGTGGCACTTTTCTGCTGCCGGAAAGTCGATCTTGCCGAAGGCACGACTATCGGTCAGCGCTTCTTGCAGCGCTTGCGGGCGGCGCAGGGCTGAGACGGGTCTGGTGCTGTCAGGCGGCTACTTCGCCCGGAGTCAAATCGTAGCCGAGGACCGGCGCAAGCCAACGTTCCACTTCGGCGACACTGATATTCTTGCGCGCCGCGTAGTCACGCACCTGATCGCGTTCGATCTTACTGACGCCAAAGTAGCGGCTATCGGGGTGGGCGAAATAAAGACCGCTGACCGACGCCGCCGGCAGCATCGCGAAGCTCTCTGTGAGCCGGACGCCGGCGGACGCTGGCGCGTCGAGGAGCTCGAAGAGCGTTTGTTTTTCCGTGTGGTCGGGACAAGCGGGATAGCCGGGTGCCGGCCGAATGCCCTGATACTGCTCGGCAATGAGCGCCTCGTTGCTCAGTGACTCATCGACCGCGTAACCCCAGAACTCCGCGCGCACCCGTTGATGCATGCGCTCGGCAAAAGCTTCGGCTAAACGGTCGGCGAGGGCTTTCACCATAATGGCGCTGTAGTCGTCGTGATCGATCTGGAATTTCTCCACGATCTCGTCGACTCCGAATCCGGCCGTAACCGCGAAGGCACCCAAATAATCGTCCACGCCGGATTCCTTCGGAGCAACAAAATCCGACAGCGCCAGATTGGCCCGGTGCGCGCCCCGATCCATTTGCTGGCGCAGGGTGTGAAACGTAGCCAGTGCTTCGCGCCGATCCGAATCCCCATAAACGACGATGTCGTCGACAACGCTCGCCGCCGGCCAGAAGCCGATAACCGCCCGCGCCCGCAGCCAACGCTCATCGACAATGCGGCGCAGCATCTTTTTGGCATCAGCAAACAGCTCCCGCGCGGCTTTGCCCACCGTTTGATCTTCGAGGATGCGCGGAAAGCTTCCCGCCAGGTCCCAGGTTCGAAAGAATGGCCCCCAATCGATGTAGGGCTCCAGCTCGTCCAGTGGATAGTCATCGAAGGACTTGCAGCCGGTGAACGATGGTGCCCGCGGCACGTAGCTCTGCCAGTCGATGGGATGCCGGTTGGCCCGCGCCTGCGCCAGCGTGGCGCGTTTGGCATCGCGCCGTTGTGCCGCGCGTTGCTCTCTGATGGCTGCATACTCGGTAGCGATTTGCGCGGCGTATTGCTCGCGGTCCATTCCAACAAGCTTACTGACAACACCCACGGCCCGCGACGCATCCGGCACGTAAACGGTCGGGCCGTGATAGTTCGGAGCAATCTTCACCGCCGTGTGCACACGGCTCGTGGTGGCACCGCCGATGAGCAGCGGTAAGCCGAAGCCCTCGCGTTGCATCTCGCCAGCGACATGGCACATCTCGTCAAGGCTTGGCGTAATGAGGCCCGAGACACCAATGATGTCGGCGCCCTCGGCGCGGGCCGTTTCGAGGATCCGATTGGCCGGCACCATCACCCCGAGATCGATGACTTCGTAATTATTGCATCCAAGCACCACACCGACGATGTTCTTGCCGATGTCATGCACGTCGCCCTTGGCTGTGGCGAGCACTACCTTGCCCGCCGACCGAGAATGATCATCGGGGGACTTTTCCGATTGCATGAAGGGCTCCAGATAGGCGACCGCCTTTTTCATCACGCGCGCGCTCTTTACCACTTGAGGTAAGAACATCTTGCCGGAGCCGAACAAATCGCCCACCACGTTCATGCCGTCCATGAGCGGGCCCTCTATGACCTCCAGGGAACGTTTTGCAAGCTGGCGCGCTGCTTCTGTATCTTCGATAACAAAGTCGTCGATGCCGTGAACCAGGGCGTACACGAGCCGGCCGTGGGCATCCGATTCCCGCCAGCTCAAATCCTCGGCCTTCTGCTTCGCCTGTCCTTTCACCGACGAGGCGACCTCGAGCAAGCGTTCCGTCGCATCCGCGCGCCGGTTGAACAGCACGTCTTCTATGCGCTCACGCAAATCTTCGGGAATATCTTCGTAAACAGGCAGTTTCCCGGCATTGACGATGGCCATGTCCAGACCGGCAGCAATGGCATGGTAGAGAAATGCCGCGTGCATGGCCTCGCGCAGCGGGTCATTACCCCTGAATGAGAAGGATAAATTGGAAACACCGCCGGAAACCTTGACCTTGGGCAGGCGTTTCTTGATGAGCCGCGTTGCCTCGATAAATGCCCGCGCGTAGTCGTTGTGTTCTTCGATCCCGGTGGCGACGGCGAAAATATTCGGATCGAAGACGATGTCCTCGGGTGCGAAGCCAACCACATCGACGAGAATGCGGTAGGCTCGTTCACATACCGCGACTTTTTGCTCCACGGTTTCCGCCTGGCCGTTTTCATCGAAGGCCATGACCACGACACCGGCCCCATAACGCTTGACCAGGCGTGCCTGAGCGATGAAGGATTGCTCGCCTTCCTTGAGGCTGATGGAATTGACGAAGCCTTTGCCCTGCACGCATTTGAGGCCGGCTTCGATGATCGACCACTTGGAAGAGTCGATCATGATGGGCACCCGACTGATGTCGGGCTCCGCAGCGATCAAACAAAGAAATTTCTCCATCGCCGCCTCGGAATCCAGCATGCCTTCATCCATATTGACGTCGATGATCTGCGCACCGTTCTCCACTTGCTCCCGGGCGATCCCAATGGCGGTGTCGTAATCGCCTTCGATGATTAATCGCGCGAACTTTTTCGACCCTGTGACATTGGTGCGCTCACCGACGTTGACGAACAAGCTGTCGGGACCCAGGTTGACCGGCTCGAGTCCGGACAGGCGGCACACCGCGGAAATCGAAGGGATGGCTCGTGGTTTGACCGTTGCGACAGTGTCGGCGATGGCACGGATGTGATCCGGGGTCGTGCCGCAGCAACCGCCGACAAGATTCAAGAAGCCGGCTGATGCGAATTCCCCCAGCACCTGTGCCATATGTTCGGGTGTATCATCGTAACCACCGAACTCATTGGGTAAACCAGCGTTGGGATGGCAGCTCACATGGGTCTCGGCCACTCTTGCGAGATCACCCACGTAAGGCCGCAACTCGGTGGCGCCGAGGGCGCAATTGAGGCCGACGGCCACGGGTCGCGCGTGGCGTACCGAATGCCAGAAAGCTTCCGCCGTTTGTCCCGACAGCGTGCGTCCGCTGAGATCCGTGATGGTTCCCGAGATCATGAGCGGCAAACGGATGTTGTTCTGTTCGAAGTATGTGTCGATAGCGAATAGCGCGGCTTTGGCGTTGAGGGTATCGAACACCGTTTCCACCAGGATGAGATCGGCGCCGCCTTCAGTGAGTCCGCGCAGGGCTTGGGTGTAGGCTGCGCAAAGCTCGTCGAAGCTCACGTTACGAAAACCCGGATCGTTGACGTCTGGGGAAATCGACGCAGTGCGGTTAGTTGGGCCCAGCACGCCTGCCACCCAGCGGGGGCGGTCGGGCTGCGCGGCGATTGCCGCGTCGGTGGCTTCGCGGGCAAGTTGTGCAGCGGCGAAATTGAGCTCGAATACCTGACCCTCGAGCCCGTAGTCGGACTGAGCAATAGCGGTGCTGTTGAAGGTGTTGGTTTCGATGATATCCGCACCGGCGGTCAGGAAGTCGGCGTGGATATCCCGGATTAAATCCGGTTGGGTAATGCTCAACAAGTCGTTGTTGCCGCGCAGATCGTGGGTGTGATCGGCAAACTGCTGTCCTCGAAAATCAGCTTCCGAGAGCGCGTGTGCCTGGATCATGGTACCCATGGCGCCGTCCAGAATCACAATACGCTTCGCCAGCGTTTGCAGGAGCGCGTTGGCGGATGCTTTCGACCAGGCCGTCACATCACACTCCCGATGCACTCGTGTGGGCCGCATCGCGTGACGCGCCCCCCTTGAGTCCCAGTCTGTGACAAATGGCGACGGTTAACTCGGCGCGGTTCAAGGTATAAAAATGAAACTCCGTGACACCCTGCTCCTTGAGCTGCAGGCATTGCTCGGCAGCTACCGTGGCCGCCACCAACTGGCGGGTATCCGGTGCGTCGTCGAGTCCCTCGAACAATTCCGCCATCCACGCGGGAACGGTGGCGCCGCAGGTTGCGGCGAAGCGCTGCACGGCGGCGAAGTTGGTAACGGGCAGAATACCGGGAATAATCGGTGCGCTGATGCCCGCTGCCCGCGCCCGGTCCAGGAATCGGAAGTAGACGTCGCTGTCGAAGAAGAACTGGGTGATGGCCCGAGACGCGCCGGCGTCGAGCTTGCGCTTTAAATTATCCAGATCATCATCGGCGCTGCGGGCGTCGGGATGCACCTCGGGATAAGCACCCACCGTGAGCTCGAAGTCGGCCACTCTTTTGAGTCCGGCTACCAACTCGGCGGCGTTCTGATAGCCAGCGGGATGGGCCGCAAAGCGCGCCTTGGCATCCGGGGCGTCGCCGCGCAAGGCGACGATGTGGCGCACGCCGGCACGGTAATAGCTCTTGGCCACGGCGTCCACCTGGTCGCGCGTCGCGTCCACGCAAGTCAGATGCGCGGCCGGTATTAAGGGTGTTTCTTCGAGCACGCGCTTCACCGTTGCATGGGTGCGCTCCCGGGTGCCGCCGCCGGCTCCATAGGTTACCGAAACGAAGCGCGGTTCAATGGGCGCCAGGCGTTTGATGGAGCGCCACAGGGTTTCCTCCATGGCGGCGGTCTTGGGAGGAAAAAATTCGAAGGACACCGACAACTCGGATTTAATCGGTGTGAGTGGTGAAGCTTGCGTCGTTGTGTGGGTCATGGCTTCAGGCTACGTCGAGCTGGTAATGGGCGGGTGCTTCGGCGCGTTGTACGCTGGTCCATACCGATACAGTAAGCTTCTCCGCGCGGCTCGCGCCGGTGACGGTTAGATGGCTGACGCGCACGTCCTCGAGACCTGCCGCCAGGCACCAGGCCGTGACTTCCGTATCGTCGAAGCCCAGGCGCCGGTGGGCGTAGTCGGTGCGTAACAGCTCGAGTGAATGCGGGGCGAAGTCCACGATGAGAAGCTTGCCCCGCGGGCGCAGCGCTGCGGCGGCTTCAGCGATGGCCGTGGCGGGGTTGTCGAGGAAGTGCAGCACGTGGTGAATCGTGACCACGTCGACGCTGCCGGCCGGCAGCGACAGGTTGTAGATGTCGCCGTGGCGTACCCGGCAGTGGTTGAGATTCTGCTTGGCGAGGTTGGCGCGCGCCACCGACAGCATCTCGCGGCTGGCATCGATGCCGAGTCCACGATCGATGCGCTCGGCGAATACCTGCAGGATGCGGCCGGTGCCGGTGCCCAAATCCAGCAAGCTGCCGATGGGGCCGTCGCCCACGGCCGCCAGCATGGCCTGCTCCACGTCGGATTCCGCCACGTAGAGATCGCGGATGCGATCCCAGTTTCTGGCGATATCGCGGAAATAGGCGGAGGCCGCTTGCGCCCGATCCCGTTTGACGGCCTCCAGGCGCTGACGGTCACGGTTGAGATCCGCATCGTCATCCGGCAGCAGTGCCACCAGGGCTGCCAGAATCTCGGTGCCGGGTCCGCGATCGGCAAGGCGGTAAAAAGCCCAGGCACCTTCCTGGATGCGTTCCACCAGGTGGGCATCGGACAACAGCTTGAGATGCCGGCTCACCCGGGGTTGGCTTTGCCCCAATATCCAGGTGAGCTCGGACACCGTCAGCTCGTTCCTCGACAGCAGGGCCAGCAGGCGCAGGCGGGTCTGTTCCCCGGCGGCCCGCAGGCCGTTCAATAAAGTCTCCATGGCGTCGGTCCAGAAATAACAGTAGGCGGATATAACCATATCTTTATATGACCTGCAAGCCCGGTCCAATGCCGCGGCTACGAGAACGGCGCCATTTGCCCTCTACTTGGGCCCGCCGCCTCGGATATGATGGGGCCCGCCAGCTATGAACGACTCACCCCCAACCAGCGAGCGCCTCGAGCGACTAAAAACCATCGTCGGCCCCAAAGGCTACATCGACGACGCCGCCGGTATGGCGGGCTATCTCAACGACACGCGTGACTTGTTTCACGGCGCATCACCGCTGGTTCTGCGTCCGGCGGACACCGAGGAGGTGGCGGCCATCGTCGCGACGTGTCATCAGGCGCATATCGGCATCGTGCCCCAGGGGGGCAATACGGGGTTGGTGGGTGGCAGTGTGCCGAGCCGATCCGGGCAGGAAGTGGTTCTTTCGCTTACGCGCATGAATCGACTACGGGATCTCGATGCCATCAATTACACCATGACCGTCGAAGCGGGTTGCGTGCTGGCCGAGGTGCAGAACGCGGCGCGCGAGGCCGGTCGCCTGTTTCCCCTCAGTCTTGCCGCCGAGGGCAGTTGTCAAATCGGCGGCAATCTGTCCACCAACGCCGGCGGCACCGCCGTGCTGCGATACGGCAACGCCAAGGAGTTGGTGCTGGGGCTCGAGGTCGTGTTGCCCAATGGCGAAATCTGGGACGGGCTGCGGCGTTTGCGCAAGAACAACACCGGTTATGATCTGAAGCAGCTATTCCTCGGCGCCGAGGGTAGCCTGGGTATTATTACCGCCGCGGTGTTGAAGTTATTTCCGCTGCCCGTGGACAGCGCCACCGCATTGGTGGCGATGCCCGGCGTCGAGGCGGCGCCACGATTACTGGCGATGTTGCGCGAAGCGAGCGGGGATGCCATTTCCACATTCGAGTACATGCAGCGGGCGTGTCTGGACATTCTCGCCGCGCACACGGATCTCGGTGATCCCCTGGACGAGGTCTACCAGCATTATGCGCTGGTGGAATTAACCTCCAGCCGCCGTGATGCAGCCTTGGTTGCGCTGCTGGAGCGTGTACTGGAGAGTGCCTTCGAAGAAGGGGTCGCGCAAAATGCGGTGATTGCGTCCAGCGGCGCCCAATCCGAGCGCCTCTGGCAAATGCGGGAAACCTTGCCGGAAGCGCAGAAGAATCTCGGTGCCGGGATCAAGCACGATGTATCGGTGCCGGTGTCCCGGGTGCCCGAGTTCATCCTTCGCGCCACCCGCTATTGTGAAGATGCCATCCCCGGCGCCCGCGTCGTGGCCTTTGGTCACGTCGGCGACGGCAACGTGCATTTTAATCTGATGCAACCTGAAGGCGCCGACCCGGCAGTATTCCTGACCCACGGCGAAGCCATCACCACCGGTGTCCACGACATCGCTGCCGAGCTCGACGGCAGCTTCAGCGCCGAACACGGCATCGGCCAGCTGAAAAAACCCGACATGCAGCGTTACAAATCCCCCATCGAACTCGAACTCATGCGCACCCTCAAACGCACCCTCGATCCCCACAACATCATGAACCCGGGTAAGGTTTTGTAGACGCCCCTACGTCATCCCGGCGCACCGCAGGTTGGGCTTCGCTACGCCCAGCCCAACCTACAGGCCCAGCCCAACCTACAATTCACTACCAAACTGAATCGAAGGGTCCCCCGCTCCCTCGATGGGAGCGGGGACAGGGGTGAGGGTGAGAAAAAGGAGCGCCCAACGAAGCCGCTACCCGTAACGCGGGTCCACGGCAAACTCTATCGCCTAGTCCTGGATCGCCTCAAGCGCATCCCGATACTCATACCCCAAATCATGTGCCACCTCTCTCTGCGTCACGTGCCCTTTGTGCACATTGAGGCCGTTACGCAAATGCGCATCATCGACCAGCGCCTTCTTATAACCCTTCCCCGCAAGCTGAAGCACAAAGGGCAAGGTAACGTTATTGAGCGCATAGGTGGACGTTCGAGGAACGGCGCCGGGCATGTTGGCGACGCAGTAGTGCACCACGTCATCGACCACGTAGGTGGGATCGGCATGGGTTGTGGCATGGGAAGTCTCGAAGCAGCCGCCCTGGTCGATGGCAACATCGACGACCACTGAGCCCGGCTTCATCGCCTTGATCATGTCCGCTGTAACCAGCTTGGGCGCGGCGGCGCCCGGGATGAGCACACCGCCGATGACCAGATCCGCCTCGAGAACATGCTGCTCGATGGCGTAGCGAGTGGAGTAAACCGTGTCCAGGGGGCGGCCGAACTGGCGCCAGAGGCT
>Ga0055476_10000482_pt1 | contig 10430 bp, 9 predicted proteins | sample Muzzi_CordC_D2_FD_57682 | JGI IMG/M metagenome (GOLD analysis project Ga0055476, IMG submission 57682) | Wetland microbial communities from San Francisco Bay, California, USA, that impact long-term carbon sequestration - Muzzi_CordC_D2 | ecosystem: Environmental > Aquatic > Marine > Wetlands ... | reverse complement strand
CGTCGAGCTTTGCGTTCGAAAGGTACTGTGCCCAGACCGCCGGCGCTCCCAGCGTCGCTCCTACGTCAGGCCGTTGCATTCGCTCCACCGAGCGCAGCATGGCTTGCGCGTCGAACTCGGTGCCGTCGTGAAATCGAACCCCGGTTCGAAGCTCGAAGGTCCAGGTGCGGGCATCGTCGGAAACCGACCAGCGCTTGGCCAGCGCGGGAAGGAACTGCCCGTCTTGGCCGCGGCGCACCGGCGCATCGAACACCGCCTCGGTCAGCGCAAGGGTATCCGCGCTATCCGTGCATTCGTGGGGGTCGCGAATTTGGACTCCCGGCTGGAGCACTGTAATCGCGGCTTCGGGATCTGGCCTCAACATCTGACACTTCGCTTCGAGGTGAGCCTACAACGCCCACTTTAACCGATTCACCGAGGCCGAGCCCGCGCCCCGAGTGCTGTCGCGGCCAACAATCACATGCCGTCCCGATAGGCCGACTTGTAGAGGAAAATGATCAGGCCGGTTTCGCCGATTCACGCGCACCTGAAACCGCCCCGGGGGCGTGCAGCATCACGGTCTTGCGCCCGGCAATCGGGCCGACCGCGAAGCGATAACGAATTGCAGCGGCGAGGTGCCCGAGCGTGCTACCCGGCTCGAGATCGAGCCAGCGTACGGGTGATGCGTTTGTCCCTGCCCGTATGAGCGACGGTCTCAGGAGGTGGAGCGTCGGTGTGCACTCGCTCGAAGCCTTTACAAATATGTGTGGTCGTCAATCAACAACCACGTGTGCCAAATCTGCGCCACTGTGACATTTTGTGAAACAGGGAATCAGCGAGTTGCGTCGGGTTTGGGAGTTCGGCAGGCGTCGCAAGTGACTATTCTCGTTGAAAGGTTGAATTGGTCGCTGTGACTTCGAACCAGCTGGTCGGGGCGTAGGCTGCGCCGGGAGTGGGAGCGCCGGCGGCGGGTGCGGCCATCGGCCTTGCTGGGGCGGTACGTACCGTGGTTGCACTGATTGCGGCGGATCTCCCGTGAGATGGAGCTGCAATGGCGGCCGAGTTGGCGGGCGATATCCGCCTGGGAGACGCCTTGCAGGCGCGGGGCAGAAAGCATATACCTCTCCTCGGAGGTGATCTGGCGGTAACTCATCGTAGAATTCCTCTTCTTGCCGGTTGAGAAACGCTACGATTATCCCAGGCCACCGCCACTAGACTGCGGGAAGCGTGTGTTGCACTTACTATGTGAGTCCGCCCTTCCCTGTGCTCTAGAACAGCTCGAGCACCGATAGCGACGAACTTTCGATTATGACATTGGGCACATCGCGTGTACGACGATAAAGAGGGTACGGAGTGGATACGATTCTTTGGTTGAAACTGGTTGCGGTGTTCGTTCTGATAATGGGTAACGCGTTCTTCGTAGGTTCGGAAATCGCCTTGACCTCTGCACGGCGCAGCCGCATCAAGCAGTTGGCTGACACCGGCAATAGATCAGCCAAGATTGTGCAGCTACTCCACAATGAGCCGGAGCGCTTCTATTCGGTTACCCAGATCGGAATCACATTAGTATCTCTCGCTCTGGGTGCTATCGGTATCGTAACCATAGAGCAGCTGGTCGACCCGCTTTTCGAAAGGGCATCGCACCTGTTCGGTGAGGGCCATGCCGTCGTGAATATCGCGCACACGACCGCATACGTGTTCGGCTTTGTCGTTATCTCTTACCTTCACGTGGTAGGTGGGGAACTCGCACCGAAGGTTCTGGCCTTTCACAAGGCCGAACCGCTCAGCCTGGCGGTCGCCCGGATCATCAATACGCTCTACAAGATGTTTTCCTGGTTGATCTGGGCCATGAACCAATCCTCCAATGCACTGCTGTGGTTGTTCGGCCAGAGGGACTTTAGCTCCCGCAGCGAGGGGCATTTCTCCATGTCGGAGGAGGAGATCCGCACCATTCTCAGCGCGAGTGAACGCGAGGGCGTGTTGAATCCGGAAGAAACACAGATGATACGCGGGGTATTCGACCTGGACGAGCACCGGGTCCTGGAATCGATGATCCCGCGCACCGATATTCTGGCCGTAAGCAAGGACGAGACGGTCGATGCGGTGTTGAAGCTGTTCACGGAAGGACCTCATGCTCGCTACCCGGTGTTCGACGGCAATATCGACTGTATCGTTGGTGTTATCGCCATCAAGGAGTTGTTTAACATCGTGGCCGAATCAGGGCCGAACGTCGATTTTTCGTCAATCTCGGTTAGCAGCGTGATGCGACCGCCATTCATCATTCCCGAAACCAAGACCCTCAGTGAACTGTTGAAAGAGTTCAAGACGGGCCGCCAGCAGATGGCCATCGCCCTGGACGAGTACGGCGGCACCTCGGGTGTTATTACGCTGGAAGACATCCTCGAGGAAATCGTGGGCGAATACGCAGACGAATTCGCACCACACCAGTATCGCTACATCAAGAAGCTCGGGGGCAGCCAATACGTCATCGATGCGGGCATTCGAATTTCCGAGCTCGAGCCCGCTCTGAACTTCCCGTTTCCTCAGGGCGATTACGTGACGCTTGGCGGATTGATCTACAAGGCGCTGGGCCGCATACCGAACGTCGGCGATGAGGTCCGATTCGCAGGTGGCCGCCTGGAAATACAGGAGATGGACGCAAATCGGATATCGAAAGTCTTGTTCCAGGACCTGGCCATATCCGAGGATGGAGAGACCCGGTTGGCCGATACCGCATCCCCGGCAGAGGTGGTTCAGGACGACGACACGGAGCAGGAGAAGTTTGCTCACGGTTTTGTTCTCGAGGCAGTGACAGCGCCCGAAGATCAAGCGGGAGATCAGACGTCAGACGCCCCCGTGGCGGAAGACGCAGGAACGCGGACCATCGACACACCGCCGCACCCGGACGGGAAGGAGTCAAAAGGGGATTAGGGGTCAGATCCCTTGAAACTGTGATAGAGCCAGACGGCCTGGCTGATAATCTCAGGCGGGTAGCTGGTATCCCTCGTAGGTAATGTGGACAGTGTTCATGTGCCAAGTCTGACCGCAGCGAGGTTAACTTGACAGTACCTGCCGTAGGCCACATGAATGGAATGACGTCTTCTGGCCACCATCTGCTTGTGACGACGTGGATTTCTGACCGAATGAATGTCTGCTTTCGATGAACGCTAGATCGAGTGTGAGATTGTCTCTCGGATCAAATACCAACGACTACATCTAACGATTACTTTTCCGACATGCGGGCGCGAGTCGCGTCGTTGTCTCCGCTACCCGTTGATTCCCGAAGCTGCACGTCCAGCTGCAAGTTCAATCTTCCATCCTCCTCCAAAACGCCGACCATCGTGCCTTCGGCGTTCCGTACGACAGCAACGGCTTCCTGGAATGGCGGCCTGCGTACGAATTGAAGCTCCCAGCCGAACCTCTCCAGGGCGGGAAGCGCCAACAGCTGCTCGTCATTCAGAGTGCCCTTCAGTTTATCCGGGTGCGGCTTGTCGCCCTTGCGTCTATCTGTGTCCATGAAAAATTCTCCCGGCAATAAGCTTGCCGCAATAAGGGGAACCGTCGGAATGAAGCTAATTCGGGATGAATCGAGTAGCGTCAACTGATGTGTTGGCGAACTCTACGGCATCGCCCGTTGGGCGAGCTAACGATTGGGTCACAGATTGAGGTGCCTGCTCCTACCGAACCGAAATTGCCGCCTGCGCAATTCAAGCGTTGGCGATCAAACCCGCCCCGGGAATTCTCCAGCGAAAAGCCAAGCTCAATGATGTTATCAGGGCCGCGGGCGTGGAGTCTTTTCGAGCGCGTTCCTGGATGCCGCACTGAGTTCCGTCGCAAGCCTGAACTCCGGCGCCGGCTCGCTTCGACTGTCGTTCTTGGTCCTGAGAGCCGCACTCGACTTTCCATCCATATCGATGGAGCCCTTGAACTTGCAACCATCTTCCAGGGTCACGCGGGGTGCTGCGATGTTGCCACGCACATTGCCGGAACTATGAATCACGACCTGCTCCTCGCCATTCAGATCGCCCTCCACCTTTCCGCCTACAAAAATGGCGCGCGCATTAATCGTCGCATTTATCTGCCCTTCTTTCCCTACTGACAAAATGTTGTCATTCAAGCTGATGGTGCCTTCTACGCGGCCCTCGATGTGCACATTTTGAGTTCCGTTGACGCGAACGTCGCCGTGGATCTCGATCGTCGGCCCGATGGTGGTCTGCGTGCGGCCACGAACATTGGCTGGGGATTGCTGCTCAGGGGGTTGCTGTTCTCTGCCTTGAGCAGTCCGTTTGATTTGAGCTTCTTCCGACTCGTGCTTTTTAAACATTTTACTTGCTCCTATCGGGCGACACGTGTCGCACTCCGCCCGCCAATTATTGTTGATTCGGCGCTCTCGTCGAGTTCCAATTCCTGCCACAGGAGAAAAACGGGGATCCGATTTCCATGACCTTGCCGTGGCACTGTCGAACACTGTTGATTCGATATGAAACAAGTATAGGCCGTCATTCGCCGGCGAACCGCAAGTGGACCACCTTTTCGCGAAACGACTGAGGTGCTGGCAGAGCCGCTTTCCATCGGGTCGCTGTTTCAGGTTATGAAGTGGGCGCAATCGAAGCGATCCTCTTGAAGTCGAAAAACCAATTGCTGCCGCAGACACCATGATGGCAAATCCTGCAACTCATGATTTTTGCACTTTGACAGGCTGTTTTCAGTGAAAACGAAAGAGCGTGGCTTCGACACGGGAAAGCGCGAAAAGAGTCTCGAAAGATGTCGCGGATCGCACGAGAAACCGCGTTGAGCCGGACGTGGCTCGACGTTACGAGAAATGCGGGTTGAACGCGTGAGCCATCCGCTCATCGACCGGCAGCGCCGATCGATGAGCGAACAGTCTTTATTCCCCCGGCGGTGCGCCCGGGCAGGCGCCTATCGAGACGCGTCCTGAAACAAGTTCAATGCCGAGCCCAGTCTGAACCAGGCAAGCTGCGACTCACCAAAGGAGTGCGCGAGCGCCAGGGTTTCGGTGCTGCCATCGGCATGCGTCACCACGCACTCCACGGGTTTTCCGGGCGCCATCTCGGCGAGGCCCACCAGCGCAATGCGATCGTCCTCGCGGATCTTGTCGTAGTCCGACGCATCGCAGAAGGTCAATGCCAGCAATCCCTGCTTTTTGAGATTCGACTCATGAATGCGGGCAAAGCTGCGCGCGATCACCGCCGCACCGCCGAGCAGGCGCGGCGACAGGGCCGCGTGCTCGCGGCTGCTGCCTTCGCCGTAGTTGCTGTCGCCGACGATGACCCACTTCACGCCTTTTGCCTTGTAAGCCCTGGCCACCTCGGAAACGGTTTTGTCCGACTCGCCGGTGAGCACATTCTTGGTGGTACCCGCCTTGCCGGTGAAGGCATTGGTGCCACCCATGAGCAGGTTGTCGCTGAACTTGTCCAAGTGTCCGCGAAAACGCAGCCACGGTCCGGCCGGTGAGATGTGATCGGTGGTGGTTTTGCCTTTGGTCTTGATGAGCACCGGCATGTCCAGAAAGTCCTTGCCATCCCAGGCGGGCCAGGGATGCATTAGTTGAATACGCTGACTGTCCGGCGCGACCGATAGCTCGATGGCGCTGCCGTCTTCGGGCGGCGCCACATAGGACGATTCGCCGCGGGCGAAGTTCTTCGCCGGCACCTCGGGCGCGGGCTTGGGCGGATTGAGCTTGAAGGACTTGCCATCGCCACCGGTCAGCGAGTCCGTTAACGGATTGAAGGAAAGGGATCCGGCAACCGCGAGCGCGGTGACGATCTCGGGGCTTGCGATGAAATTCATGGTCGTCGGCTGACCGTCGTTGCGCCGCGGGAAGTTGCGGTTGTAAGAGGTCAGAATGGTGTTGGGCTTTACGGTCGCCGATTCGGCCCGCCGCCATTGCCCGATGCACGGCCCGCAGGCATTGGCGAGCACTGTGCCATTGATGTTCTTGAGAGACTGCATCTGGCCATCGCGTTCGATGGTGGCGCGCACTTGCTCGGATCCCGGGGTAACCATGAAGGGCACAGACGATTTGAGCCCGTGGGACTTGGCCTGGTCGGCAATATCCGCCGCGCGGCTCATGTCCTCATAGGACGAGTTGGTGCAGCTGCCGATGAGTGCCGCCGAAACCTCGTCGATGAACTCGTTGCTAGCATCCGCGACCTCGGCCGCGAGCTGGGAGATGGGCCTGGCCCTGTCCGGTGAGTGCGGTCCCACCACATGGGGCTCGAGGGTGGACAGATCCAAACGCACCACGCGGTCGTAGTGTTTCTCCGGATCGGCCTCGACTTCCTCGTCCGGACACAGCAATTCCCGGTGCTTTTCCGCCAGCGGCACCAGACCCGCGCGATCGGTGGCGCGTAAATAGGTGGCCATGTGCTCGTCGTAGGGGAACATGGAAGTGGTCGCGCCGAGCTCCGCGCCCATGTTCGTAATGGTCGCCTTTCCCGTGGCGCTGATGGTGCGCGCACCCGGGCCGATGTATTCGACGATGGCATTGGTGCCACCCGATACCGTCAGGGCACCGGCCACATAAAGAATGATGTCCTTCGGTGCCGTCCAGCCGCTCATCTCGCCGGTGAGATAAACCGCGATGTGGCGCGGATAAAGCACTTCCCACGGCAAACCCGCCATGACCTCCACCGCATCGGCGCCACCAACGCCGACGGCGCAGGCGCCGAGGCCACCTGCATTCGGAGTGTGGGAGTCGGTGCCGATCATCAGCTCTCCCGGGAAGGCGTAGTTCTCCAATGCCACCTGATGGATGATGCCCGCGCCGGGTCCCCAGAAGCCGGCGCCGTACTTGGCGGCCGCCGAGCGGAGAAAGTCGTAGACCTCGTTGTTTTCAGCCACCGACGCCTGCAGATCCGCCTTGCCCTCGACCCGCGCCTGAATGAGGTGGTCGCAGTGAATGGTGGTGGGCACGGCGACCTTGTCGCGTTTGGTCTGGGTGAACTGCAGCATGCCCGTCTGGCCGAGCACGTCCTGCAGAATCACCCGGTCGGGGCGCAGAAACAAATAACTCTTGCCGGGCTCGAGATCTTGATCGTTGGGGTTGTCCAGATGACCGAGCAGAACCTTGTCCGCCAGGGTTAACGGCCGCGCGAGCCTTTTCCGGACGATGTCCAGATTGCGCGCCATTGTTTCGTAAACGGCGGCTGCCATCTCCGGCGTGGACTCTATGGTCACCATATTTCGATCCTCGATTAACAGGGAAGCGCGCGGCGCGTGCTCGTTGAACGGGACATTGCCCGGGTAGAACTGCACCGGGACTGTAACGCCACCGCTTTGATGCGTAAAATCGATATTTCTGATGTTTTCCATGCTATTTTTTTATGTATGGATCTTACCCTCGCCCGTTCCCTGGTTGCGGTGGCTCAGCACGGTGCCATAACCGAGGCTGCCCACGCCCTCGGTTTGACTCAGCCGGCCCTGTCCCGGCGCATCCAACAGCTCGAATTCCTGTTCGGCGCGCCCTTGCTCCAGCGCAGCCGCAAGGGCGTTGTTCTAACCGAGATGGGGCGGCTCGTCGAACAGGAATCACGGGTACTCATTGAGCGTTATGCACGGCTGAAAGAACGGGTTGCCGCACACCAACGTCTGGAGGCGGGCGTGGTGCGCCTGGGCGGAGGCGCAACCGCCATCGAGTTCGTCGTGCCCCCGGCCATCGCCCGCTTCCAGGCGGCGTACCCCGCGATTCGATTCCGGGTCAAGGAGGCCGGCAGCCGGGAAGTGGAGGTGGATGTCCTCGATGAGCATCTTGAGCTCGGCATCGTCACTCTGCCGACCCAATCGAGTGATCTCCGGGTGCGCCCGATGCGAGACGACCGCATCGTGCTGGTAGCGGCGAAGCCCCATGCCCTGGCCGGCCGCCGCCAGGTGGCGGCGCAATCGCTTTCCGATCAGGATTACATCGGCTTCGAGGGCGGCAGCGCCATCCGCCAGATTATCGATGGCACCTTGCGTGATCTTGGGGTCGAGATGAACGTCGTCATGGAGCTTCGCTCCATACCGGCCATGTTGCGCATGGTGGAAACAACGGGAAGCCTCGCATTCGTGAGCGAGCTCGCGGTGCCGCGAGGCGGCGCGGTGCGTGTCGTGCCGGTTCGAGGTCTCAAGGCCGTGCGCCAACTCGCGCTCATCGAAAAGCGCGGCAGGCCATTGTCTCCGGCGGCCGAGCGGTTCGCCGAAGAATTGCTCGGCGTTTCCGCATAAGTACACGTCGCGCAGCGAACGTTGAACCCAATCGGCCGTGATGAATTTATCGCCCCTCGGCATAACGCCGCAGGCGTTCTTCCAGTGTTCCCGTATGCAACTCGAACAGATGGTTGTCATAGTCGTAGAAGTAAATCGAATGTCCTTCACCCACGACGCGGGGGCGTGACTCGCGCATCTCCAAACCAAGCCGCTCAATAGCGGTCTTGTAACGAGGCAAATCCTCGGCGTTCACCTTGAACGCAACATGATTGTATGTGCGCGCCGGCATCGACTCGCCTTCCATTGTTGCAATCCAGATGCCATTGACGACGAAAAATTTTTCCCTGGATATGGAAAAGCGTTCTTCACCGCTGGAGTACACTTCTTCACCGCCCAGAACTTCGGCGATGACGCGTTTCGTCTTCTCCAGATCCTTCACCACGAACGTGATGTGACTGATACCGTCGACCATGCGCTGATTCCTGGCGTGAATTCGAATGACTTTGGGAGACGGCGCGGTGCTCAGTCCAAGCCTGCTTCCTTGAGATATTTCGGATTACTGATCCGCAACCTTGCACGCACTTGATCCATGAGCAACGACTGCACACCCTGGGCGCAGGCTCCGTCGAAAATGCCGTCACGGATATCTCTTGCGAAGCGCTTGTTTATTTTTGCGATGCGTTCGTGAAGATTGGCGCCCGCGGCCTGCACCACGTCATTGCCGTAGAGTTCGCTCAACAAGCGCAGCTCATCGATCAGATCGGCTTCTCCGATTTCAGCTTCTCTTGCCGCGATGGCCAGCGCATTCGCAGCCATTCGCATCGCGTATCGGCGTTCTTCGGGAATCAACTCCAGAAGCTCGTCGAGCAAAGTGTCGCGGGCAATGTAAAGAAGGGCCGTGGCGTCGGGATTATTGCGCATGATCGAATTGCTGCCCCTTGACGGCCTCGATGTGCGTCAGAATGTCGAGTTCCATTTCCGGAACCATGCGACCGGTGAGCGCAAGTTCGAGGGATGCTTCATCGCCGGAAGTGTGGCGGTGTCCCTGCTGTAGCGCGATGATCGCCCAGCGCACCGTGGCCATGATCTCCCAGTAGGGGATCCGCTGCCTGTTGATGGTTTTTCCCGACACGCGCTCGTAGCCCCGGTAAAATGCCTCGCGGCTACCCATGCCTCCAGCCTCGTGTTGCCACTGTCCGAAGCGCCAGCAACGGGCACAAAACCAGGCGATGTCCTCGAGCGGATCGCTCCATGAGGCGAACTCCCAGTCGAGAATGCCGCTGAGCTCGCCTTCGTCGACGAGATAATTACCGGTGCGGTAGTCACAGTGACAAAGCACCACCTCATCGCTGTTGGGCGCCTTGCGTTCCAACCAGCGCAGCCCCCATTCCAGCACCGGTTGCGGGTCCGGTAGATTATCCAGGTAGCTCCGGTACTCCTGAATACGCGCGTGCGCCGGCGAAAGCGGTGGCTGCGGGAGACCTTCGAGTTCGGGATGGGGCGGCTCGATGGCATGCAGGCGCGCGAGTTCCTCGCCGAGGCGTTCCACCAGCGCCTCGCGAACAGTGCCGAGGGATGGATCGCGCACCAAACGATGGCCGCGCGCTTCACCAGGCAGCCGGCGCATGACGTAGAAGGCCCGTCCGATACGCGCGTCATCGTCGCAAGCCCACAATGGTTCGGGCACTTTGAGCCCCGCCTCCCACGCGACTTTGAGCACCGCGAATTCATCCATGCGCGAGCGGCTGGCGGCAACGCGGGAAGGTGCATCGGCGCGAAGCACGAGCGCGTGCCGGCCAGCCATGGCGCCGCCGGTGAATTGCGCGTCCAGGGCGTAATTCTCCTGTATGGCGCCGCCACCAAGCCGTTCGAGTGCTAAAATTTCCAGCGAATCACAGCGGCTGACTTCGGACAAGAAATCACCTAGCCCGTGACTCAACGCTTCGCCAACGGGCACTTTACCGTTGCCGCCGTTCATCCCCATGTCCAGAAATCCGATCCCAGCTCGAGCAAATTTTTCGACAGCACCATTTTGTGCACTTCCGATGCACCGTCGACCAGGCGCGCCTGGCGTGCGTAACGATAGATCCATTCCAAGGGCGTGTCCTTGGAGTAGCCTTTGGCGCCGCAAAGCTGAATCGCGGTATCGGCGGCCTTGTGCAAGGTGTCCGCCACCGCCACCTTTGCCATGGAGACCTCCTTACGCGCGAAGTCGCCCTGCTCGAGCTTCCAGGCGGCGTGCA
>Ga0055476_10000481_pt1 | contig 10448 bp, 10 predicted proteins | sample Muzzi_CordC_D2_FD_57682 | JGI IMG/M metagenome (GOLD analysis project Ga0055476, IMG submission 57682) | Wetland microbial communities from San Francisco Bay, California, USA, that impact long-term carbon sequestration - Muzzi_CordC_D2 | ecosystem: Environmental > Aquatic > Marine > Wetlands ... | reverse complement strand
CGCCTTCGCCTACGTGATCTCTGTTGCCTACTACCTCAATCTGTTCGGCGCCTTCGCAGTCAGATTGTCCCCTTTCGATGACCCCGTCTATGCCAAGCTCGTCACCACGCTCGTGTTCTGCGTAATTCTGGCGGTCGGATGGTTTCGCGGCTTCAAGATGCTGGAGCGGCTCGAATACACATCTGTCGTTGCCAAACTGGCTATCATCGCTGGACTGCTTGTCGGCCTATTCGTCTACTTTGTCGACAAGACGGTTGATGGCGCTCTCGTCCTCGCTCCCGTCAAACGGACCGGTTGGGACGCGGTGACGCTCGCCTTTGGCCTGTTGATTACGGTGCAGGGCTTCGAGACGTCACGCTATCTGGGAGCGCACTACAATGTGCGAACACGCATCAGCTCGATGGTGTTGGCCCAGACCGTGACCGCGGCGATCTACGTGACCTACATCCTCCTGCTGTCTTATGTGTTCGATCCAACCCGCTACGTTCTCACTGAGACGGCGGTGATCGGTATGATGCATGCCGTTGCTGCCGTCCTGCCGCTCATGCTGATCGCGGCCGCACTGTTCGCGCAGTTCAGCGCCGCGATTGCCGACACAAGCGGCTCCGGCGGTTTGTTCGCGGAATTGACCGGCAATCGTCTCGAGGCCCGACATGGTTATGCGTTGCTCGTCGGCGTAGGACTGGCGCTGACCTGGACAGCGCACATCTTCGAGATCATCGGTTACGCCTCCCGATCGTTCGCATTCTATTATGCCCTCCAGGCTCTGATCGCGAGCGTCTCGGCCTTTCGACACAAGCGCGACAGGCTGCGCGGAGGGCTGTTCCTGCTGCTCACCATCCTGGGCTGGATGATCGTCATCTTCGGACAATCGATCGAGTCCTGACACAACCTCTGCGGCGCGGGATCCGTCGACCCACCGACCTCCCTGCGCCCTGCAGCACGCGCCTCCAGCCCTGACCAAGCCATCAAAAGTCACACTTTGTCGGGCAGTACTGATGCTTGACATATCATATCTGATGGATTTTACATCTTGTGAAACAGCAAGGTTAAACCTCGTGATTACTGCGGGACAGCTCAAGGCCGCGCGCGCATTACTGGGCGTCGAGCAAAAGACTCTTGCCGAACTGGCCGGCGTCTCGCTGCCCACAATCCAGCGCATGGAGGCCAGCGATGGCACCGTTCGCGGCAACGTCGAAACCCTTACAAAAGTTGTCGAGGCCCTCGATCGGGCCGGGATCGAACTCCTCTATGTCGGTGGCAGAGGTGTCCGGCTGAGAGAGCGAGACAGCGATGGTTGATTTCGCAGATCCGCTGATCCGGATGGCACTCGTCATCGGCCTGCTGGGGAGCGCCACCGCAGTGACGGCGCTCCTTGGCCGCCGCGCATTGGTGATCGCCTATCCTGTCTGCATCGTCGCATCGACAATTGCAGTTGTGACGGATCTCTCCGTTCTGCTGGCAAACACATCGTCAACGGCACATCTGCCAATCGGTCTGCCGACCATCGGCCTGCGCTTTCGGCTTGATGCCCTGAGCGCGCTGTTCGGCCTCGTCGTCAATCTCGGCGTTTTCGCGGCGGCGCTTTACGGCCTCGGCCTTGACCGGCAAAGCGAACTATCACCGCGTGTCGAACCGTTCTTCGCCGCTTTTGCCGCCACCATGAATGTCGTCCTCATCGCCGACGATGCGTTCGCCTTCCTGTTTTCTTGGGAGCTTATGTCGGTCACATCCTGGGCGCTCGTCCTCGCCAACCACGAAGACGCCGAAGCGCGACGCGCCAGCCACGTCTACCTGGTCATGGCCAGCATTGGCACGATGGCGCTGCTTTTTGCCTTCGGCGGCCTGGCGGGCCCCGCCGGCGCCTACGATTTCGCAACCATGCGCGCGACCACGTTCCCGCCGGCACTAGCCGGCCTGGTCCTTGTTGCGGTCCTGGTCGGCACCGGATCGAAAGCCGGCATCATGCCGCTGCACGCCTGGCTGCCGCTGGCCCATCCCGCCGCTCCGAGCCACGTCTCGGCCCTTATGAGCGGAGTCATGACCAAGGTCGCCATATATGGGCTGATCCGCATCGTCTTCGACTTGATCGGCGCGCCAATCTGGTGGTGGTCGCTTCCCTTGATCATTCTCGGAGCGGCAACCGCCGTCGGCGCTCTGCTGTATGCGGTCCTTGACGAAGATCTCAAGCGAGTACTCGCCTATTCGACGGTGGAGAACATCGGCATCATCTACGTCGGATTGGGGCTTGCGATCGCGTTCAAGGCAACCGGTCTCGATTCAGCCGCCGCCGTCGCGCTGACCGCCGCCCTGCTCCATGTCATCTATCACTCCTGGTACAAGTCCCTTCTGTTCCTCGGCGCAGGCGCGGTCCTGCATGCCACGGGACGACGCGATTTCGCCGGCCTAGGCGGGCTCATTCATCGCATGCCGAAGACCGCCGCGCTGTTTCTCGTCGGCGCGCTGGCGATTTCCGCCCTGCCGCCGCTGAACGGCTTCGTCTCGGAATGGCTGCTATTCCAGTCGATCCTCGCCGGCCCTCAATTTTCCGAACCCGTCTTGCGGTTCATGACCCCTGTCGTCGGCGGATTGCTCGCTCTGTCCGCCGCTCTTGCCGCAGCCTGTTTCGTGCGCGTCTACGGCATCGTCTTCCTCGGCCGGCCGCGCAGTCCTGAGGCCGCGGCAGCACGCGAGGTTCCGCGCCTGCAATATGCGGCGATGATGATGCTGGCTGCATTATGTGTCGCCGGCGGCCTATTCGGTGCGCTCGTTATTGCGGCGCTCGCGCCGGTCACCGAACAACTCGTCGGCGCCCGTCTGCCCGGCCTGGGGACCGGTCCGACGCCGCTATCCCTGATCGCATTCGATCTTGCCCGAAGCACCTATGACGCGCCAACGATCGCCGTCTTCGTTGCCTTCTCCGCGACGGCGACCGCGCTCCTCGTGCATTGGGTCTCCAACCGCAGGACTCGGCGCGCACCAGCCTGGGATTGCGGCTTTCCCGATCCCTCGCCGATGACGCAATATTCAGCGTCGAGCTTCTCTCAGCCTTTGCGCCGCGTCTATGGAACCACAGCCTTCTCGGCCTCCGAGGAGGTCGACATGCCCACACCTGGTGAGACGCGTCCCGCCCGCCTCACAGTCGTCCAGGTCGACCACATCTGGAACGCGCTCTACGAATTGCCGGCGATCTGGCTCATCGCCGTATCCCGGCGCGCCAACGTGCTGCAGTTCCTCACCATCCGGCGCTATCTCGTGCTGATGTTCGGCGCGCTGATCGCGTTCCTCATTCTCAAGGCCGTGTGGTTGTAATGCCCGACGCTTTGCTCATGCTGCTGGGTCAGGGCGTCCAGATGCTTCTGGTGCTCACAATCGCACCGGCCATCACCGGCTTGGTCCGGCTGACCAAGGCGCGACTGATGCGCCGGCAGGGTCCGCCGCTGCTGCAAGCCTATCGCGATCTCGTCAAGCTCGTGCACAAGGAGTCCGTTGTCGCCGAGAGCGCGTCGTGGCTGTTCCGTGTCGCACCCTACATGGTCTTCGCTTTGACCTGGGTCGCCGCTGCCCTGATCCCGACCTTCGCCGCCGGCCTGATGTTCAACTGGGCCGCCGACGCCATTGCACTCGTCGCCATCCTTGGTGCGGCCCGTGCCACGCTGGCCCTGGCCGGGATGGACGTGGGCACCAGTTTCGGCGGCCTCGGATCGTCGCGCGAGATGATGATCGCAACGCTCGCGGAACCCGCAATGCTGCTCGTCGTCCTGACGCTGTCGGTAACCGCCGGGTCGACACGGTTGCCCGAAGTTGCTAGCTTTTTTCTGAACCAGCCGCTCGCGGTGAGGATTTCGTTGGCCCTCGCATTGATCGCGCTGATCATCGTCGCCATGGCGGAGAATGCGCGCATCCCCGTCGACAACCCCGCCACTCATCTCGAATTGACCATGGTCCACGAGGCGATGGTGCTCGAGTACTCCGGCCGACATCTTGCGATGGTCGAGGCCGCTGCTCAGCTTCGCCTTGTCGCCTATATCGCGTTGATCGCCTGCCTGTTCGTGCCGTTCGGTATGGCACCCGCTGGCGCCGGCCCGGTGGCCTGGCTGCTCGGCTTGGTGAGCTTCCTCGCAAAGATGGTTGCCGGCGCCATGATGCTGGGCATCTGGGAGGTCGCCATCGCCAAGATGCGGGTGTTTCGGGTGCCAGAATTTCTCGGCATCGCATTCATCTTTGCCTTCCTCGCCATCCTCCTCACCTTCCTGACGAAGGAGCTGATCGGATGACGCACACCTATGATATCTCCCACTTCCTGGCCGGTCTGATGCTGGTTTCGAGCTTCGCGCTGATCTACCAGGACCGCATCCTGGCCGTGCTTCAGACATTTGCTATCCAGGCCATCGTCCTGTCGGTGGCGGTCGCCTGGGAGGCCTGGGTGCAGGACCGTCCGCACCTATTCATCACGGCGGGGTTGGCACTCGGTCTCAAAGGGTTGGTCATCCCCTACGCCTTGCGCCGCATGATTTTCCGGCTTGGAGTCCATCGCGACGTCGAACAGGTCGTCGGCGTCGGCTTCGCCATGCTGTGCGGCCTCGGTCTCACCGCGCTGTCGCTGATCCTGGTTCTCAAGTCCACCGCCTCTGCGCCATCGATCGCGCGTGAAGGGCTTGCGATTGCCCTCGCGGTCATCCTGCTGGGCATCCTCGTGATGATCACCCGCCGCAACGCCGTCACCCAGATTATCGGCTTCATGTCGATCGAAAACGGGTTGATCCTTGGCGCGACAGGCGCACGCGGCATGCCACTCGTGGTCGAAATCTCGGTCGCGTTCTCCGTACTCATCGCACTGTTCGTGTTCGCCGTCTTCGTGTTCCGCATTCGCGAGCGCTTCGACACAGTCGACGTTGAAGCGCTCGACGAGGTCCGGGGAGATCGCAGATGAACGCCGAGGTCTATGCCGTCATTGCCATCCCCTTTGCCGCCGCAGCGATCCTCGCGATGCTTCCCGGTTACAGGCTCACGGCAGCGCTCAACGTCCTGGCATCGTTTCTCACGCTCTTGGCCGGCCTCAATTTGTTGCGCACGCCTGCAGCCGCCGATCTCTATCTCATCATCGACCACGTCAATATCGTCTTCATCGTCCTGAATACGCTCGTTGGATTCACCGCCGCCTGGTTCTCCGCCAGCTACATCGGCCACGAGATCGAAACCGGTCGCGTCAGCACACTCGCGGTTCGCTTCTACCACGCAATGTATCAGGCCATGATGGGCGCCATGACTGTGGCGCTCCTCGCCAACAATGTTGGCCTGATGTGGGTCGGACTGGAACTTGCGACACTCATCACAGTGGTCATGGTCGGCCTCTATCGCACGCCAGAAGCGATCGAGGCGGCGTGGAAATACTTCATCCTCGGAAGCGTTGGCATCTCGCTCGCCTTTTTCGGAGTCATCCTGACTTATCTCGCCGGTCAGGCGGCGCTCGGCGAGGGCATGCCAGCGATGTCGTGGACCCTGCTGCACGCCAACGCCGCCCGGCTCGATGTGCCACTGCTCAACCTCGCCTTCATTTTTTTGCTCATTGGCTACGGCACCAAGGTCGGGCTTGCGCCCCTTCATGCCTGGCTGCCGGATGCGCACTCCGAAGGCCCGACACCGATCAGCGCAGTGCTCTCAGGCCTGCTCTTGAACGTCGCCCTTTACGCGCTGCTGCGCTTCAAGATGCTGATCACCGCCAGCCCCGATGCCCTACGGCCCGGCCCGATCCTGATCACGATGGGGCTCGTGTCGCTGCTGTTCGCCGCTTTCATGTTGTACCAGAGACGCGACATCAAACGCCTGTTCGCCTACTCGTCGATCGAGCACATGGGTCTGATCACCTTCGCCTTCGGCATGGGCGGACCGCTCGCCAACTTCGCCGGGCTCTTGCACATGACGATGCACAGCCTGACCAAGTCGGCGATCTTTTTTGCCGTCGGCCACATTGCCCAGGCCAAGGGCACACAGCGGATCGCCGACATTCGCGGGCTCAGCGTTACGCATCCTGGCCTTGCCGTCGGACTTGGCCTCGGCGTCCTCGCGATCGCCGGCCTGCCCCCATTCGGCGTCTTCATGAGCGAGTTTCTGATCCTGACGACGACATTCGCACGACAGCCCTGGCTGGCCGTCATCGCAGCGTTTGCGCTGGTCGTCGCCTTTGCGGCTCTGCTGCTCCGGCTGCAAGGCATGCTGTACGGCCCAGCCAGCGAACCCTCCCACGCGGTCAAGGCTTCATCCCTGCCGTTTGTCCTCCACCTCATACTGGTCCTGCTTGCGGGACTGTTTCTGCCTTCGGCCCTGGTTGCCTGGTTCCAGCGCGCAGCGGAGTTCCTCGGATGACCGATACCGGAACACTGTCGATTGCCGAAACCGCGGGCAACCTCACGCCGGACCGCGACGGATTCGTCCGACTATCCGTCAGCGCCTCGGATTGGTGCGCTCTCGCGCGCGGTTGCGCGGCGGGCCTGCACGACCTGATGGCGTTGTGGGCCGATGGCAACCACGTCCGCATGGCGTTGCTCGCCCCGGCAGGTGCCCCCCCGACGATCGTTTCCCTCCCCACCGACGGCGGCGGCTATCCCTCTGTCGGGCAATTCCACACTCCCGCCATTCGTCTCGAGCGCACGCTACGAGACCTCAACAGCCTCACACCGCGCGATCTGCCTGATACACGCCACTGGATCGACCACGGCGCATGGCCAACGAGCACCGGGGCCGCCACAGACGCCTACTGCTTTTTGCCCGTAGAAGGTTCGGGCCTGCACCAGATCCCCGTCGGCCCCGTCCACGCCGGCATCATCGAGCCGGGCCATTTCCGCTTCACAGCCAACGGCGAGACGGTGGTGCGGCTGGAGGAACGACTGGGCTACGTCCACAAGGGCATCGAGGCGCTCGTCACGGGCAAGCCCATCGCGGATGCGGCGCGCATCGTCGCGCGTGCGTCCGGAGACAGCACCGTCGCCCTGTCCTTCGCCTTCACCCGTGCCGTCGAGGCGGCGGTCGACATCGAAGTGCCGGAACGCGCCGCGAGCCTCCGCGCTATCATGGCCGAGCTCGAGCGAATCGCGCATCACGTGAACGACTTCGGCGCCATTTGCAACGATGCCAGCGCGGTCGCCATTCAGGCGCACTGCACGCTGATGCGCGAAAAAATCCTGCAGTTCTGCGCACAAGCGTTCGGCCATCGCCTGTTGATGGACTTGATCGTTCCCGGCGGCGTCGCTTGTGACCTCAGTGACGCGGACCGCGCCGCGCTCCGGACACTCCTCATCGAATGCGAGACCGACTTTCAGCGGCTGGTACGGGTTTACGACAACGCGCCTTCGATTCTGGACCGGACCGTCGCTACGGGGCATCTCGAGGGCAGCCTCGCAGCGCGCTTCGCCGCCGGTGGTTTCGTCGGCCGCGGCTCAGGTCGCAACTTCGACAGCCGCCGTGACATCGCTTATGCGCCTTACCACCAGATCGACTTTTCCGTACCAGTGCGCACCGATGGCGATGTCAACGCGCGCGCCTGGATCCGCATCGAGGAGGTCGGGCAAAGCATCGCCATCATCCGCCAGCTCATCGACGACCTGCCGTCCGGCCCGTTGCACACGGCACTGCCGCCCGCAACGGCAACGGAAGCCGCCGCTTTCGCCGAGGCCTTCCGCGGTGACGTGTTCGTCGCCGTTCGGTTCGATGCCACAGGACATATCGCACGTTGCCACATTCGCGATGCGTCGTGCTTCCAATGGCCCCTGCTCGAGGCGGCGATCGAAGGCAACATCGTCGCCGACTTCCCGCTGTGCAACAAGTCGTTCAACTGCAGCTATTCCGGCCACGACCTTTAGGGGCCCGCGATGAAAACTCTTTTGTTTCGATCTCTGCTGCAGGGCCGCGCGACCATTGCCCCGCCCGTGGTTGATCCCGACATGCTGGAGGAGGCCGCAACAGCGCTCGCCGCTCGCGCCCGCCAAAGGCTCGGCCGATCGCTTGCCATTCGCGAAGTCGACGCGGGCTCCTGCAATGGCTGCGAGTTGGAAATCAACGCGCTCAACAATCCCGTCTACGACCTCGAGCGCTTCGGGCTCAAGTTTGTCGCCTCCCCGCGCCATGCCGACGTCTTACTGGTCACCGGTCCGGTCACCTGGAATATGAAAGTTGCGCTCGAGCGCACCTACGCCGCGACGCCCGAGCCGAAATGGGTCGTGGCCGTCGGCGATTGCGCACGCAATTGCGGTGTCTTCGCCGGCAGCCCGGCCTGCGTCGGTCCCGTCTCCTCGGTTCTGCCCGTCGACGTTCACGTCGACGGTTGCCCGCCGCCGCCTATGGAAATCCTGAAAGGTCTGATGGCGCTTCTCGACAACGGATCGGAACTTCGCGCACAGCCGCAGGCAGATCAGTCCGCATCTTGACCGGCGCACGCCTAGGCTGGTCCAATCCATCTTTTGACAACCCGCACCGGCCCGTCGATGATGCGCTTGTCGGCGCGACGGCGAAACAGCCAACTCAGTGGAACGGATAACGCAGACGCTTTCGGCTGCGCCCCGCTGATCGCGATCGCAATCGAAAATGGTTTTGGGGAGAGCGTAGCAATGACATACCGCGGCATGACGGCGGAACTGATCAAGATCAACGGCCACGGCGGCGACCAGATATCGGCCTACACGGCGCGTCCATCAGGCGAAGGCCCGTTTCCCGGTGTCGTCCTCGTCCACCATCTGCCCGGCTGGAGCGAATGGTACATCGAGCAGACGCGCCGTTTCGCTCACCACGGCTACATCGCAATCTGCGCCAATCTCTATGAACGCAATGGCCAGGGCGATCCCGATGACCTCGGCGCAAAGGTTCGCGCCGAAGGCGGCGTCCCGGATGCCCAGGTCGTTGGCGATACTGAGGGTGCGGTGCGATGGATGCGCGGCCAGCCTGGCCACAACGGCAAAGTCGGGCTGTTCGGCTCCTGCTCCGGCGGTCGGCATGCGTTCCTTTATGCCTGCCAGAAGACCGACGTCGACGCCTGCGTCGAACTGTGGGGCGGCCGCGTGGTTATGGGTCCCGAAGAACTCAACGAGAAGACCCCGGTCGCACCGATCGATCTGACCAAGGATCTGAGCTGCCCGCTGCTCGGCATTTTCGGCAACGACGACCGGGCGCCGAGCCCGGAACAGGTCGACCAGCACGAAGCCGAGTTAAAAAAGCATGGCAAGGATTATGCGTTCTACCGGTACGACGACGCCGGACACGGCATTTTCTACTACCACCGGCCGCTCTACAGGGTCGAGCAGGCGCTCGACGGCTGGAACAAGGTGTTCGCGTTTTTCAAGCAGCAACTGGCTTAACGGAGATCCCATCATGTGCACGTCAATTGTCGAGATCACCCGAGCCGAGGGCATGGCCAAGCGCGACGGCGAATGGTTCCCGCTCACACACGCGGTCGTCGCCTACGATCACGCCCGTCATGCGGTGCTCGATGATGTGATTACCATCGACTTCATCAATACCGACCTGCCGCCGGGCGCGCGGGCCGGCGCCGAGCTGACCCTCGAAACCGCCAAGCTCCTGCAGGAAGCGCTCATCAAGGCCATCGCCGAGGCGGAGATCGAGGAAGCCGAGCGCGCCGAAAACATGGCCCGCCAACGCGCCGCCGCCGCACCACGCAAATTAGCGGCGGCCTGACGAATACGGCCGCACTCTTTCCAGCCTGCGGAAAGGTGCGGTCGCCGAACGTCTATCGCCAGAGTGGCCCGCGGCGTCGCCAAAATATCCATGTAAAGGCCTCATGCCGACGCGCGCGGATTCGTCGCCACTCACTCGAACCGATCCCTTTCCCACGACGACTGTCCAGATAGGGCGACGCAGATGCTCGCGCCGCTCTCGATTAACACTGCAGGGCTCTGCAGCCCTCTATTGCAAGTCGCTCGATTTGGAAAAGGATCATCACGATGAACTGGAACGCCAAACTCATCACAGCAGCAGCCGTCGGCACCCTGGGCCTGAGCGCCTTGGCTGGTAGTTCTCTTTTCGCTCCGCCTGCCGACGCCTTCTACAAGCAGTGCAAGACCTACAAGCTCTCGGCGACTGGCGGCCGCAAACTTTCGAACCTGATCGCAAAAAGCTCGGCCCGGAGCGCTTGGCGGGCAACTGCTCACTCGAAGATTTCGAAACGCTGGTCCAAATGGCTGATCGCCAAGGATCGCGGCCTGTCGTGCTCGAAATCGAAACGCAAGTGGCGTTGCACGGCGATTGCGCGACCCTGCATCATCCCGTTGTAGTATATCGTTCCATCACAACCGATAAGGGTCGGGCACAAGTCCGGCCCTTTTCTTCCTGCCTGCCATCTACAAACATCGACGTCGTCCAATGCGTTCCCAACATCGACCAACACACGAACGAACACCGCAACCCTGATCGCTGACTCCCCCAAGCGGTTTTACCTCTAG
>Ga0055476_10000479_pt1 | contig 10457 bp, 1 predicted proteins | sample Muzzi_CordC_D2_FD_57682 | JGI IMG/M metagenome (GOLD analysis project Ga0055476, IMG submission 57682) | Wetland microbial communities from San Francisco Bay, California, USA, that impact long-term carbon sequestration - Muzzi_CordC_D2 | ecosystem: Environmental > Aquatic > Marine > Wetlands ... | reverse complement strand
TCGCCGGGAGCAAGCCACAGAGCATGCGGAAGGTTGTGGACTTGCCAGCGCCGTTGGCACCTAGAAGCCCGAACACCTCCCCGCGCCGTACCGTGAAGCTGATCCCTTTAACGGCCTGGAAGTCACCGAAGCGGCGCTGTGCATCGCGGACCACGATGACGTCCTCGCGCTCGCCGTGAGCGGTGTAAGTCGCTGCTCCCATGGAGCGAGCAGGTGTCGTGGCGCCCGAGGATCTCAACGTCGCAACAAATGCGTCCTCGATGCTCGGTGGCACGGCTTCGATGGTCAGCTCCGGACCATCGGGCCACAGTTGCCGTGAATTCGGCGTTATGGCCTGGGCCATGACGATGCGCACGTCGTCGCCATGAATAAGAGCATCCACCACACCGGGGGCGTTGGCGAGCGCGTCCTGCAGGCGGCGCTTGCCGACCGTCGGGGTGCGCACGCGGAAGCTGCGCCCGCGCATCGCTTCGCTGAAGCTTGCTGGAGCACCAGTGCCGAGCACGCGTCCGTCGTGCATGATGACGATCTGATCACAGCGCTCGGCCTCGTCCAGATAAGCCGTGCTCAACAACACGCTGGTGCCCTGTTCCGCGACCTGACGGCGAACAATGCTCCATAGCTCGCGCCGTGACACCGGGTCGACACCGACGGTGGGCTCGTCCAGCAACAGTAATCCCGGCGCACGTACCAGGGTGCAGGCAAGCCCGAGCTTCTGTTTCATCCCTCCGGACAGACGCCCGGCGAGGCGGCCGGTAAAGGCACCGAGTCCGGTCATTTGCATCAGCTCCCCGAAGCGGGCCCGGCGCTCGGCCATGGGCACGCCCTGCAGATCGGCGTACAGATCCAGGTTCTCCTGCACGCTGAGATCGTCATAAAGGCCGAAGCGTTGCGGCATATAACCGATGGATTCTTGCAGCGTGATTGTGTTTCGGCCGACATCCTGGCCGAGAACGTCGATGCTGCCGGCCTCGGGCGTGAGCAATCCGGCGACCAGGCGCAGCAGCGTGGTCTTGCCGGCCCCATCCGGTCCGATAAGTCCACAGATATGGCCCGAAGCGACTTCCACGTCGATGGCGTCGAGAGCCGTTATACGGCGTCGTCCCGCAACGAAGTGTTTGCTGAGCCCGCGGCAACGCAGCGCCGGGCGGTTCGGGTGCATCAGTGATCGCCCCTCAGTCCTTGTCGCAGGAGTTGTTGTCTAGATTCTTGCCCCGCGGTTGTGACAGGGAGATGGTGACGGTGGCGGGCATGCCGAGGCGAAGCTCGTTATCCGGATCGCAGGTGTAGACGCGCATCTGGTAGACCAGACGCGTGCGAAGCTCAGGCGTTTGTACCGTTTTCGGCGTAAATTCCGCGCTCGGCGAGATGAAACCAACCCATCCCGAGTAGACCTTGCCGGGGTAGCTGTCGGTGCGCACCTCGGCGCGCATTCCCGGCGCCACTTTGCCCAGTATGGGTTCCGGTACGTAGGTGCGTATCCACACGGGATCCAACAGTGCCAAGGTGTATACCGGTGTCGCCGGTGTTGCCATATCTCCCGGTTCGAGAATGCGATCCCGAATAATGCCGTCGGCCGGTGCGTAGAGGGTTGCGTCGGCAAGCCGTTGCCGGGCCACGGCGAGCTCGGCCTCGCTCGCCTTGAGCTCGGCGGCTGCCACGGCGATGTCCTCATCGCGGGTCCCGGCTAACGCGAGATCGAGAAGATCGCGCGTGGCGTGCAGGGAGGCCTGCGCACTGTCCGCGCCCGCCTTGGCCTCGTCCACGTTCTCTTGCGGGATCAGTTTGCGGGGCAGGAGCGCTCTCGCGCGGTCGTAAGTCAGGCGCTTGGCACGCGCATCGGCCTCGGCGGCCCTGACATCGGAGCGCAACTTGCGGATTTCCTCGGGTCTGCTGCCGGCGCGCAGGCGTGCGAGAACCTGGCGCTGTGCTTCCAGCCGCGCTTCGGCGGTGGCTACGCCGAGTTCCAGGAGCTCGGTGTGCAGTTGCCCGAGCAGCTGGCCCTTGTGAACCCGGTCACCTTCCCGTCCGTTTAGCTCACCCACATGTTCGGAGGCGTTGAAAGTAAGCCGCACCTCGCGCACGTCCACGTTGCCGTACAAGGTCAAGCGATCCTGCGGGAGTTCGCCTTGATAGGTTCGCCAGGTTATGCCGGCGGCAACCGCGAATACCACGAGCAGGCCCAGGATGAGCAATAGCTTGCCGCGTATGGTCATTGTTCTCCCCGATGTTCTGTTCGAGCGCCGCGCTACTGACGACCTGGTACCAATGGCGCCCATGATAGTCAAGACGGCGAGTGCTGTATGCCGCCAATGCGAAAGGGGCGGCCACTAACGGCCGGCCGGGATCACGGGGTGGTCGCCGATATGCACGATGATGTGCCGGCCCACAGCATCGTGGAGGGCCACGCGGTTCGAGGGGATGACCCTGTCGTCCAATTCCAGTGCACGTACGCCGTGGCATCGGGCATGCGGATTACGCACCTCCACCCGAGTCGAGGCACCCTCAATACGAATTTGCGCGCTGAATCCAGGCCACGCGCTCGGGATACACGGGTCGAAGATCAACTCCCCTCCTGAGCGGCGCAGGCCGAGCAGCCCCTCGATGCCGAACCGCCACAGCCATGCCGACGAACCCGTGTACCAGGTCCACCCGCCCCGTCCCATGTGTTCCGGGGACGTGTATATGTCGGCTGCAAGGACGTATGGCTCCACACGGTACCGTTCGATTGCAGCACTATCGACGCAGCGCAGAATGGGATTCAACAACCGAAACAGCCACTCGGCGCGATCGCCATCGCCTTGCTCCGCCATCGCCCAGGCGAGCCAGACTGATGCGTGCGTGTACTGGCCGCCATTCTCCCGGACGCCGGGCGGATAGGCTTTGATGTAGCCGGGATCCTGCCCTTCGCCATCGAAGGGTGGTGTGAGAAGGGCGACGATACGTTCTTCCTCGTTGACGAGATGCTCGAGCGCGGATTCGAGCGCCCGCCGTGCTCTGTCGCCTGTCGACAACTGCGACAGTGTCGCCCAGGATTGGGAGATGGAATCAATTCGGCACTGCGCGGACTCGGCCGAGCCGATGGCGGTACCGTCGTCGTAGAACCCGCGCCGATACCATGCCCCATCCCAGGCATTTTCCTGCAACGCCCCCTGCACTTCCTCGACCCACTTCTCGAGCTCATCGACGCCAGGCGCCTCACCCGCTGCTTCGCAAAGTGTGAGAAAGCAACGCGCCGCGGAGCATGTAAACCAGGCGAGCCAAACGCTTTCGCCGCGACCCTGGATGCCGACGCGGTTCATCGCATCGTTCCAGTCGCCGCCTCCAATCAATGGCAGGCCGTTGGGACCCTTAGTGAGTCCTTTGCGGATCGCGCGCCGGCAATGTTCCAGTAACGGCGCCGATTCGGTGCCCGCCTCGAACGCGCCATAGCGATCTTCCTCTCCCGGCTCCAGCGGCGGGGCTGAGAGAAACGGTATCGTCTCCTTGAGAATCTGCGTATCGCCGGTTACTTCGACATATTCACCGGTCACGTACGGCAACCAAAGCAAATCGTCAGAACAGCGTGTGCGCACGCCCTTTCCCGCCGGCGGATGCCACCAGTGCAAGACATCGCCGCTGTCGAATTGCCGTGTTGCTGCCTCGAGTATCTGCGTGCGCACCAGCGCGGGTTTTACCTGCAGCAATGCCATGCTGTCCTGGAGCTGATCACGGAAACCGTAGGCGCCGCTCGACTGGTAGAATCCCGTGCGCGCGTAGATCCGTGAGCACAGTGTCTGGTAGAGCAGCCAGCGATTGAGCAGCAGATCCATGGCCGGCTCGGGCGTGCTGACGACGATTGTTCCCAACAACTCGTCCCAGTAATCGTGCACACGCTGCCATGCGTCGTCCGCCGCCGCCTGCTGCGAATACTTCCTGCACAGTTGGTTGGCAGTGTTGCGTTCGGCAGCGGCACCGAGAACGAAGTAGAAAGTGATTTCCTCGTGCCGATCGAGGTCGAGGTGGATCTGCAGGGCGGCGCAGGCATCGAGGCCCGGGCCGCTGCTGCCTGCGAGACCAATGCGCTCGAGTGCCGCCGGCGAACCGATGTTTCCATAACGGCCGAGGAATTCCTTGCGATCGCTGGTAAATCCGTGGGTAGCGTGACTCGATGCAAGAAAAGCGACGCAGGACCCGAAGTCGGGGTTCCAGGAGCAGCTGGCAAAGATCGCCTGCAGCTGGGAATCGTAATCGGTCAAGATATGAGACTGCGTTTGCGAGCGTCGATTACCGAGCACCCATTCGGCGTAGTAGGTCGCCGTAATGCGGCGCTGACGATCGGCGCGGTTCTTGAGCCGCACTTGAATAATCTTCACCGTATCGTCGGGTGGCACGAACACCCGGGTTTCCTGTTCGAGCTGATGTCTGCGGTGCATGTAGCGCGTGTAACCAGCTCCGTGATGAATCCTGTAACTGCCGCTTTGTCCGGGCAAAGGCAGCGGACTCCACACGGACACGGTCTGCTCGTCGCGCAGATAAAGTGACTCGCCGGCGGGATCCGATACGGGATCATTGCTCCAGGGGGTAAGCCGGTACTCACCTGCATTGAGAAACCAGGTATAACCGCCGCCACTCTCGGTGGTCAGAGAACCGAATCGAGGATTCGCGAGCACGTTACTCCATGGTGCCGGTGGACGTCGTCCATCCTCCACGTGGACGATGTACTCCCGGCCATCGGCAGAAAAACCCCCAAAATCATTCTCGTACTGGAGTTTCTGAGTGCGTACCGAATCAGGTGGCACTGCCAAAGGCGTCAGAGTCGGCGCCAGGCGGGGCAAATGATGGACTGGGTGATCCCGTTGTCGAAGTTGCTGCGCAAGTGTTCCGTGACCGGAGTCGAGGACGGCCACTGCGCTGGCTTCCAGCCGCGCGCACTCGCTGGCACTCACCTGATCCAGATTGACCATGTAAATGCCGCCGCGCTGCGACAGCCACTCCCGCCCGTGACATCGGGTGATCGCGCGCAGAATACGCCCGCCGGCAACGCTTCCATAGGTTGAGGCTTCGTGGTTGAGGATGACCAGATCCACGTGCTGGCCGCGGGAGCGCCATAAGTGATGGGCCCTGAGAAGCGTCTCCAGCAGCTCCACTTCTTCGGCGCCGTGCAACTTGAGGAGCAGTATCGGGTAGTCGCCGGATATCCCGAAGGGCCACAGAGCCGGTTGCTCCGCTCGAGGGTCACCTCCACTGCGGCTCGAACGGAGCGTGCCGTCCGGGTATTGCAGCTCCGAGTACAGGCGTTGCACGTCGCCCACCATGGATGGGTCCATGCCGATGGCGGCCAGCTCGCGGCGATTCTCGACCATCGCCTCCTGAAAGGCCCAGCGGCAGCTGGCATCGTTGCGGTAGCGCCCCATGGACTTGCGCACCCCTTCGCTGGACGTTGCCGCGCCGGTTACGAAATTCACCGTCGCGCTCGCATAGGGTGGGAGCATCACCGACACTTGAACGCACAGGATAGGATCCAATGTGCTGCCGAGGGTTCCGCTCAACCGATCGCCTGTCAAGGCCGCCGGTTGCGATGCGTCTGCGCCGCGGCCGAGAAAGCGGCCACGATCCGTCTCATAGCCCCTGCGGTGGCCGGCGGCGCTTTCACTGAAACCACGGTGCGCCAATACCACCGGCTGCTCACCAGGGGTTCGTCGCCGGCGGTGAAATTCGAGCATGTCGAGATCGGCATCATGACGTGCGTGCGTGAACAGCTTCTCGAATGCCGGGTGTGCCTCGTCGGCGCGTGGATCCGCCAAGACGACTTCTGCGTAGCTCGTCAGCGTAATTTTGCGCGTGTGGCTTGACTCGTTCTGGACCTCCAGCCGGCGGATGTCCACATCTTCGCCGGCCGCGACGCAAATTTCCGTTCGCACGAACAGACCGTCCGTGCGCCGCGAGAATTCCGCTTTGTGGGGATAGAAGACGGCCCGATACTCTTCGCCGCCCTCACTTCCCGGACCTGGTGTGACGGGCCATGCGCGGCGGCTTTTTTCGTCGCGGAGATAAATCCAGTATCCCCACTGGTCGCGTGTCGAGTCGGGTCTCCAGCGAGTCAGTGACAAGCCCGACCATTGGAGATCGCCGCCGCCGGAGCTCGTGATGCGCGTCGTGAGACGCCCATTGGACAGCACGTTGAGCTGCGGGATAGTTGCTTCGGCGGCCGGGGCCCAGGGTTGCAACGGCGGCGACGGCAGGTGCGCGGGTTTTGGCGGTTGGCCGTCTTTGAATTGAATATTCTGCGCTGTCGCCGTCAGTGATGCCCGTTCGTTGAGCAAGAATTCCGCGGAACGTACCATCGGGTCGGCGTGAAAGCGTTCCGCCAGAGTAGGCGAGTGCAGGTAGTTGCCCAAGGCGCACAGAATCATGCCCTGGTGATGCGCCATGTAGGAGCGCACGGTCTGGAAGCGACGTCCGTCGCGCATTCGTCCGGCGGTGAAGTCCAAGGCTTCGTATAAACCGAAGCGGCCGACAGCGCCCAGCTTCTCCAGATGGCGGATGTTGTCCATGACCGCGTGCGGCCGAAGGGTAATCGCCAGCAGTGAAGCGTACGGCGCGATGACCAGATCGTCATCCAGTCCGCGCTTCAACCCCAGCGCCGGGACCCCGAACGCCTGATACTGATACTTCAAATTGGGATCGAAGCGGTAGTAGCCCGACTCGGAGATTCCCCACGGGACGTCGAGCTTTCTGGCGTAGGCGATCTGCTCTTGCACCGCTACTGCACAGCCTCTACCGAGGAGCGTATTTGGGTTACTGCGCATGAGTAGCGGCGGCATCAGATACTCGAACATGGTCCCCGTCCACGACAGCAATACCATCGAGCCTTTCCGGCGCACTGTCGGGCGCGACAATTGCGACCAATGAGCCGTCGGGGCCATGCCCCTGGCAATGGCAATGAAGCTCGCAAGCCGCGACTCTGATGCGATCAGATCATAGTGATGGGGATCGAGACGGTTCTCACTGACGTTGTAACCGATGTGAAACAGTTTTCGTCTCGGGTCGTACAAGAGCGAGAAATCCATACCCTCGAGTTCGCGCGCACAGGCGCCGGCCACCTCGCGCAGACCCTCGCGAATAGTGGCGCAGGCGGCGGTGCCTTTGTCGAGCGCTTGCGCGAAATCTCGCGTCCACGTTTCGATCCGGGGCGGACGATCCTCGCCGCACTGCGCTTCCCAGGCGTGCAGCGCAACGCGAAGGCGCACGGCAATGTCGTCTGTATCGGCAAGCTGGATTGGCGATTGCGCGAGGTCGCGTAGGGCTTGCCAGGCGAACTCCTGCGCGGAGGTTTCTTGAGAAGGTGCCGTGTTCGGCGGGGCAAGGAGCAGATTCAGCCATGGAAAACATATCTCGGTTTCCAGATGCATGGATTTCACGTGTTCGTTCAGCGCGTTTGACCAAGTTTCGATCTCCTCCAGATCGGCGAGCGCCTCGCTGCCGTGGACCTTGCGAAGAGTATCGAGTATCTGATCGTCCAGGCGTTTGCAGGTCTCATGCTCGAGTTGCGCGATGAGCGCGACGTGGCCCAGATTGGATCGATCCCGTTGGTGGATCAGAGAGCGCACGTGACGGATTGTATTGACGCAATCAGAGGCTTGGATCTGGGCACGATCGAGCAAGCCCGACAGGGCTTTCTCCAGAAGCTCTAGGAGATCCCCGAGTGCTCGCCACTTTTCGTCGCGCAGAACCGGCTGCCTGTCCATCTCCACGCATGCCTGGCGCAGCGTAATCAGGGCACCGGCAAGATTGCCGGAATCCACGGTCGAGACATAGCGGGGCTCGAGTGGCTCCAACGACGAGGTATCGACCCAGTTGAGTATGTGACCCCGATGGCGAGGCATGCGTACGAGCGTGTCCAGCGAATAGCGCAGGCGATGAACGAAGTTCGCTATACCGACAAAGCCCAGATCCCGTGCCACAAGCGTTGCCAGAAACATCATCGCGATATTCGTCGGCGATGTTCGCTGCGCCACTTCGCCGCGCGGTGATTCCTGAAAGTGATCCGGTGGTAGCCAGTGGCTGTTGGGCTCGACGAATGATTCGAAGAAGTGCCAGATGCGAAACGCGAGTTCACGCAGCCTCGCCTCGTCGCCCGGACCGAGCGCAGCGGACCTGGAATCCTCGGGCGGTACGCTCAGCCACCGGGCAAGCTCCGGAGCGACAATCCAGAGAAGCAGCAAAGGCGCGCTGTAGGGGAGAGCCGCGGGTCTGATAATGACGACTGATGCCAGTGCTGCCATGGCCACGAACGTAGAAATCCACATATCGCGCCAAGATGTCTTGCGCATCGAGTCCGCTCGGCTGAGCGCGCTGGCCGTGGAGAAAGTCACCCACTCGAGAAGCCGGTGGCGTGTGATGAACATCCGCGTGAGGGAACGCGTGATAGCGTCGACGGCTACCACCGCCAGATGACACGTGAAGCTCACGGACAACATCCAGCGTTTGACGTCGGTGCGGCTGAGGCTTCGCAGAACGGTCCATGAGCCGTGTCGCCCCGGGCGACGGAACCCACCGACGACTCCGGATGCGATGCCCACCAACAGATGCGCGCCCGGAGCAAAAACACCGAGCAGCGTCCACACGAGCAATGCCGATGGTGCCAGTAACCAGCTCGCGACCAGGAAGGCGAGCAGCAATGGGAAAAACAGACTACGACGTAGATTCTCGAAGATCTTCCAGCGATCGATGACCCGCAAAGGATTTTTTGCCAGCCGCCCGCCGGCCACTGGAATGAGCGGAAACAGCCATAGGATCAGCTGCCAGTCTCCGCGTATCCAGCGATGCAAACGCCGTGCGTAAGCGATGTAGTGGGGTGGGAAATGCTCGTATACGGAGATGTCGCTCGCCAGTCCTGCTCTACCGAGCACGCCTTCGAGGAGGTCGTGGCTCAACACCCGGCGAGGCGGAATAGTGTGTGCCAGGCTGTCCGTAAAGGAAGCCACGTCGTAGATTCCCTTGCCGACGAAGATCCCGGTTCCGAACAGATCCTGATAGGCGTCGGATACGGCGTGCGCGTAAGGATCGATGCCGACATCACCGGCTACGATACGGGTGAATGCCGAACTTTCCTCGCTTGCAGGATCGATCTCGACACGTGGCTGCACGACGGTATATCCGGCGATAACCCGGTTTGATTGCGAATCGAACTCGGCCTCGTTGAGCGGGTGGGCCATGATGCCGGCGAGCCCCGCGGCGGCCCCCTTTGGCAGCATGGTATCGGCGTCCAGAGTGATTACAAAGCGTGTACCCTGCAGTTCAGATGTATTCCCGACATGCCATGCGAAAGATGTGGAACCATCACCCAGAATCCAGTGATTGAATTCAATAATCTTTCCGCGCTTGCGCTCCCAGCCTTTCCATACTCTCTCGCCTTCGCTCCATTGTCTTTCCCGGTGCAGCAGGAAGAAGGTGTCCCGCCGGTCATTTGCATAGATGTGATTGAGAGTCTTTATTCCCGTTTCGGCCAGCGCCAGTAGTTCTTTGTCGTGGGGCATCTCCTTTTCAGAGGCGTCGACGAAGTCGCTCAGCAGCACGAAGCATAGATTGGGATCCGGATTGCTCAGATAGCGTACCTCGAGATCGTGGATGAGTTGCTTCGTCACATCGGCATCGACGAGCAGAGCGGGCACCGCCACGGCGGTCTTCGCCGCTGCGGTGATCCCTTTGGAGAAGTCCATGCGCGGCAGGACCTGTGGTGGGAAAATGCGCGTCACCAGCCATTGCACCAGCCCCATGCCGAGGCTCCATGCCGGCACCAGGACGAGGAGGGCGAGGACCAACCATATAACGAGCGGCGGCTCATCATGGGCGAGCAACCACAGCGGTACGATCATGAAGATCGATACCGCTATGGCGATTGAGGACAGGTACCAAGCGGTGGCATTTGTTCGAATCGAGCGGCGCACGCGCTCGGCGCGCGCAGGCCGGAACCCGAGAGTGCGTTCGACCCCGTCTCGGCCTCTATCAATGAGATAGTAGCCGATATGTCTTCGACGCCTGTCCGACGGCTGTGCCCGGCCCGCTGTAGCGAGTACGTAGCGGGCGACGTCAAGCTCGCTGCCGCCGGTGCGCCAGGCGAGCTCTTCTACCACTTTGCGGTACCGATCCCGTGTTCGAAAATCCATTTTGACGTAGACCCCGGCCGGGTCCTTTGCCAACTCGGTCTCCAGTCGACTGACGGCATCGAAGAAGGCGTTCCAGTCAATGGCGGCAAGCAGATGTAAAGCGCGGATGACGCGGGAAATAATCGCCTCCTCGTCCATATCGAATTGTGGGAAGCGCGGCACCGGGTGTCCGTTGGCTGAGAACTTGTCCGGCAGAAGTCTCGTGATCGACGATGTGATCGTGTTGAGGAGGATCAGACGCAGCATGATCGGAAGCGCCCAGATTTCCGCCACCGTGAGCGGTGCGTGTTCCTGGTATGCCGACAG
>Ga0055476_10000478_pt1 | contig 10463 bp, 7 predicted proteins | sample Muzzi_CordC_D2_FD_57682 | JGI IMG/M metagenome (GOLD analysis project Ga0055476, IMG submission 57682) | Wetland microbial communities from San Francisco Bay, California, USA, that impact long-term carbon sequestration - Muzzi_CordC_D2 | ecosystem: Environmental > Aquatic > Marine > Wetlands ... | reverse complement strand
CACTGGTCACTTACAAGGATTCCCAGCTTGGACGCGAAGAAGCGCTCCAACGGGCGCTGGCAATCCTCAGTGAGGCATTCGATCTCGACACAACCACGGACCAGGAGACGCTGGGGTTGACCGGCGCAATCTACAAGCGCAAGTGGGAAATCAACGCCGACAAGCTCCAGCTCGAACGTGCCCTGCTCTATTATCGCCGCGGTTTTGATGCCGGCGTTCAAAACGATGATGGATATACCGCTATCAACGCCGCCTTCGTGCAGGATCTGCTGGCGCACATCGAGGCCTGTCAGGCTCGAGCAACCAGTAGCCAATCACTCACTGCAGAAAAGCGGCGGTCCGATGCCAGGGAGATCCGCGGGAAGATTATCGAGGTGCTGTCTCCGAAACTCGCCGGCCGCGAACAGGCCGGGCTGCAGGCGAATGACTACTGGAGCGTAGTCACACTCGCCGAGGCCTGCTTCGGTCTGCATCAGTTTGCGGAGGCGCGGAAATGGCTGCGCATGGCAAGAAACATCAAGGATGTCTCGGAATGGGAATATCTCAGCACTGCCAAACAACTGGCGCATTTGGCTCAGATACAAGCCGATCGCGTGTTGTCCTAGGAAGAATTGAAATCATCCGAGGCCTGGCAGGCACTCATTGAATTCCTGGGTCAGGACGCTACCGCTGTTCGCTCCCTGTTTCTGGGCAAGATGGGACTGGCGCTCTCGGGCGGCGGCTTCCGTGCTTCCCTTTATCATATCGGCGTGCTCGCCAAGCTCGCGGAGCTGGACCTGCTGCGCCACGTCGAAGTACTGTCTTGCGTCTCCGGAGGTTCCATCGTTGGCGTGCACTATTACCTGGAGTTGCGCCGGCTGCTTGACAAGGACAAGGAGAAAAAACCGGACCATGATGTCAGTCGTGACGATTATGTATCTATCGTCCAGCGCATGGTCGATGATTTTCTCGCAGGAGTGCAGGAGAATCCCCGTGTCCGGATACTGGCAGATCCGGTCGCCAACTTAAAGATGCTTTTCTCCTCCTCTTATTCACGCACCCAGCGGCTTGGCGAGTTGTATGAAGAGCAGATCTACAGCCGTATCAAGGATGGAGAGGTAGACAAGGAACGCTGGCTTAACGGACTTTATATCCAGCCGGTCGAGAAACCGAACGGGTTTCTGCCGCGGCGCGATAACTGGGCCCGTGAGGCCAAGATTCCTGAACTCATTCTCAATGCGACAACATTGAACTCGGGTCACAACTGGCAGTTCACCGCGTCGTGGATGGGGGAATCGCCGGTAATGATCAACCGCGACATCGACACCAATAAACGCTATCGCCGTATGTATTACTTGGAGGCGCCGGATCAGCACAAGCAGATACGGCTTGGGTATGCCGTGGGTGCCTCGTCCTGCGTGCCCGGATTATTCGAACCCCTGGTAATGAATAATCTGTATCCTGCCACGACCGTACGCCTGGTCGATGGCGGCGTCCATGACAACCAAGGTGCGGCGAGTCTGCTCGAACAGGACTGCAATGTGATCCTGGTCAGCGATGCAAGCGGGCAGATGGGCACGGTAGACGACGCGGGCGGCGAAATCGTCAAACCCTTGCTGAGGAGCAACAGCGTGATGATGCATAGGGTCCGCGATGCCGAGCATCAGGACCTCAAGGCAAGAGAACGGGGTTCCCTGCTGCAAGGTCTGATGTACCTACATATGAAGCAAGGCATTGATGCGGAGAACGTGGACTGGCAACAGTGCGAGGAACCACCGGAGTCGTCTCCGCACCGGGCGTCAATCGTCACCCCGTACGGCATACGCAAAGACATCCAGGAGCTTCTTGCCGGTATGCGCACCGATCTCGATTCCTTCTCTGACAGGGAGGCCTATGCGCTCATGACCAGCGGTTACCGGGCGACCGACCTCGGTGTAAAGGGACTCAAGGGCTACCCGATGAGTCAACCGCCTGTAGCGGACTGGAAGGTTCTGAAGATCGAGGGCGCCATGAAAGAGATTCACCGCGACCCCGGGGAGTACCGGGAAATGATGCGGCATCTTGGCGTTTCCACCATGACCTTCTTCAAGATCTGGAAATTGTCGAGGCCACTGCAGGTCACCGCGCTGGCGCTGGGTGCCACCCTGCTTGGAGGTATTTTCTGGGCATGGTGGTCTCATCCCGGTTTCAAACCTTTCGAAGCGTTATTCACGACCCTTGCAGAACAACTGACCATCAATCACATCATGAGTGCTCTGGTGCTCTTAACAATTGGCTTCCTCCTCGTTGCCCTGCTCGGCGCCGGGTCAGCAAAGCGCATCCAGCGTCTGACGCAATGGCGCGACACCCTCAGCCGGATAGGCGTGGGCCTGGGTGTAGGTCTTTTTGGGTGGATATTCGTGTGCGTGCACCTGCGTCTCTTTGACCGGCTGTTTCTGAGAAAAGGACGAGTGGAGTAAGCAGCCGGACGGCTGATGTAACGTAGCAGTCGTTCCTCTTCTTGCGTTACTGGGCCTTTACGGACACGCCCGTATGCTGCGAGAAACCGGCCACCTTGCCCATCACCTCACCCCATTGTTCCTCCGGATCGCCAGTCGGCAGGATGATTAACGTAAACGCCTTGCACCCTTGCGGTGGCCCCACGACAATGCGACAGGTCATGGCATGACCCAGTAGTGGATTCATCGCGTATAGTGCAAAAATGGAATCTTTGCATTCAAGCTGCTTCCCGATAGTAGAAATTGAGCATACCATCGAGCCGTTCACGGCAATGAATCGCATCATTGGTTGAGCTGATCATAGCAAGTGGCGCCAACAATCGATTCCCTACACCCAGATGATTTCTTTCAGCGTTACAATATGAAACATACGCTCCAAGTGCCCGGCGAAGCGATGCCTCCCCGAAAAGAATCATACGATTCAATCATTCGTTCTTTATTGGACGCACAAATCGCTCTGCGAACGCGTTACAATTGGGTGCCCGAATTGGACAGCGCATCGGCTGAGTAACAACATCAGAATTTTCCGCTGCTCGTTATTTTGAAAGCGCCCGTGTGCGCAGCAGCTGCCGCTCTTCGAGATTCTCGCTCTGGCCTGCGAGGAGGATCAGCTGCCGGATAAAGCTCGTGATCCGCGGATCATCGATATCGTTATGATCCGGGATCAGCTGCTTGTCTACGCGGATCACCAGATAGGGGTTTCGGCCGGCCGAGTTCGCCGTGCGCTCCAGCACCGAGCCCTCGAATTCAATGACGCTGCCAGGGGCATCATTATCCCAACGGTTGCTCAGCTCGAAGAATCGATCCACGGAGTCCGCCACGACTGGTTGCTCGCGGACTTCCGCGCCCGGTTCGCCGGTGGCCCGCAGAACGTGGGTGCGGTAGGGATCGAAATGTCCAACTGCGATGATGTTGGATTTTCCCTGGTCAATGACTTCATTCGCACCGGTCACGCCATTTTTTCTGGTTTCCATTCTATGTTTTTCAAAGAAGGTCGAAAACCAGCGACCTATCGGAAACGCCCGCTTGGTTGCATCGTCCGCTTCAGAGGTCAGGATGGCGATAACCGGCAGCTGTCCCGGAAAATAGGTGGCGCGCTCGTTGGCCATGTTGCTCAACGGCGCAAACAGCGTCGCCTCGAAGGCCGGATTGATCAGCACGACCAGATCCCCAAACCCCCTCACATCCGTACTGGAACCCGCGGGTCCCACGGTATCGACGAATCCCGTTGTCAGGATCTGGGAAAGCGCGGAATACACCACGGCGCCGCCAAAGCTGTGACCGATTACCACCAGGCGGGTTCGGCTCCTGCCCTGCTCGCCCGCCATGGCGTCTTTCGTCTTGCGCACCTGCTCGAGCCTGCTGACCACTTCCGTAACACCGCCGTGCCCTACCTTGTGCGCGGTATTCTTGCGATCCCAGAAAGTCAGCTCCTTCACGCCCGGCAGCGTAACGGACCCGCCTCGCCAGCCCAGGTAGATTCCGACGACCTCGCGCTCCTGAGCGCCGGTTTCGCGGCTGATCCTCGATTCCAGTTCGCTGAGGCTCGCCAGGCCGTTGCGAAACGTCTCGATGTTCCCGTCCCCCGGCGCGGCGCTGTGCTTCCAGCCATGCACAAACACGACCATCAACAGGTCCTTCCCGGCCGCCTGCTCGTTCAGTGTATTCAGGACAGCATCCATCTGCTTACGCTCGAAAACCTGCCCCTGATCGTCGAACTCGATGAAACCCAATAAATAGTCGGCATCCGGGCGCACGGGATCCTTGAACTCCTGAAGCGCCTGTTCTCGGCACTCCTGCTCCGGCTGACTGCTTACGCAGATGTCGGTGCGAGTCCGGTAGAGTGTGTGTGGCGTACAGCCCGCAAATACAAAAGCGGCAACCAGAATTAATGTGACGCTTTTACCCGAGTTATGCATTCCATGTCTCCTCTTGGTTCGACTATATTATTCCGGCTTTCAGACTTCCTGTTGATTCCGCGATTCTCTTCAGTCGGCTGCCATCCTGTCACTCGCCAAGGGCATCGACATCGCCACGTCAGCGGCGCATTCAGGCTCCACTGTGGCCACGGACACGTTTACACCGGCTCTTCGAGCAGACGATAATCCCTGAACCATCGCTGCAACTGTTGATGGTAAAAATGCGTTTCGTAAGCCGGTCATTTCCGCGTTCGTCCTGCGTATTCCGGCTGTTTATCCGGCTAACAACGGTACTCGTGAGCTAGTCAAACACTTCATCCCCGGTCGGTTCATAGTGCGGGATGGCATTCATCGAGTGCCGCAGCGTTGACAGTTCCAGATACATCCGCCGCCGCGCCCGGCTTTGATTGCCCAGAGGGCGGTGTTCAGGGATACAATGCCACGGGTTGTAGGAGAGGCGCTTCGCGAAGGCCAACTGCGAGGGGGAGTTGAATTTCTGCGCAGGAATGCGCAGCGTGGCGACCGATACACGGGGCGATAGTCTTTCAGGCCACAGCACCGCGGCATTCTCGATGGGCATGAGGTGCGGATCGGTCTGCAACTGCACGCGGTAGTCCAGTTCCACATCGCCTTCGTCGAGTGCGGCAACCATCGCATCGCGCAAATAGTCATCTGGCGGTCGCAGGGGCAGTCGCGGTATGCGTGTCTTTCTTTTGGACTTCGGCCACACAGAATACTGCATCGCCCGCCCTTCTCCGAGCAGATAGGGAACACAGCTGAAATACGGCGCCTCGAAAGGACTGCTCTGCGTCTTTATCCACAGCCCCTGCATGATCATGTCCAGCAGGTGCGGATGATGTAAATTGAGGAAATAGAAGATCTGTGCATTCTTCAGACTCCATTTCTGCAAATCGACATTCGCCCGGGTGTCCGGCGTCACGAAGGTAGGCGTAGACACGCCGAACATGTCCTGGGTGAACTTCTCCTCGTCCATGAGCTTGGGGCCAGGAACGCCCATCAGCTTGATGCTGATGCTCATGAATCCGACGTCGTCGATGTCCGGGGTGACGTACGGTCCTGGTCCGGAGAAGCGCACCCAGGCCCGGTAGGTACGCGGCTGGGCGAAGATCCCGTGTCTGAACTCGTCCGGCAGGCCGTCGTGGACGATGAACTCGGCGCGCACGATACCGTGTGTCTTGGTGTTCCCGCCACGTTCGAACCCCCCGGGTTTCCAGAGCTTGCGCATCTGCTGCTGAAAGGTGTCGACGATCGAATCGAGGCAGGCCTCTTCGTCGGGCAGAGGTCTCTCCTCGGCGATTTTCAGTCCCTCGTTCGGGCGTTTCCTGTTAATCAGAAACGTGGCGAAACGCGTAAGGGGATCGCGAAGCAGCGCATCGAAGGCCGGACGCAGGAAGGGATCGATGCGGCGTTCCAGATGCACGAATATCAGCGACGTATCGCTGATCCAGTTCAAAAGTGCCGAGCCGGTATCGGCAGGAGGTACCGGGCGGCTCGTGTTCGAGTCCATGTAATCTCCTTCAACGCGAGGTAGCGAGGTAGCGCAAGGCGCGGATGCCCGGCAGGAAAAAGTAGGCTCCCCCGCGCACTGTGACGAACTGCGGCAGCCCGCACAGCCGCTCATCCGGTCCGTCGGGCCGCGGCATCGAGAACACATCGCTCGGCGTCCCATCCACGCCCGCCTGGCGGTTCCCGAGCAGGGGATCACCCTCGTTCTCGAGGCCGTCGAACTTTATTCCCATCACCCAGGCGCTCTGCACGAACTCGAACTGGCGAGCGATATTGGCGTTCAGGCAGATGAAGTACAGGCCAGACTCGCTGCCTGTGGGTGTATCGGACAACGCCTGATCCATGGACAGCTGCGCACCGTAATCGCGACCGCGACGCAACAGCCGATGGAATCGCGTGGACGCCACCCGATCCCGGGCCAGCGCCCCGGCATCGAATCCCAGCATGCGTTTCAGCCGCGAGACGATACCGGGCCCGCCGGGCGGAAGGTCGGCATTGCGTGGATTGGCCCGTCGTATATGGGCGCCGAGCGGACAGCGAATACCCTGCGGATCAGACTCATAGTTGAAGGCATTCAGGTCGGTCGCGGGAGGAGCGGCATCCCCGGCACTGGTTGCGCTCGTCCCGCCGACGAGCGGCACGCCGCGCAGGGTTCTGCCCACCATCGCTTCGGCCCGACGTTGACGTAACGCGGGATCGCCACCGGCCTGCTGATGGAGGAACTGCCAGAATCCCTGCACATCCTGGCGCAACTGCCGCATCACGAGGTAACTCCCGTTGCGTCCGAGATCCGCCTTGTCGGTGATATTTTCGGCTCTCGGCAGCATACCGCCGCTGTCACGGTGCGGTTCCAGCAGAGGCCGGTCGGTATAGAGGCCATACTCGTTCGGATAGCCGAGCAGAAACTCACCGAGACAGCTCAGGTTGGTGTAGGCGAGCTGGTCCTGATCGCGCGCGGGTCGTCGGCGCGCCCAATCGATCTCCGGCTGCGAAATGCCGTCGACAAAACCGAAGGGTTCGTCGTCCCGCAGGTCGGATACCGACAGGCATTCCATCTGCTCAAAGCCGGCATCGCATTGTGCCTCGATGGCCTGCCGCCACTCGCCAAGGCGACCGGGAACGGCATAGAGCAGCACCAGCACATGCGGTACGCGCTCGCCGGCGCCCCATTGCCATTGACCCGGGGCATTCTGTCCCACATCGCCCAGCCGGCGCGCGCGGTCTGCATCGCGGCACATGCCCTCATTAAATTCTGCCGAGAAACCATCGATGATGTCGTCGGCTATATCCAGGGCGCGTAGCCCCTCGCTGGTGAAGGCTACCTGAAGCGCCGTCTGTGGAGGCGGATCAGCCGTGGCGGCGCTTGTTACGGGCGCCTGCGCCAGCCATGTCCGGGCGGCGCCGGCATCCTTGACCCGCAACAGCAGAAAACAGGCCTCCTTGTGGTGCTTGTAGCCGAAACGCAGGATGCCCTGGACGTCCTCCAGTTCCACCGGCACCACCTCAGTCGGAAGCTGCGCGTTCATAGCAGCTTCAGCCACGCGAGCGCCTCTGCATCGCTCATTTCAGCTCGCTGCAGGCCTTCACGTATGCGCTGATTGCGCTTGATATCAATCAACGTCAGACCGGGGTAGGCCTTGTACCAGACCTGGGTCGGCAACTGGTGTCGTCGCTGGTAGTACTTGAAGCATTGCTCGCGGCGCGCGCCACGCGCGACCAGCCAGTCCGTCCGTGGGTAGCCGATGCCGTTGCTGAACACCAGATTCAGACCCCACGCCACCTTGTTAATGAAATCGTCCATATAGGCTTCATGGCCGCCATCGTAGTTGCTCGCAAACACCACCCGCGATTTGTTGTCGAGAAAAACCCAACGCGCGAAATGAATCGTCTGTACGCGCCCCAGATGACCGCGCATAAACACGTGCCGGCAGGCATAGTCGATCAGCACCAGCAATACCGTCACGAGCCAGCGACGAAACAGACCCGGTTTCACTGGACCGAATGCCGTGAACTGGTTCGTCACGTCGCGGTCTTCCAGTTGCCGCAGCGCCTGCAACGCTTCCGGACGAGGACGCGGGCAGATCTCCGGATCGCTGGTCTCTCGTTTGCGCAACTGGAAAATCAGCAGCGGCATCAGCACGATCAGCAAGGGCAGCGCGACGAGCCCGACCAGCGGAACCACGATGGCATGCACACGGTTCGCCAGCCACCACAGTGGCGGTGTGGGCTCGGGCGTGGTGAGCGCTAGTCGTCCGGCGCGCACCTCAGCGTCCACAAATGCAATCAGGTCGCGCCGGACTCGCTGTACGTCGCTGCCCGAGTTCAGCGCATTGCGTGGAACTTTGGCGGACAGCACCCGTTGCAGAGCGCTTTCCTGCCGAACCTGCCGCACGGTGCGCCCGATCCAGTTCACGTAGTTCGCAGCCGCAGGCACGTTGTGGGCGAGCATCCATGACAAGGCATCACTGCCGGTATCGAAGCCCTCACAGTGGGCGAAGAGCTTGTGCAGTCCGTCGCCTGCGTGTCTGGACAGGTCAGCCAGGCATTCCTGCGCTGGCCCATCGCAGTCGCCAATGAACGCGAGATAAACGGGGAAACCCGGACGGGGCGATCCGCCGGCCTCCAGGTCAGTCATCGTGGCATCGTCGAGCACGACCAGACGCGCGAAATGCAGGCGATCGAACCGGCCGAAGGGCAACACCTCATTGTCCGGGTCCGCCACCCAGGGCGCAGAATTCATGGTCTCGAGAAGCCCCCGCAGACTGGCCTCGCGGCCGCTTGCAACCGGCGCAACCACCATGAACTGCGATTGCGGTGTCATGGCACCAGCATCATGGTAAAATGTCCTGGTGCCTTGACCACTGCCATCCGGTTCATCCTACGACACCAACGGCGCAATTGGACACTCCCCTTCAGGGACGATACGACCCGGACTGCTCATGTCTATCATGGCTTCCAGTGGCACGGGGTCGCCCCGCACCGGGGATATCCAAAGAATCCAGAGAAAACCATCATGCCATCCCGGATTTCGCGCGAAGCGAAAAATACCCGATCATCTGCCACCGCCCCCACCACCAATGGAAGTGAATCTTGCCCAGGTAGACGCCGTCATGCACCTGCACCAGTTCATCGATGATAGGGCGTATCGTCAATGCAGGATTATCGGGTGAGTCGTAGTTGATATTGAGCACCTGGCGGTCCGTGTCGATCATGCCCGCCTTGATCGAGGTCGTGAACCTGAGTGCGCGGAACACCCCGTCGCCGTTGATCACACCCCGATAGAAGGGGTACAACAGGCGAAACAGCCAGCGGAATCGGCTGGTAAAGATGTTGTCCCCGCGGGACTCGGCTGCCACCAGATATTTGCCCTTCCACGGCAGCCACATGGCCAGGATTGCCCTCGCAAATGGCACCGTAAACCCCAGACTCTCCAGCGCGACCAGTTCGCCGTCGTAGGCTCCATCCAATGCCGGACTGGGTGGCTGCCCGGAACGGAAAATCTCGTTCAACACGGCAAGTCCCTGGACCCGGTTTGTTTGCAGCAGGTCCTGTGCAGCACGAATCCTGTCGGGGGCTCCCATCACCGCCCGGGTATTTTCGGTGACGACATTCATGATCGACCTCCCATCCGAAGAAATACGTACGTCCCTGCGCAATCATTTGCCGTATGACCTGCCGGTCCATTACCACCGCTCTTGCCCGGGACGACCGGTGACTACATGGTCTTGAGAAACTCGATCAATGCCCTTTTGTCCGAGTCGTTCAGACCTGGTTCATCCTGTGCGTAATCGGTTCCGAAATAGTGACCGCGATTTACGACAAAGTCCGGACATTTGCTGACGGAAAGCAGCGGCTCCACCAGATCCGAAAGCACCTTTCTCGCCTCGGCATCCCCGGCATTCTGCGGCAGCGACTTCAGGTCGCGCTTGGCCTTCAGCAATACGTCGAAAACCTTTCCCCGTTGCTCCAGGTCGATATTGGAAAGCAGATTGACCGGCGTGCCTTTCGGTATCGGGCCGATCTCGATGCCGGTCTCGCCTACAGCCCCTGAAGAGGCGATCGTCAACATCCCGTACAAGGGGTCCCGTTGCAGAAATTGCGGTAAAAAGCCTTTCGGCACCTTCAGATAACTGGTCGCTGTGGTCAGATCGATTTCACCGGGAACCATCTTGCCGGAACGCGTCATGAACCGCCGATCGCCCTGCCTTTTTTCCGGCCATAGCAACTGCTCGATGGAATCATCGAAGGATTTCATGCGGTCCGCGACGGATCCGCTCCAGTAAAAGCGTCCAAGGCGGTTATTCTGCAGGAACGGCGCACTTGACCAGAGGCTGATGAGAGACGCCGGCCGCGTGTATCCGCGCCCGCCAGCCGGCATCTCATATTCGCCGGGTTCACCGGTGAGCGGGTTGTGAACGAGCACCTTGCCAACGGACGGCAAGTCCTTGTAGGACTGTGACGAGAAGTTATCCCATATGTTACCGCGCACTGCATTGGTGGCGAGTGAGCTGCACACGTTGGTTTCCAGCAGTGTGACCGG
>Ga0055476_10000477_pt1 | contig 10466 bp, 8 predicted proteins | sample Muzzi_CordC_D2_FD_57682 | JGI IMG/M metagenome (GOLD analysis project Ga0055476, IMG submission 57682) | Wetland microbial communities from San Francisco Bay, California, USA, that impact long-term carbon sequestration - Muzzi_CordC_D2 | ecosystem: Environmental > Aquatic > Marine > Wetlands ... | reverse complement strand
CCTGGTGACAGGCCGCGCAGCTGGTGTTGTAGACTTTCTCGCCGCGCTCCATCAGCTCGGCCATGTTCCAGTCACGGCCTGCAGCGGCCAAATCAGCATCCATCGCAGTCTTCTGTGCGGTCACCCATTGTTGATAGTCGGCATCATTCTTGGCAACAACGACAATCGGCATGAAACCGTGATCCTTGCCACAAAGCTCGGCACATTGACCCCGGTATGTCCCTTCCTCGTCAATCCTGAACCACATCTCGTTGACAAATCCCGGTATGGCGTCCTTCTTCAGACCGAGAGCGGGCACCCACCAGGAATGGATAACGTCGTTGGCGGTAAGCAGCAGACGCACTTTCTTGTTCACCGGGACGACCAGTGGGTTATCAACTTCCAGCAGGTAGTTTTCATCTTTCGGCTGTTCGTTAAGGATCTGCGCTCTCGGTGTAGACAGGGTACTGATGAAGCTGACACCTTCGTCCATGTAGTCGTAACCCCATTTCCACTGGTAGGCCGTCACCTTGATACTTAGATCGGCGTTACTGGTGTCTTCCATGGCGACCAGAGCCTTGGTCGCAGGAATCGCCATACCGATCAAAATCAAAAACGGCACAATGGTCCAGATAATTTCTACGGTGGTACTCTCGTGGAACGTTGCCGGCTTGGCACCTTTCGACTTGCGGTGCTTGAGAATGGAAATGAATATGGCGCCGAAAACCACGATACCAATAACCGCACAGACCCACATAATCAGCATATGCAGGTCATAGGCTTCCTTACTGATCGGTGTAACACCCCGGGTCAGGTTCAAACCGTAGTCGGCTGACACCCCCCCTGAACAAACCAACAACGCCGACCCTGCAAGCGCCGCTAGCGTTCGTTTCACTTTTGATCGCAACATGCCAATATTTCTCCTTCCGACTCCCAAATGCGTGATTCTTTATTTAATACCATCAAATAACAGTGTCCTGGCATGCGCTTGAGCGCACGCCGCTTAGATACGATGTATCCATCGCTTGACGCAACTCAAGCGCCAGTTGTTCCTTTTCTGCATCTGCCAGATAACCGCCGATTTCTATAGCCCGGCCATGCGAGCATATGGTCAGACGCGACGGATAACCGTTGATGTGCGCCCGCTCAAGCCTCACCTGCGCCCAGGCGCGTTGAAACGTCTGCTGCCGCTCGCTTGCCGGATCATGCTCGACAACCTCGATACGATCGCCGTATATCGATACCGCCTGCCAACGGCAGGCACGACGCGCAACCACATACAAAGCCGCCCCTAATACCAGCATTTCCAGACCGGCAAATGGCAAAATCAGCCAGGCTCCCTTTACTGCAAAGGCGATGGCTATGCTGAAAGACACCACAACCATACCTGTATAAAAGCGCACCACACCCGGCCAGCTAAGCGAACAATTCGGCCTTACCACAAACCGGCTGGCGCCCTGAAGATCATCAAACTGCCTTGCGACCAAGGTGTTATCTCTTGTTGTGGCATGGGCTTCAGACAAAAACCCAAGCCCCGGGAGTAGCGCATGCTACAGCAACGCTCAAAACCGTTACAAAAAGATTTAAAAAGTATGGTTATAAATTTTAATTATGATTGAGGGTATTTCTTCATTGTATTTTAATTTTCTAATATTTAATTTCCCTGCCTGCCTAAAAAGATGCCGGCAATGTGTTAGTCGCCACTAAGGGGCCGGCAGTAATTCCAGATTAATTTGCTCGGCCTGCTCCTCCAGACTGACCGCATCATCCGAGTAAGCGAGATCAGCCAGCAAAGGTGCCGGCAAACGTTGCTGCAGTGTCGAGATATTGCCATCCTGTTGCTCACAGCCTGGATCGATGCGATTGGCGACCCAGCCCACAAGCCGCAATCCTGAGCTGCGAATTGCAGCCGCCGTGAGCAGCGCGTGGTTCAGGCAGCCCAGACGTATCGCCACCACCATGATAACGGGCAAGCCGAGGGCAAACGCCACATCCGCCATGGTCTTTGTTTCACTGATTGGCACCAACCAGCCGCCGACACCTTCCACCACCACGCGGTCGGCCTCTATGGTCAGTTGCTGGCAGGCATTCTTGATAAGCGGGATCTCTATGCGCACGCCATCACACTGCGCGACCAGATTCGGAGCCACGGCAGCCTCAAAGGCATAAGGATTAACATGCTGATACGGCACGTTAAAAGACGCACAAGCCTGCAACTGACGGGCATCTTCATTGACCAGACCCGACGATGTCTGCTTACATCCACTCGCCACCGGCTTCATGCCCGTGACAACGTGCCCCTGCCTCTGCAGCGCCCGCATCAGTCCCAGACTGACGCGGGTTTTACCCACGCCCGTGTCGGTACCGGTCACAAAGTATCCGTGGTTCTTCATCTTTTTATGCTTTCCAGCGAAATCCCGCACTCAGCGCTGGTCGACCAGGCGTGGCCGTTAACGATTTCATAACTGGCTGGCAGCACGCCGTGACTGCGATATTGTTCATACGCCCCGACCAGGCGTTGCATACGTGTTTTGCCCGTCAATCCACGTGGCCTGCCCGCGGTTACATTGTGCGCGCCAATCTGCTTGAGTTCTCGCATAAGCTTCCAGACATCCGGGTAAGTGACCGTAAGCCGCTCCACATCCATCACCGGATCGGCAAAGCGCGCACGCACCAGCGCATCGCCCACATCATGCATATCCGGAAACACGTTTACGTGACTATAACCGTCCACCTGCTGCCAGCTGCCACGCAATTCACGCAAGGTATCGGGGCCAAAACTGGTGAACAACAGTAAGCCCCCCGGCCGTAACACACGCTGCAACTCATTAAACACCACCTCCAGTTCCACACACCATTGCAGCATGAGATTGGAAAATACCAGGTCGAAGCTGCTGTCGGCAAAAGGCAGACTCTCAGCATCAGCGCAAACACAACGTGGCTTGCGCAACCAGCGACCGCGCTTGCCTGCATGCTCCAGCATGGGCAAGGCGATATCCAGTGCTACCACTTGCGCGTTTTTATAACGCGCGAAAAGACCGGGAATACATTGCCCGGTACCCGATCCCAGATCAAGAATTCGGTCCGGCTGAATTTTCACCAGATCCAGACGCTGCAAAAGACGTTGCCCGACTTCCTGCTGCAGAGCGGCGGCCTGGTCGTAGGCTGCAGCAGCCGATGCAAAACTGCGGCGCGCCAGCATTTTATCCGGAATCTGATCAGCCGGTTGCATGATGCCTGTATCTTTTATCCCTTAACAACCAGCATTTCAGTTGCTCGCTGCACTGATCAGGGTGTGACAGGAACGGCACATGACCGGCTCCGGAAATGATCGAGGACTGAATAGCGGGGAATTCATGTCGCACATCGGCAGGTACCAGCGTATCGCGCTCGCCCAGCAACCAGAACAACGGCAGTTCGGAAGCCGCCAGCACATGACGCATATCGGCTTGCTGCAGAAACCGGAGACCGGTGCTGAGTGCCACGCTATCCGGCTGTGGTTTTTTCCTCAACTCGGAACGCAGGCGGCGCAAGGTTTCACCACGATGCTCGGCACCTTTTACCTGCAAGGACAGGAAACGCGCCAGCGTCCGGTCAACATCGGCTTGCAGTTGTTTTGCGAACTGATCAAACACCTGTGCATCCACAGCCTGCTTCCAGCCTGTACTCGCCACAAACCGTGGCGTAGTCGCCAGCAGCGTCAGCCCACGGATAGTTCCCTGATGAGTTCCAGCCGCCGCCAGCGAAACCAGACCGCCTAACGACCAACCCAGCCACCAGGCCTGCTCCGGCACCACCTTCTGCACGGCTGTCGCCCAGTCGTCCAGCTCGCCTGGCCCGTGGCAGAGACTGTCCCCGTGTCCCGGCAGGTCAACCAGGTGTATGCGAAACCACTTGCCGAGCTGCCTTGCCCAGTTCGACCAGATACCACTGTGCATACCCCAGCCATGCAGCAGAACCAGGTCAGGCCCATCACCCTGGACATCAACGTGCAGCACAGCATTCTTTACCATAACATGACACCAGGGTTTCCAGCAGGCGATCCAGCTGCACCCGCTGGTGTCGCGCAGAAAGTGTAATGCGCAGGCGGGCTGAGCCTTTTGCAACCGTCGGTGGCCTGATCGCAGTAACAAGAATGCCTTGCTCGCGCAAAGCATCGCTCAATTCCACTGCCGCACCGGCTTCTCCAACCAGCAAGGGCTGAATCGGTGTTTCAGATGGCATCAAGGGCAGACCGAGTTCAGCCGCCCCGCTGCGAAAGTACCGAACCAGCTGACTCAGTTTTTCACGCAAGGCGTCACCTTCACGAACCAGCTGCAAGGCGGTTCGTGTTGCCCAGGCAAGCGCCGGTGGAGCTGCAGTGGTATAGATATAGGGACGCGCCTGCTGTATCAGTGTTTCAATGAGTGCATCAGAACCCGCGACAAACGCCCCAAAGGTACCCAAAGCTTTACCCAGGGTTGCCATCAGTATGGTGTTGTCCGGCGCATTGGAAAGCTGATCTACGCACCAGCCAGCGCCTTGCTTGCCGAGCACACCAAACCCGTGTGCGTCATCGATCAGCAACCAGGCATCGACACCGGCGGCCAAACCGGCAAGATCGACAAGCGGCGCACAGTCACCATCCATACTGAATACGCCATCACTGGCGATCAGACGCTTACCAGTCCCTGTCTGCGCCATTTTTCTGTGCAGGTTTCCCATATCCCTATGGGCGTAACGAATCAGCCGGGCGCCGCTCAAACGCGCCGCATCCATCAAAGAGGCATGGTTCAACCGGTCTTCAAACACGCTGTCGCCTCTTCCCATCAACGCAGACACAACACCCATGTTGGCCATGTAACCGGTGGAAAAAAGCAACGCCCTGGGCCGGCCGACAAACTCGGCCAGTTCTTCCTCCAGGGCCTGGTGGGCATAGCTGTGACCGGTAATCAGGTGCGCGGCGCCACTGCCGACACCGAAACGACGGGCACCCTGATTGAAGGCTTGGATCAGCCTCGGGTGATTGGCCAGACCCAGGTAATCATTACTGCAAAAGGAGAGATATTCACGGCCGTCGATGCGCACAACAACATCCTGCGGACCGTCCAGCGTCTGGCGTGTGCGATAAAGCTGTTGCTGTTTGCGCTCAGATAGCGCCGCGGCGAGATTCTGCATGAAGGTTCAGGCAGTCCTCAGTCCCAGGCGCTCGAACAGGCGCCGGTCCTGATCGGCTTCCGGGTTGGGAGTGGTGAGCAGCTTTTCCCCATAGAATATCGAGTTGGCACCGGCGAGAAAACAAAGCGCCTGCAACTCATCATTCATCTGTTCACGACCCGCCGACAAACGCACGCGGGATTGCGGCATCAGCATGCGTGCCACGGCAATGCTACGTACAAATTCAAACGGATCCAGGTCGGCCTGTTCGGCGAGCGGCGTACCTTCCACCCTCACCAGCAGGTTGACGGGTACGCTCTCCGGGTGCGGCTTCTGTCCGGCAAGCTGCTGCATCAGCGAGACCCGATCGGCGCGTGTTTCCCCCATACCGACAATGCCGCCGCAGCAGACGTTGATGCCGGCATCACGCACGCGTTGAATCGTGGCGAGGCGATCCTGGTAAGTGCGGGTGCTGATAATTTCGCCATAAAACTCCGGCGAGGTATCCAGATTATGGTTGTAATAATCCAGCCCTGTATCTTTAAGCCGACGGGTTTGCTGTTCGTCCAGCATACCGAGCGTCATGCAGGTCTCCAGCCCTTCTGCCCGCACCCGTTCCACCATCTCCAGCACACGCTCGAAGTTACGCCCGCGTGGATTACGCCAGGCGGCACCCATACAAAAGCGGCTGGCACCCGCCCGCCTGGCCGCTCTGGCGGCATCGACCACAGCCTGGATATCCATGAGGCTTTCCGGCTCCAGGGCGGACTGGTGATGGACACTCTGCGGACAGTAAGCACAGTCCTCCGGGCATCCACCTGTTTTGATACTCAACAGGGTACTGACCTGGACCTCGTTGGGATCGAAATAGTGGCGATGCACCTGCTGGGCACGATACATGAGATCGCTGAACGGCAGTTCAAACAGGGCCTCGATTTCAGATTTCTGCCAGTCGAAGCGCAGCGGGCTGTTCTGTGACCTCGGATGACTATCTACGACTGTCTGACTCATGGCGCGGCACCCATACTCCCGTTACTTCGATTGATTGCAAAAATGACCTGTCACATCCGGAATCAGCGGATCCCTTCCTGACAGCGCCGGCGTTAGCGGGATAACCAGGTTGGAAAATCTGCATGCGGATATAAACTTCAACCCGATACGTTACAATTGCTTAGCGAAATATGCGGTTAGTATAACTCTCTGTCAACCAAGGATGGTTAGCAATGGTTTACAAATGGACAAAAAAACTTCAGTCCGTGATTTTTCCTTCCACCTGCAGGCTGTGCCGGGCATCGGGGCTGCCCGGCCTGGAACTGTGTCCGGCGTGCCGGGCAGAGCTGCCCTGGATCGCACACAGCTGCAGCCGTTGTGCCATACCCCTGCCCCTGGATGAGAGCATTACTCTTTGTTCTAACTGCATAAACACAGGTCCTTCACTTGACAGATGCACGGCACTGTTTGAATACCGGCCTCCCGTCGACCGCTGGATTCAGGATCTGAAGTTTGCCCAGGATCTTGCCACCGCCGGTTTGCTCGGCCAATTACTTGCCGGGAAGACACCGGCAAACAGTCGGGAAAAGCCTGCCATCGTATTACCCGTACCGCTGCATCGAAAACGCCTGTCCGAACGCGGTTACAACCAGGCACTGGAGATTGCCCGTTCGCTGTCCGGTAAAGGCTATCGACTGGACCCGGGCTGTTGCCAGCGCCACAAGGCGACATCCGCCCAGTCCGATCTGCCTGCCAGCGCCCGCAAGGGGAATGTGCGCAACGCTTTTTCGGTATCAGGGCTGATGGAGGGAATCCGCGTGCTGTTGATCGACGACGTGATGACCACTGGCGCCACACTCAACGAACTGGCCCGCACATTGAAAAACGCGGGTACTGAGCAGGTGGAAGCATGGGTTATTGCGCGAACCAGACAGAAAAACGGAGACAGATTTTAAATCTGCCCCGGTATTCGAATCAGCGCCAACCCGCGCTGATCAAAGGATGTTGCTGAAGGCGATCAGGTTAACCGGTGGATTAGGACCCAAGCCGCTGAACAGACTCGGGTACTCACCCTCTCGACCCTGCAGTGCGAGATAGTTGAGGATGACCGTCTCTGCCAGCAGGTTAACGTTATTTGCCGCGGCGCTGGAGGCCGTTTCCACGGAACCATCGGCGCGGAAGAAACCGATCTGATCGCGGATCACAGCGGGACGTCCGCCCGCGTTGGGATCATAGAACAGCATGAAGGAAGCCGCGGTGGAGGAATTATCCCCGGTCCAGACACCTTTGCCACGCCCCCCCGGATCATCCGGACCGCCTTCCGGCGTATTGTCGATGGTACCGTTACTGGCCAACGAGCCATCGCTGAATATGTACATCATCAGGGGCGTGTTGTTACGCGCGGCGTATTCCAGGCAGGCACCCATGCAGCGCCCTGCACGCAGGTCACGTCTTTCACCGGCGACACGGTCGCCGGTGTGGTAATCGTAACCGCCCATGGCGATGGTACCTGCGCCGGCATGGCCTTCGATGACCATTTTCATGACCGAAGCCGTCTTTTCGAATTCCCTCTCCCCGAGGATCTCGGCCAGAGTGAAAATACCCGGTGCCGACACGTTTACGGGGTCGGCACCATTTACAATATTGCCATCTTCGAGTGGATTGATGCTTCTGCCCGCGAAACGATCAGCCAGATCGGCCGCCTTCAGATACCCGCAGTTAACCAGGTCCTTGACGACATCATCGGCGGTGATATCGGTGAATGCGGTGACCTTGTCCATCTTTCGCCTGCTGATACGTGCAACGGACTCCATGACTGCCGTCACGTCTCTAGGATCACTGAGTACGGCGGTCAGGTCGCCCGTATCCACCATACCGGTAACGTCGGTGGCACGATCCACCTTGGTGGGGCGCACCTCAGGGTTGATCATCATGGCCGGCGCCATGGAGTTGCCGCCAGAATCCGAGTTCTGCGAACCGATCAGTGTAACAACACTGCCGTCACCGCCCGCCCTGGCGATACCGTACATCGGGTTATGCGGGTTGTTACCGGTATCATTGTCCGAACGCGCCGGGATCACGGCACCGTTGATCTGTGCCCGTGCAGTGACATCGGTGAGCTTTTCCAGGATACCGCGCAGGAACATACTGTCCGAATGGAACATCAGGCCCAGCGTGGAATCGGTGAAATCACCGTTACTGGTGCCGGAGGTATTAGGCGTGGTCTCGACACCGCCGGGAATCATATCGCCGGGCAGCCCCAGTTTGCTGTAACCGGCCGTGGTCAGTGTATCGAGTTGGGTGTCTCTGCCGACCAGGACGTTCGAACCGGCGATATTGGCTCCGCCGGCCAGGTCAAAGCAGATGAAGGGTATGGGGTTGGCGCCCGTGCCGCCGAGCGAACACCCTATCGCGGTAGCCAGGTCCGTCATGTCGGAGGATAAGGCGGCCCGCGCCATGCGCGGATTCGTGAACAGGCTGAACAGCGAACCGCCCAGTGTCACACCCATACCGGACAGCAGTCCCTGACGCAGAAAGTCGCGACGCGTGACCGGACGGGGATGATCCGGGAACAGTAACGGGGCATCCGGGTGCAGAGCCTGTTTACGTTTAGCCATGGTTGGTATTCCTCACTCTTGTCTTTAGCGCCAGATGTTTACTGCACCAGCATCGCGGCGCTGCCCAGGGTCGAGGCGCACAGCGCCTTGACGATGGCCCGGGTACGCACCGCGTTACAGGCTTGCGGAACCGGGCTTGGCGTCAGGCTTTCATTGCAGTCGGCAAACCGCAGGCGATCGTACAATCCGTCCGGGGTGGCCGGAACCGGTGGGTCCAGCGTCACGTCCAGGTCGGGTCCGTCGACAGGATTATTCAGTTCGAACTGGACCTCGGCGCGCGTCGGCATCAGGCTCAGATCGATTCCCGAGCGTGGAATACCGATCATGCGGTCGTACAGATCATCGATGACATCGACCTGTTTATTGCCGCTGAAGGCGCTGTATACGTCAGCATTGAAGTCGAAAGGGCGGGCGAAAAACGTGCTTCTTACCGTGCCCGTATCCTCAACCAGTCTATCGCAGTAGGCAATAGCCAGCTGCGCGATGCCCATCTGGTGCGCTGACAGGAAGCCCTCGATCGTCTCCACCGCCGGCAGCTGCTGCCGCAGTATGTCGAACTGGTCCTTGACCAGCAGGGCATCCACGCCGGTCATGGCAGACATGGAGGCATTGATTTCATCGAAAGTCCGCACACCGATGTCAGCCACCGGATCCGGGTCAGGCAACGGTGGTGGTGTTAACGGCGAAACTTCGGTGACCACGTTTGTCTCCTCACCCAGTTCCTCGAAGGTGAGGAAAAATTCGTCACTGTCGGGACCGTTTTCGAGGGCAATAATCGTTCCCAGGCTGGACAGCGGCTGGCCGGTCGCCGGATCATAACCAGCGCCGTCAATGCGGGTATCGAGGTTGCGGTAAGCCTGACCGACGATCGCCTCCTTGCCGTTGATACCGATCCGCATTCCCTTGAGTGGTATATTGCCGGGAGTGACTGCCGGATCCAGGTTGATGTAAGTGGCCTTGTCAAACAGGTAGCTGTAACTGTCAAACTGGGCCACTTCGAACATGATGTAACTGTTCGCCGGTACGCCGGATATGTTGCCGATACCGAACAACAGGAAGAATTTCTCGCCGACGCCGACATCGAAGTTCTGCACAATCTGCTCCTGGGTCAGGGCACGATTGTGTATCGCCACCATGCGTATGGAGCCCATCCATTGCCGGTCGTTGGACACCTCGTTACCCAGCGCAAAGGCAAAGCTGTCATCCCAGTCATTGAGATTACCCGCCGCCACCGGGTCCATGTCATCGGTAAACACGCCGTTAACATAGAGGCGACGGCCATTGATGGGATCGAATGTCACGACCACATGCTGCAGTGTCGCCTGCAGGTCCTCGTCAGCGTCTGCGCTGGACAGTGCCGGCTCCCCATCACCGTCGGTGGTGCTGGAACGCTGTAGAAAGTCATAATTGTATTGGGTCTGCCCCAGCGTAAAGTTTCGTGCAGCCGTACCGGCGGAATAGGTGACAATCCGCGCAGGCCCTTCCTGCACCACGTTTGCCGGGACAACCCACGCTTCGATAGAGTACTCACCGGTCGCCTTGATCAGGTCGTGCAGCTTCCTGCTGTTGGTGGTAGACCCCTGGGCCTTGCCGTCGACAATCTGAATGCCCCAGCCACCGACCCAGTTGACATCGCCACTCAGTGTCAAATTCAGCTCCGGCAGGACGCCACTGCTGTCCAGGGCAATATTGCCGCTGCCGGTTTTGAATTCGTACTGGGCAATAACATCAATTTCGTGGCGG
>Ga0055476_10000475_pt1 | contig 10504 bp, 9 predicted proteins | sample Muzzi_CordC_D2_FD_57682 | JGI IMG/M metagenome (GOLD analysis project Ga0055476, IMG submission 57682) | Wetland microbial communities from San Francisco Bay, California, USA, that impact long-term carbon sequestration - Muzzi_CordC_D2 | ecosystem: Environmental > Aquatic > Marine > Wetlands ... | reverse complement strand
TTCTCGAACCCTATACTATCGTGGGGTTCATCTTCCTGATGATCTCCCTGCCCACCGCCGCGGGCCTGCGCAGGGCGGAAACGAAGATCCGCAAAAAAATGGGACTGAGGTCGCTATGAAACCTTCCATTACAGACTACGCTTTAAAACTGCAGGACGAGCAGGTCCCCATGGTCAGGTTCCAGAACGTCACCAAACGCTACGGTGACCTCGTGGTTCTGGATTCCCTGGACCTGGACGTCGAAGAGGGAGAGATGGTGACCATCATCGGCCCTTCCGGGTCGGGGAAAACGACTGTGCTCCGGATGCTGATGGCCCTCGAAAAGATCAACAGCGGGATCATTTACGTGGATGGCGAACCGTTGACACACATGGTCAAAAACGGGACCCTTACCTGGGCTGACAACAGGTATCTCCGCCAGCAGCGTTTGAACATCGGGATGTGCTTTCAACACTTCAACCTGTTCCCGCACATGACCGCCCTTCAAAACTGTATCGAAGCCCCCATCCAGGTCCTGGGGCTCAGCAAAAAGGACGCCGTCAGGCGGGCTGAGGATCTTCTGGACATGGTGGGGATGCTGGAAAAGGCCCACGAACATCCTTCCCGGCTGTCTGGCGGTCAGCAGCAGCGCGTCGCTATCGCCCGCTCCCTGGCCATGCGACCGAAGGTGATGCTGTTCGATGAAGTGACCTCCGCTCTGGACCCGGAGGTGATCGGCGAGGTGACACAGGTCATCCGCAAGCTGGTCGATAAACACAACCTCACTATGCTGATGGTAACCCACCAGATGGGCTTTGCCAGGGAGATCTCGGACCGGGTCTGCTTCTTTTTCGACGGGAAGATCGAAGAGCAGGGGACTCCAGACCAGCTCTTTGGCAACCCCCGGAGTGAGAGGACCCAGCAGTTTCTCAGTGCTGTTCTCGAAGCCACCTGAGAATCCGCATTGAAAGGGTGTATCGCCATTATCTTTCCCCTTTTGCGTCAAATGTGAAATCCTGTTTCCCGTCTAACTGTGTGAGACTCTCACTCAGGAAAACCCCCTAAGTCGGGAAAGGAGTTGATATGCAAAGCATACAGCAAGCTTTAAAGCCCCTTCAGGACAAACTCTCCACCTGGATCGAAAACATCATTCTGCTCACCCCGAATTTCATCCTTGCTATTATCATTTTCTTCACGGTGTACTTTGCCGCTAAAAAAGCCACTGTGGTTGTGAAGAAAATTCTGTCACGTCTCGTGGACAATCCCGCATTGGTGAACTTTCTTGGACGTCTTTTCCAGACTGGTGTCCTCCTGTTCGGCGCCCTCATATCGATAAAGGTCCTCAAGCTGGACCAGGTCGTGTTTTCCGTGCTGGCAGGTGTGGGGATCGCCGGACTCGCCATCGGTTTTGCCTTCCAGGACCTTGCCGCCAACTTTATCGCCGGTACGGCCCTGGTTTTCCGTAAGGATTATCCCTTTCGCGTGGGCGACATCATCGAGACCAACGACTACATGGGTATCGTAAAGGAGATCAACCTGCGCGACACGATGATCGAGACTTTTCAGGGACAGCTGATCTTCATGCCCAACAAACTGATCTTTGAAAACTCGGTTAAAAACTACAGCCTCGCGGGCAGAAGAAGGATCGACCTGGGGGTGGGCATCTCCTATGGGGAAGACCTGGAAAAGGTGAAAAAAGTCACCGTTGAGGCCGTGGGGCACCTGAAAGATCTGGTGAACGGCCAGGACGTGGAACTTTTTTTCGGTGAGTACGGAGACAGCTCCATCAATTTTGAAGTCCGGTTCTGGGTGCCGTTCCGTCAGCAGACCGATTTTTTAAAGGCGCGAAGCGAGGCTATTGTTCAGATCAAGAAAGCCTATGACGAAAACGGCATTGTGATCCCGTTCCCCATCCGCACCCTGGATTTCGGTATAAAGGGGGGAGAAAAGCTCAGCGAGGTACTACCCCGGCCGTAGAGTTCCCGATGAGAAAAGATTTTCGGTGGTGCCGGAACGAGGCATCATGGCACGGGATCGGTTAGCGCTGCACTGAGCGTCAGGTCATGGCATTTTCCAGACCCGAATCGTGAGTGAGGAGACACGGCGACCCGGCACGCTCGACCATCACCCGGACCCTGGCGAAATCTGTTTCCCCCTCCATGGGGATAACCGTCAGGTCCGCCTCGGGGCCACGGCCCAGCGCGTCCAAAAAATCCCCCCGTATGATGTGAACACCGGCATCAGGCAGCCTCAGCATGTTGCGGAGTGATTCCGTGTAAGCCTCAGCCCGATCGTGTTGGGTGTCATCGGCCACGGACATTATCAGGTTCAGGCGCCCCCCTCTGTTGCTGGTGATCTTGTAACCCAGCAGGATCGCCAGATCCTGGTTTTCGAGATCAAAGGTGAGCTTCCAGTCCGGGCCGCCACTCCGGAGCCAGACGTTGATCGTCTTCAAGGCACCCGGGTCCTTGCCAGCATAAGGGGCATAAAGAGCGATCCCAACCTCCTTGTCCAGGGCCAGTTCGATGATCGTCCTGAGTTCCTCTCCCCGTTCCCCGGTTTCCGGGAGTGTGAGGAAAACGGTGTTGGGTTTGAAAAAGGTGCCAGTGAGCGCTTCCAGCCCCGCGCCCAGGTTTTCCCCGAAGGTCCCAGACCTGACGATCGCCCACGATGCAAAGGCTCCCTCCTCCCTGAACGCCTGGGCAAAGGTGGGCAGGCGGTCTGTCAGGCGCTTACGTTCGGCTTTTCCCGTCAGGCCCAGGAACATGACAAAACCTTTGGGAAAGACCAGGTCGTGGACGAGGTGAATCAGTCCTTTGAGTTCCTCCGGTTTTTCCACCGGTACGAGCAGGTTCGCTTTCCAGGTCTTGTCCCTGGGGCCTGCCAGCTCCGTTACCTTCTTGGCGGCCCACTCTGCAAGAGCTACGAACAGTCCGCTCCGGACGTCACCGAAGGGAGCCTTGAGATGACGGCTTACAAGCCAGGCATGAAGAACGAGGATCAGAACAAGAGCTCCCATGGTCACTGGGACATTGATGACGAACATGGCGAACAGGCAGCCGATCGCACCGGTAAGTGGTACGATGCGGGGAAGGCGCAGGACCGGCCGGTAGCTGACCAGCCCCAGGGTCTGTTCCAGGAAAACAACGAGATTGATCATACCGTAGGTGATGAGGAAAAACATGGTGATGAGGGGCGCCACGGCGTTGAGGTTCCTCAGCATGAGGGCTCCCAAGACAATGGCTCCCGTCAGAAAGAGGGCGTTTCTAGGCTCTCCCTTTGCTGTCCTCCTGGACAGCCACCCGCCGGCCGGCAGGATGCCGTGTTCACCCAGAGCCTGCAGGATCCTTGGTGCTCCGACAAGGGAAGAGAGGGCCGAGGAGAAGGTCGCGCCCAGCAGACCCGCCAGAACGATCGGCCCCCAGGCGGAACGATCCACCATGACTGTATAGTTGCCAAGCAACTCCTTTTCGGTTGCTGAGCGGGCCAGCCACCACGCAAGGATCAGGTAAATAACAAGGCTCAGGCCTATGGCCGACATGGTGCCGATTGGGATGCTTCGCCGCGGGTTCTCAAGCTCCCCCGACATGTTGGCTCCTGCCATGATGCCGGTGGAAGCCGGGAAAAAAACGGCGAACACGGCCCAGAAGCCGATGCCGCCAAAACCATGTTCAGGGGACCCCGCAAAGGGTCCCCACCATGTCAGGGGATGCTGCATTGAGCCTTTCGCGGCGGCAACACCGATGGAGATGAGCGACAGAGTAATAACGGCCAGGATCAGGTACTGCACCCTGAACGCAAGTCCGGCGCTGATGAAAGCGATGATAAAGATCACGGCAAAAACACCCAGGTCAACGACCAGGGGGTTGTGTCCCGGAAAGATCCAGAGCCAGCCGGCTCGGAAACCGAAGATGTACATCGTGACCGCCAGAGCCTGGGAGATGTAGAGAGGGATCCCCACGCTGCCGCCGACCTCAAGCCCCAGGGATTGGGATATGACAGAAAAAGCGCCTCCCGCCCCGATACGGATGTTGGTGGTGATGGAGGAGAGGGAAAGACCGGTAAAGCCCGTGATGGTGAAGGACAGGAGGATGATGATCCATGCCCCGAGGAGGCCTGCGTTCCCCACTACCCACCCCTCCCGCAGGTACATGATGACACCCAGGATCGTCAGGAGGGTCGGCGTGAACACGCCGCCGAAAGTACCGAACCCCTTTTTCCTCTCCGGACCGTCCTTCCCGATCGTAACGCTTCCACCCCCCTCCGGGGAAGGTCCCGGTTTTTTGCCGTCATTCATTCGTAGCCCTCCGGATGGCGCCAGTCAGAGCTTCAGGGGTCTGGCTCCGTCAACAGACAGAAAAGAGGATCTAATAATCACTTCCAAATAATCAGATCCTGGCCCGGCGGCCCATCAATAGAGAGATGACCAGAAGGATCAGAAAGAGAAAGAATAGAATCTTCGCGATGCCTGATGCGGCGACGGCGATATCGGTAAATCCCAGGATTCCTGCGATCAGTGCGACGATAAAAAAGATCAGAGTCCAGCGAAGCATTTTTTCCCTCCCCGGATAAGCATCCATGTTGCCGGACAGCCCTCCGGCATCAACTTCAGTTCACGGTGCTTCCGATGCCCGTTATGTTCTCGGCTTTCAGTAAGATCGGCAGCTGTCGGGCAATCCGGCCGGATTTTGGTCCCATGGCCAGCCAGAGGAGCAGGCCCAGTACCGGCAGGACCAGGATCATAAGGACCCAGATGAATTTGTTCCCGAATTCCGTTGCACTGCCGAGGACCGAGATGATAGCCTAGACATCAGCAGCCAGTATGATCGCAAAAACAGCACCCGGCACTGGTTCTCTTTTTCCTTCGTCGATTTCAACAACTGCCGATTTTCATGTCACAGAATCTTGTCAACAGCCCTCTGGACTCCTCCCGCCAGTTCTTTCCACGCGTTTTCCACCCCGTCCTTAAGATCCTCCCAGGCCTCGCCGCCCGCCTTTTTGAGTTCACCGATCTTTTCGGCGTATTTTTCCTCCTGCCGCCTGAGCTTCCCGATCTGCTCATCGAGGGCGATCCGTGCCTGGGCATCGGCTTTGGCGGCCCTGGCCCGGAGGATCTCTATTTTGGCTGCCAGCTCTTTTCTCTGGGCTTCCTGTTTGTCTATGTAGGCCTGTCGATCACTCATTTCAGGTCTCCTTTCCTTATTCCTGGAAACGTGCCTGGATATCTGCGAAGGCTTCCTCCAGATCGTCTACGGAAGCCGTGATGTCATTTTTAAGCTCCTCCCACGAATCTCTACCCTCCTGGCGGGCCTGTTCCAGCTTTACCTCGATGATATCCTGTTTGTCCTTAAGATCACTCATGAGCTTTTTTTGTGTGTCGTTGAGCTTGCCTTCATATTGTTCGCGAAAGTTACGAATCCGGTCGCTTACATCGTCGTAAGCGTCGCGCAGGTCTCGCACTGCTTCTTCACGCTGTTCATCGATGTAGTCCCCTGCGGCCCCGACGGCTTCGCTCGTCTCCTCCTTCACGCGAGACATTTCTTCCTTGTCCGATTGGGGGGAACAGCCGCTCACGAAAATGAGCAGAATCGCCAGCATTGCAAAAAGAGATAACCTGAAGCGAAATGGATCTACCATGGGAAACCTCCTATTCAAGTCTTACGGCCAGTTATGAATGATGTCCATCGATAAATCGGAACCCGATTTCCGGCAGGACAATAACGTTGATAGAACAGCAAGAAAGATGCCATTGAGATGAGGGTGGGCATTGCGTTGTGTAAGGCCTTTGCTCAGCCGGACACCGAACCGTCCAGGTCCCATGTTTTAAAGGCTCTGCAGAGGGAAACGAGTTCCGGAATCTTTCTTAATACAACTGGCCGGGGAGTCCGCCTCCTCGGCTCCTGCCAAGATTTACCGTCTTGCCGAAAGGGAAAAGTCCTGTTCAACCGGACGATTTTTTATTCCGTTGGAATCCACCTGTCAGTCGGGCCCCTTTTCGGTGACAGGGGTGACCGGGACCGTGTTAAGCACTGGAATCTTCCCTGGCCCCTGTATTTAGAATGTTTCCACGCGAAGTCAGAGCAGATGATCCGCCGCACACCGGAGTGGGAGGCCGCCGTGGCATCCTTGTTGCATCATCACGAGTGAGTTCGAAGATAAGCAGGAATTCGCAGCACCTCCTGATGGAGACACCAGGGGTTGAAGTAAGGTTGCTTTTTCCGTGCTGCGGAAAACTCGGATTGTCCAGAACAGTAAAGGAGGTCAGGACATGTATCCGCTTTACAGAAGAAGAAGGCACTGGGAAGCTCCGAGTCACTGGTCGCCGGAATGGCCGGAAATGTTGGAAAACTACGAGGATGAGGGATCTCTGACACCAGCTGGCCTTTTCGGTTTTCCAGAGGGGATTTTCAGAAGAGGCTATCCGGTGAACATCCATGAGGAGGATGGTGTACTTGTGGTAGAGGCCGAACTTCCTGGTTTCGATAAAAACCAGGTGAAAGTCTCCATCGACGGAGATGTCTTGCGTATCCATGCAGAAAGAGAATTCGTCGAACCGAAAGGTGCGCGGTATCTTACCGAAAGAAGGGTCAGCGTGGTCAACAGGTCGCTGAGACTTCCCGCAGAATTGGACAAAAACAAGGCCGATGCAAAGCTGGAAGACGGTGTCCTGAGGATCAAAGCCCCCTTGCTCTCGGGAGGACGGGGTAGCGACATCACCGTAAAATAATATCCCCTCTCTAAAATTCCAGTCTTGAAACCAACGGCTTCACCCGGCAGCGACCAGATTCAAAATATGCCGGTAACGGATGAAGTCCGCACCGATATGGGTTCCTGAATGCGTCAAGTGAGTAAACAAGTTGTGGGCGGAATTGTTACCCTTTCCGGGGCGGTTGATAATCTCCTGGCCAGGGATCGCGCCGCCGCCGTCGCACGGGCGGTGCGCGGTGTCCGGAATGTTGTGAACACCATAGAAGTTTACCCGGTTGAAATTTCAGACAGCGAACTTGCTCGAAGGATTGAATCTGCACTGCTTCTGGATCCGGTCACTGAAGCCTTTGAACTCGAGATCAGGGTGGAGGACGGGCTGGTGACCCTCTCGGGAGATGTGGAATCCTGGACGGAAAAAAGGCTGAGTGAACGGATCGTCAGGGGGATCGAGGACGTTCGGGACATCCGGAATGACATCGCGGTGCAGTATCCCGAATCCAGGAACGACGACGAGATCAGACGGGAGATCCGTCGCAAACTGGCGATCGACGTATACCTCCAGGACAACAGTATCGATGCTGCGGTCAGCCAAGGGAGGGTTGCGCTTCAGGGCATCGTGGGCAGCGCTGAGAAAAAGTTCCGTGCCTGGAGCACCGCTTTCGTCACAGGGGTCGTTGCGGTGGACGGATCGGGGATCGAGGTCGATCCCTGGTACGACAGTGATCTGCTGCGGTCCGAATCACCCACAGTGATGCAGCTCTCGGACTCGGTCGTCCGGCAGGCAGTCAAGGACGCTTTGATGTTCGATCCCCGTGTGAATTCCTTCCGGCCGGGCATTTTCGTAAAAGATAATGTCGTGACCCTGACCGGTTCGGTCAGCGACCTGGCGGCCAAGCGAGCGGCGGTCGAAACCGCCATGAACTCCGCAGGAGTGTGGAAGGTCCGGGACCTCCTTCGCGTGCGGCCGCTTCTGGTACCACCCGACCAGGTCCTCGAGAAAAACGTGGAATCGGCCATTGCCTGGGATCCCTACCTTGACCTGCCTCAGATCGACGTATCGGTGAAAGGCGGGGTCGTCGAGCTCCATGGGGTCGTCGACACGGCCTACGAGAAGGCCCGAGCGACGGAGGTCTCTTCCGGCGTCCGGGGCGTAGTGCTGGTCGAGAACTTCCTCGGTCTTAACATGTGGGCGCCACCTGACTGGATAGACGACTGGGAACTGGATCAGAATATCGAGCGGCAGCTTTTCTGGTCCCCTTACGTCGAAATCGAAGAGGTTTCGGTCGAGGTCGAGGACGGTGTCACCACCCTGTCGGGCGAGGTCGATTCATGGTTTGAACGACGTATGGCAGTCGAAAACGCCAGACAAGCTGGGGCGGGAATCGTCAGGAACAGGATCACCATCCCCGATTTTTCACCGGACCTTTTTCAGTAGGGTCGTCCGATACAAGAAGGAGATTGAAAGGGGAGGCCGTGGCATCGGCCTCTCCTCTTCCGGTGTCTGCCGGACGCGCATTCATCCCGGCCTTGTGGCGTTGCGGTGAAAACTGATTCCGGCAGGCATCAATAGAAGACCGGATGGAAAGTTCTGATGTTTATAGCTATAAAAGTGGCTCACCTTGTGGTATCAATCAGTCTTATCAGATGTTTTTTGCCTGTTTGATCCGTTCTCACGTGATCACCCGAGAAATCCAAATTTTTACCATTTCTTCGGCTGCCACTGGTAAAGTCTGAAGAGCCTTGACGCATGAGGGAGTGGAGATGCCGGACCGACCAAAAGTCCTGATCGTCAACGACGACAGCCCTTTCATGGACCGGCTTCTCAGCCAGGCAGAGCATGGGCCGATCCAGCTCGAGTGGGTCCTGAGTTTGGAAGAGGCTGCAGGCAAGCTTTCCTCCGGTTCCTACACGGTTGTGGTTTTTAAAAATCCTCTCCAGAACGAAAAGATCCTGGACCGCATACCCCGCTACGTCGAAATGGCTGACTCCTCCGGTATTATCGTCTGTTCTGCCGAGGGGTCCGCCAAAGAGGCCGAGCGCCTCATAATGGCCGGAGTCTACGAGTACCTTCCCTATCCCATTTCCATGCCAGACCTGGTTTCGGCGGTGACACAGGTTCTCGAAAGCCTCCTGCGCCGCGAGGAGGCGAATGCGGACAATGCGATCCATGAGACAGATTGGTCCCGGTCCTTTATCGGGAACAGTCCCCAGATCAGGGAATGTCTTGAAATGGCGGTCAGGGCTGCCCAGACCGAGGTCAGCGTCCTCGTGACCGGGGAGACCGGGACCGGGAAGGAGCTCCTTACAGAACTGATCCATCGGGAGAGTAATAGGAACAAGGGAAATTTCATCGTCGTGGACTGTGCCGCCCTTCCGGAGCACCTTGTGGAGAGCACTCTCTACGGCCATGAAAAAGGTGCCTTTACCAGCGCCGAACGCGACCGCAGAGGCCTCGTACAGGAGGCCAGCGGGGGGACGCTTTTCCTCGACGAGATAGGCGAGCTGCCCCTGGAGCTCCAGAAAAGGTTTCTGAGGGTCCTGGATACCAGGAAATTCCGCAAGGTCGGGGGGCAGCAGGAGCTTACCTCTGATTTCAGGCTTCTCGCAGCCACCCACAGGGATCTGGATGAAATGGTGGCCCGGGGGGAGTTCCGGGCAGACCTTCTCCACCGCATCCGCACACTGCAGATCAATCTTCCCCCCCTGAGGAACCGCCCCGAGGATATCGAACCGCTGGCGCTGTGCCACCTGGAGGCGTTCTGTGAGGACATGGGGCAGCCTGTAAAGAAAATGTCCCCCAGATTCCTGGCCGCCCTCGGGGAGTATGCATGGCCCGGCAACGTCCGTGAGCTGTTTAACTCCATCGAACGGGCTGTCGCGGCCGCCGGAGATCTGCCGGTGCTCCAGAGGTTTCATCTCCCGGTCACAATCCGGGCAGAATCGGCCCGGAAAGTTGCTTCCAGGAGCGGTCCAGCCCGAGTGTCCCGGGATACAGGGATCGCTGAAGAGAACGAAAACCTTTTCCCTGCTCTTTCCGAATACCGGCAGGAAGCTGTTGCAGAGGCAGAGGTTGAATATCTCAGGCAGCTCATTTCCCGCTGCCGCGGGGATGTGGAAAAAGCGGTGCGGCTTTCGGGCCTATCCCGTTCACGTCTCTATGCCCTTCTCAAGGAATACGGGCTTTCCCTGAAAATGTAGGTACTGCGCCACACGAGACGTCCCCTATATCCCTCCGCGCCAGCAATCCTCTCCTGAGCGGAGAAGTAACACGCTTGAGCATCGAAAAGGGCGATCGTTCCGGTCGTAAACCCGTCAGGGTTCCCTGCTGGTCTTTCGGTACGATGTTCCTGGATCTTTCCCTGACTCAAATCGAGAAAGGCCTCCCATATTACTCCTTCGAGCCGGCGCCACTTTCGGTAGATGAATCCGGTTGCGGTCTCTGAAGGTACAGAAGGTAACCGGTCCGCCCAGTGGTCCCCTCATTTCAGGTGGGAGCACGTGGCGGACAAACATCCTGCCCGAAAGCCGCTTTTGCCCTCACGAAAGGAAGTTGCAAGTTCCCGTTTCGCGGGATTAAGTCCTATCAGGCTGGAAAAAAAGGAATGTCACGGACCGCAGCCTGTAAACACAAGCTTTTTTTTGGCATTCCCAAAGGGTTTGCAGACATGGGAACCGAAACAGAGGCTGCCACCGGTTAATGGCATGAATCTTGATTAATTTCCCATAAAAGGTTTTGCAGACCGTCTTGCGGATGATCCTGGAAGGGGAAGGGCCATTAGAATTCTTGTTTACAGCGATCGGAACGATAAGTGGGTCG
>Ga0055476_10000474_pt1 | contig 10508 bp, 13 predicted proteins | sample Muzzi_CordC_D2_FD_57682 | JGI IMG/M metagenome (GOLD analysis project Ga0055476, IMG submission 57682) | Wetland microbial communities from San Francisco Bay, California, USA, that impact long-term carbon sequestration - Muzzi_CordC_D2 | ecosystem: Environmental > Aquatic > Marine > Wetlands ... | reverse complement strand
GGATTACCCGTTGGCTGCTTTCCTTGGCGCTCCGTCCGCGCCGCTGAGCTTGGTCGTTAGGCGGCACTAGGCGAGCCCTAGACGTACAGCACAGGACCCGAATCCAGGAGTGACATACCAAATAGGATATATATAGTCTTTTCAGTATGTGGGAGATTTTCGAGCACAGAAGGACTTGGAATCAGCTCGCCCGACTCCCCCTCGACGTCTTGAAACGTTACGAAATATGGAAGGACATCGTCCGGCTCTCTGGCCCCACTGGGCTGAGACAGATCAAGGGATTCAATGATGAGGTACTGCGAGGTGAGTCGCGAGGGCATCGCTCCTCGAGGCTGAGCCATCATTACCGAGTGATTTATCGAATTGAGCGGGATAGGGTACTTGTAGAGGTGGTGAGTGTGACGGCTCACGACTACCGGAAAAGTGATATGAGCGAATATCGAAAAGCCAAGAAAAGGGTGGATGTATCGATTGGTGAATCCGTCCGCATTCTCCGTGAACTGCAGGAGCTCAGCCAAAATGAGCTTTCGGAGATGACCGGAATCCCACAATCGACAATCTCAGCAGTTGAACGCAATCGAATTCGATTGGGTGTGGAGAGGGCGAAGGTGCTTGCACGTGCTCTGAGGTGCCATCCGGCAGTATTGGTGTTTCCCGGCTGGGATATAGAGCATGAGTCGGCCGCCTAACAAGCGACTATGTTAGCGAGTCAAGTTTCATGCAGTTGAAAGATTCCATTTTCGAGCGTCTTTGAGCATGGTTTGTATTGATTATTTCTGATTAAGTGACATCATGCTGGTGCAGGGTTGTGGCATTTTGGAGGGAGACGATGTCCGAGATCGAAGGTGGCTGCCTCTGCGGCAGCGTGCGGTACACGAGCGATGCCGAGCCAGCAGCAGTGATCAACTGCTATTGCGACGCCTGTCGCAAGAACTCCGGTTCGACCAATTCGTTCAATTTGGCCATGCCGGCGGGATCCGTGAAAGTGACTGGTGACACAGTGGCGACCTATGTCGACCACTCGGGCGCCAGCGGCAAGCCGTTCAATCGGCACTTCTGCTCGAAATGCGGCTCGCATTTCCTGTCGGGCGGCCCGGGCTATGAGGGAATGGAGTTCATAAAGGCGGGTACCCTCGACGACGCGAGCTGGGCCGAGCCAAAGGTGCACATCTGGTGCGAGCAGAAGCTCAACTGGCTCGAGTTGCCGGAAGGATCGACACAGCATCCACGGAACCCCGAATAGAGCACCCGGGTCTCACTACCCCAGGATTATCCGCCGCAGACCCGTTGTATGGGGGTGTGCGATAGCTCTTCGCCTTGGTGAGCAAGCGTGGTGTTACCCACGAAATCCGCATGCAGAATTACAGTGAGCTTTCGTAGCTGACGCCCTTCCATGCATGAGTTTGTTTCTTGGGGTGCGGAAATTCCGGATATACAAGCGAGGGGCTTCCGGGTGGCAGCCGAACGGCAGCAATCAAATCCCGAGAGCGCTCATTCAAACATAATAATGTCGACCGGCTGAATCCACCGCCGGAACCGGTCATTTAGTGTGGTTAATCGTAGTGTCGCCTAGCAAGTCGCTGCAGCCGGTGCGGCTGAGTTTGGTTGATAGTCTGAAGTGAACGTAGAATCGTTGAATGAACAAAGGAGAGCCAGAATGAGATACAAGGCAGTTACGATACTAAGGACAGTACTCCTCCTGGTCACGGCAGCGCCATTGCTGGCAAGCACCGCCCACGCTCAAACCGCAAAGCCGAATATTCTTGTCATCTGGGGCGACGACATCGGTCAGTTCAACGTCAGTGCCTACAACATGGGCATTATGGGTTACAAGACACCGAACATAGACCGCATTGCCAAGGAAGGTGCCGTGTTCACCGACTGGTATGGCCAGCAGAGTTGCACTGCCGGCCGCGCCGCGTTCATCACTGGCCAGTCCCCAATGCGCACCGGTCTGACCAAGGTCGGTCTCCCTGGAGCGCCGGAAGGTATGAAGAAGGAGGACCCGACCATCGCCGGGTTGTTGAAACCACTCGGTTACGTCACCGGCCAGTTTGGCAAGAACCACCTCGGCGACCGCGACGAGATGCTGCCGACCAATCACGGATTCGACGAATTCCTCGGCAACCTCTACCACTTGAACGCCGAGCAGGAGCCGGAGCATCCCGACTACCCGAAGAACCCGGAGTTCAAGAAGAAGTTCGGCCCGCGCGGGGTCATCCACAGCTTCGCCGGCGGCAAGATTGAAGACACCGGCCCGCTGACGAAGAAGCGCATGGAAACGGTGGACGAGGAAGTCACGACCCAGGCCCTGAAATTCATGGACAAGGCCGTCAAGGACAACAAGCCGTTCTTCGTCTGGTGGAACAGCACCCGTATGCACATCTGGACCCACCTCAAACCGGCATCTGTGGGCAAGACCGGTCTCGGCGTGTTCGCCGACGGCATGGTCGAGCACGACGCGATGGTGGGCCAGTTACTCGACAAGCTCAAGGAACTGGGCGTGGAAGACAACACCATCGTTATGTATTCAACCGACAACGGTGCAGAAGTGTTCAGCTGGCCGGACGGCGGCTCGACCATGTTCCGCGGTGAGAAGGCCACGCAATGGGAGGGCGGCTTTCGCGTTCCGACCGCGATCCGCTGGCCTGGTGTCATCAAGCCCGGAACAGTCAACAATGAAATAGGTGCGCATGAAGACATGCTGGCCACACTCTTGGCGGCGGCGGGAAATCCCGACGTGAAAGAACAGCTGCTGAAGGGTAAAACGATTGGCGAAAGAACCTACAAGGTCCACCTCGACGGCTACAATCTTATGCCGGCACTCAAGGGAGAGGCCGAGTGGCCACGCCATGATTTTCTCTACTGGACCGACGACGGCAACGTCGCGGCGCTGCGCTACGACAACTGGAAGGTCACATTCTTGAGGCAAAACGCCGAAGGAATCGACGTCTGGCGATCGCCATTCGAAGTACTGCGTGCCCCGATGTTAACCAATTTGCGCATGGATCCCTTCGAGCGTGCAGAGTTCGAAAGTATCGGCTACAACACATGGTGGGTGGACCACATGTTCGTGTTCGCGCCCGCCGGCAATTATGTCGGCCAATGGTTGCAGAGCTTCCGTGATTTTCCGCCGCGCCAGAAACCCGGCAGCTTCAATCTCGACCGCGTGATGGAAGCCATAAGCAAAGGCGCGGGCGACAAGTAGCGGCTCGTTGACCCCAGCGCAAGCCAACGACCGGTTCAACGGATGGCGCTTCGCGCCGCCGCTGAACCGGGACCTTAGGTTTCAGCAGTTGCAACGCAAGAAATCACCGTAGATGCGCCGTATTGTTATCGTATGGGTTGTTTTGGCAGTAGTTGGCGTTGCCCTCATGGGGCTCGGATCTGCCAATCAGCGCAAGTTTCAATTCTCGGCAATTGAAGAGGCGGAGAAGGCAGTTAAGGCGTACTTTTTAGAACGAAAAGAGGACTTGCTTGAGCTGGGAAAGCCCGACTACTCGCTTGGAAGAATTGAAATGACGGCAACAACGGACAAGGCTGAATATGTCCTTGTGCTGTTTGTAACAAATCCCGACTGGGTTACCCTCACAGCATTAAATTTGGCCGTCGCACCCACTGTAACGATAAACAGTGCGAAAGAGCGGACGTGAAATCTGACAAGGCGCTGCGGCCACCAGCGTACCGCTACGCGGCACGCTGCGACTGAGGGTTATCGTCAGGCGATATCGAGATTTCATTGGATTCAACCTCACTTCTTTGGTCCGTGCTTTTTGGATCTGTTGGACTCGGGTTCTTCATGTACGGCAGGAAGCAGAGCGCGATCGTGCCGCTGGTCTGTGGTGTAGCCCTCATGGTCTTCCCGTATTTCGTTTCCAATATGCTCCTTCTTGTCTCGATTGGCTTGGTGCTCATGGCCATTCCCTACTTTGTCAGGATCTGAGCAATGAAGAATACGCTCTTGGCCCACGCCACTCATTCTCCGAGGATGCGTGAAACCGAACCACCTGGGATATTCCCTAACACGGCGCTGCAGCTGACAGCATGCCGCTACGCGGACCACTGCAGTTGGCGTTGCTCGTCAGGCTTTCTTGATTGGATGTTGCAGAGATGCTGAAACTATATGACTTGGACCGGTCGGGGAACTGTTACAAGATTCGACTGCTGCTTTCCTTGATTGAGGTCGAGTACGAGAAGGTCGCCGTTGACGCTAATGCGGGGGAGAACAAGTCACCAGAATTCTTGAAGCTCAATCTACGCGGACAGTTACCGGTTATTGAAGACAATGGGCGCGTTCTGTGGGACTCAACGGCAATATTGGTTTACCTCGCCGGTACCTATGGAGAGGAATCCTGGTTGCCCCGGGATCACTATGAATTAGCAAGTGTCATGCAATGGTTAGCGCTCGAGCAAAATGAAGGTCGTTACGGGTTGGCCCGGGCAAGGGCGATTGCCTTAGCTAACCCAACGCCGTTCGCACGTCTGGGAAATTTCGAGGAATGCAAAAAGCTGGCCTACACGGCGTTAGAGGTTTTGGAATCACGCCTCAGCGTAAAGCCCTGGCTGGCAGGGGCACAAATCACCATCGCGGATGTCGCTTGCTACCCTTATGTTGCTCTTGCGCCGGAAGGCGGGATAGACACTTTTGCATTTCAGGGTATCGGTGCGTGGTTGAAACGAATCGAGACTCTGCCGAACTACATTGCCTTGCCAATTGCCGGCAGCAGCACGCAGAGTGAATCCCAGTCGACCTGAAGCAGTTTCTTAACTTCAAAAAGTAGCATTGGTGAAGCTTGACCGTAGTTATATGATTCAGAATTTGTAGTTTGTTTCAAAACCTCATCAAGCGGGATTTCGTGAAGAATTTAATACTGACTTCGAGAGGGAACCATGGCGACTGCCGTATTGAATCATCGACTTGCCGTCCACGACGACCTTGATCGGCTGAGGGTGATGATGGATGCGGCCATATCCGAGTTGCAAAAGCCCTTCCTCGATCAAAGCCAGATTGCTTCGAGTCGATTGATCATGGGACTGGATACTCAGCTTATCGATGATGGGACGTATTTTCTCGTGGAAGCGGATCGTCAACTGGCAGGGTGCGGTGGCTGGAGCCGCCGGGCGACCCTGTATGGTGGAGACCAATCACCCGGGCGCAGCGCCACCCTGCTCGAGCCGGCAAAAGACGCGGCTCGCATACGCGCGATGTACACCCATCCCCAGCATACGCGCAAAGGAGTGGGTCGGCTGATTCTCTCCCTCTGCGAGGAGGCGGCGAAGTCTGAAGGTTTTAATAACGTGGAACTGATGGCCACATTGGCAGGCGAGCCACTGTACCGCGCCTGCGGCTACGAAATCTGCGAGCATCTCGTAGACGATCGCGGCGGTGCTGCGGTGCCCCTGTTGCGGATGAGTAAAGAGCTATGATGCAAGCCTGATCAGCTCGGTCTGTAGCATCGGACGGCGGCGGTCGCCCAACAAAGTGCCGCAGCTGACAGCGACTCCGCCGGGTGGCTCGTCTACCCCCGGGCTCGGTCGCTAAGGGTACTCAAACTAGCGGCTGGATTCCTGACTTTGGCAAAACATCTATGGAGGGGGCTTTGATGCTCTATCAGAAATCTGACCGGACTTTCCAGAGTGGCTGACAACGCATCGCTGCCCTTGTCTGGCATCCAGGTATTGGATGTCAGCCATGTTATCGCTGGACCGTTTGCGACCTATCAGCTTGCGCTTCTCGGCGCCGAAGTGACCCGCGTGGAGCGCATCGCGGGCGATGATTTCGTCCGCTACCACGGCGGTACGGAAGAGATGAAGAAGCAGGGACTCGGGGCATCGTTTCTCAGCCAAAACGCTTGTAAGCGGTCGATCGCTCTCAATCTGAAAGCACGCCAGGGTGTCGAGATCTTTCAGCGGCTGTCCGAGAAGGTCGACATCGTGATGGAGAATTTCCGCCCCGGGGTTGCGAGTCGTCTCGGAATTGGTTTTTCCGACATCGCTGGTCGTAACCCCAAAGTTATCTATTGCAGCCTCTCGGGTTTTGGGGCGACGGGTCCCCTCGCTCATGCCCCCGCCTATGATCACATTGTGCAGGGCATGTCGGGAATGATGGCAATGACTGGAACCGATGAAAGTGGCCCAATGCGAGTCGGGTTTCCGATCGTTGACTACATCGCCGGGCAGAATGCCGTCGTCGCCATCTTGTCTGCGCTCAGGCATCGCGACGTGAACAGCGCGCAAGCACAGAATCTGAATGTCCCAATGCTCGACTCCATGGTCAGTATCATGGGCGCTTGTGTGGTGGATCTCGAGACCACCGGCCATCTGCGAGGACTTCAAGGTAATGAAGCCTTCTCAAACAGCCCGTTTTCCGGACGCTTCGACACCGCCGAGGGTCAAATTGTGGTGACCGCTAACACACCGGGCCAAGCGGAACAGTTTTGCAATCTCATTAATCGGAGTGATCTGAAAGAGTTTCTCGCGCAATCAAGCGGTTCGGACGGTCCAACGGATGCCCAGGCTGCAATCATCCGTGAAGCTGTGAATCAGGCACTCATAGCGGCGACGGCTGACGAATGGGAGGCGCTGCTGGGCGAAGCAGGCGTGCCTGCCGCAAAAGTTCGAACCCTGGGAGAGACCTTGGCGCATCCGCAGATCAACCACAATGGCCTCATGAAGAATCTGAACGTTCCAGAAATTGAGGCTCGTGTTCAGGTGCCAGGCCTTCCCATCTACACGGAGAGTTGGCCTGACAGATCTTTGCAGCCAGCTCCGAAACTCGGCCGTGACACAAACGCGGTGTTAAGGGCGGCGGGATATTCTGAACAAGACATTGCGGCTCTGAAAGAAGACGGAGTCGTGGCATAGCCCTTGCCGGTGAGACTTAGCTGTGAAAAAGTCCGTGATGGTTTGCTCAAGTCGTGGTTCTTTGATAGCGCTGTGCCGTGGCATCCGGAGAATCCGGCCGTTGGACAATGTGCGGACACACCTGTCAATGGGGGAGCACAAGTGTGACGGGTAAAGTTGCGATTGTAACAGGCGCTGCCCGCGGTATCGGGCTCGCGACCACCAAACTGTTCCTTGCTGATGGCTGGGTCGTGGCCATGGTTGACCGGGATGGGCCGGCATTGGAGCAGGCGGCCGCGCAGTTAGACGGTGTGCTGCCACTGCTGTGCGATGTATCGATCCCGGCGCAGGTGGAGACCATGTTACCGAAGGTGCTGAATGCCTTCGGCCGCCTGGACGCATTGGTCAACAATGCCGGTGTAGCCGACTTTGGTCCCCTGGGAGAGACGGACTTTGAGCAGTGGCGTACCGTCATGGCCACTAATCTGGACGGCGTTTTTCTCTGCTCACAGGCGGTCCTGCCTGCACTGATTAAGAGCAAAGGCAGTATTGTCAATATCGCGTCGATTTCCGGTTTGCGCGCCAGTACCTTGCGGATTGCCTATGGCACATCAAAAGCGGCAGTGATCCACCTGACGCAGCAGCAGGCCGCAGAGTTGGGAGAATACGGCATACGGGCTAATTGCGTCTCACCTGGGCCGGTAAGAACCAAGTTGGCAATGGCAGTGCATACTCCCGAGATCGTGTCGGCGTATCATGATGCTATTCCGTTAAACCGTTACGGGTCTGAACGGGAGATTGCGGAAATGATCGTGTTTCTGTGCTCCGATAAAGCCAGTTATGTTACTGGCCAGTCTATAGCGGTAGATGGCGGTTTCGAGTCCACCGGTATTGGCTTGCCAGCACTGCGCGATCCGGCTCAGTGAGTGCGGACCTGGAAAAATGAACTCTGAGGGGAGGGTACTGTAATGCGCCAGACGATTAATACAGGGTTGACGAAACCGGCCGCGCCCCATGCATGGGCTGTTGCGGCTAATGGCACTTTGTACTCCGTACACGTCCCGATCAGGCCGGATGGCTCCATAGAGGCCGGCAATGCGACCAGGCAGGCGGAAGTAACACTCACCGATCTCCAGAGTACATTGGAAGCGGCGCATGCAACGCTCTCGGATGTCGTCATGGTGCAGATTTACCTGACGTCGCTCGAGCACAAACCCGCCGTCGACAGTGTGTACAAACGTTTCTTTTCTGAGCCCTACCCTGTGCGAGCGTGTCTTGCCGTGTCGGAACTGCCGACTCTGGGCACGGTGATTGAGATTGTTTCAATAGCCGTGCTTCCGAGCCAATGAACCTGAGCGATGAATCAACCGTACTGACTGAGACAACCCAGAGCACGCTCCTTCTTGTGGAGCAAAAGGAGAGCTAAGCATGGAATCACGTCGATTCATCCAGTGTGATGTTTTCAGTCCCCGTCCGACCCAAGGCAATGCCCTCGCGGTGGTAGTGGACGGGCAAGGTCTGTCGGAGGAGTGCATGCGGCGTTTCGCGGCCTGGACGAATCTTGCCGAAACAACCTTTCTCTTTCCGCCCGAGCATGCAACCGCCGACTACCGGGTGCGTATTTTTACGCCGAGCCGAGAGATGCCGTTTGCCGGTCATCCGACTTTGGGCAGCTGCGCCGCCTGGCTTCACAGTGGTGGCAAGGCGCGTGAAGCGGAGGTCGTACGCCAGGAATGTGGCGTGGGGATTGTCGAGATCGATATCAGTCAGAAGGACGAGCTGGCCTTCGGGGCGCCGCCCACGAAAATTCAGCCAATGGACAGTCAGCAGTTCGAGGCCATCGTCGAGACCCTGGGGATTTCGCGGGATTCCATCCTGCACACCGCACAACTCGATAATGGTCCGGTGTGGCAGGTTCTGCAGCTCGACTCGGCCGACGCTGTTCTGGCTGTGGACTCGTCACGGGTACGCTGGCCGACCTTCAAGGCTATAGGACTTATCGGCGCCCACCGGGCGGGCGCTGAATGCGATTACGAAGTGCGCATGCTGGCGCCATCGAGTGGCATGAGCGAGGACCCGATCACCGGATCCCTGAACGCCGCAGTTGCCCATTGGATGCGAGCGGAGGGTCGATTGCCGGGACCGGTATCGATCGCACAGGGAACAGCTATCGGCCGCTATGGGCGGGTATCGATCCGCCCGGGACACGATGCGGACGATATTCAGATTGGTGGTCAGGTGCACATGCTGATACAGGGCACTGTAGACTTGTAGGACGACAATACTGCCTGCCCTCTCAGGCCTTCATCGTCAGACCTTCATCCCGGCAGAATCGTGCGAAAGGATTTCTCACCGTGGGGTGTGAATCTCACGACTCGCGTACCCTCGATCCTTTTCGCCCATTTTCTCGCATAGCAGTAATCGAGCACGGCCTTGCCGAGGGCGCCAGCCAGGTGATGGCGGCGCATACTCCAATCGAGGCAGGGACGGCAGACAGGCCGCCGAGACTTACCCGTAAGCGCGGTGTCTATTCCCATGGCTTCGAAGATCTCACTGCCCTTGCGGGTCAGGGAAATAGTGTCGGCGTTATCGGGGGCCTTGCCGAGGCGCACCAGCCTCTCACGAAGAATCGCGTCATAGAACTCGACGGCGAACTCGCCGGCCAGGTGGTCGTAGCACACGCGTGCCTTTCTCAGCGCCGGGTCGCGGGGGCCAGGGCGAACCCGCATGGCGCGGGTGCGGTGGGCAACGCCCATCAGGCTCTCGAGCAAGGCCGCGACATCCGGTGCGGCCAGCTGAAAATAGCGATGTCGGCCCTGGGATTGCACGCACAGCAGTCCGGCGTCGAGCAACTTGTTCAGGTGAGAACTGGCGGTTTGTTTGGTGATATTGGATTCCGCAGCCAGCTCTGTTGCGGTGAGGGCCTGACCGCCCATGAGCGCGGTGAGCATGCTTGCGCGTGCCTGGTCACCAATCAGGGCGGCAATGCCTACGATGCTGGGGCTGTCTTTCATGGTTCGATGCTAGTCGAACCATATATGTACTGCAAGCTGCTAGATTATGGCTCAACGACCCCAGAGGAGATCTTGCAGATGTCTATTACTTGCTTTATTCGCTATCAGATCGATCCGACCAAAAACGCTCAATTCGAGGAATATGCCCGGAACTGGGGTCAATGCATTCCCAGTTGTGGCGCCGAGCTGGTGGGCTACTTCGCGCCACACGAAGGTTCGTCCACCACGGCGTACGGTGTTTATCACGTTGAGAGCCTGGCTCACTACGAGGCCTATCGCGCCAGGTTGAAAGAACATCCCCTTGGCAAGGCCAATTACGATTTCGCACAACAAGAGAAGTTTCTACGCAAAGAGGATCGGATCTTTTTGCGCCTGGCTTCCACTCCCCATGTCCCTTTGACAAAACCATGATCGCCGTGGTCTTCGAGGTATGGCCAAAGTCCGGAAACAAGCACCGGAAGATAGCCGCTCGGTGCACGATGAACGGGGCTGAGCAGTGTCGGCCTCTGCCATGACCATCGGCTCAGAGGGCAGCAAGATTGGCGAGTACGGTTTGCTGATCGTGCTGGCGATGCTTTGGGGCGCCTCCTACCCGCTGATCAAGATCGCCTTGGAGATCACTCAGCCCCAGTCTCGCGGCTGGTGCGGCGG
>Ga0055476_10000473_pt1 | contig 10508 bp, 10 predicted proteins | sample Muzzi_CordC_D2_FD_57682 | JGI IMG/M metagenome (GOLD analysis project Ga0055476, IMG submission 57682) | Wetland microbial communities from San Francisco Bay, California, USA, that impact long-term carbon sequestration - Muzzi_CordC_D2 | ecosystem: Environmental > Aquatic > Marine > Wetlands ... | reverse complement strand
TCCTCGGCACTTCGTTTGCGTGCAACAGTGAGGCGATTCTTCCCACTTCCGAGTCCATGCCGGTCGCCACAACAACACCCGAACCCCGTCCACTGGTGACAAACGTTGCCTTGTGCGCCATGTTGCGACGATCGGCGATCGGCGTGTCCTCCTCAGGCAAGGCGTCTGTCTGCTTCCCCACCGCGTGTGATTCACCCGTCAGCGCTGCTTCATCGAGTTTCAGTTCCGCAACATCCAACAAGCGCAGGTCCGCCGGCACGATCTGACCCGCCTCAAGCAAAACAATGTCACCGGGCACCAGACGCGTCGCCGGGATCGAGCGGATCACACCGTCGCGGCGTACCTGCGCCTCTGGCGCCGCCATGGCGCGAAGCGCTGCGACCGCCCGTTCGGCGCGATACTCCTGCACGGCACCGATGACCGCGTTGAGCAGAACAATGACGACGATGGCAATGGTGTCTTGCGCTTCTCCGACGATACCGGAGACGATCGCTGCAACGATCAGAACAGCGATCATGAAATCCGCGAACTGGCTGACAAAAATTCGAAATGGACCGCGACGGCTCGTCTCTTTGATTTCATTCGGGCCATAGCGTCGCCCGCGCGCTTTAACAGCATCGCCGCCAAGGCCAGCCTGTGGATCAACGCTCAAGCCGGTGAGCGCCTCATGCACCGACTGTTGGTGCCAGATCGGTTGTCGAGGCGAATGTTCGGCCATTATCGGCGGGATGGCGCCCCATTCACCAAGGGAACAAAGGCAACCCCTAGAACGCTTTTGACGTGACTTCCACCCTGCTGGTCTTTTTCGACCAGCATGAGTTCCTGGTGACTGTAGGCTTGCCCCACAGGGATCACCAGCCTGCCACCCGGTTTGAGTTGGTCGATCAGCGCCGGCGGAATGTGCGGGGCGGCCGCGGTGACGATAATGCCATCATAAGGCGCATGCTCCTCCCAACCGTCATAGCCGCTGCCTGCACAGGTTTCAATGTTGTTGTAGCCGAGCCGTTGCAACCGTATTGCCGCTGCCTCACTCAGCTCTTTGACCAACTCCATGGTATAGACCCTCTCGCACAGCAGCGACAGGATCGCGGTCTGATAGCCGGAACCGGTACCGATCTCGAGCACTCGGTGATCGGGCTCGAGCTGTAGCATGTCGGTCATCAAAGCCACGATATACGGTTGGGAGATGGTTTGGCCGCAGCCGATAGGCAAGGGCCCGTTATCAAAGGCCGCGTGTTGCAGTTCAGGCGGCACGAATGCTTCACGTGGCACCGCGGCCATAACATCCATCACCCCTGGATCGAGTTCATCCTTGCCGATCATGCTGCGCGTATATTTCACTTCACTTTCGATATCGGCAATCATGCGCTGCGTCTGTTTTTTCATCATGTCAGCTGCCTTCCCGCCAGATGGCGATCGTCTGCCTGTGCAGGATTCCTGATGTCAAATCCTTCATTGTTTGCCATGTTCGGCTCCTCACCAGCCGATTTTCGAGTATTATAATCCCGTATGCCGTCGAATATTACTAATGAGGACTCTTCAGGAAACTTTGTGGAAAATTCAAGCTAATCATTGGCTCTCGCCAAGCCGCCAAGCGCGCAAAGGAATTCTGAACAGCAAATCACCCACACATTCCGGTCTCGTTTTCTGTCATGCCCTGCCTTTCGCTTTGTGTGCTTGGCATCTTTGCGAGAGTGTCAACAGGGTGAAGACAGATAGATAACATGCCACAGCAGCGGACATGGGAACACTTTGAGCACCAGGCCGACATCGGCATACGGGGGACCGGTGCCACCCTATCCGAAGCCTTCGAGCAGGCCGCCTGTGCAATGACGGCGGTTATCACCGATCCCGATGTAGTGCGCGCAACGCGCGCCGTCGAGATCCGATGCGAGGCCGGGGACCGGGAACTGCTTCTGCTAGACTGGCTGAATGCGATTGTCTACGAAATGGCGGTACAACACATGTTGTTCTCCAGATTCGAAGTCCAGATTGATGGTCAGCGACTGAGCGGATGCGCCTGGGGCGAGGCCATTGATATCGCCCGCCACCAGCCCGCTGTGGAGGTTAAAGGTGCAACATTCACTGAACTAAGCGTGGCACAGGACGATGGCGGCCACTGGATTGCCCAGTGTATCGTTGACGTTTAACGGGGCTTGACACAGGAATTGCAACGGTGGATTTAAGCAGGCTTGAACAGCTAACGGACAACGAGTGGCGCATCAATCCCTTTGGTGCTATGCGCGTACCCGGTATCGTCTATGCAGACGCCGATCTGATCCGCGGCATGGACGACAAAGTCTACGAGCAGATCGTAAACGTGGCCACCCTGCCCGGCATCATAAAGGCATCATACGCCATGCCCGACGCCCACTGGGGCTATGGCTTTCCAATCGGCGGCGTGGCCGCGTTTGATGCGGCACAGGGAGGTGTCGTATCGGCGGGTGGTGTCGGCTTTGACATTTCCTGCGGTGTTCGCACCCTGACCACCGGCCTGACTCGAAGCGATATCGAGGCACATAAGGAAAGCCTGGCCGATGCTTTGTTTACGGCAATTCCTGCCGGCCTGGGCAGTACCGGCACCCTCAGGCTGAGCAAACCGGAGATGCAGGCGATGTTAACCGGCGGCGCCAGGTGGGCTGTTAGCCAGGGTTACGGTTACCAGGACGACTTGCAGTACAGCGAAGAACACGGCTGCATGCCCGGTGCCTTAGCGGAGGAAGTTTCGCAACAGGCCAAACGGCGCCAGCGTGATGAAATGGGCACCCTCGGCTCCGGCAATCATTACCTGGAAGTCCAGCATGTCATAGCGATATACGACCGAAAAGCAGCCCAGGCCTACGGACTGCACGAAAACGATATTGTGGTCAGCATACACTGCGGCTCGCGTGGCCTCGGACACCAGATCGGCACCGAGTTTCTGAAGAGCATGGCCATAGCCGCGCACCGGTACGGCATCGAACTTCCGGACCGGGAGCTTGCCTGTGCACCGATCAACTCACCACTGGGTGAATCTTACCTGGGCGCCATGCGTGCCGGCATCAACTGTGCACTGGCCAATCGACAAATCCTGACCCATCTGGCGCGCCGCGCTTTTGAATGTGTCGTGCCGAAAGCCGAACTGGATGTGTTGTATGACGTCTCGCACAACACCTGCAAGGAAGAAGAGCACGTCGTCGAGGGTAAATCCATGCAGCTGTTCGTGCACAGAAAAGGCGCGACCCGGGCACTGGGGCCCGGTCATGCCGATCTTCCCGAGGCGTTCCGGGCAACCGGGCAACCGGTTCTGATCGGTGGCTCCATGGGTACCGCCTCCTACATCCTGGCCGGTCTGCCGCAGAGCGGGCGATGCTCTTTCGCCTCAGCCTGTCACGGTGCGGGGCGCGCCATGAGCCGCCGCAAGGCGACCAAACAGTGGCATGGGCGTCAGGTCATCGATGACCTGTCGACACGCGGTATACTGATCCGCAGTCATTCCTGCCGCGGCGTTGCCGAAGAGGCCCCCGGCGCCTACAAGGATGTCAACGCCGTGGTGGACACGGCTGAACAGGCCGGCCTTGCCCGCAAAGTGGTGAAGCTCGCGCCCGTCATCTGTGTAAAAGGCTGAACAATACCCGTACACAACGAAGACATCGCGCCGGAACTTGACGGATCGCTGGCCTGCTTGAGATCGGATGAACGGGACTGATCGGTAGCATTTACTATGTGAGTACCAGTAAAGTATACTGGGCGCCGAAATCAGGGCACACCCATTGTGAGTACACTGCAATGCCAAACAAAGCCGATCGTCTAAATGTACGTATCGACGACAGACTCAAAAAACGCATGAAAAGACAGGCGAAAAAGGAGCAACGCAGCGTATCCAACATGATCTTGAAAGTGATGCGTGAATACCTCGATGAAAAAGAAAACAAATAGGATATCGGCTTCAGCCCTGGTCAACGCAATGCGTACAAGAACGCCTTAAGCCGTCTCCATGCAAAAACCGTTACACTATCCGCTGGCGAACAGCGACAGCCTGCCAGGCCTGCGTGATCGGCTATTGCAGCACTTGCCGCTTGAATCCGCACCCCCGGAAACATATCAGGTGCATTACTACGACAGCTTCGACTGGAGACTGTTCCAGGCTAATAAGGTTCTGGCCTGGAAACAACAAAACGATGAATCGCAGCTGTGTTTACTCAACGCCGGGGACGACAGCACGGGAACGGCTATTCGACTGGAACATGAGCCGCCGCGCTTTGCCGATACGCTACCGCAGGGTCAACTCAGGCAGGAGCTGAATGATCTTCTCGAACTGCGGGCGTTACTGCCTGTTGCAAGCATTAAAACACACAGCCTCGCCTACCGATGGATAGACAGGGAAGGGAAAACCCGGTTACGCCTTTATCTTGAGCACCACAGACTCGTTCAGCCAGCGGGCAAACACAGCACTTTGTGCAAACGAATACGTGTGGTCCCGCTGCAAGGCTATGCAAAGGCCGCAAAACGCGTAATAAGCATTCTGGAAAAAGAGCTTGCCCTGTGTCCCGGGGACGGAGACCTCCTCAGCCAGGCGCTCGCCAGCATGCACAGAATACCGGGCAACTATAGTTCCAAACTCAACATTCCGTTGGAGCCGGAGCTGCGTGCCGATGCGGCCATGCGGCGAATACTGCTGACGCTGCTGGAAGCCATGGAAGTCAACGAAACGGGAACCATCGCCAACCTTGATAGCGAATTTCTGCACGATTTCCGGGTCGCCGTGCGGCGCACCCGCTCCGCCCTGGGACAAATGAAAACCGTTTTTCCACCGGCCACGCTCGCCCGTTTTCGCGACAAGTTCTCCTGGCTGGGATCCATCACCGGTCCGACCCGGGACCTGGATGTGTATCTGCTCAAGTTCGAAAACTACCAGAACCAGTTACCGGAAAGTCTGCGCGCAGACCTGGAACCGCTGCGGACATTTCTAAAAAGGCATCATGAGCAGGAACAGACCCGGCTGTCCAGAGCGCTGCAGACGGCCGCATACCGGCAGCTGAAGAACCAGTGGCGCCGTTACCTGACCGCTCCTCTGCCAAAGCGTCCCGCTGCCGACGATGCATACAAGCCCATTGGCGAAGTCGCGCCCCGTCGTACCTGGCGCATTTACAAACGGGTGCTGCGTGAAGGCCGGAGGATTACACCGGCATCACCGGCAGAGGAACTGCACGAACTGCGTAAATCCTGTAAGAAGCTCCGTTACCTGATGGAGTTCTTTCAGCACCTGTATCCAGCAAAAAAAATGCGCGTTTTGATAAAGGAGCTTAAAGGGCTGCAGGAAAATCTCGGTGACTTCCAGGATCTCGAAGTACAGATCCATTCCCTGCAACACTACAGCGACCAGATGAAGCAGGAGGGTGATATGACGCCGCGAACCGAGCTGGCCATGGAATTCCTGCTCAAGAGCCTGGAGGCAAGGATGCAGCAAGTCCGTGACATTTTCGAAAGCCGTTTTCAGCAGTTTTCCGGCAAATCCAATGAAATACGATTCCGAGGTCTATTTAACCCGAGCCAGGTCTGAAGATAACACCATGAAGGTCATTGCCTGTTACAACATTAAAGGCGGGGTCGGTAAAACCGCTTCTGCCGTGAATCTTGCCTATCTGTCCGCCCGGGAGGGAAACTCAACACTGGTATGGGATCTCGATCCACAAGGCGCTTCGAGCTTTTATTTCCGGATAAAGCCCAAAGTGAAAGGCGGCGCCCAAGGACTTTTGAGACGCAAGCGGGTTCTGGACGATGTCATCAAGGCCACCGACTATGATCGACTGGACCTTATCCCTGCAGACTTTTCCTACCGCAACATGGATCTGACCCTCGAGCGATTCAGAAAATCCAGCACCCGTCTGCGAAGACTGATCGAGCCAGTGCAAGCTGACTATGACTACCTGTTTCTGGACTGTCCGCCGAACATCTCGCTGGTTTCGGAAAATGTGTTCCAGGCAGCTGACGTGATGCTGGTTCCCACCATTCCCACCACGCTATCCATACGCACCCTCTACCAGTTATTACGATTCTGCGATAAAAGGAAATATAAACATCTCGATATTCTACCCTTCTTTTCGATGGTGGACCGTCGCAAGATCCTGCATCGGGGAATGCTGGAAGATCCGCCCAAAACGAGAAGCGGGTTTCTGGCGAGCGACATCCCTTATGCCAGCGAAGTCGAACAGATGGGTGTTAAACGGGCTCCCCTGGCGACCTATGCCCACAGCAGCCGGATTGCCGACGCCTACCGGTCGTTATGGAAAGAGGTCAAGTCACAGATGAATCAGTGCCCGGCATCCCACCACAGTATTCAACGATCAATTCCCTGACGCATCTGGAGAGAGAGGGAATCTGCACCAGCTTTTGCGGCCAGGCGGCACTTTACCCGCGCTGGAACACCCGACTCAATCGAATGGGATTCCTGTTTGCTTCGAAATGTCGAGCAATTCTTCGACCACTGGCATGACCAACGGGACGCCCTCGGCGCAGCGCCGTGCTTCAAATTCCCGCTCGGGATCACCGGGGATCAATACACCAGGGCTGCCAGGTTGAGGTTTAGTTCCCCGCATGGTCCGTACCCAGTCGTCAATCTGACGTTTGAATTCATCTACATCGATGAAGGCCTCGATCTGCAAGGCGCCAAAAAAGTGGCCGATCCCCTTGCCAACACTACGCTCGGGAATCTGCTGACGCAAGGCGAACGGCGGTGCAAATGGCCCCCAATTCGCGCCGCTAAGCACACAGCACAAGATATCAACCATAGAAGCAAGGCAGTAGCCCTTATGCCCGCCCAGTTCCCGGAAGCTTCCCAAAGGCGATAAAGCGCCACCCTCAATCATGCCTTCGGGAGAAGTGGTGTTGTGGCCTTCCGAATCAACCGCCCAACCCGGTGGGATATCCTCCTGCTTGCGCCTGGCAATTTCAACTTTGCCATAAGCGACCGCGCTGGTTGCCATATCAATAATTACGGGTGGCTCTTCATTTCCGGGAAATGCAATCGAAATCGGGTTGGTGCCCAACATGCGTTCTCCACCCCAAAGCGGTTGAACAAGTTTGGTGCTGCTGGTCATCGACCAGCCAATCAGATCGCGCTCCAGCGCTTTGAGCACATAGTAACCGGCAATGCCGTAATGGTTGGTGTTGCACACCGAGACCCAGCCTGATCCACATTCTTCAGCCTTGTCCATCGCTATGCGATTGGATTCCGGGCCTACAACCAAACCCAGCCCGTTGTCACCATCAACGGTCGCCGTTGAAAAGCTTTCGCGTACAACGCGGATCCGCGGCCTGGGGTTTATTCGGCCAAGACTGAGCATGTCAAAATAAGTATGCAGGCGACCGACGCCGTGCGAATCGATGCCGCGCAAATCTGCGGCCGCCAAAACCTCCGCAGCCAACTCTGCCTGGTCTTGTGGGACATCAAAATGCCGGAAAACCCGCGTGCTGAATTCCACCAGGTGCTCGATCGGGAAGGTTTTGTATTCGACCATGTTCAGAGTTGAGGTGAAGGAAGGTTTATCTACCAGGGAGCCGATCAGCCATCAAGCCGCCAATACTCAAGCGGGATGTCGCCGCCGGGCTCGGGCATTGCAAACATGGATGCCCCACTCGTTTTCCATACTATAAAATGAAGCATAACCGTCCCGCAGTAGTAACGCCGGCCACCCGGCGCCCCCTGCACAGCCCCGGACCTTGCGGTTTTCCCGCATCCGGTTGTTCGGTCATACTCGCTTTCGCGCAAGACAGAACCATCATGCAAGCAGCCTCCGGGACACTGCCGCCGCTATGCGGGGCTGCCTGAATAGACCATGATCTACCGCTCTCCGGAAGGTCTCTTGTGAGAAACTCTTCCGTTTACCGCCTCGTCGATTTCCGTACTTTCAGGCTAATTGACTGGAAAGTATTTTCTGCCTTTTGAGGCGTGGTCAGATGTCTCAGCAGCAAGTCGGCGCGGTCGAGAACGCTCTCGACATTCATTCGTCATGTTAATTATGTAACGGGCCGTATATTGCCAGATCCTGTCAGCCGGCCAATGCCTGTGTCATGGAGCGTATTTCCTCATCCGACTCCTGCATGATATTCCATACCGTCTCGCCGTCAATTTTCATGCGTAACACTGAGGGGAGCCGGTCCAGTTTAGGCTGTTCTGTAGTTTGCTCCTCATCTGCGTTGGCGAGAAGATTTGCGACGATAATAACATCCGTAATGTCTGCCTGGCCCAAGTTCTCTCGATCGAGCAACTCGTGTTCATCAACTGCATCCACGATCTCTTCCGGAAAGTCATCGGTACGTGTCAGTATGTAGAATCTACCAATGGCATGCAGCAGCCCCGCGAGCATTGCTTCATCCGGCTTACCGGAAATTTTAACCTTTTTAGCAAGGGCGTAGGCCAGTGCACAGACTTTGATGCTATGTTTTCTGGTCTTGTCGAGGTATTCGCGCAGCGGGCTGCCCTCAGAGGCGTGGAACGCTTCATTGGCAGCAAGCGATACCGCGGCGTTCTGCACCACATCGAGTCCAACCCGCGACATTGCTGTCTTGACATCAGTAATCTCGAGCGGTCCGCGTCGCATCATGGCAGAATTGGCCATTCTCAGCAGGCGTGCAGTCAGCGCCGGTTCTGAAAGCACAATACTGCTCAATGTATCCATTGAGACGCCTGGATCACTCAACGCTTTCCGGACTCGAAGTGCTGTGTCGGGGAAAGGAGGCAAATCAAAATCATTACGAGCCAGCTCTTCACCTAGCCGCTTGACAAACTCAAAAGCAGGATCGGATGTTCAATTCATACATGCTCATGTTAGTTCAACAATCCCCTAATAGCAGATTGCAGTACAGATTGTGCCAATTTGCCTGGATATCGGTACTGGCACGCTATTTCTTGAGTGATGCCCGTATCTTGTCGCGGGGCCGGGTACCGAACGAGCTTTACTCCAGTTGGGTATCCGGTATCCGCTGCAAAGCTGCCGTTTGGGATTTCTGGCTGAATAGCGATAGTGGGTCGAAGGACAACGGTCATCCTACTAAAACACTCAGTTATTCACGCGTATTCCATGCCAAACCTCCTCGAGACCCGAGACCAGCGGTATCTTGCGCGGCTCGTGGACGTGGCTCATCTTCACCATGGCCGCGGGGCATTCGAGGTTAGTCTGAAAGAAAAACTTCAGGCCTGTGATGGTGGCAATGGATCGATAAAACCGCTTGTTACAGCGCTCGTTGTAGTAAATACTCGGTACCACAACCAACTTAGAGGAGTCAATAAAACAATGAAAAGCGAAAAGAAGGCCCAGGCGCCCGCGGCTGCTGCTGAGACCACACCCGCTGTCGGGATCACCGTCAAGGATACCGCGAAACCGAAAGAGATAGTGGCGGAGGCCCCGGCGACAGCACCCAAGGCGGAGAAAAAGGTCAAAGAAGAAAAGGTGAAGGGTAAAGATAAGGGCAAGAAAGACAAGAAAAACAAGAAAAAATAATCGTACGACCGGTTGGCCAGTGTTGGACAATCGGCGACACTGGCCACCAGGATCTAAAAACCGGATCTCCTGTTTCGGTGGCGGTTTCCGTGCTGAAAGGCCACAGGCACCGCTGCCCGCTTGCTTCGCGAGCCGGCATCCTTGCCTGGCTATCGGGTTTCGCACTCCACTTCAATTGCAGGTTGATGGGTATTGGCTTTGGTCGATAGTGGGAGTTTGATAATCGGATGTGAACGTCCGCCTGAGCCCGCAACTGCTAAGTTGCCGTTCCGCAATTTTGGCTGAACGACGTCGCCGGGTCACTTTTTTGTCTTTAAGTTATATTTAAGAGGTCTAAAAGCCAGGAATGGGTCGGAACTCGCTGTTCGGGCAACTGTAGCGCAGAAATAGCAGAAACACGGCCCCACTTCAGCCGGGTTGTCCTCCGCGCACGAGCGCTAAGAAATCACACGAACTGGCCGACAAGAGAGGCAGCACAGCATTCTGCTGGCATCATGTTTTTATACCGATAGTGCAATAAACTACCACGAGGCTGTCGATGCGCAGGCTGATGATATCGGCGTTTATCGCCAACCTGGTCCTGACGCTGGTATCGCTGCTGATGCTGCCGGATCAGGTTGCCATCCACTTCCGTAGCGGCGGTGTCCCGGACGCCTGGGCGTCGAAATGGGTCAATGAGCTCATCTTTATGGCAATTCAGATACCGCTGTTCGCTCTGTGTATGTCGGTCGGCCGCCTAACACTGAGTATCCCGACGCGCTGGCTCAGCCTGCCCAACAAGGACTACTGGCTGAAGCCGGAGAACCGCGTTGAACTTGAAGCGCGGTTCAGCGCGCTGATGGAAGAATTTGGATTTGTGCTGTTTCTGTTTCTGTTTATTGTTGGCCTGCTTGCGCTGGACGCCAATCTCAGCGACCCGGTGCGGTTGGATGAGCCTCTGTTTCTGGTATTCTTTGCCGGATTCATGCTCTACGTGCCGTTCTGGCTGGTGAAAGTGTTCCGGCGTTTGAAGGTGCCTCAATAGCC
>Ga0055476_10000472_pt1 | contig 10530 bp, 6 predicted proteins | sample Muzzi_CordC_D2_FD_57682 | JGI IMG/M metagenome (GOLD analysis project Ga0055476, IMG submission 57682) | Wetland microbial communities from San Francisco Bay, California, USA, that impact long-term carbon sequestration - Muzzi_CordC_D2 | ecosystem: Environmental > Aquatic > Marine > Wetlands ... | reverse complement strand
TCCCTGGCGATGTTGGCGCACTGCTTGTCGAAATCCTCGTGGTTGGTGAGGCCGTCCGGCACCTGGGCGGGCCACCAGCAGTCACCGGCGCAGCCCGGAAAGTCCTTGACCGACGCCTGGCAGTTGCCGACCGGATTGCTCGGGCGGGGGTTGGTTTCCCAGCCGGTGTCAAAAATGGTGGTGCAGCCCACCGGCATGGCGGGTGGACCTTGCTGCAGAGCCTCGACCGATTTTGTCTCGCCTTCCGCCAGTTTCTGGATGGCGCGGGCCTTCTGGTTCAGTGCCTTGATGGATTTTTTTCGAGTCATTGCGATTACCTCTGTTTAACACTGTGCGCGCTTGTTCAAAAATGGATTCATGACGCGGATGGCGTCGCCGGAACACAGGCTGGCGTAAGTCTTGATACCCAGCTCCAGCCAATTGCGGATAAACCTGCAGGAGGTTCCGCGAGGCAGTCCGAGTTGGTTCTCACGCAGGTGATTCTCGTAGTGGCAGCCACCCGCGCAGAGCGTTCTGGCCCAGCACCTGGAGCAGCTTTCCTCGCGGCCTTCGTTGAGTTCGCCGAGTCCCGCCCTGAGCCGTGCGCCGTCGATACCCGTGCCGATGTCGCCGGCCTGGAATTCGGTCATGCCGGTGAATCGGTGGCAGGGAAAGAAACGGCCGCTGGCGTCGATGGCCATGTAGCCGTAACCGGCGCCGCAGGCGATGCCTTTGGCGTGACCGCCGTGCAGCCGGGACAACAAGTCGATGATGTTCGAGAACGGGAGAATTCGCCCCATGGCCGCTTCGTCGAGAAAGCGGCCGGCGAGCGTTTCGAAGCCGCGCATCAGCGCGTCTTCCTGCTCGCGGGACGGCAACAGCGAAGCGCACACGGGGCTAACCGGCGCAACCCCGACCTCGTGGAAACCGAGTCCCGACAAGTGATCGAAGACCTCGACCAGCGAGGCCCATTGAGCGGGCGTCAGCGTGACCCTGGCCGCCACCGGCATTGGTGCGCCGTCGAGCAGGGCCTTTAAATTTGCAACGATGCCCGCGTAACTGCCGCGGCCGTCCGCGTGGGGGCGGTTGCTGTCATGGATGGCCGGCGGTCCGTCCATGCTGACGGCGACGGAAATTCGCGCATCGTTCAGGAAACGGATGATTTCCGGACTCAGCAGCGTACCGTTCGTGGTCAGGGAGAAGTGGACCTTCTTGCCGAGCGAGCCGCCGTAACTGTCCGCTTCGTCGACGGCCGCCTGGACGGCCGGCAGGTTGAGCAGTGGCTCCCCGCCGAAAAGTATGACCGTCACGTGCTCGTGATCGCCGCTGTGCTCCAGCAGGTAGCGTAGCGAGCGGCGGGACGTGGCCGGATCCATCAGCGTGGGGCTGCCGCCGTAGGTGCCGTCACCGGCATAACAGTAATTGCAGCGCAAGTTACAGTCCTGCGCGACTTCGAGTACCAGGGTCGCGAGCGCGGTCCGTCCGGGTTCGGCCCTGCACACCGGAGCGGCTTTCGGTGACAACGGCCGCAGGATGCGGGCATCGCAGAATTCCTGCAGGCTCTCGAGGTCGGCGGGTTGCAGCCGGTCCGGGTCGAGAGTCCGTTGCCGACGCCACTGCCTCAGTGTCCGGTGCGCGGCGTCGCTCAGGGCGAAAAGGCTCGCGTCTTCGACACCGAAGACCAGGTGTTCGTCGCCGTGTTCGAAAACACGATGATCCGCCCAGGCGAGCCGGCTGTTCACGTGCTCTTACCTCACCCTCTGGATGTAATCGGGCACGGTTACGACGAGCCGCGCAGCGGCGCTGTAGTGGTCATTGCCCCTGGTGTATGCGGCCACCACCTTCACCATGCCGGTACCTTCGATTTCGTATCTTCGCGACGGGATCGAATCGTAGTCGCCGGTCGGAATGTAAGTCCCGTCGCTCTCGATCGCCCCCAGGTGCATCAGGTCATCGTCATCGGGTCGCGTCGCGTCTTCCTCGAGGCTGAACAGGGCAGGGACCGGGCCCAGCACAAGGTCGTCGGCCGGGTCATCGGCGTCCGCGCCACTGGACCAGGCGATGGCCTCGAATTGCACACCCTCGGCCGGGTAGTGGACGCCACCATTGACCCGCGCACGGCCGGTTGCCGGGGTGACGCGCAGGTAGTCGATGCGCGGCGCCAGCGTGAGCCTGTCCGCGTCCAGGTTTTTCAGATGCAGGGTTGTCGCGGCAGCGGCCCGGCCCTTGTACCTGAGCACGAGTTCGATGGCAGCGGGTGTTGCCGACACGACCTCGAGCACTTCCACGTCCGGGTTCCCGACGGTCACGTCCTTTTCGCGAATACCGGGGAGATCAAGCCCTTCGACGACGACGTGCGTGGGCTCGCCGCTGAGCAGGTACGCGGGTGTCGTGCGCAAGACCCGGCTCTCGCCGTTTAGCGGGTACCACGTCGCCGAGGAGGTGCGGAAATCGGGTGCTTCGTGCTGATGTTCACCGCGAATGGTGCCGTCCACGAAACTGTAAGCGCCCAGGGTTGCAGCGCCGTTATGGCGCGTGCGCGTGCGCAGGGCGTATCCGCCGTAAAGAGTGGCGCTGCCGTTGAAGTTCTCGCTCGTGCCGTCCGTGTAGTCGAGCGTGCCCGCAAGCGTGTATTCGTCATCGCCTTGCGCCACGATGCTGGCCTCGCCGCGGTAATTGCCCTTGCCGGGCTCGTAACCCAGCACCAGCCATTTACCCGCCGGGCTGGCCTGCGGCGCGGTCCAGTCGGCCTGGTACGGCTGTTCCTTGCCGAGCCACTCCAAGACCTTGTCCGCTTCTTCGCGCCAGTGCATTTCCCGCATCTGGTACATGATCGCCGGATCCATGTAGAGGTGGAAATCACGCAGTTTCTTCCAGGCAGCGGGGCTCATCCGGTAGGAGCGGATCTTGGCGGCGCTGTGGCAGCGCACGCAGGCCGTGAATAGCTTCTCCTCATCGGGGTTTGCCGGCGTCTCCATGGTTTGCGGGTTGTTGAACAGGTTGATGTAGGCGACCCTGTCGGCCTCCCGGGGCGTCAGCATCTGCGTGGCGCAGAGGCCCTTGAGGAGGTCGCCCATGTCGCTGGCCGACAGCGGCATCTTGTGCAGGCGGTGCATGCGGTCGATGATCACGGTCCACTCTTCGGGCGTGGTCCGCAGATCACTGATGCGCGCCAGTTTGCCGTTGTCGTAGGCGTGACAATGGATGCACTTGCGCACCACCAGCGAGTCTTCCTCGAAGGCATACGCGGCATTGATGGTCCAACCGATGATGAGGGTCAGACAGGACAGTCTTAGCAGTGTATTGATCATTTTTGTCTTCCTGGACCGGTTACATTTTCTGCAGGAATTCTGTGAAAGCTTTACAATTTAGGACATCTGTGCAATATAGGACGTATAATCTAATTTTGTCAAGCCAGATTGTCAACTATTTTAAGCTTAAAGGGAATATGCGGATTCGATGAACGTACTGAGACAGGACCAAAAGCATTTGCGGCGCGCCCGTGCCGCAACTTACAGGAAAGGTCATGAACGGATCGAGGCCATCCTGGAGGCGGCCGAATACGTGCTGGTCAACAAGGGCTACAAGAAATTGACCATGCGGCAGATCGCGCTGCAGACCGGCATAACCGTCGGCAACCTGACTTATTACTACAGTACAAAGGAAGCGCTCCTGAGGGATATGCTGGAAAGTATCCTGCGGACCTATCTCGCTGAAATGGAGCGGGCGGCCAGCGCCGGCGGCGATACGCCCGCTGACCGGTTCGTCTCCGTGGTGGAGTTCCTGATCGAGGACCTGAATACGCAGAGGACAACCAGCCTGTTCCCGGAACTCTGGGCGCTGGCCAACCACGATGAATACGCGGCCAAGCTGATGGAGCATATGTACGAGGAGGAGCGCGCGGTCCTCGCCCGGCTGATCCGGGCGGCCAACCCCGACCTCGATCGGACCAGGCTCAACCACTACGCCTTGTACGTTTCCTGCTCCATCGAGGGGATGACGATGTTCGTCGGTGCGGGCAAGAGCCAGCAGGCATCGCTGCAGGCGCTGAAGAAGATTGCCAGCGGCTGTTTTCTGCAACTGGTCACGGCGGTTGCCTTGCCGACGACTGGGCGCGGTGACGATCGTTGAAGCGTCTATTGGGGGTCCCGCCCAGATGCCGGAATATCACCAGGCTCCCATGATTTCGCATCGGAATTTCAATTTCAAGTTATCTCCCACGTATCGCCGCGCTCCGCTGATTGTGCGGGAGTGCCTGAAGGACCTGATCGCGTCTTGCGCTGACCACAAGGTCACGTTTATCACCGCCCCGGCGGGTTATGGCAAAACGATTGTCATGACGCAGTGGTATGAGGCGCTCAGAAACAGCGGCAGGGCCAGTGCCTGGCTGACGCTCGAGAAATCGGACAGCGACCGCATCGCCTTTATCAGTTCCATGCTGACCGCCTTGCGCACGGTCAATGCGGGCCTGGGCGGGTACACCAAGCAATTGCTGCAGGCGCAGATCGAACCCGACCTGGACGAAATCCTGGATTACCTGTGTGGCGACTTCTGCAGGCTGTCAGACGAAACCACGTTCTTCATCGATGACTACGACTGGGTCGATGCACCCGGCATCAACGGAATCGTCGAACGCTTGCTCAGGCACACTCCGCCCGAGATCAAGTTTGTCATCGCGGCCCGCAAGCAGCCGGATTTGCCGATGGCGAAACTGCGTATGCAGAACGAATGCAGGATCGTTTCCATAGATAACTTGCGGTTTTCCACCAGCGAAGCGCTGCAGTTTTTCAACGATGTCCACCAACTGCATTTGCCGGACGGAGATGTCCAGGTCCTCATCGACAAGACCGAGGGTTGGATCGCCGGCTTGCAGCTTGTCATGCTGGCGGTCAGGGAACGTGAATCCCACAGCGAGTTGATCGATTCCCTGAGCGGGGAATTCAGGGATGTCGCGGACTACCTCGCCGACGACGTGTTGAAACAGCAGCCGAAAGAAATCCAGGATTTTCTGATCAAGACGTCGATTCTGAACAAGCTGAATGCTGAACTGTGCGAATTGCTGACGCAGCGCCCGGACAGTCAAAGCCTCCTGGAAAAGCTGGAATCCGCCAACCTGTTTCTCGCGCCCGTGGATGAGACCCGAAGATGGTACCGTTACCACCAGTTATTCCGGGAATTCCTGCTCTCCGTTCTGCGCAAGTCCGAGGCCATTGATTCGGCGAATCTTTATCGGCAGGCAAGCGTCTGGTACGAGCAAAAAGGCATGCCGTTGGAAGCGGTGCAGTATGCCTTGATGGCGAAGGACAGCAGAAGGGCCTCGATACTGGTCGAGAAGTTCGCGGAGCAAATGATCCATCACGGACAAGTACGACAGGTCATTGCGTGGATCTACCGGCTTCCGCCGGAAATCACAAAGTCAAGGGTCAGACTGTCGATGATCCAGGTTTGGGCGTTGTTTCACCTGGGGTGGGTAAACCAGGGGCGAAGCATATTGAGAAAGGCAAAGGAACAGGTGGCCGCCGGTGCGCTCGGCAATTACGGGGAATCGGACTATAACCGGCCGCGGTTCGACACCGAGTGCCTGACGCTCGAGACCTGCCTGGCCTCGGTTGGCGAGGAAGCGGACACGGTCCGGGAAATGATTTCAAGACCTAAGCCCATGTCGGCGCATTACGCGTTTCTCTCGGGCACGTATGCAAACGGATTGGCCGCTGGCAGTTTCTCCGTCGGTGAGTTTGACCGCGCGACCGCCTTTGCGAAACAGGGCTACACCCTGTTGTCTGACGCCGATTCATCCTACGGGATGATTTTTGCCACCTGTCTGATGGGCCTGGTCGCAATGACACGCGGGCAGGTCGCCAAGGCCATGTATCACTTCAGGCGGGCCGAAAACATCGCGCAGGCGGACACTGACGTCAGTTCCTACACGCGTGGCCTGGCCAGGCTGCTGCAGGGCACCGTTCATTACCTGCGATTCGAGTTGGAGGACGCCGACCGTTTGTTGACCGAAAACCTGCCGTTGGTGATGGGCTGTGGCTACGCCGAGATTTGGCGCACGGCGTCCATGGTGCATGCACGCATCTTCGCTCTGCGGCGGTCCTGGACCAGGGCGGAGGAGGTGCTCAAACGGGGTAGTAACGATCAACGGCAGGAATGGTTGAACCGCACCCTGCCTTTGGTGACGGATGAGCGGGTGAGAAACCTCATCAACGAAAGAGACATCGAGTCGGCGGAGAGAAGGGCCCTGCAGTTTGGCTTGTCCCTGACGGAACCGCTCAAGGCCCCGGACCACTGGGAGCGGGAGGTCTGTATTCCGATTCGAACGCAGGCGCGTCTGTTCCTGGCGCGGGGGTTCCCCGAGCCGGCCTTGGCGTGCACCGAGTCAATACGGCAGCTGGCGCTGAAATCGGAGCGGAAAATAAGATACATCGAACTGTCGGTCCTCGAGTCTCTCATCCGGACTGCCATGGGCGACATAAAAACGGCGAATGCGCGTTTGAGCGAGGCGATCGGTGAGGCCGCAGATGAGGGTATTGTCGCGCCGTTCATCGAGGAAGGCAGTGCAATCAGGGTGCCGCTGGAAACGTTCAGGATGGGCGTGGCGGAGGAACAGACCCTCGAGTTCCTGAAGAAGATCGAGGCGGGTTTCAAGTTGATGCGGACCGACAGCGGAAATGTACGGGGCGGCCGCTGCGGCAGGCAGCAACAACTGACCGCGCGTGAACTCGATGTCCTGGCACTTCTCGCGGAAGGGGAGGAAAACAGGGAAATCGCTTCGCAACTGTCGGTTTCGGAAAACACCGTTAAATGGCATGTGCGCAACATTCTTGAAAAGCTTTGCGTGGAAAACCGGATGAAAGCGGTGCTCGCGGCGAAGGACCAGGGCTACATATAACCCGCGTATTGCACCAGCCAGTAGCTTGCCTCATTGTAATCGGATGAATTTGCAAGGTACGCTTTGTGACCGGCCAGCGACCCATCCCGGCCCTGCCTTGTGCAGGCACAACTGAGCTTGGGCTTCCTGCCAGCCATGGCTGTAGCTATGGCTCTCGATCCACCCCGGCGCTCAGCCGCACCAGTTCTGCGCCAGCTGCCGCGATTCTGGTGCAATTTGCGGGTTGAGTTCGTTCGCGGCGGTTGTTCTGCGCCATGCCCCCATCCTTCATGATGGGCCGGGATTTCATTCGGTTCCCATTCTTTTGGGTCGGGTTACGGGTCCCGGTTGCTGCTATGGTTTCGTCAAGATCTTCTTCCCGGTTGGACGCACCGCCAGCCGGAAGCTGGTTTGATGGTTCGCCCAGGAGAAAAGCATGGCAACGAATTTCAGTAAGACGCTGGCAACGGCAATTGCTACAACGGCCCTCGCGGGCATCCTCCCCCCGGCCACGGCCGCCGCGGCGGTAGACGTCAACGACACTGCCCTGGAAGAGGTCACGGTCACCGCCCGCCGTCGGGAAGAGAAACTGGAAGACATACCCGATGCCATCACCGCTTTTTCCAGCAGGGCCATCGAAGACGCCGGCATTGGCAGCATTGACGACGCGCTGGCCCTGACGCCCAACATCGATATTCGCAACGACCAGCAACCGGGTGTTTTCACAATGACGGTGCGCGGTGTCAGTACCGTGCGCAACGGCCAACCGCCGGTCGCATTCGTCGTGGATGGTGTGACCCTTCCCAGTTCCAACGCGATTACCCAGGACCTGTTCGACATCGAGCGCATCGAGATTCTCAAGGGACCGCAGGGCGCCCTATATGGTCGAAACTCCATTGGCGGAGCGATCAACATCATCACCAGGCAGCCCAGCAATGAGGCGGAAGGCAAAATCAGCCTCAGCGCTGCACGGGGCGACGATTATACGTTCAAGGGCGTTTTCTCAGGCCCGATCTTCAAGGATACGTTGTTGTTCCGGGTCAGCGCCTTCTATCACGACAAGGACGGTCTGTTGCAGAACGTCACGCTGCACCGGAAGGCGGACTGGGAGGAGACCTCGGCAATCCGCGGCAAGTTGCTCTGGCACGCCAGTGATACCCTGAGCCTGGATTTTCGCGCCTCGTACAACGACTCGGATCAGGGCAGCGCCTATTACGTGCCCCTTGGAATAGCAATCCCCCTTGGCCCGGCTTTGCCCTTGAACACCGAGACCGGCACGATCCAGGGCGATTACCCGGGCGTGGGCAAGGTCACGATGAAAGACTTTTCGCTCAAGATCGACAAGGACACCGACCAGGGGCGTATTACATCGATTACGTCCTATAACGACCTCAAGGAAACCAACGACCAGGAGATCGACTGGACCCCGTCGTCGTTTCTCGAAGGACATCTGCTGACGGACGTGGAGGGTTTCACGCAGGAGGTCAGGTTTACGTCGCCGGCGGAAAAACGGCTGCGTTGGTTCGTGGGGGCGTTCTACCAGGATATCGATCGGATCCGTGGCCTTGGAGCCTTGATCAACGCGACTTCGTTCAGCGGGATACTTGACCCAGCGCAAAAATTTCTTGTCCCGGTAGCGCAGGAGACACTGGACCAGAACTGGATGTCGTACGCCTTTTTTGGTCAATTGAATTACGACATCCTGCAAAACCTGGAGTTGACGCTGGCGTTACGTTTCGACGAATTTACCACCAAGGAGACGCAGACGATCTTCGGTGTCGCCGGTCCGCGGCTGAAGAGGACATTCAACGATTGGCAGCCCAAGCTCTCGCTCGCCTACCGGTGGACCGACGACTTCATGTCCTACCTCACCGTCTCCCGCGGTTGGCGCCCGGGCGGTTTTGACCTCCCGAATATTCTGAACATCACGGAATATGACCAGGAAACGCTGTGGAATTACGAGCTTGGGTTCAAGTCCTCGTGGTTGAACAACCACCTGCAAATCAACGCGGCCGGCTACATTATCGACTACGACAAGCAGCAGTTCTTCTTGCTGACGTCCAACGCGGGCGGCGGGCCCGTGCAACTGTTGGTTAACGGCAGGAAGAGCAAGATCAAGGGAATGGATTTCGAATTGATCGCCAGGCCCACGCCGCGCCTGGACCTGATCGCCGGGTTTGGGCTGGTGGATCACAAGCTGGTGTCCATCGGATCTGAAATCACGACACCGTTTCCATTGACTCTGTCCGGCAACAAGTTGCCGAATACGGCGGACTCCAGCGCAAACCTTTCCGTGCAGTACACGCTGCCGGTCAGCGACTCTTCAAATCTTATCGGCCGCGTCGATTATTCGCGTCTCGGTAAAACCTACTGGACCCTGGACAACGTCATGTCGGAATCCCCTTACGACCTGGTCAACCTGCGTCTGAGCCTGGAACGCAATCGCTGGAAGCTCACCGCCTTCGTGGAAAACCTCTTCAACGAAAAATATTACACCCAGGTGTTTGATCAGCGTTGGAGCGGATTCGTAACCGACACCGGTTGGCCATCCAGGCCGCGTCTGTACGGGGTCGAACTGTCGATGGATTTCTGAGCCCGCAGGCCTGGCGGCCGCGGTCCGGCGCCGATGTCCATAGCGCCGGCGGTCGGCGCGCACCGCACAGGTATGCGCGAGGCAGGTTCGAATCATCAAGGAGAAAGGAATGTCTGAAGAGAAACGCTTGTCATGCTGTGTTACTTTTGACTTCGATGCCATGTCCAGCTGGGTCGGCACGGTCAAATCGAGGAATCCAAGCATGATTTCCCGCGGACAGTTCGGCGCGGTGGCCATGCCCAGAATTCTCGCCCTGCTGGACCGGTACGGCATCAAGACCAGCTTTTGCATACCTGGGCACACGGCTTATGCCTATCCCGCGCTGATAAGGGAAATCAGGGACCGCGGCCACGAACTCGTGCACCACGGGTGGGTGCACGAAAACCCGGCGGACTTCGATGAGGCAGGGGAGCGCCGCATCATCGAGAAAGGCCTGGAAGCGCTGGAGCGTGTCGCCGGGGTCAAACCGAGGGGTTACCGCTCCCCTGCCTGGGATCTCAGCGAAAAGACCGTCAATCTCCTGATCGAGTACGGGTTTGAATACGACTCCAGTTGCATGGGTCACGATTTTTATCCTTATTACCTGCGTACGGACGATGAATGGTCGACGGACACGGCCTTTGTGTTCGGTGAAACGACCGACCTGGTCGCGGTGCCCATTACCTGGGGCCTCGACGATTTTCCGGTGTCCGATTTTGTGCTTGGGTTCAACGAGGGTTTGCGTGCCCCCTCCGCCGTCGAGGAGATATGGCGCGGTGATTTCGACTATGCGCACGCCAACTGTCCCGGCGGCATTTTTACGCTTACACTGCATCCCCAGACCATTGGCCGGGGAAACCGCATGTTGCTGCTGGAACGCTTGCTTGATCACTTTTCCGCGCAGGGCGCCGTTTTCGAGCCCATCTGCGACTACGTGGCTCGTTGGAGGCAGCGTAACCCGGTGGAAGCGTGGAAAGCCGCCAATCCGAACCTGACCGGTGCCGGAGCCATCGTTTCCTGAGCGGCGGCATGGGGCAGATACCGCAAATTACCGTTGCAGGCGGTCCCCGCGAGCGTGGTTTGTCCCATGGCGAACGATTGAAGG
>Ga0055476_10000471_pt1 | contig 10559 bp, 6 predicted proteins | sample Muzzi_CordC_D2_FD_57682 | JGI IMG/M metagenome (GOLD analysis project Ga0055476, IMG submission 57682) | Wetland microbial communities from San Francisco Bay, California, USA, that impact long-term carbon sequestration - Muzzi_CordC_D2 | ecosystem: Environmental > Aquatic > Marine > Wetlands ... | reverse complement strand
ATCGTTTGAATTCGGTGTATCCTCTATTTGGCCGGAAGTTCCTTTCTCGAGATGATTGCGGACAGCGGGTGCCAGCTGATCCCAGATACCATAGTCTTTAAGGATCTGCTCGGCGTCGTGAAACGTGCTGGAGTCGGGGACCGTTGGACCTGATGCAATGACATCCAGATCATCCCCCACCACATCTGAAAGGATCAGACTGGTAACCGTAGCCGGATAGGCCATCTGTGCCAGTCTGCCGCCTTTGGCGCGGGAGAGATGTTTGCGAACGGTGTTGAATTCATGGATCGTTGCGCCACAGGCCAATAAAAGTTTTGTGGCATTTTGTTTATCTTCAAGCGATATGTCGCCGGCCGGAGCAATTAAAAGAGCAGACCCCCCGCCGGATATCAAACATATGATCAAATCGCGCGTGCCGGCTGTTTCAACCAGCGAGAGTATTTCCTCTGTGCCCTGTACGCCGCGCTCGTCGGGGACCGGATGGCTGGCCTCGCAAATCTTGATTTTCTTTAGCGGCAAGCCGTGTTCATCTTTGACAACAATCACACCATCGGAAATACGATTTCCCAGAAGATCTTCCACCGCTTTTGCCATGGGCGCGACGGCTTTTCCGGCGCCGACGACAAGAATTCGATCATAATCTTTAAGATTGAACTGCCGACCGCTGATGATGAGCGCCTTATCCTTCAATGTCACATGACCAATGATGGCTTCCACCGGATCTACGGCCTGCAACCCGGCCTGAAAAATCTTCATGGCGTGCTCTCGCATTTTTCCGATATTTGAGCTCATATCTTTCTCACATTTTGTTTTGATATCGCGGCAAGATGCCGCTCCCACTGTTTACAATTGGATGTGGGAGTGGCTTCCAGCCACGAATCAATCCCATATCAACTTTTCTGAAGCAGCCACTAATAAAACCAATATAACCAATAAAACCAATTAACCTAAAAGCGCCAGAGGCGCTTTTTCATGTGCGACTCAGATCAAGTATCTCCATGCGGTTGTTACGATCGGGATGCTTTTTTGAAGGCCCTTCGGTTAACACCACCAGGTTGCCCACCTCTCCGATGGCTTGCAGCCAGTTGCGGGCCCATTGCTTCCAGTCGTCCGGGTGGTCCGGCTCACAGATCGGCAGGACCCCGTAAGAAAACATCAGGTCCTGACATGTTTTTTCATAACGGCTGAATGCGGTAATCCACACTGCAAGTCTAAAGCGGGTAATGCTTCTGGCCGTCGTCCCACTGCGGGTGGGTACGATGACTGTCGGCGGCGTGATGCGCTCGAGCGTCGTTTCAACACTTAAGGCGATCAAATCTTCAAGGTGGACGTCATCATCTTCGCGGCGCGATACCAGTTTCCCTTTGATGGGATTGATGGTGCGATGCGGTTCGATGGCCGCTGCAATTTTCGCCAGCATGGCAGTTGCATCCACCGGATATTCACCCATGGCAGATTCTCCAGACAGCATGACGCAATCGGTACCGTCCAATATGGCATTGGCCACATCGGTGGCCTCGGCCCGTGTCGGTCTGCGGCTGTGACTCATGGACTCCAGCATCTGGGTGGCGGTAATCACGGGCTTGCCGACCAGGTTGGCTTTGTGCATAAGCATCTTCTGGGCAATAACCATTTTTTCGATCGGAATTTCAACCCCCAGATCACCGCGGGCGATCATAATGCCATCGGCTGCGTCGAGGATATCATCGATATGACGGCGTGCCCCGATGCGCTCGATTTTAGCGATAATAAACGGATCGTGGCCAAGGTCCCTGGCGGCTTTGCGGACGGCCTTGACATCTTCGCCGGTTTCAACAAACGACTGACCGACAGCATCCACGCCATGCGCCAGAGCAAACTTCAGGCATTCATGATCGCGGTCTGTAAAAGCACTGATGCCGAGGTCAATGTCCGGTAAATTCAGCCCCTTGCGGGATCGCAGGCGGCCGCCGACAAGAACTTTACAGTGAACATCATTGCCCTCCACTTTTATGACTTCAATTTCGACCAGACCATCGTTTATAAACAGTTTGTCTTTCGGTTTTACCGCTTTAGGCAGCCGCGGGAAACTAACTGATACGCGCGCCTGATTGCCAATGATATCTTCGGTTGTCAAGGTGAAGGGATCATCGAGTTCTAATTCAATGGGTTCCTCTTCAAGTTCTCCGATTCTCATTTTGGGACCGGGTAGGTCAGCCATGATGGCCACCCGTCTTTTGGTAGCCTTCGATGCGGCTCGGATTTTTTGGATGGTATCAGCGTGGCTCTCAAAATCACCGTGAGAAAAATTAAGGCGCGCCACATTCATTCCCGCGTGGATCATTCCTTCCAGAACTTCGGGGGAATCCGAAGCCGGTCCGATGGTGCAGACAATTTTAGTTTTGTTGGCAGGGAAGGGCATGGGCTCCTCATATTTTAGATTTTAGATTTCGCATTTTGGATTCAATAACCCCATATTTTTTAGATTTCAGACCGACAATCCAAAATCTAAATTCCAAAATCCAAAATCGAAGTTGGCTTAAGACAACTCGAGGTATTCCAATATACCCGCCTTGTACTTCTCCTGAAACGCCCTGTTTATTTTTTGAATTGGATTGGCGCCCAGAAATTCCAGTAGCTTGAATAATTTTTCTTTGCGTTCGTTTTCATCGGAAACGCTTTTCAGACGGGTGATCTCATCTTCAATCTCGAAATATTTCAATTTGTCATTGAGCGGCAGCTGCCAGAATAGCAAAAAGCCTCTGTCCGGGAAGTCAACATTCAGCAGTTGATAGCAATATTGCATGACACTTTTTTCCAGGTCTTCACGGATTTTGATGATGGTTTCCTTTTCGGAGTCAATATTTTCCAGCTTAAATGGTTTGCCGAACACTTCGAAGTACATCTTAATTTTCGGTTCCGTACCGGACGGTCGCACCGTCATTCGCATGCCGTTTGTATTTGGGGTATCTTCCATGTAGTAGATTAGCATATTGCGTGCCGATGAGTCGGTGCGCGACAGGTGCGGTTGCGGTTCGCCATCGCGACGGTCAATTTTATGCCGGACCTTGAAATTACCAAAGAAACCAATCTGGCTCTCCCGCAGATGATTCATAATGAACATAATTTGCTCCATGCCTTTGGCGCCCAGTAATCTGATTTCGGTTAAATAATTATGACAATAGCCGTAGCGAGCATAGATTTCGGTCAGGTCATCCAACAGTGTTTTGTTTTTCTTTTTGAGTTCAGCCGCATGTTCGGATATCCACACTGCCGCACAGGCGGCATCTTTATCCCGGGCGTAATTGCCCATCAGATATCCATGGCTTTCTTCGGTACCTAAAATGAAGTGTTCGATTTTGTTTTCGCTTTCGATTTTATTCATTATGTCGCCGATATATTTGAATCCTACAAGTAAATTGCCGAAACATTGGACCTTATTTTCATCGGCGATTTTTTGAATCAATGAAGTGGTGACGTCGGTTTTGATAATGACATTTTCCGGGTTGAGCCGGCCCCGGGCTTTATATTTTGAAATGGCATACTGGGTCAGGATGATTCCGATTTCATTGCCGCTTAAAAACTTCCAGGCGTGATTGTGTTTAAGCATTACGCCGATTCGATCCGCATCCGGATCGGTGCTGATCAAAATATCGGCATCCATTTCTTCGGCAAACGGCAGCGAGGAGTCAAAGGATTCGACGACTTCCGGATTGGGTATATTGAAAGTTACATTTTCAAACGCTCCGCTTAAGTTCGAAGTTGCCGGATCGAGGGTGACGTCAAAACCCAGCTTTTTAAATATCGGGTCAACCGATGTCAGGCCGGTTCCATGCAGGGGAGAATAAACGATTTTTAAATCTCGCTCCTCGGAAAGGGATACCTGGCATACAGCATTATAATAGGCTTCATCGACTTCTTTGCCGATAAGCTCGATGAGCCCACCGGCTCTGGCCTGCTCAAAATCAACCGTTTTTATCTCCTTGACATTCTGGGTGACTTCATCCACCAGGTTTTGATCATCCGGTGGAATGAGCTGCCCGCCGTACTGATCATAGACTTTTTTACCGTTATCGGTCGGTAGATTGTGGCTGGCGCTGAACATATCACCGGAAATTGCGTTTAGATGGCGAATGGTAAAGGAAAGTTGCGGTGTGCTTCGGGCCTCAGCGTACAGATACACCTTGATATGATTGGCGGCGTAAACCTCAGCGGCGGCTCTGGCGAGCTTCCTGCCGTCTAATTCCATGACGGGATTGGGCACCGAATCATCATAGACGCATTTTTGGGTATATTTGCGAACATCGTATGTGAGAACCACGCCCCGTTTTTGAGCTTCCGCTCCGAAGACTTTGGTCAGGTATTGAGAGTGGCCCTGGGCGGATGCCTGTATCGTCCAGGAATTAATCCGATTGGGTCCGATGCCAACAAGGCCCCTGCGACCGCCGGTGCCAAACGGGATGACCTGGTAAAAGGCATCCAGCAAAAAATTCCACCTGCCGTTTTCGATTAAATATTGAATCTGGGGAACATATTCGCTGAAGGCTTGATCGGTTAACCAGACCTCCAGCCATTTCAGAGCGGAGGTGATATACTTTTGCGAAACATCTAGGGTGTTGAAACCGTCTTTTGCTTTTGCAGTCCATTCTTTTGTATTCATTTATTTCCCACCTTTAATCCGGACAAGTCAGATAGATTCCTGTTTAGCGTTTCAAGTTTAGATTTTTTCGCTGTTTTCTTCAAGCCACATGAACTGATAGGGATTCAGTTCAAATGCCGCCGTGTCCACCGTTTCACCGGTAATTAAATCGGTTTTTTGACCGGTTGATGCCTTTCCTGAAAGAGAAACGGAAATGGTTTTAGATGAAATATTGGTGAGGGCGTAAATCGTCTGGTTCATACTGTATCGTTTGATCCCGAAAACTTTCGGATCGATTTGCATAATGCTAAACCCGGCATTGGGGTGAAAGGCGCTTTGTTTTTTGCGGGTCTTGATCAGATTCAGATACGGAAAAAAGACCCGCGCACGAAAGGAATCCGGATTATTTAATTCTGAAATAAGTCTATCCACCGGCAGTTTTTCACGGTTGATGGTCCGGGCCCTGCCGGTTTGCTGGACCCCTTCCACCCAGTTGCGCGAGCCCAGCAGGCTATGGATATAAGTCGCCGGTACACCCGGCAGGGCATATTGAATGGACTGGGATGCCAGAAATTTATCTGCCCGGGTCGAAGAGGTGTCCGCCAAAATGGCATCCACATAAGTGATGTTTAATTCATAGGGACTTTCAGAACCGTCGGGATTTTGTTTGTAAGAAACCTGCCCCTGATTGGTCTTCACGATTTCAATTAACCCATCCAGTTCTGTCGGATCCAAAATACCCTCCAGCGGTCGGACACCGATACCGTCATGGGAGGCGGTGAAGTTGAAAAACGTATTATTGGCAGATTCCAGGTGGAGCCCTTTGGCCCAATTAGACAGGACGGTGGCATCTTCTTTTACGAAGGCATAAAACAACAGCGGCGGCAGGGTAAAATTATAGACCATCTGGGCTTCATCGCGGCCGTCTCCAAAATAACTGATATTTTCATCATGGGGGACATTGGTTTCCGTTAAAATAATCACATCCGGCGCCACCAGATCCAATACGGCCCGGAACAGTTTTACCATATCATGGGTTTGAGACAGGTGAATACAGCTGGTACCGATCTCTTTCCACAAATAGGCGATGGCATCCAGCCTTAAAATAAGTGCGCCCTGATCGGCATAAAACAGCAGAACATCGATCATTTTTTCTAGCACATCCAGGCTTTTAAAATTAAAATCGATTTGATCGGCACTGAAAGTGGTCCATAGATGCACCGTCTGCCCGTCTTTTTTTTGGTACTCCGATAAAAGCGGCAGGGATCTGGGCCGGGTGACCATCGATAAATCGGTTGCGGGATCGACTTCCATGGCAAATTCGGCAAATCCGTCTTTGCCCTCCAGATAGTTCTGGAACCATTGGCCCTTTGATGAATAATGGTTGACCACATAATCAAACATCAGATCAAAGCCCTGTCCGATCGCTGCGACTTCCTGCCAGGTTCCCAGTGCAGGATCGATTTCAAAAAAATCGATGACCGAAAAACCGTCATCCGAAGAATAGGGAAAAAAGGGCAGAAAATGAATGTTGGAAACAGCGTCTTTCAGGTACTGGCTGGCAAATTCATGCAACGTGGCCAGGGGCGCTTGGCCATCCTTCTTCAATGAGTCTCCGTAGGTGATCAGCACCACATCTTCCTGGGAGAAGTAGGTTTCGTTTTTACTTTTTTGAACCGCATATTTTTCAATTATCGATGTGAGTCGTTCAAAGGCATGCCCACCGGTTTCTTCCCCATATATTTTCTTAAGCAAGCCTTTTACCCTATCCATGCGTTCCATTTTACGTCTCCCGCTAACATTGATCAGGTGTCAGCCAATTGTGTTCGATCATATAATGTCTGAGTATACGTTCTAGAACCGTATATGAAAAATATTCTTTGGCCAACGCATAATCGTGGTCAACCATTTCTTTGCGATGATCCGGGTTGTCCAATATCTGTTTGGTCTGCTCAATTGCTTTATCGGTAACGTAACCGTCAATTTCGATAACCTTAAATCCTTTGGGCTGAATATCTTTGAGATAAATTGAATAGGTATTCACGACAATCGGTTTTTTAAAATAGAGTGTTTCCAAAAAGGCGTTGCCAAATCCCTCAAAGGTCGAAGGGTAGGTCACCAGATCCGCATAGGGGTAAATGTCTTCCAGGGTGTAAATTTTCCTGCCGTCCGGTGTGGTGCCTCTTTCCTCGTTGATGATGTCGGAAACGAAAATCGTATTGACGTTCATTAGTTTGGAATATTCTTTCAGTCGCTGCTCATAGTCCCAGCCTTCATCACCGGAGGCATGTGAAATGACCAGTTTGGCTTTGCGGCCCAGCCGGTGAACCAATTCAATCGCATGCTCGATTCCCTTGCGCTGAACCACGCGGGTGGGCTGCAGAACAAAGAGCTCATCGTCTTCGATACCCAGGGCCTGCCTCACATCGAATGTATACTCGTCAGGTGGCGGCGGTGGATTGTCAAAATCCATGACATTGTAAATAACATGACTTGAAATACCGGTGCGCAAACTCAACTGGATATCAGCCACCGAGTTAATCACGACATGATCGATGGATGGCAACACCGGTGGAAATGCCATTCTTAAGTAATCCGACACGGCGTTCACCATAAACCGATCCCGTTCCCAGTAAAAATCATGGTGATGTGCGATGGTGCTGATATGGGTCTCGGCGATAAATTCGGTTAAGGCAATTCCCAGGGGGATATTCAGCGGGATGGTCAGGGCGTTTTGCGGAATAATCAGATCGATGTCGAATTTTTTGACAAAGTCATATAAATGGTCTTTTAATTCTATGGCCAGTTGATAAATTTTTTTGGAGACTGCGCGCTCACGGGTTGCCACGCCGAAAACTTTGCTATGAATCGCCTTTATTTCAGGATGGGTAAAATGGGCTTTTTCAACCAGATAGGATCGCTGCGGCGGCCGGTCTAATTCACCGGCAAAGTAAAAACTCGTCCAGCCAAACTTTTTAAAAACATTCGCCCATTTTTCAAGCTCCAGAGACACCCCGTCCGTGCCGGCGATTCGGGTGGAAATAAACCCCACATTTTTAACCTCTTTTCCAGCTCTAAAATCAGGCATCACCGGCTCCTTCTATTGTTTCCTTAATTCACTTTAATCTAAATTGAGCAGTCCAAATTCCGCATTCCGCAATCCGCAATCATCTAAATCAGCTCTTTGGGCTGACCGGTGCACGACAGAACATTGCTCCACAATCTGGAATGCGGATCAATTTGCTTGCGTTGGGATACCGCCAGCGGAATCGGCACGTGCGTAAATTCGTTGTTCCAGTGACCGACGACCATGTTTGTTTTTCCGCACATCCCGGCATGCACCGCATTGTGGCCCAGCAATAGACAAAATCCGGAGTCATGCGGATTTGCCGGCATGCTCCGGATCGTGTAACTGGGATCGATGTATTTCAAGGTCACATCCATCTTTTTATTTTTAAAATAGGCCAGGATCCGGTCTTTGAGGAAAAGGCCGATATCGCTAAAGCGGATGTTGCCGGATTCATCCCGTTCACCGGTGGCTTCAATTAAATCCTGGCCGGCGCCTTCGCCCACCACGATAACGGCATGCCTTCTATTTTCCAGCCGGTCCTGCAAGGCCTCAAGAAAACAATCCAGGGAAAAACGTATCTCCGGTATCAGGCAAAAATTAACATCGCCGTTGGTGATGGAGGCAAACGCGGCGATAAAACCGGATTCGCGTCCCATCAGCTTTACCAGACCGATCCCGTTTCTGGCTCCCTGGGCTTCTGTGTGAGCTGAATAGATGGCAGTCCGCGATTCAGACACGGCGGTAATAAAACCAAAAGATTGATCGGTAAATGAGATGTCGTTATCAATTGTTTTTGGGACACCAATAACACCAATCTTCAGATTGCGTTCACCCACTTCTTCGGCAATGGCCCGGCCACCGCGCAGCGTCCCGTCGCCGCCAATGGTAAACAGAATACCGATGTTCATTTGCTCCAGGGCATCCACCATCTCAGCAACATCCTGGGGTCCGCGGGATGAACCCAGAATCGTTCCACCGATCTGGTGAATATTGTTAACCACTTGCGGGTTCAGTTCTACCGGCGCATGGCCATATTTATAGGAAAGGCCTTCGTAACCATAAGGGAAGCCAAAAACTGTTCTGACACCGTAATGGTAATGCAGCCCCATGACAATGGCGCGGATGACATCGTTTAGTCCCGGGCAGAGGCCCCCGCATGTCACAATGCCGCATTTCAGTTTGGAAGGATCGAAATAAATTTTGTTACGGGGCCCGGCAAGTTCAAATGCAGGCGGCAGTTGACCCGCTTTAAAAAATGGTTCTATTTTGCCGGGGTCGGTATGATAAAGAACACGCTTATCTTCACCCACAAACTGCACGCCGGACATTGGGGAAGACACATGACATTCGCCCAATCGATCAACATCAAAATTCAAGTTATTTTCGTCCATCGGTGTTCTCCTGATCTTCAAACAAAACCGAAGGGTTGGAGTAAACAGGATTTCGGAATGCGGATTTCGGATTTCAGATTTTTGCATGGGCGATATGTTCGCTATTTAAATCCGCAATCCGCAATCTAAAATCCGCAATTAATTTTTTCCTGCTCCATTATCCAAATATTGTTACGAGACCACTTTATGCTCGATTTGCGCTTCCCAGCACATGTTCATTCTTGTACTTAACCATCTTAATTAGCTCTTCCCGCGCCGGGCCCAGATATTTTCGGGGGTCGAACTCAGCGGGGTTTTCGGCGAATACTTTGCGGATGATCGCCGTCATGGCCAGCCGGCCGTCACTGTCGATGTTAATTTTACATACCGCCGAGCCGGCCGCTTTTCTCAACTGTTCCTCAGGGATCCCGACTGCATCATCCATTTTGCCGCCAAAGGCGTTGATCATCTTCACGTATTCGGGAACAACAGCCGATGCGCCGTGCAGAACGATGGGAAAACCCGGTACGCGTTGAGCGATTTCTTCCAGTATATCAAATCTAAGCGGCGGGACTTCTTCGCCGGGTTTGATCTTAAATTTGTAGGCGCCGTGGGAGGTGCCGATTGAAATGGCCAGGCTGTCCACGCCGGTTTTTTCAACAAACGCTTCGACTTCTTGCGGTTTGGTATAATGCGAAACGTCATGAGAAACTTCATCTTCGACGCCGGCCAATACCCCCAGCTCACCTTCGACGGTGACCTCGCGTTTATGGGCATAATCGACGACCTGCCGGGTCAGCGCTGCATTTTCCATAAACGCGTGGTGGGATCCGTCAAGCATGACCGAGGAAAAGCCGGAATCAATGCAGGATTTGGCCAGATCGAAGGTATCGCCGTGATCCAGATGCAGGGCGACCGGAATATCGGCGCCCAACGCTTTTATCATCTGAACAGCGCCTTTCGCCATGTATGGTAAAAATGTCGGGTCGGCATATTTGCGGGCACTGCCGGACACCTGTAAAATCACCGGCGACTTTGATTCCGCGCATCCGAGAACAATCCCCTGGAGCTGCTCCATATTATTAAAGTTATAGGCCGGGATGGCATAGCCGCCTTTCATGGCCTTTCTAAACATGTCTCTGGTGTTCACAAGTCCAAGTTCAGTAAAGTGCTTTGTATCTTCCATGGCATCCTCCGGCAAATTGGTTCGTCAATGAAGCTATACAGATTTTAGATTTTAGATTTCGGATTTTGGATCTAAAAGCAGTGGCTGCAATTGAGCCTTAAATTCGATCTTGTTTGAATCCAAAATCAAAATTCAAAAATCCAAAATTAGGGTGACTCCAGTCCCCCTATAATTTCGGCTCTGGATAGATTTCAACTTTAGCTCACTTTAGATCATTTGTCGGAAAGAGCTGCCACTCCCGGCAGCACCTTGCCCTCCATAAGCTCCAGTGACGCCCCCCCGCCGGTTGACACGTGGGAGACGTTGTCGGCCACA
>Ga0055476_10000470_pt1 | contig 10590 bp, 6 predicted proteins | sample Muzzi_CordC_D2_FD_57682 | JGI IMG/M metagenome (GOLD analysis project Ga0055476, IMG submission 57682) | Wetland microbial communities from San Francisco Bay, California, USA, that impact long-term carbon sequestration - Muzzi_CordC_D2 | ecosystem: Environmental > Aquatic > Marine > Wetlands ... | reverse complement strand
ATCCGAGTACAGGACCAGGGCCGGCATGATCAGCACCAGGGCAAGCAGGCGCGGCAGGACAAGGAAGTCGATCGGGTTGAAGCCCAGCGTCCTGAAGGCATCAATCTCCTCGTTGACCTGCATGGTGCCGAGCTGGGCCGCAAATGCGGCACCGGTGCGACCGGCCATGATCACCGCAGTCATGAGGGCACCCATCTCGCGCGTCATGCCGAGGCCGACGAGGTTGGCGATGTAGATCTGGGCGCCGAACTGCGCCAGCTGAACCGCACCCATGTAGGCGACGATAATGCCGACGAGAAAACTGATCAGGGCGATGATGGGCAGGGAATGCGGACCGACATCCTGTATCAACAGCATGAGGTCGGAGCGCCGGAACTGTGCCTTGCCGCGGACCAGTCTGCCCAGTGAGAGGATGATCTCGCCGAGAAAGCGCAGCATCTCCGGCGCAGCCTGCCACATGGCCAGCGCGAACTCGCCGACCCGCTGCAGCAGCGGGGCTTCGTTACCGTGCTTGTCCGCTCCCTCTCTGGGTGGCACGGCCTTGGCCAGAGCCATCATGCGGCGTGCGCCTTCGGGCAGTCCTGCGGGATCGATGCTGATGTTCCTGCGCCCGGCCAGCCGGTAGACCCCGGCGAGGAAGGTCAGCAGGCCGGTATCCCATTGCAGGATGCCCGAGCCGTCGAAACTGATGCTGCGACTGCCGGCATGTGTGCCCAGCTGCTGCTCGATGTCACCGGCCCGCGGGCGACTGCCTGCCAGCAGCCAGTCGCCCGACAGCACCAGTCGCAGATTATCCGGAGAGGGAAACTCGATGCTCAGTTTGCCGGGCATGGTCAGTGATTGTAGCAAGTATCACGAAACAGTTATGGTTACAGTTCCCATGCGGGGGTGCAAGCACCCGCCACGCGGCAAACAACTCCCGCTGCGGCCCGGCTGCAGCAGTACAGGGCCGACAACAGCATGCAGGCCAGGCAAGCCGAAACTACCCGTGGCAGTCGATATCCGGATTCCGCCCGGCGGCGGTGTATTATGACGACATTCCACCGTATTGCAGGTTGTCTGACATGAGCAAGCAAACAGTCTCTCTCGTACTGGGCAGCGGCGCTGCGCGCGGTCTCGCACATATCGGGGTCATTGAATGGCTCGATGAACATGGTTACCGGATCGAGTCCATTGCCGGAGCCTCGATGGGGGCGCTGGTGGGTGGTATCTACGCTGCCGGCAAACTCGACAGCTACAAGGAATGGGTGCTGGCACTGGAAAAGATGGATGTCATCCGCTTTCTGGACCTGTCGTTCAGCTCCGAGGGACTGTTCAAGGGTGACCGCCTGATGGATGCCCTCAGGGAGATGGTGGGCGACCGCAATATCGAGGATCTGCCGATGACCTATACCGCCGTCGCCTGCGACCTGGACCGGCGGCGCGAAGTCTGGTTCACCAACGGGCTGCTGTTCGATGCGATCCGGGCCTCGATTGCCATACCCACGGTCTTTACGCCGCATCGCTATCGCGGCATGAAGCTGCTGGATGGCGGTCTGCTGAATCCGGTGCCGATCGCACCGACCTTCAGGGACATGACGGACCTGACCATTGCGGTGGACCTGAACGCAAGAAGCGATCCAGGCGCTGTTGAGGTAAAACCCAAAAGCAGCAAAGAGCGGTCTTCCGGAAAATCATCGCCGCAGCATGCGTCAGTGCAGCGTTTTCTCGACAGCATCCAGGAAAGCATCCAGAACGCCCTGCAGAAAAACATCGAAGCACGTCACGACAGCGATCTCGGCATGTTCGACCTGCTGAACAGCGCCTTCGAGACCATGCAGAATGCTATCTCCAAGCTGAAACTGGCAACCTATGCGCCTGACGTACACATCGAGATTCCGCGCCATTCCTGCAAGGCCTATGAATTCGACCGGGCTGCCGAGTTGATCGAACTGGGCTATGCCATGGCCGGCAAGGCTATGGCATCCCGACCAGGCCGTGATCGCAAGGAGGACTCTTCCGGCGACGATTGACTCCGGCCACCCGGGCCCGGAAAACGGATCCGGCAGCGCTACACAGTCGTGATTCCGGCATTCCCGGTAGCAGGTCAGCAGCCAGCCGCGGATCGCGAGCTGTTTTTTTTCTGCGGCTGGCGTGTACACTCAACAGCAAATATCAACCGGGCACAACAACGGGGGCGAACATGCCGCAGACCAAGATCATTCTGGAAGAATCCGATATTCCGACCCACTGGTACAACGTCGTGGCGGACATGCCGAATCCACCGGTGCCGCCGCTTGGCCCGGACGGCAAGCCGATCGGTCCGGATGCGCTGACAGCGATCTTTCCCATGGAACTCATCGGCCAGGAGGTCTCGACCGAGCGCTGGATACCGATACCCGAGCCGGTGCGCGAGATTTATCGTCTGTGGCGGCCCAGCCCGCTGTACCGCGCACATGCACTGGAGGCGGCACTGGGCACGCCGGCCCGCATCTACTACAAGTACGAGGGCGTCAGCCCGGCCGGTTCGCACAAGCCCAACACGGCCGTGGCGCAGGCGTATTACAACAAGCAGGCCGGTATCAAGCGGTTGTCGACAGAAACCGGTGCCGGGCAGTGGGGTTCGTCGCTGGCGCTGGCCGGACAGATGTTCGGTCTCGAGGTGCGTGTCTACATGGTGAAGGTCAGCTACCAGCAGAAGCCCTTCCGGCGCTCCATGATGCATACCTGGGGTGCCGAGGTATTCGCCAGCCCGACCGACCGGACGCAGTCCGGGCGCAACATCCTGGCACAGGACCCCGATTCGCCGGGCTCGCTGGGTATCGCGATTTCCGAGGCTGTCGAGGAAGCGGCCTCGCGTGAGGACACCAACTATGCACTGGGGTCAGTGCTGAACCATGTGCTTCTGCACCAGACCGTGATCGGGCTGGAGGCAAAGAAGCAGTTCGAGAAGGTCGGTGACTATCCGGACATGGTGTTCGCACCCTGCGGCGGCGGCTCCAATTTCGGCGGCGCGGCGTTCCCGTTCTTTGCCGACAAGGCGGCCGGCCGGGAAGTGCGCCTGGTCGCGGCCGAACCGGCCTCCTGCCCGACGCTGACGCGAGGCAGGTATGCCTATGATTTCGGCGACACGGCTGGACTCACACCACTGATGAAGATGTACACTCTGGGGCATGACTTCGTACCGCCCGGCATCCATGCCGGCGGCCTGCGCTACCACGGTGATTCCACGCTGGTATCGCAGCTCTACCACGAGGGACTGGTCGAGGCCGTGGCGGTGCCGCAGCTGGCGACCTTCGAGGCCGGCGTGATGTTTGCCCGCAGTGAAGGCATCATTCCGGCACCGGAATCCAACCACGCCATCCGCGCCTGCATCGACGAGGCCGTGAAGTGCAGGGAAACCGGTGAGCCGAAAACCCTGTTCTTCAACCTGTCCGGTCACGGGCACTTCGACATGGCAGCGTATGACAGTTATTTCAGCGGTGAACTGGTGGATTCCGCATACCCGCAGGTCGACATCGACAAGGCGCTGGCGCATCTGCCGCAAGTGGCCGAGGCCTAGCCGGTAAATCGCGCCGAAGGGCTGCGTTCCTGCAGGTGCCACTAGTGGTGTAGGGGCGGTCTCCTGACCGCGATGCGATGTGTAATCGATCGCGCCGAAGGGCGGTGATTATGCCCGCCGGGGAACTCCTGCAGGTGCCGCCAGCCGGAGCAGGAGCAGCCCTTTGGCCGCTATCGCATTCGGCATAACGCAGTACAGGTGACAAACAATGTCCGACCTCGTTGATCGTGCCCGGAAATACGCAACCGAGGCACATCAGCGCATCAATCAGCGCAGGAAATACAATAATGAGCCGTACGATGTGCACCTGAGCGCCGTGGCAAAGCTGGTCGCGTCCGTGACCGACGATGCGGACATGATTGCGGCCGCCTGGCTGCACGACACCGTCGAGGATACCGAGGCGACACTGGACGACATCGAGACGGAATTCGGCGTTGCCGTGGCCGAACTGGTCGATGAACTGACCGATGTCAGCCGGCCGGGTGACGGTAACCGTGCGCTGCGCAAGGCCATCGACCGGCGCCACCTGGCACAGGCTTCGCTGCGGGCAAAGACCGTCAAGCTGGCGGACCTGATCGACAATTGCAAGGACATCACCCGCCACGACCCGGGGTTTGCACAGGTTTACCTGGCAGAGATGAATGACTTGCTGGATGTGCTGCAGGACGGCGACGCCCGGCTGTACAGGCGTGCCGAGAAAATCCATGCCCGGAGCGTCGAGAAACTTGGCCTGTCCGGTCTGTCAAAGATCCATCTCATGTCACCCGAGAGTCTGGCGTCGCCGGTTCCCGGCGTCAGTGGTCCCAGGTTCCGGCGGATGTTCATGGAACTGTTTACTGCCCGGGATATCGCCGAGGCTCTGCTGTCGTTTGACCTTGAAACCCCGTGTGCGGAGGTCAGAACGGTCATGTCGCGCCATGGACAGGAGGTGGCCAGCGTGCGTATCAAGGGCACTGTACAGGGTTATGTGCGGCTGACGGGCCTGGATGCGGCCGCCTGTGCCGACTGCCTGCGGCATTTCACCAGCGATCAGGTGATCACCGGTGAGGCGACCTTTTCCGACGTGGTCCACGTGCTGACGCGCCACGACTTCTGCTTCGTGACCATGCTGGGCGAGGTGATCGGCGTGATATGCCGGAATGACATCAACAAGCCGATGGTGCGCATGTGGCTGTTTGGCCTGATCACGATGATCGAAATGCAGCTGGTCCAGATGATCCAGATGACTTATCCGGATGAAACCTGGCAGATGGTGATGACACCGGAGCGGCTGGAAAAGGCCAGGTCCATGCAGACGGAACGCCGGCGCAGGAATCAGCACTGCTCCCTGATCGACTGCCTGCAATTATCGGACAAGGCGCGCATCGCCATCGAGCAGCCGCGCTTGCTGGAGGCCTTCGGATTCGATTCGAAACGAACCGCCAGGCGAGTCGTCAAAAGCCTGGAATCGCTGCGCAACAATCTTTCCCATGCACAGGATATCGTGGCCCATGACTGGGCGCAGATTGCCCGCATGGCGCAGCGGATGCAGGGATATACCCGCGACTAGCCGGCCAGGCAAGGGGCCGCCAGGGGACCGGTAGCAGGTGCCGGACTGGGCCTCCGGTTGTTATGCGATTGTCGCGGAACGCGGAACGCAGGCTTGCGGCGCCGGTTCCGCAGGACCGGGGGGCTGGAAGCGGGGCGACCTTGGCCGGGCCGGTTCACAGCCCGGGCGAGGCAGGGAACACCGGATTTAATGCCGGTCCCAGACAATATCCTTCTTCGGCTGTAGTTTGTTGCGACTATCCGCCAGGTTCATACGGTATTCAGTCAGGCTTCTCCGGTATTCGTCAAGATCATCCTGCCAGGCCCTGATCCCGCGAAATATGGCGCTTGTCAGGATGGCAAAAATCATCATCACCACCAGGGTGTCGGCAGGCATATGATTGACGTACAGAAAAGCGACCAGCAGTCCGCCGAACAACACCAGCCAGCGCACGCCACCCGTCAGTGCATATTCGGCAATGCGAGACAGCAGGGTGACGAGGGATGGTCTGCTCGGCGGCTGCCCCGGCGGGCCGCCTGTCCTGTAACTCTTTTTCCTGTTTTTCATGAGGTTGCCTCCTGTTTGTTGTTATCTTTTTGGGTCTTTTGTTGTCCTGTGTTGCCTGATTCAAGGTAGGTAAAGCAGCGCAGTTTGTATATTGTCCTTTTGTACAATGCAGTATGTCCGACCCTTCCGGGGCGCGGCGGTGGCATATGGATGCCGAGCCCGGTGGCGGCTGTATTGATGCCGTACGGGATCTGGCTGATACTCCCGGGCATGGGCAGACACCCGGCGGAGACGAGCAAACCAGCTGCGCTGATGCAGGGCAGATCCTGTCAGCGCAATGGTCTGCTGGCATAACCATGACACGACAATCAACAACAACATGACACACATTCCTGCAACGCCATGGCGCTGGCTGCGTCGTATCCTGTTCCTGCTGACGGGAACCGTGGCGGCAGCGGCACTGCTGCTGGCAGGTGCCTTGCTCATCCTCGATGATGCGGATTACAAGCGCATCCTGGTCTGGGCAAGCGATACCTTTCTGGACAGCGAACTCGAGATCACCGGGCCCTTTTCGATCAGTCTGGCAGACGGCATCCATGTCAGTGCGGGTGACGTCCGGCTGCAGGCACATGACGGAGCCTATCTCATCACGACGCAGCAGTTCAGCACGGCGTTCCGCGTGATCTCGATCATGTCAGGCAGCTTCATCATTCACGACCTGACATTGACTGACACCCGCCTGCGGATCAATGAGCCGGAGACCGGGAACACCGCCAAGGCGGCTGATTTCTCACTCCCGCCATTGGTAGTCGCCAGGGCACACTTCAAAAACCTGACGCTCGAATACCAGGAAGCCACTCCCGGTACGCTGCACAGTTTTTCCCTGGATGAGCTGGTGATCGGTGACGTAAACGATGCAGGGCCACTGGGTGTCCAGGCCAGTGGTATATTCGATGGACGCAAGTATGACCTGAGCGGTGCATTGCCACCGCTTGCCGATATGCTGGAACGCGACAGGCCGCACCCGGTGGAGGTCAGATTCAAGAGTGAACAGATAACGGCCAGTCTCGATGGCCGCGTGGCGGACTTCGTCAAGGGCCAGGGACTGGACCTCCGGCTGGAAATCCACGCAAAGGACGTTCAGGAAGTGTTCGAGATATTCGGCGACGGTATTCCCCGCGTCGGGGACCTCGATGGCACGGCCAGGCTGTATGGAGATTATGACAGCCCGGGCCTGGACAATATCGATATCAGCCTCCACCGGGACGATGAAGTCGCGATCAAGGTTACGGGTATGGTTGATGATATCGTTTCCGGCAAGGGACTGGATCTCGGTATCAGCGGTCATTCCAGCCAGCCCACAGTCGCATCGTGGCTGCTGTTCGGCAAGCTGGATCGCATCAGCTCGGTCAGCCTGGATGCGAAACTCCAGGCACACTACGGCCGGATCCAGCTGCATGACGTAAAGGCCAGCGCCAGCACCAGCGACGGGCTGGAGCTTGCGGCCAGCGGCAATGCAGAACTGTACGATGCAGGCCACGTATTTGCCGGCAACGATACAGGTCTGGCGGTCAGGTTCACTGCACCCACGACCGCGGCACTCAACCTGCTGGACTATAAAGGGGTGCCCGAACTGGGGCCGGTCGACGGGAGTGCCAGGCTGCTCGCAAGCCGTGATGCCATTGGCCTTGACGATGCCAAAGTGCACATCGGCAACAGGCAGGGGCAGCAGTCCGTACTGCAGGGATCCATTGCACGAATCGGGCTGCTGGACGAGACCACGGTCACGGGCATCGATCTGCAGGCGACCCTGCAGGCACCGAATGTTGCGGCCCTGGCAAAACTGGCCGGTTACGATCTGCCGCAGCTTGGCCAGGGGCGGGCGGATCTGCGAGCAAGCGGCAGCCTGAACAAACTCAGGCTGAGTCATGTCAATGTCAGGATTGGAGATTCCAAAACCCTGCTGGTGTCGGCTCAGGGGCTGGCGGACAGGCTGGACCTGACCCGGCAGTCGTTGCCTGAAACCGCCGATTTCAATATGACCGTAACCGCGCCCGGGACTGCGGAGATTTCCAGGATTCTGGATGTAAAACTGCCGCCACTGGGGCGGACGCACGCTACCGGGCAACTGCAACTCAGGGGTAGCAGGCTGCTGTTTCAACAGCTGAAGGTGAATATCGGCGCAGCAGATCAGCCTGCAATCCGCATCGATGGGAAGGCCACGACCACGCTGCACAAGGGGAGCAACATCGATGTCAGGTTCGACGTGGCCGCCACCGACCTGCTCATGACTTTCACCGACCTGAAACCGGGCTATCTTGGTCGTCTCCAGGGAAAGCTGGATGTCTCCAGCGTGGGTGACAGCTGGGAAATAGAGCAGTTCAGGGTCACCTCGGCACAAACGCAACTCTACCAGCTGGATATCGGCGGTGAAAAGGCTGATTTCAGCAATGCCAGTCGGGCCAGCGTCAAGTCATTAATCTCGGTCAGGGATCCGGAAGCACTGGGTAATGCACTGCACATCGACCTGTCCGGCCTCAGTCCCTGGACTTCGAAAGGTGTGCTGTCGACCCGGGCAGGCACGCTCTCCTACCACGCCACCGGGACCCTGGGGAGCACGACCAGTACCACCGTCCTCAATGGATACCTCAAGAACGGCAAACCGCATTTCACTGGGAAAATGGATATTCCGGTGCTGCATCTGAAGGACTTCGGGTTCGAGAAGGAAACGCTGCAAACAGCCTTGAACCCGGATTCCACTGCTGCAGACAGGACCTATGTCTTCAGTCGCAAACCGCTGAGTGTCAGCATTCTGAACCGGTTCGATCTGAATTTTGACCTGTTGATTGACCATGTTGAAAGCCGCGGCCAGTTGTCGATCGACAGCGTCAACGGAACCATCAATGTGGCCAATGGCAGACTGAACATCTCACCGGTGAAGCTGTCTTTCGAGGGCGGCAAGATGGATATCCAGTTCGAGATCTATGCAGGCAGTACGCCTACCTACAGGCTCCAGGTCAGCGGGGATGATATCGTACTCGGTGCGCTGATGTCCCAGATGCAGAAAGATGTGCCGATCACCGGCTACCAGAATATTGACATGGATCTGACCGCACGCGGAAATTCTCCGCATGAACTGGCAGGCAGCCTCAGCGGCAACCTCAGTATCGGTTTCGAAAATGTCAAGATTCCTGCCAAGTACCTCGATTTTCTGTCGGTGGACGTCTTTGGCTGGGCATTTTCGAAGACCCGCAGGAAGGAGTCCTACTCCAACCTGAACTGTGTGGTAGTGGCCTTTGATGTCATAAACGGCGAGATGAAGAGCCGTCTGCTGCTTGCGGATGGACCAAGTATCACGGTTGCGGGGCATATCAACCTGAACCTGGGCGCCGAGACCATGAATATCCTGCTTATTCCGAAACAGAAAGAACGCATCTTTTCATCTATCGAGCCCGTCAAGATTAAAGGTCCGATGCTGGACCCCAAGGTTGAGGCGGTTCCGGTCAAAGCCGCGCTGTCGGAAGTCGGGGCGATAGCCCTGCTGCCAACAGTGGTGATACCGGTGCGCGTGCTCGGAAAACTGTGGTCAATACTGGATGACGGTGACCAGGTCGGTGAGGGGTGCGCGAGTCTCAAGTCGGCGACGGAATCCGCGGAAAAGCAGCTGCAGAAGTAAGGATTACCGGTGCATTGCTGTCCAGTGTCCGGATGCAGCAGGCGCTGCCGCCTGTAACGCACGCCCGCGAGCCTTTCTCCAGGGCCACGGAATCCAGGGTAACCACGGAAAGGCCTCCTGCGGGCTTTGTCACCTTCCGTGCTTCCCGTGGCGAAATATCCGCCATCCACCGGTTGACGGGGTGCCAGGGACCAGCGACTGGCTGGTAATCCAGCCAGTAACGCTGGATGCCTGCATTGCGCTGCCGTGGTTTGTCTTGAGCGCATCCATGTCGCGGCGCGGCTGTTTGCAGAAGTCGGTTTTGTCCTGCAATGTCATTTCCGTCTCCGTTCCCGTTTCAGGTTTCGTCGTGACCGGGTTCGGATCATCGAACAGGGTGGAGTGGCCCTTGTCCAGCAAGCACCGTGCCGGAATGCAGCATGATCAGCGTACAAACCAATGACAGATACTGCCTGCTCCGGGTTTCCGGCTGCTTAACGATTTTGCCCATGATTTCATACCTTGATCTGCCCGGCAGGTTTATAATTTCCCGAGCTTTGAATAACGACAGCCGTCAAGGAGACCTCATGGACAATCGACTTCAAGCCTTGCTTGCCGCCGGCCTGCTGGCAGTCTCCGGGTGCAGCCAGCAACCCCCGGGGCCGGCGCATGGCAGCATCCAGCCCCTGCCTTTCAGCGTGGTCGCCACCGGCGACTCGGCCGCCGATATCCGGGATGCATCGACCTTTTCCTGGGCATGGAATTCGCAGCAGGGCGATCATGCGCAGGGCCCGGGAAATCTGCCGCTGGATGAATTACTGCAAGAGGCGATTGTTGCAACCCTGCAAGGCAAGGGCTACCGGTATTCCGCAGAACCGGGAGAAGGGGACCTGATCATCACTTATCAGATTGCGCTGGATACCCCGGGGGCTGACCGGCAACCTGCCGGGACGAGTGCTGCCGAGCTGCAGCCAAGCCTTTTCATGAACTCGCCGGACCCCGGCAAGTATGAAAAGGGCACCCTGGTCATCGAAGTGACCGACAGGGCATCCGGCCTGACCGCATGGCGCAGTGCACTGCAGGGCTTTGCCAATCTTGAGCTCAGCGACGCGGAACGCAGGCAGCGCCTCGGCCTGATGGTGGATCGCATGCTGGCCGGCGTGCCGGCAAAGTGACATCACGCACCGCCAGCCGGTACCGGGTGTACAGTCGGCGCCTGCCTGCATCGCTCAGTCAAATGGTTGCCGCTGAATGAGACGCTGGCTTGCAATTTCCCTGTCCGTGCTGGCGGCCTTTATTGCCGGGCTTGCGCCGGTGGGGTTTGCCATCTGGACCGCCTACAACACCACGATTGCGCAG
>Ga0055476_10000469_pt1 | contig 10604 bp, 9 predicted proteins | sample Muzzi_CordC_D2_FD_57682 | JGI IMG/M metagenome (GOLD analysis project Ga0055476, IMG submission 57682) | Wetland microbial communities from San Francisco Bay, California, USA, that impact long-term carbon sequestration - Muzzi_CordC_D2 | ecosystem: Environmental > Aquatic > Marine > Wetlands ... | reverse complement strand
AGGCGCTCGTGGACGGGCGGCGCCACATGCGTTCGCGAAAGCTTCGCCCCGAGGCGATCCGGCTGCTCGCGAAAGCGCGAAAGATCGACCCGTCGGATTTTCGGGTGACCTACGACCTGGGCTGTCTGCTCGGCAAGACCGGCCGGCGAGCCACGGCGCTGCGCCTGTTCGACGAGCTCGCCGGGCGCCCCGATCGACGGCATCTGGCCCGCGTACGCGCTCGGCAGCTGTGGCTGTCGCCCGGGGTGGGGGCGGTCGGCCGATATCTGCGCGCACTCCTGCTGCGGCGCTGAAGCTGCCCCTCGCGGGTTCTCGACATTCATCCGCAAGCGGAATCGGAGCCGCCTCCCGTCGACTACGCGCGGTGTCGCTCGAGCGGGATGTCGTAGAGGCGGCTCCAGTTGTCGCCCACCACCTTGCGTTGGGTCTGCTCGCTGAACGGCAGCTTCTCGAAGGTCTCGACCGCGTGGGGGGATTGGGAATCACCGTGCGGATAGTCGGTCGAGAAGACGAGATTGTCGTCGCCGAACCAATCCAGATAGTGGACGACCGTCTCTTCGTCCACTTCGACCGAGACGAAGCACTGCCGTCTGAAGTATTCGGACGGCTTCATGCTGAGATCGGTCGCCTCGTACCACCCGACCCATTCGTAGTGCTCGTCGAGTCGATGCATCAGCCAGGGCGCCCAGGAGCAATTGCCCTCGAGAAGCCCGACTCGTAGCGTCGGGAATCGTTCCAGCACCCCGCCCGCACACAGACTCACGGCGGCGGCCATCACGCCGAGCGGTTGATTGAAGGTGTGCCACATCATCAATCGATCCGCGAAGACCTCGAGGCCGAAGTCCGGCTTGAGCAACGTTCGCCCGCCGCCGTGGAAGCAGACCGGTATGCCGAGGCGCTCGCATTCGGCCCACAGCGGGTCGTAGTCGCGGTGATGCCAGGGCTTGTGGTTGACGCATCCGGGAGCGAGGTAGATCGCCTTGAAGCCGTACTCCTCGACCACTCGCCGCGTCTCCAGCACGGCCGAGTCGATGTCGTGGGGCGCCACCATGCCCGCGCCGTGCAGCCGATCGGGGGCGAGCTGCCGATAATCCGCGAGCCAGTCGTTGTACGCGCGCGCGATCGCGGCGGCGTACTCGGGTTCGAGGCCATCGGGGCCGATCTGCTCGCTCGAATCGAGGCCGAGCACGAAGAGCCCGCGGGTCGGAAACAGGACCGTGAGATCGACGCCTTCTCGTTCCATCGCGTCGAGCTGCGCCTGCGCGCTCCAGCCCTTCGCTTCGGCCTCGCCGTAGGCCGCTTCCTGATCGCTGCGCCACCCCACGCCCGCTCCCCCTCGCTCCTTGAGCGGATTGACCGGGCCCGCGCGCAGCAGGATCTGGCTCTTCAGCTTGACGCGAATATCGCGTCGCAGCTCCGTCATTCCGATCGGAGCGGCGTGTGCGTACTCGGGAGCGATGTAGCGCTGCCAGAGATCGGCGGGTTCCATCACGTGCATGTCGGCGTCCGCCACGATGAAGTCTTCGAAGGACATTCCCGGCTCTCCTGTCGTTCTTCGGTCGTTGCTCGAATGGGTCGCCGTCCGCTATCCGCCCTCACGCTCCAGCAGGCTGACGGTGCAGACGCTGCCGCCTCCGACGAGGTGGGTGAGTCCGATCCGAGCGTCGGCGACCTGCCTCGGCCCGGCCTCGCCTCGAAGCTGAAGGGTGAGCTCGTGGATCATCGCGAGCCCGGTCGGCCCGCCCGGGTGGCCGCGCGCGATCAGCCCACCGTCGGTGTTGAACGGGATCGATCCGCCGAGCTGCGTGGCTCCCGACTCGACGAGCCGTTCGGCGCCGCCTTCCTCTGCGAAGCCGAGCAGCTCGTAGTACTCCAGCTCCTCGTTTGCGAAGGCGTCGTGGCACAGCGCCAGATCGACATCCTCGGGCCCGATTCCGGCCGCCTCGTAGGCGAGATGGGCGGTATCGCGCGTCATGGTCGCAGGGCCGACGACCGGACCGACGAAGGTGTGACCGGGCGCGTAGGTCTCGCTGCGGAGCACGCTCGACCGGACATGCACTCGCGCGCGGCCCGGCTGCCGTTCACGCACGACGTCCGGATGAGCGACGATCACGCAGGCCGCCCCGTCGTCTACCGGGCAGGCCATCATCGCAGTGAGAGGCTCGGCGATCATCGGCGAGGCGAGCACGGCCTCGACGGTGATCTCGTCGACGGACTGCCTGTCCGCCAGCGGATTCATGCGTCCGTGGTTCCAGTTCTTGGCGGCGATCTTCGCAAAGTGCTCGGCCTTCGTGCCGCGCTCGTGCATTCGTCGCATCGCCCACAGCGCGAAGTACGCGGCGGGCAGGATCACGCCGTCGATGCTGTCGCGCCCGACGCCGCGCCCGCCCCGACTGCGGGCCGCCATTTCGCTCATCTTGTCGAAGCCGATCGCCATGGCGACCCGACACCGACCCGTCGAGACCGCCCAAACGGCTTCTCGAAACGCCGCGAGCCCGGTGGCGGAAGCGTTCTCGACGTGGTTCACGGGGAGGCCGGTGAGGCCGAACTCCTTCATCACGCGCACTCCGAGCATCGGCTGCGGCGCCATGTAGCCCACCCAGGCTTCATCGACGTCGCCCAGTGTGACGCCGGCGTCGGCCATCGCCGCGAGCCCGGCTTCACGCGCGAGCTCGAGGTTCGAGCGATCCTGCCAGTAGCGGAAGCGAGTCATCCCGACTCCGAGAATCGCCGCCGCCTCGATCTTCAAGCGTCGGCCTGCGCCGGCGCGAACCGAAAGATCACCACGTCCTCGCCCGCTTCGGTGCGGCGCAGCGTTTCGAGGCCGAGCTCGAGCGCCATTCCGATCGAGAATTCGTCGCGCTCGCCCGAGAGCACCGACTGGACGCGAGGCCCCTCGTCGAGGTCGATCTGGCCGACGCCGTATCCGTTCGCGTCGGAGCGTCCGCCACCGAACATCGGAACGTGTACCCATGTGAACGTGTACAGCCTGCCGCGCGGGCCGAGCTCGCAATCCGCGAGCGAGGTCGCCAGGCACTTCGCGCAGACGACCCTGCGCGGAAAGAACACCTCACCGCAGCCATCACAGCGGCTGCCCAGGAGGCGTGGAGAATCGCCGAGCTGCTCGGGAATCGTGAAGAAGCCCGGTTCGATGGGAATCCGGATCGGTGCTTCCGGCGCCGATGGCTTCGCAGTCGTCTCCATCTACTCCCCGCTGTCTCCCCGCTGTTTTCCCGCTCCGTTGCGCTGTCGTCGGCGCGATTCGCCCGCCGTGGCGGTCGCAGTGGGTCGATTTCGATCGAGTGGGATGATCCCAGGATTCGGGCTCGATTGGCAAGCATTTGTTCGCTTTTACTCGTGGCACCGGTACTCACCGAACGATCGATCTTGAGGCAGAATAGGTCGCGATGGAGAGCTTCTGGCAACGAGCACACTCCGACCCTGCGCGGATCGCGCTGATCGAGCCCGATGGCGCCGTGATCCGCGCGGGCGAGCTCGGCGGCCGCGCGAACCAGCTCGTCCACGGCCTGCGCGCGCGAGGTCTCGAGACCGGGGACGTCGTCGCGACACTGCTTTCGAACGGCGCCCCGCTCGTATCGACGCTGCTCGGCGTGATGCAGGCCGGCTGGCACTACACGGCGATCAATACCCACCTCACGGCACCCGAGATCGCCGACATCCTCGTCGATTCTCGCGCCATGGCGTTCATCGTCGACGCTCGCTGCTCCGAGTCGGCGATTCGAGCAGCGGAGCTCGCCGGTCTTGCGCCGAGTCAGTGCTTCGCGGTCGGAGATGTTCCCGGCTTCGTGCCGTTCCTTTCGATCGGGAACGGCCAACCGACCGAGCGTCCCGAAGGCCGGATCGCCGGTCAGTTCATGCAGTACACGTCCGGCACGACGGGCAGGCCAAAGGCCGTGCAGCGCGAGATCCCGCCGTTCGACCCCGATCTCATGGTGGCCGCGCTCGCCCCCAACCTCGAGCGCTACGACGTGACGCCCGGCGGCGACGACGTTCACCTCGTCACGTCGCCGATGTATCACATGGCGCCGCTCTCCTTTGCCTACTTCTCGCTGCATTTCGGTCATACCGTGGTCTTGATGGACGGCTTCGATGCGGAAGAGGCCCTTCGGCTGATCGAGACGCATCGGGTTACGACGACACACATGGTCCCGACGCAGTTCCACCGCATCGCGCGGCTCCCCGACGCAATCAAGCGCGCCTACGACCTCGGCTCGCTGCGGAACGTCATGCATGCGGCGGCGCCTTGCCCGATCGACCTGAAGCACGCGATGATCGCGTGGTGGGGGCCCGTGATCTACGAGTACTACGGCGCGACCGAGGGCGGAGGAACGATGGTGACCGCGTCGGAGTGGCTCGAGCGCCCGGGCACGGTGGGTCGCCCGTGGGCCGGCGCAGACGTGAAGATCCTCGGCGACGGGGGCGAGGCGCTTCCGCCCGGTGAGGTTGGCACCGTCTACATGAAGCTCCTGCTGGACTTCGCGTACAAGGACGACCCCGAGAAGACCGCGAGCAACCGCAAGGGTGAGTACTTCACCGTGGGCGACGTCGGGCTGCTCGACGAAGACGGCTACCTCTTCCTGTGCGACCGGAAGATCGACATGATCATCAGCGGGGGCGTCAACATCTATCCGGCCGAGGTCGAAGCCGTTCTCCTCGCTCATCCCCGCGTCGTCGACGCAGCGGTCTTCGGTGTGCCGCATGCCGAGTGGGGCGAGTCGGTGCAGGCCGTCGTCGAAGTGGCGGCCGGGCCCGCGGACGCCGGCTTCGAAGCGGAATTGATCGCCCACTGCGAAGCGCGACTGGCCCGATACAAATGCCCGCGCGCCGTCGAATTCACCACGGCGCTGCCGCGTGACCCGAACGGCAAGCTCTACAAGCGAATCCTGCGCGATCCCTACTGGCGGGATCACGACCGAAGCATCTAGAGGCTCCGCTCCGCGATGGACTTCTCGTACCCGCCCGAGACCGAACGATTCCGTGGCGAGCTGCGTCGCTGGCTCGAAGCCAACCTCGACGATCGATTTCGAGGCCACGCCGCCGAGTCACTGGCGCCGGTCGAGCGGATCGAGTTGCTGCGGGAGTGGAGTCGCCGCCTCGCCGACGCCGGCTATGCGGCCATCCAGTGGCCCGAAGCGTACGGCGGACGCGGCGCCGGCCTGCTCGAACAGGTCGTGCTCGACGAGGAGCTCGCGCGGGCGGGTGCGCCGCCCTCGGTGAATCCGATCGGGATCGCCAACATCGCGCCGGCGATCCTGGCTCACGGTCGCGAGGACCAGAAACGGCGCTTCCTGGCGCGGATGCGGCGCGGCGACGATATCTGGAGTCAGGGATTCAGCGAGCCGGGCGCGGGCAGCGACCTCGCGAGTCTCCAAACCCGCGCCGTCGATCGGGGCGATCACTGGCTCGTATCCGGCCAGAAGGTCTGGAATACGTTCGGCGAGTTCGCCGACTGGTGTCAGCTCCTGGTGCGAACGAATCCGGCTGCCGCCAAGCACGCGGGGATCAGCTGCCTTCTCGTCGATCTCCGTCTCCCCGGCATTTCGGTTCGGCCGACGACGGCCATCACCGGTGAGCGGGACTTCGCGGAGATCTTCCTCGATGAGGTGCGCGTGCCCAAGGACGCGCTGCTCGGCGACGTCGACGGCGGCTGGGCGGTCGCCATGACGACGCTCACGAGCGAGCGAGCCGGGGTCGCGACGCTGCATCTCGGAGTCGATGCGCGCATACGCGAGCTCATCGCCCTGGTCCGCACCCGACAGGACCCGATCGTCGGGCGCAACCGGGAGATGCTTGCCAGACTCGTGCTGCACGCTCGCCTCCTCGAGCGGCTGTCGGCGCGCGCGCTGTCGGCCATCCTGCACGACCGCGCCGGTGCCGAGGGAAGCCTCACCAAGCTCGTCTGGAGCGATGTCGAGCAGGAGCTCGGCGAGACGGCCGCGGACGTGCTCGGTGTCGACGCGCTGGGCGGCAGATGGGCGAAGGCGCGCCTCTCCGCTCGCTCGTACTCGATTGCGGGCGGCACGACGCAAATCAACAAGAACATCGTTGCGCAGCGGGTCCTGGGCCTGCCGCGCGGAAGTTGAGCGAGCCGTGGACTTCGAATGGAGCGAGGAGCAGGAGCAGCTGCGGACTTCGCTGCGACGCTTTCTCGCCGAGCAGGCCGACGTCGCCTGGGTGCGCGAACGCTGGGGCGATTCCACCGGGCTCGACGACTCGATCTGGCCGGGGCTGGTCGAGTTCGGCGCGGTCGGGCTGCTGATCCCCGAGGAGTACGGCGGCGCCGGGCTGGGCGCGCTCGAGATCGGCGTCGTGCTCGAAGAGCTCGGACGTGCACTCTTTCCGGGCCCGGTTCTCTCGAGTGCGTTCGTCGCGAGCCGGCTCGTCTGCGAGTACGGCACGCCGAAGCAGCGCGATGCCTTCCTGCCGAAGCTCGCTCGTGGGGAGATCCGCATGTGCGCCGCGATCGATCACGGCAATCGGGCGTGCGCGATCGGCGACGGTCCGGAACGCGCTCTCACCGGCGCGCTTCGTCCCGTGCTGGACGCCGCGGCGTGCGGGACATGGATCGTGCCGGCGACTCGCGGCGACGAGCTCGGTCTCTATCTGGTCGACGCGTGTGCGCCCGCTGCGCGCGCTACGCCCTTCGGCCAGGTCGATGGAACCCGGCGGCTCTTCGACATCGAGCTGTGCGCGGCGCGCGCCGACGTTCTCGTCGAGGGAGCTCGCGCCGCGGCAGCCGCGAGCGAGGCCCGCGACCTGCTCGCGATCGGGCTCGCGATCGACGCGGTCGGCGCGGCGGCACGCGCACTCGAGCTCGCGACCGCCTACGCGAAGGAGCGCGAGCAGTTCGGTCGGCCGATCGGAAGCTTCCAGTCCGTTCAACACCTGCTCGTCGACATGCTCCGCGCGGTCGAGCTCGTGCGCGCCGCTGCGATCTACGCGCTCTGGAGCGCGGACGCTGCGCCGTCCGGGGCAAGGCGTGAAGCCGCCGCAGTCGCGAAGGCGGCCGCGTCCGAGCTGCTGCCCGGCGTCGGCGCTTCGGCGATCCAGGTCTTCGGCGGCATCGGCTTCACGTGGGAGATGGACATCCATCTCTACGACAAGCGGATCTGCTCCCAGGCGCTGCTCGGAGGCGATGCCGCCCACCACCTGGAGACGCTGGCGGCATCGTCCCTCGACGTTCCGCCGACGTCCTGAGCGCGCGCCGTCACTCGAGGTCGGGCAGCCCCAGATCGAGGTTCGCGGTCTGGATGCCGCCGTCGATGTCGAGGATGCGGCCCGATACGTAGCTCGAGGCCGAGGACGCCAGGTAGAGGGCGCCGGCCGCGATGTCCTCCGCCTCGCCAAGGCGCTTGAGCGGCGTCCGCCTCACCATCTCCTTGGTGATCGCCTCGTTCTGCAACACGATATCGAGAGCCGAGGTGGCGATCGCGCCCGGTGCGATGGCGTTCACGCGGATCCGCGGAGCGAGATCCGCGGCGAGATTGCGCGTGAGGTGGATCATCGCGGCTTTCGCCGTTCCGTAGGCGACGAAGCCGCGGTCCGCCATGCGGCCGATCGCCGAGGCGATGTTGATCACGCTCGCGCCGTCGCTCTTCAGCAGGTGAGGCGTCGCGAGCTGGGTGAGGTTGAACGCGGTGGTGACGTTCCAGCGCAACGCCTCGTTGAACGCCTCTTCCGTCGTGCCGAGAAAAGGACCGGGCAGGCTGCCCCCGGCATTGTTCACGACGATGTCGATTCGACCGAACTCCCCCACGGCGCGATCGACGAGCGCCTGCATGCCGTCCCGCTCGCTCACGTCTCCGGGAACCACCACCGCACGGCGCCCGGTCTTCGCGACCGCGTCGGCCACCTCCCGGAGCTGCGATTCCGTGCGCGAACCGATCACCACGTCGGCACCCGCCTCCGCGAAGGCGTGTGCGATTCCCGCACCGATGCCGCGGCCGGCGGCCGTGACGATCGCTACACGATCCGTGAGCTTGAAACGATCGAAAATCATTCGCGTTCTCTCCATGGAAAAATGACGTCGAGGAGCCGGGATCCCGCCACGTCGGCTTCACCGGCTCGGATTCGGACCTCCACGTTAGGAGCAAAGTCTCCCGCGGACCAGGCGTCGGGTGCGATTGACCGCCCCGGGGCATTTGCGAGAATCCCGCGATGACCGACACCAAGATCGTCCTGCACGAATCGGACATTCCGCGCGAGTGGTACAACGTCGCGGCCGACATGCCGAATCCGCCGACTCCGCCGATCGGACTCGACGGCAAACCACTCGGCCCCGACGCGTTGGGCGCGATCTTCCCGCCGGCGCTGTTGGAGCAGGAGATGTGCGGCGACCGGTGGGTTCCGATCCCCGAGCCGGTTCGCGAGATCTACCGGCTATGGCGACCCGCCCCGCTGTTTCGCGCCCGCCGGTTGGAGGCGAGGATCGGCACCCCGGCACGCATCTACTACAAGTACGAAGGGGTGAGCCCGGCCGGCTCGCACAAGCCGAATACCGCCGTGCCCCAGGCCTACTACAACCGCGAGGCGGGTATCCGGAGGCTTTCGACCGAGACGGGCGCCGGTCAGTGGGGTTCGTCGCTGGCGCTCGCGGGTCAGTTCTTCGGGATCGACGTCCGCGTCTACATGGTCAAGGTCAGCTTTGCGCAGAAGCCCTATCGCCGCGCGATGATGGAGACCTGGGGGGCCGAGGTCTTCGCGAGTCCGTCCGAACAGACCGATGCCGGACGCAAAGCTCTCCGCGAGGATCCCGACAATCCCGGCTCCCTCGGGTTGGCGATCTCCGAGGCGGTCGAGGAGGCCGCCTCGCGCGAGGATACCAACTACGCGCTCGGCTCGGTCCTCAATCACGTGTTGTTGCACCAGACCGTGATCGGCCTCGAGTGCAAGAAGCAGATGGAGATCGCAGGCGACTACCCCGACATGGTGTTCGCTTCTTGCGGCGGCGGTTCCAACTTCGGAGGCATCGCGTTTCCGTTCCTGGCCGACAACGCGGCGGGTGGTCGTGCGCGACTGGTTGCCGTCGAGCCCGCCTCGTGCCCCACGCTGACCAAGGGAAGCTACACCTGGGATTACGGCGATACGGCGGGACTCACGCCCATCGTCAAGATGCACACACTCGGCCATGACTTCATGCCACCCGAGATCCATGCAGGCGGGCTGCGCTATCACGGCGAGTCGCCGCTGGTCTCGCAGCTCTACCACGAGGGCCTGATCGAGGCGGTAGCGGTGCCGCAGCTTGCCACCTTCGAAGCCGGCGTCACCTTCGCTCGTTGCGAAGGCATCGTCCCCGCGCCCGAGTCCAACCACTCGATTCGCGCCGTGATGGACGAGGCCTTGCGCTGCAAGGAGACCGGCGAGCCGAAGGTCCTGCTCTTCAACCTCTCCGGCCACGGCCATTTCGACATGTCGGCCTACGATCGCTACCGCGCCGGCGAACTGGTCGACTACGACTACCCGGAAGAAGCCATCGCAGACTCGATGCAGCGCCTGCCGAAGGTGGCGTTCGACGGCGGCTGAGCCGAAGTCTCGATTTCGAGTGGACGATCTCCTAGAATCGGCGCGAGGGGGGGGGAATCATGCGAGAGAGGTTCGGTCGGCTGTTGCTGTTTGCCGCTGCGGGGGCGTGGCTCCTGCTGGCGAGTGCTGCGGGCGCCGAGTCGCCTGGAAACGTCCAGGTGCTTCGGTCGATCCCGTTCGCGGCGGAGTCGGGTGCGTCGCAGAAGGTACAGGACGAGTGCCGACTCCAGACCAAGGTCCCGGAGTTCCTGAGCAGCTACTCCAAGAGCGTGGTGTTGGTCGACGGTCCGCTGGGGCGGACCGGGCGTGTGCTCAAGCTCACGATCACCCAGGTCAACGCACCCGGAGGGGGAGCGTGGTCGGGCTCGAAGTCGATGAGCGTCCGCGGAACCCTGACCGAGAACGGTAAGGAGATCGGGAGCTTCATCGCAACCCGCTACTCCGGCGGAGGGGTCTTCGGGGGCTACAAGGGCACGTGCGGCATCGTCGGGCGGTGTGCCAAGGCGATCGCCAAGGACATCGCGGGCTGGCTCGAGAACCCCGCAAAGGATTCCCGGCTCGGCAACGCATGAACGCCGCGGCCCGCTGACCCCGACGGTCCCGCCCTGGCATCTACCCGGTGGCGCCCGGATGGACGCGCGGGGCAGCGTGCATCGACCTGAACTTCGCGCGGATCGAGCGCATCCCGAGCGGAGGACGATCTCGAGTTCGATTCAGAACTCGAAGCTCGCACCCGCCCGGACGACGGGATCTCCGTCGATCCCGTAGGAAGCTCCCGCGTTGATCATCAGCAGCGTGTCTCTCAGCAGGCCGCGGTCCTCCCAGATCTCGAGGCGGTGGTTCACCGTCAGGCCGACGGCGTTCTCGCTCTTGTAGTAGCCCCAGCCGACGTTCGTCACCCCGCCGCTGTCGGTCGGTGCCACGATGACGGGAGTTCCCGCGTTGGTACACTCGAACGCCTCGGCCGCCGTCGCGGCGAAGCACGCGAGCGCGACCAGGGCGCCGCACGATATGAGCTGCAGTCGCCGAGAGTGTTCGCGCGCTCCGAGGATGAGGGGGGG
>Ga0055476_10000464_pt1 | contig 10652 bp, 6 predicted proteins | sample Muzzi_CordC_D2_FD_57682 | JGI IMG/M metagenome (GOLD analysis project Ga0055476, IMG submission 57682) | Wetland microbial communities from San Francisco Bay, California, USA, that impact long-term carbon sequestration - Muzzi_CordC_D2 | ecosystem: Environmental > Aquatic > Marine > Wetlands ... | reverse complement strand
TTCTGGCAATCGCGGCTCTCTGCAGTCTGGCCCCGGGCGGAAACGAGGCCTGGGCCGAACCGACCGGGCTCGTCCTGATCGCGCCTCCCGGCGTCGATCCGCGGCTCGAATCGGTCGCGCTGGGATTCTCGGCCTGGCTCGAAATCCGCCTCGCAAAAAGCGGCATCGATACCGTCCCACACGCGACGATTCGCGATCGCTCTTTGTCTCGGAGTGCGGATGCGATCCCACCGGAAGAGCTGGTAGCGCTCGCCCGGGAGCTGGGTGCCCGAAGCATTGCATTCTCGAGCTTTCGCTTCTCGAGCGGAACGGTCGAGGTCCGCTTCGACGTCTTCGATACCAAGGCAGAGCGGCTGGTCGGATCGGCACGAGCAGAGTCACCACTCGACACCGTGGGCAACGCCTGCGAACAGGCGGTATTCCGGACCCTGGCGGGCATGGGCATCGACGCGCGCGAGTACCCGCCACCGCTGCTCGCGGAGCTCGCGACCGCCGGCCGGGCGCGGCGAAGCCTCGACCGGCAGCAGCTCTACCGGGCGTGGCGTGAAGTAGACGGAAAGATGTCGCCGACGACGGTGGCAGTCCGCAAGGAGATCGCACGCGCCGCCGTCGACTCGCGAACGACCAGGAGCGAAAGAGCACGCGTGCTGGCGGCCGCCGGCGAAGCCGCGCGTGCGTGGGCATTGATCGAGCGCGACGTAGCGCAGGCCGCCGGAAGCCCGAAGTCGAACCAGGCGCTGCTGCTCGCCGCAACGGAGGTCGAGCTGGAACGCTCCAACCTGCGTGACGCCAGACGCTACATCGAGAGCCTGATCGCAGTCGGAGTCGAGAGCGCCGAGGTCGAGATCACCTACGCACGCGTGCTGCTCGAACAGCGCGACGAGGCCCGTGCCCGCAATGCCCTGTTGAAGGCCGCCCGGCTGAATCCGAACGATGCCTGGCCCTACGAGCAGCTCGCCCTGCTCGAATCATCGGATCGCAAACGCCGCGCCGAGCTGCTGCTGGAGGCCGGCCGACGCGAAGTCGAGCGACTCGACTCGCACCGCGCGCGCTCGCTGCTCGAACGCGCCGCCAGGACGGAACCGTCCGTTGCGTCCGAGTCATGGCGAAGCCTCGGTGAACTGGACGAGAACCTCGGTCGCCCCGCGCAGTCACTGGCCGCGTACCGCAAAGCGGTCGAAATCGGCGGCGAGAAAGCCGAGTTGCTCAGCGGGATCGGCGCGGCCCAGCACGCGCTGGGCGACGACCGGTCGGCCGAGAATTCTTACCAGAAGGCTCTCGCGCTGCGACCGAACGACGCGACGGCACTCGCGGGTCTCGGTGTCGTTCATCTGAAGGCAAACCGCGCGAAACAGGCGATTCCGCTGTTGCGAAGCGCAATGAAGCTGCATCCGGATGATTCCGAGAAGCGGCGGAACCTGGTGCAGGCCTTGCGTGCAACCGGTGAGTTCGAGGAGGCATTCGAAATCCTGGCCGACGCGCCACCGGGCGGCGTGAATGACTCGACCGACGACCTGCGCCTCGCGGCTGAAATCCAGACAGAACTCGGCCACCACGAGAAGGCGCGCGACTTGCTCGTCAAAGCAGCGCGAATCGAACCCTTCTCACCCGAAATACAAGACCAGCTCGCCGCCGCCTACAGCGCCGTCGGCGATGAATCGAGCGCTGCGCGCACCCGCAAACTCACGGCATCGTTGAAGGGCGGGAACCCCGTGCAGCGCGCCGAGGCGAGCGAAGCGCCGGCGCGATCGGAGTCGATCGAAACCAGCGGACCCGATTTCGATGAATTGATCCGAAGCTTTGCGAGCCAGACCAGGAACGCCGAAAAGCGCCGGGTCATCCGACTCGAGATACGCAACCGGGCCACCACACGCGGGACCCTGTTGGCGTGGTTGAATCCGCGCGCGCCGGACGCCGAAGCCATAGGCGCGTCGCTCGACGAAGCCATTGCGGGTTCCTTCGCACTGCTTCCGGCTCCCCAAGACATCCATCCCCTTCTCGGCGAGGACATCGATGGTCTCTTCGATTTCGAAAGACCGACATCGCTGGATTCCGATGTGATTGCGCGACTGACCCAGACTTTCGACGTGGATGCGATCTTCCTGGCGCGTATCGACTGGGCGCCGCCGGGTGCCGAAGACGAGACCGGGAGCGATGCCTGTGGCGGCGTGAACCGCTATGACGTCGAAGTGCGAATGCTGAGCGGCCAGCATCCGGACATCGTCAACATCCTCGCGAACACACAGTGCATCGCGACGGGATACACCAGTCATGCAGTCTGGAATCTCAGGGCGGTGGGTGTCTACGCGGGAGCGATCCTGCTGTTGATGTTTCCGCTGATACGCGGTTGGGGAAGGATCGAGGTCAACGTCGAGTTGCCTCCCAAGACGAAGGGTTTCTTCGCGATCCGGGTTTCGAAGAGTGCGAACGACGTGCCGGCCAAGAAGTCGAAGAAGACGGATTCAGGACGCCTCAAGAAGTCGTTGAGTTCGTTCAGTCGATACGAACGCAACATGGTCGGGAGCGACACGCTGTTTCGCTGGATTCCGGCGCGAAAACGTTCCTACCACGTCACCGTGAAGGGCCCGCTGATGGACGCGGCCGGAGTGGGGATCATCGGGCACTTCCTCGAAACCAAGAAAGTCAAGGTGTCGCGCGGCAAGACCACGAAGCTCGAATATGACTTCCGCCCCAAAGAAACCGCTCTGGAAATCCAGGTGATGAACGGCGAGGCGCTCGTCGATGGAGCGCGCATTGCGCTCCGGGGGCAGAATTCGCAGATCCGCTACGCCCGACGCGGAAGTGTCATCATTCCTCTCGAACAGGGTACTCACGGACTCCTGGTTGCATCGAGTGACCGTGTCGCAGAATACACGCTGCACGTCGAGTCATTGGGTCGTTCCGTCCAGCTGATTGCACAGCTCGCAGACGAGAACGTCCTGGTCTTCAAGGATTGCGCAGCCGCCACGGAGCCGTTTCTCGCGGGCGACTATCTCACCGCCGCGGAGGCGCTGGACGCGGCCGGCCAGCGAAATGAGGCGCACCTCATGCGCGCGACCTTCCATCGGCAAGTCGGCGCATCCGACGAGGCTGCGCGCGAGCTGGAGGCCGCAGGCAATTTCGAGGAAGCCGCCGAATTGCGTGCCGTTGGAGACGATGCGGCGGGATCGGCTGCGCTGTTCGAGAAGGCCGGGGACTCCAGCCGGGCTGCCGACGCGTATCGCGCAGCGGGCGAGATCGCCGACGCGGCTCGCTGCTACGAAGCGGCCTACGACTACCAGAACGCGCTCGAGTGCTACCGCGAGCTGGGTGAAGATCCGAAGGCGCTCGAAATCCTCGAAAAGACCGGCGAGTTCTTCGAAGCCGGCGGCCTGGCGAAAGATATCGGCGATCAAGACCGCGCTCTCGGAAACCTCCAACAGGTCGAGCGACGTGATCCGAACTACGGCGACGCCTGCAAGAAGATCGCGGACATTCTGGAAATCCGCGGCGACTTCGATGCAGCGGCCGACAAGATCGAAGAAGCAATCCAGCAAGCAGGGGGCAATGCGTCTGCGGCGCTGCACGAACGACACGCGCAGTTGTTGTCCACGGCCGGCCGACCGGAGCGCGCCATCGACGCATACCAGACCGTCCGAAGAATCGAACCGCAGCGGCGGGACGTCAGCGAGCGGATCGCCGAACTGCAGAAGCAGACATCGACCGATCCCGGCCGGAGAAGCGTCGAGAGTCGGTACGAAATCCTGGGAGAGCTGGGGCGCGGCGCGATGGGCATCGTCTTCAAAGCGCGCGACAGGCATCTCGGGCGAATCATTGCGCTGAAGAGCCTTCCGGAGAGTCTCAAGAATCATCCGACGGCGGTCGCACTCTTCAAACGCGAGGCCCAGGCGGCTGCCGCACTCAACCATCGAAACATCGTGACGCTCTTCGACGCCGGCGAGGAGAACGGCAACTACTTCATCACCATGGAATTGCTCGAGGGATTCCCGCTCAACCAGCTCCTGAAGAAGCGGGGTCGGTTGAGCGTATCCGATACCGCCCGAATCGGCATTCAGGTAGCGGCCGGCCTGCAGTACGCGTATGAACGCCGAATCGTTCATCGCGACATCAAGAGCGGAAACTTGTTCTTCACGACCGACCGCACCGTCAAGATCATGGATTTCGGCCTCGCGAAGACCATCGAAGAAGTGCGGAAGTCCTCGACCGTGATCGGTGGCACACCGAATTTCATGGCGCCCGAGCAAGCAGCCGGCGGCGAGGTCGACCACCGCGCCGATCTGTACGCGTTCGGCGTAACCCTCTACCAGCTCGCGACGGGAACCGTTCCGTTCGAAGACGGCGACCTCGCCTATCACCACCGCCACACACCGCCGCCCGATCCACGCACCCGCGTCGATTCGATTCCCACTCTGCTGTCGAACTTGATCTTGCGAATGCTCGCCAAGTCTCCCGACGATCGGCCGGCGGATCCGGCGGAGGTGGGTAGCGAGCTCCAGAAACTCGTTCGTTCCTAGGTCGTGGCTCGAAGAACGGGCCTGGCATGCCGCGCGCGATGCAAGCGGGGATGTCGAGTCGCTCGCGGAAGCTCATTCCCCCGCCACCTCTTGAAACCCGTCTTCTGGGGGATCGTCGACTGCCGGGTCAGCGGGCCACGCGGCTGCGTCTGGAGATTCGCTTCGGCCGCCCATACCCCCAAGCCACTGGCAACGCCGTCCAGGAGATCGCCACACGGCTGATCGCGCAGGGGGCCGCGGTCGAGCTTCACTCCGGTGCCCACCGGACCCACACGCTCGAGGATCGCACCAACTCGTACGCCGTCTAGCCCGGTGCTGAAGAAGTCCTGCGATGGTTGCGAGAGGTCGGGGCGGGCTTGCCGCGACCGTCAGCCGATCAGGGAGCGGCAGGCACCCCCCAAGCTCGCGCGGATCCAACAGAACCGGCCTTTTCTTTTCAGCACCCCGCTAGCGGAAGACGCCAGCACAAAAAGGGCGCGTTGGCCTAGGATCGACCCGATCTTCGAGACACGACTCTCAGGATGGTGAGGCCCAGGGTCAGCAGCAGGCCGGACGAAGGTTCGGGGATGACGAAATCCCCGCCCACGTTGATCTGGGGGCCGAGGTAGTCGTCGTAGCGCGGGCCCGGTGTGAGCGTGAGTGAATCGCCGATGGGAGTCAGATCAGACGCCGGGGGCGGGTACTTCGACGTGGCGACCTGGTTGTCCATGACCGGATCCTTGAATACGATTTCCCGAAGTCGCTGGTCGACATCGTCGAGCACGATCACGTTGCCGAAGTTGCTTTCGAAGTTCGGCAGCAATGACCGTTCGCGAGCCGTCGGGTCGGAGGCGTACTCGACGCGCGAGAACAGATGTTCGAGGTCGAGCAGCTCGGGGACGAACCCCTGAGAAAAGTCGCGCGGCAGCAACATCGGTTGATGCGCGTAACGGCTGAGTCGCCGAGTGATTCGAATATGGTCGCCGTCCAGCCGACCGCTCTCGACAGCCATGACCTTGACCATGCCGGGCGCGAGAACTCCCAGGCCGATCAGCATGGGAAGCAACGAGAAGAGCAAGACGATGGCCGGTCGCTTGCGCCTCTCGATCTGCTCGTTGCGCTCTTTGACGATCGGCATCACTTACACTCTTCTCCGCAGAGCCATCGCGAAGGAATCCATACGCTCGGCGACGACCTCACATTCCTATCGGGACCCTGCGCCGGGGGCTTTACCGATAGGACGTTCTTTCGAGCGTGTTTTCGTGTGATCGATGCGGGTCCGAGAATCATCGAAGAAGGTGAATGCAGACTGGAAGCTTCCGCTGTGAACGGAATCCACGACGCGGATCGAGAGTGGGTAACCGCTTACCGTTCTTGGGCCCGCCGCTACCCGCTATTCGGTCTGTGGTGACACGGCGCACACGCAGCCGAACGGCAGTTCGCGGCTCAACGTCCCGACCGTACGGACGAGCCCCGGATGGGAGCGGATCGGGCACACGCTTTGCAACCGGGCATCGGGGTGAGCGCAAAGCTTAAGCAACGGCTCAGGAAGCACGAAAGCAGTGCACCCAACGATGCACCGTTCGTCGCGCGCCTGCTCGAGCTGACGCAGGAGATCGAGCGCAGCTTCGCAGGCGACGAGCGCAGCCGGCTGTTGCGTCTCGCCGAGGAGACGTTCGAGCGGCACCTGGAGCTCCGAGATCACACGAGCAGCGCGCGAGATGCCCTGGAACGGTTGCGCGACGACCAGATCCGCCTGATGCGAATCCTCGAGGGCCTCCGTCTCAGCCCCGAGGGCGAGACGGTTCACTGAGCGCGATCACGTCACGCGGCACCTACTCCGACCGCCGAACGCCCGTTCGCCGCGAGGCGGCGTCGGGAGGCGGTACTGCCCGGCAGGCCGGACCGGCTGTGCTACCGGTCGCGGCGCGACGGAATCGGTCGCGTCATCGCTCGACGCGGGGCTCGGATCGTGTTCCTAACGCGAAAGCAGATCACGGGCGATCGCGGAAATCTGGATCTCGTCGGTTCCCGCGTAGATCTGCAATACCTTTGCATCGCGGCAGAGCTGCTCGACGTGATATTCGGCCATGTAGCCATTACCACCGTGCACCTGTACGGCTTCGAGCGCTACCTCCATCGCCGCACGTGCGGAATACAGCTTCATCGCCGAGGCCTCGGAAAAGCTGAGCGACTTCCCGGCGGCCGCGAGTCCGATCGTGCGCAGAACCATGTTCTCCACGTTCATCCGGGCGACTTCCATCCGCGCGAGCTTGTCCTGGATCAGCTGGAATTCGCCGATCGGTCGGTCGAACTGCACGCGCTCCTTCGCATACGCAACGGAAAGCTCGAGGCAGCGTTCGATGATCCCGAGCGCCATCGCCGCGACGCCGGAGCGCTCCTGCGAAAAGGTCTGTTTCGCTCCTGATCGGGACTGTCGTTCCTCGCTCTCACCGAGCAGGCGATCCGGACCGGCCTTGACGTCTTTCGCGAAGACCTCGCCGGTCGGCGACGAATGCAGCCCCATCTTGCGCATCGGCTTCGTCTGCTCGAGCCCCGGCATGCCGCGGTCCAACACGAAAGTCAGCGGCTTGCGGTGCTTCGGGTCTACCCCGGCCTCCTCGAGCTTGCAGATGAATACGATGACGTCCGCGTAGGGACCATTGGTGATGAAGGTCTTCGAGCCGTTGAGGATGTAGCCCCCCTCCCCGTCCCGGCGCGCACTCGCCTTCATGCTGCCGAACGCGTCGGAACCCGAGCCCGGCTCGGTAATCGCCCACGAACCCACCTTGTCGAGTGTCAGCAGATCGAGCGCCCAACGCTCCTTCTGGCGGGTGGTGCCCTTCGACAGGATCGACGAGGCGGTGAGCCCCATGCTCACGCCCATCGCCGTGACCATCCCGGGGCAGTAGCGGGACAGCTCGATGATCGGAATCAACTGCATCGCGACGGCATCGCCGCGCTTCTCGGCGTCATCCGATTTCGGGGGCTCACTCTCCCCCGATTTCTCGCGCTCGATCTGCTTCGCGAAGCGCGCCCGCGCGAGTTCGTCCATTCCGAATGTCCGGATCAACTTGCGGAGGATGTCGTACGGCGGCATGTCGCCGTGCTCGAGCTCTTCGACGTTCGGCACGACCTCGGCTTCGATGAAACGCCGCGCGGCGTCTCGGATCATCAGATGCTGCTCGCTCCATTCGATCATCGTCCACTCCTTCGAGTCGCATTCGTGGAGGCCGGAGTGTGGGGCCGATGAACCGAACTCGCCAGCACCCGACCCGGCATCGATCAGACCGGAGGTCAGCCGGCCTCGGCCACGCCCTCGCTCCGAAGAGTGATCTCGGTCAGCTCGGCGGGCGCGAAGAACCGCATCGGAGGCCCCCAGAAGCCGGTTCCGGAACTCACATAGAGTTCGGAATCGCCGCGGCGATAGCGACCCGCGACGAACGGAATCGCGAGCCTCACCAGGTAGCCGAAGGGCCACATCTGGCCGCCGTGGGTGTGCCCGGAGAGCTGGAGATCGACCGGCAGCTCCGATGCCCTCTTGAACGTCGAGGGGTCGTGAGCGAGCAGGATCGCCGGACGCTCGGGATCGCGACCATCGAAAGCAGCGGACAGATCCTCGCCGCCGCCGAAGTGCGAACTGTGATGGTCGTCGACACCAACGAGGTCGAACACGCAGTCACGATCTCGGATCTCGACTCGTTCGTTGCGCAACACGCGGATACCGAGCTGCGTGACGGCGTCGCACCACGAGCGCACCCCCGAATAGTGATCGTGATTCCCGGTGACGAAGTAGACACCGAGGCGTGTGTGAAGATCACCGAATGGTGCCACCTCATGGCGAAGGTGCTTCACCGCACCGTCGACGAGATCACCCGTCACAACGACGAGATCGGGTGCGAGGGCGTTCACTCGTTCGACGAGCGCGCGCGCGAATCCACCGCCGAGAATCGGGCCGATGTGAATATCGCTGAGTTGGACGATCCGGAAGCCGTCGAGGCGAGCGGGCCAGCGAGCGAGAGGAATATCGACCCGGCGCAACTCCGGTGGCCGAAGTCCCGAACGCATGCTGAACGCGCCGATCGCGAACGCCGCAACCGCCACGCCGGCCGCGCGGATCACCGACGCCGCAGCAGCTCCGCCGACGGCTTCACCCGCAGCGCGCGCGGGCGTGGGCCCACCCGACAACCACCAGACGACGTCGGTCGCTGCGAGCAGGACCAGGAGGTAGAACGCGAAACCCATCCAGAGCGACGACGGCCAGGCGACGAAGCGAGCGATCCGGCGTGAAACGAAGCGTTCGGCGAAGGGTTGGAAGACGAGACCGATCCCCAGCAGCGCCAGTAGGGCGATCGACCCGCTGCGCCAGGGCTCGGGCATGTCCGAGTCGAGGACGAGGCGCTTGGCGATGTAGTAGTGCAGGCCGAACAGCAACCCGCAGGCAGCGGACACCACCAACGTTGCTGCGAGCGCTCGTTTCAGGGTCTTCGCGATCGACATCAGACGGACAGGATAACTCCGCCGGCCGACGCGTGCGCCCGTGCGACCGGCCGCACTACCAACCTCGAAGATCGACCGGCCAGCTGTCGACCACGTCCTCGCCGGAAACGACGCGAATCTGCGCGTGGTAGGCCACCGTCGGATCGACGTGAGCCGGCCAGACCCGCACCCGATCTCCGACGTCGAGAGGCTGGTCGGGCGCAAACGTGAGGTGTTCGTCGGAACAGAACCAGACACTTCCGCCGTCGACCGTCGGATTGCCGTGATCCATCCCGAGCGCCTTCAACCCACAATCCGCGACCGCGTAATCGTTCGAAACCGAGATCACTCTGGCGACGAGGAAGAGCGCCGGACGGAACGGCAGGCCGAGCTTCGCATAGGCGGTGTCCATCAGTGCGTATGAACCGGCCTGGATCTCGGTCGCAAAGTCGTTGCAGTCGTAGCTTCCGGTCCCGCCCGCGGAAATGACCTCCCCGCCGACATCCGCGTGCGCAACGCGCAGCAGATCCATCGACGCCGCCACCGCCGCCTCGCGCGCCGCGCGCTCCTCGACGAGCATCGCGTGTCCCTCGTAGCCCATCACTCCTCGAACCTCGAGTCCCTGCCGGCGAGCGGTATCCGCCAGTCGCCCCGCGCTCGCGGGCTCACAGCCGCAGCGCGGCAGTCCGACGTTCACGTCGATCAGGACCTCGCGAACGCCGCCGGCCGCTGCAGCGAGAATCGTCGCCTCGGAGTCGACCGCGACGCTGACGCGACCGTCGATGGCGCCCAGACGCCTCGCGTCGAGCACTTCGTTCGCGAGCAGCAGGTCGGCGCCGAGTCCTGCTCGCGCCAAGCCCTCCATCTCGGAGATCGTCGCGCAGGTGAATGCGGTGTGGCCGTGCGCTGCCTGCCGAGCCGCCAGTGAGGTGCACTTGTGGGCCTTCACGTGCGGACGTAGACGTGCTTCGGGCAGCGCGCGCGCCATCGTGGCGAGGTTGTGTTCGAGCACGTCGACATCGACGGCGAGCACCGGCGTCTGAAGTTCGTCGATTCGCACTCGAGATCAGTGGCGCGCGTCGAGGCAGTCGCGGCAGAGATGGACGTCCGAGAGTCCGTTGCTCGCCACGCCGACATAACCGCGCTCGCCCCGCTCGATCGGCTCCTCGCAATCCGAGCAGACTTGGGGCCGGTTGAAAATCAGCGGTTGCCAACCGAGGACTTCCGGATGCTCCTCGCGCGCTGCGAGCGCTTCCGGATGTTGGCGCCGGCGACCGTCGGCCGGACCGAACGGGCGCCGTCCGCGATCGGAGTAACGGCGAATTCGCTCGCGGGTGCGCTCGGCCTCTTCGACGACGTCTTCGATCAACTCGCCGACGTTTTCGCTGACCGTCTCGACCACGGCGAAGGCCTCTTCGAGGACGTTCCGCACGAGATTCGAAACCGGCACGCGCAGATCCTCCGCCACGCGTCGGATGTCCTCGGCGAGCGGTTCGGAGATCCGCGTGTGGAGCACGCGTTCCTTGCGGTGGCCGTGCCGCCGCTGCCGCCCGCCATGGCGCGAGCCTCTCTGAGAGGTTGCTCGCGGGGAGCCGCCGGAGGAATCGAAATCATCAGACATGTGAGCGAATGTAATACATCGTGATACAAATTCCATAGGCGCAGTCGAGCCCCCGAGAA
>Ga0055476_10000463_pt1 | contig 10653 bp, 8 predicted proteins | sample Muzzi_CordC_D2_FD_57682 | JGI IMG/M metagenome (GOLD analysis project Ga0055476, IMG submission 57682) | Wetland microbial communities from San Francisco Bay, California, USA, that impact long-term carbon sequestration - Muzzi_CordC_D2 | ecosystem: Environmental > Aquatic > Marine > Wetlands ... | reverse complement strand
GCGAGAACCACCGTTCCCGCGATCGTGAGAAAGACCAGCGCGACGAGCTCCGAACCGCCGTCGATTCCCTGACGCTCGAGCGAGACGGCAGTGGCCGATGCCACCGTCGCCGCAACGATTCCACGCGGCGCGATCCATGCGATGAACGCTCGCTCGCGCCATACCAGGTTCGAGCCACGGGTCGAAAACGCGACCGTGATCGGGCGCACGACGAAGATCAGGCACGCCACCACCGCGACGCCCCGCCACCCCAGCTTCTCGACGTCGGTCAACCGCACGTTCGCGGCGAGCAGGATGAAGAGCAACCCGATCAACAACGACGAGAGCTGATCCTTGAATTCACGCATCTCGCGATCGACGGACGTCGGCAGGTTGCCCACGACGATGCCCGCCACCGTCACTGCGAGGATGCCACTGTGCGACACCACGACATTGCAGCCCTCGACCAGAAACAGCACCGAAGCCAGCACGAAGATGTTCTCCTGCCCTTCCGGAATCAACCGCTTCACGCGCAGCAAACCCGCGATCGCAAAGCCCACTGCGGCTCCCGCGACGGCGCCGAAGCCGACGCGAAACAACAACGTTCCGGCCTCGTTCGCGATCGATTCCGCACCGGGTGTGAGCGTCAGCTCGAGCATCAACACCGCAATCAACACTCCGATCGGGTCGATCATGACGCCTTCGGCTTCGAGCACGGTCCCGACCCGCGGACGCAGATGCAGATTGCGAACCAGCGGGCCCACCACTGTCGGGCCGGTCACGATCACGAGGCTCCCGAACAACGCTGCCGTCAACCACGGCCAGCCCAGGAAGATCCGCGCCGCGATCGCGGCGCCCGCCATCGTGATCGCCGCTCCCCAGGTGACGAGGCGTCGAATCGATTTCTGCGACTGTCGCAGTCGATTGATCTCGAGATTGAGACCGCCTTCGAACAGGATCACGGCGACCGCCAGCTCCACGATCGTGAGCAGGCCGGTGCCGAGGTGCTGGGGAACGATCCAACCCAGCCCATCCGGCCCGAGCGCGGCCCCGCTCGCGAGCAACAGCACGATGCTCGGCAACCGCGTGTGGCTGGCCAGCGCCTGCGCGAGAATTCCGACCGCGATGGCCGACACGACGGTCAGGGCAGGATGAACGCCTTCCACGGCGCGAGACTACCCCGACCCGTTCCCTCCGGGCCACTCGTCGACGCCGTTGCTGTTATTCTCCCGATTGGTCGGACCGGTTCGGGGGGATGAACGATGTCGTTGGAAGGCTTCGAAGCTTCGACTTTCAGCCACGCGGGCACCGTGCGGCCGATCTACCGGCGCGGCACCGGGCCGGGGGTCGTGATCGTCCACGAGATTCCCGGCATCACCCCCGAAGTCGCGCGCTTCGGGCGGCGGGTCGCCGACGAGGGCTTCACCGCGGTGCTGCCGAGCTTGTTCGGCACGCCCGGAAAGGCGTTTTCCGGAACCTACGTCGCCGGACAGATGGCGCGGGCCTGCATCAGCCGCGAATTCCACGTGCTGGCAAGGCACGCCTCGAGCCCCATCACCGACTTCCTGCGCGCGCTCGCCCGACGAGTGCACGGCGAGTGCGGCGGGCCGGGCGTCGGCGCGGTCGGTATGTGCCTGACCGGGAACTTCGCGCTCTCGATGATGCTCGACGAGGTCGTGATGGCGCCGGTTCTGAGCCAACCCTCCCTGCCCTTCGGCATCTCACCAACCCACCGCGCCGCGATCCACCTCAGCGACGACGACCTCGACGTCGTGAGGGAACGCACGCGAAGTGGCTGCTGCGTACTCGGGCTGCGCTTCACCGGGGACCGGCTCGTTCCGGCCGAGCGTTTCGAGACCCTGCGCCGCGAGCTCGGCGACGGCTTCGAAGCCATCGAGATCGACTCGAGCAAGGGCAACCCCTACGGCATCCCCGCGACGGCTCACTCCGTACTCACGAAGGATCTCGTCGACGAAGCGGGTCACCCGACCCGAGCCGCCCTCGACCGCGTGCTCGGCCTGTTTCGCGAGCGACTGCTCCCGACCTGACGGCCTCCCCACCGACACGACCCGGCTTTCCGTCCGGTCCCGGTTCGCTTGCGGGAGCGGGCGACGAGACCCGCGCGAGGCTGGGGCGTGAGACCCCCCGGGCCCGAGACGCGTTCTCGTTCGCCGGCTTGTCCGTTAGGCGACGGCCTGCTCGGGTTGGGTCTGTCGCAGGCGGGCGGCTTCGAGGGCGTCCTGGTCTTCGTCCGAGGTCGTCTCGTGCTCGTACTGAAGGATGTCGAGTTCGTGGAAGCGTCGCCGCTGCTTCTCGGACTGGAGCAGTCCGAGACTCTTCACATTCGGCACGATCTTCGAGAACAACCGATGGCGAAAATTCTTCGCGAGACCGGAATGCTCCGCGATTTGGACGCACTCGTCGGCGTCGAGGCCGAGGTTGCTCCAGACATCGCGGCTCTGGATGCGATCGCGCATCAACACACAGGCCTCGTAGACGAAGTCCTCGCGCTCGTCGCGCTCGGCCTGGGAGTATTCGGCGCAATGCTCGCGCAGCGACAGCACGCCGAACGCGACGTGGCGGGCCTCGTCCTCCATCACGTAGGTGATGAGGTCGCGCAGCAACGGGTTCGTCGTGGTGTCGCGCAGCGTTCCGAACGCCGCGAGCGCCAGTCCCTCGACGATGATCTGCATGCCGAGGCATTTGATGTCCCAGCGCGAGTCCGTCAGGATCTGGTCGAGCAACTTCCGGAGCTCCGCGTTCACCGGATACTCGTGCCCCAGCTTCTCGAGCACGAAGCGGCGAAAGACCTCGACGTGGCGCGCCTCGTCCATCACCTGCGTCGACGCATACTGCTTGCCCTCGAACCACGGCACCGCGGTCACGATCTGGGCGGTCGCGAGCAGCGCCCCCTGTTCCCCGTGCAGGAATTGGCACAGCTGCCAGGTCAGGGCTTCGTGGCGCAATCGCCGGATCTGCTGATCGTCGAGAGAATCCCAGATCGGCGTACCGTAGATCGCGATCGCGGCGTCGGGAATCAGTCCCTTTTCCGGGTCGACGTCGATCGACCAGTCGAGCTTGTCGGTGCTGTTCCACTGGTCGCGCTTCGCGTTCTCGTACAGACGCGAGAGCTTCTTTCGCGGCGTGTCGTAGGCCCAGTTGTAGGTGAGGTTCTGGGAGAGCGACAGCTCTTCGATTTCCTGGGTGGCGGTCAATTTCACGAGGGGTTGCATTGCAGCTCCTTGGATCGGGGCGGGGTTTCGAGGGCACCGAGGTACGCGAGGCAGGCATTCGCGAGCTCGCCGGCGTACTGGTCGTCGGACAACGTGAATTCACCGGATCGCATGTCTCCGAAGAGCATCACGTATTCGAGCGAACCGAAGATCAACGTCAAGACGAAGCGAACGGCGCGTTCGGGATCCGGGTGGCGGATCTCATCGCCGCGCGCGAGCAACAACCCGCGAACACCGCGATTCACGTAGAGAGTCAAACGCTCCTGGCGCGCGCGGAATTCCGGGTCGGTGTGGTTGCGAATCACGAACGCGCGCAACAATCCGGCCTGGTCGCGGTAGATCGAAACGAGGAAGCGAACCACGGAGCGCAGGATCTCGTCGATCGAAGCGCCCTTCCAGCGCTCGGGGTCGAGTGCGGAATCGGCCGTCGCCATCGCCTGCTCGACGAAGCGACCCGAGATCGCGTGCAACAACGCGTGCTTGTCTTCGAAGCGCGAATAGAACGCGCCCACCGACGAGCCGGCGTGGCGCACGATCTCCGAAATCGGCGTGTCCTCGAAGCCCTTTTCGGCGATCAGCAACTCGGCGGCGACGAGGATCCGTTCGAGGGTCCGCTGGCTGCGCGCCTGTTGCGGCGGAGCAACCCAACGGAGCTCGCCCTTCGAGTTCGTGGCCATCGAAATCCCCTTCGCTCCAAAATCAGAATCAGGATTCTAGTTCTAGTTCTAGTATCGGCAGGACTTCGCCATTGGTCAATAGTCCACAGGGGCTTTTTGGTCCACATTCAACCAATTGATTTCAAAGGGATTTCGAGCTGAGTCGCACCCGCTTGGAGAGCGGGTCGACCAGCAGATGCGGCGCGGATCGCAGACGCAAGCCACGGCCGTCCGCACTCGCCCCACCGCGCAACTCGAATTCGTAGCCGTGCCACGGGCAGCGGATCCGGCCGTCCTCGACCGCGGCGTGGTCGAGCGGACCGAGCATGTGCGGGCAGTCGCAGGCGTGGACCACGAGTTCGCCCGCGTCGGCGACGATGCGAAAGCGACGACTCCCGAACTCGACGATCAGTGGAACCCGCGCGCGCACTTCTTCGAGAGTCCCGAGCTCGCGATCGTCGGGCTCGGCGACATCGGGCCGGCTGCAGCGGAGCATGCGCTCGGCGCGGTGACGCATCATCGCCTCGTCCTCGTCCCACAAACGCGTATAGAGCTGCGTGAAGACGGCGCCGACCGCGTCCGCGTCAGCCGCCGCGACATCCGGAACGTGGAATTCGACCTCGATATCGGTTTCGCCTGCGCCGTGGGATGCGAGCGACGTCCAGATCTCGGTGCCCGCACCGGGACCCGCGAGCGTGCGTGCGACGTAGCGGTCCGCGTACTTGTCGCGCACGAGCTCCAACTCCAGTGCGCCGGCGGTCGCGGGCTGCAGCTCGATCCTTGCACGCCATCCCCACGGGCCCGAATCGGCGAGGTCGATCGCGCTGAAGCTGGCGGAGTGGAGCCAGGGCAGATGTTCCCAGTCGTGAACGTTCTCCCAGACCTGCTCGAGCGAGGCTCGAACGCGTCGTCGGTAGACGGCCACACACGTTCGCGATATTTCGGGCATGAGCGGATCTCCCGGAAGGAACGGAGCCACAGTGTTCCGACGGCGCGACCCGGCCGCAAGCGACCGAAACGGGCTTCGCCTATGGTTCGACGATCCGCCGAATTTTTCGATCCGGCCCTCTTGCAGGCCCGGGCGAACATCCCCGATCATTTCCGACCATCCCGATCGGCAGCCGCAGCGCGACGCCGATCGAAAAGGAGCCGAGACGTGAGTGAAGTCCTACTCGAACAGATCGGTCACGTGGCAAAGCTCACCCTGAATCGTCCGGATCGACTGAATGCGATCACGGGCACGATGCTGGACGGACTCGCTTCGACGTTGATCGAATGCGACCGCGACCCGGATGTGCGCGTCATCGTGCTGACCGGGGCGGGCCGTGGATTCTGCGCGGGCCTCGACCTCAAGGACGCGACCGCCGGTACGGGCATCGGCGCTCCGGGCAATCCCGGCATGCCCCCCGACCTCGACCTGCGAACCGCACCACCGACGGTGCTCCACAGTCTCGACACCCCGACCATCTGCGCGCTGAATGGCGGCGCGGCCGGATACGGCATGGACCTCGCGCTCGGTTGCGACATTCGCATCGGAGCCCACAGCTCGAAACTCGCCGCGGCCTTCGCACGGCGCGGCGTATTGCCCGAGAGCGGCGGCACCTGGTTGCTGCCACGGCTCGTGGGTTGGGCGAAAGCCTCCGAGATCATCTTCACCGGTCGCACCTTGTCGTCCGAGCAGTGTCTCGAGCTCGGCTTGTTGAACAAGGTCGTTCCCGACGACCTCCTGATGAAGGAGACCCTCGCGCTCGCGGAGGAGATCGCCACGAATGCGCCGATGGCGATCCGAGCGAGCAAGCGCATGATGCGTGCCGGACTCTCCGAGGAATTCGACAATCACGTGCAGCACGTCTTCCTGCAACTGCTACCGCTGTTCCGCAGCGCAGATTTTCGTGAAGGCATGATGGCGTTCCTCGAGAAGCGCGCGCCTCGGTTCGAGGGGAAGTAGTGCGCGCAGCCGGCGGCGACGGATGACCGGGCTGCTCGAAGGAAAGTCTGCGTTGGTGACGGGCGCGGCGTCGGGAATCGGCCGTGCGACCGCCGTGGCGTTTGCGCGCGAGGGCGCGCAGGTGACGCTCGCAGACGTCGACGAAGACGCGGGGCGGAGCGCCGCCGAGGCGATCAGCCGCGACGGCGGAAACGCCCGCTTCGCGGCCGCGGACGTGACGTCCGAGTCATCCGTGGCGGAGTTGGTTTCGACGACCGTCGCCGCGTTCGGTCGCCTCGATTGCGCGGTCAACAACGCGGGGATCACGGGCGCGTTGTTGCCGTTGCACCAGCTTTCGCTCGACGAATTCGAGCGGGTGATCGGCCTGAATCTCACCGGAGTGTTCCTGGCCATGAAATACGAGATTCCCGCGATGCAGAGCGCGGGCGGCGCGATCGTCAACATGGCGTCCGGCGCGGCCCTGGTTGCAGCGCCCGCCCTTTCGGCCTACTGCGCATCCAAGCACGGCGTGCTCGGCTTGACGAAGACCGCCGCCATCGAAAACGCGCGCTCCGGAATTCGCGTCAACGCGATCTGCCCGGGAAGCACCGACACCCCGTTGCTCCGTTCTTCGATGGCCCGAAGCCCGCAAGTCGAGAAGATGATCCTGGCCGGTCAACCCGGCGGTCGTCTGGGAACGCCCGACGAAATCGCGGAGGCGGCCGTCTGGTTGTGCTCGGACCGCGCATCCTTCGTGACGGGTCACTCGATGCTGGTCGACGGCGGCGCTGTCGCCCGATAGCCTGTCGGCCTGCGGTCCTCATCGTCCGCTTGCCGGAATGTGCGGGCCGGCGTTCCGTCATCACCGCGTCCCGGGAGTCTCGATGAAGTTCTGCGCGTCGCTCGCCTTCAGCGATCCGAGACACTTTCGCGAGATCGCCGTCGCCGCCGAGGCTGCCGACTGGGACTACCTCGTAGCGAGCGATCACGTCGTCCATCCCGAGAACATCGACTCCCCCTACCCGTATACCGCCGACAACGCACCGCGCTGGGAAGCATCTGCGCCGTGGCCGGACCCATGGGTTGCAATCAGCGCGATGTCCGCAGTCACCGAACGATTGCGTTTTCTCACGAGCATCTTCGTACTGCCGCTGCGGAATCCGATTGCCGTAGCGAAAACCGTCGGCACGCTGGCAGTGATGTCCGGTCATCGGATCGATCTGGGAATCGGCATCGGCTGGATGAAGGAGGAATTCGACCTGCTCGGTGAGGATTTCCACAACCGGGGCAAGCGCACCGACGAAATGGTGGAGGTCATGCGCAAGCTCTGGTCCGGCGGCATGGTCGAACACCACGGCAGGTATTACGACTTCGATCGGCTCCAGATGAGCCCGGCGGTCGAAGGGAGGATTCCGATCATCGTCGGCGGGCTGTCCGAGCCCGCGCTTCGACGCGCTGCACGCATCGGCGACGGCTGGACGTCGGACATCCACTCCACCGAGGAACTCCGCGATCTCTGCAGCACCTTGAAGGGTTACCGAAAGGAGTATGGGCGCGACGACCGACCGTTCGAGATCTTCGCGGCCGCGAACGACGCCTTCGACGTCGACGGCTACAGGCGTCTGGAAGCTGCCGGAGTGACGCACCTATTGACGATGCCGTGGGTCCTCTACGGATCTACGGGTGGATCGCTGACCGAGAAGACGGACGCGCTCAAGCGTTTTGGCGACGAAATCATCGCGACGATGCGCTGATCAGATTTCGTCGAATCCAGAGACCGGATCCGATGCCCGCTCAGACCGAAGTCTTCTGGCGCCAACTTCCGGGGGTTCGTTCCCGGGAGCGAAGGCGTTTCCTCTTCTTCGCCGGACTCGCGACCCTGATCAGTCTGGCCCAGACCATCGGCCTCGCAAGCACGGAGGCATTGTTCCTCGCGCGCTTCGGTGCCCGGTGGCTACCGGTCGCGTTCATCGGCGCTGCGATCACCACGGTGCTGGGTTCGATGATTTACGCGGTGCGAGTCGGTGCCGTACGCAATGACGGGCTCTTCGTTGCGATGCTCGCCGGTTCCGCGGTCCTGATCGGCGGCAGCGCGGTCGCAGTCGGCGTGGGCCACGACATCGTATTGCCGGGGCTCTTCTGCTTCTACTACCTCAGCCAGGCGGTTTTCGTGAACCACCTGTGGACCTTCACGGGTGACTTCTTCGACACCGTCCAGAGCAAACGGCTGATTCCACTGTTCACCATCGGGGCGAGCGTGGGCGGTGTCATCGGCGGCGCAGTCGGAGCATTGATGGCGGGAATCGCCGGTCCGGTGAGCCTGCTCGGAAGCTGGGCACTGCTTCTGGGGGGCGCCGCGCTGATGATCCACCGCGCCCGCCACACGCTTCACCGCTGGGGTCCGTTGGAGGCGGAGGAGGCCGACGAGACCTCCGTCGAAGGCATTCAGGCAGCGATGCGCTACCTCGGCGCTTCGCCGCTCGGCCGCTGGCTTTCGCTGTCGGCGATGAGCATGATGTTGTCGCTCTTCGTACTCCAATATCTCTACTCCGACGTCTTCGCGAACGCCTTCGAGACCCCCGAGCGCCTCGCACGATTCTTCGGCATCTACCTCGCCATCACGAACGTGATCGAGATCGCGATCGAAGTCCGGGTCACACCGTGGCTGATCCGGCGATTCGGCGTTCCGGCCGCCAATCTCATCCACCCGCTCCTGACGCTCGCGTCCTTCGGCGGCCTCGCGCAAAGCTACGGAATGACGGCGGCGCTGGGCGGCCGCATGAACCGCGAGCTGCTCGAAAACGCCTTCGCCGGGCCGCTTCGCGCGTTGCTCTACAACGCGATGCCGCAACGCCACCGCGGCAGAACGCGAGCGTTCCTCGAGGGAGTCGTCGTCTACGCCGGCATGGCGCTCGCCGGAGTCCTTCTGCTCGTCTTCGACGCACCCGACCCCCTCTGGCTGTGCGCGGCGGGAGGCGCGATGGCGGTGCTCTATCTCGCTGCGAATCTGAAAGTACGCCGCGAGTACGTGAGAACCCTCGTCAAGGAACTCCGCGCCGGCCGCCTCGACCTCGAGGATCTCGGCGACGAGGTCGGACAATGGGAGACGCACCAGCTCGCCGAGCTGTGGGAGCAACTGCTCGCGAACGACCGCACCTCGCCGTCACGCTCGCTGCTGCAACTGATTCCGAGCCTGGCCGCACGCGGACACATCGAGCCCCTGATTCGCGCGACCCGACACCCGCACCCGATCGTTCGGCGTTCGTGCATCAATGCGCTGTCCGCCGTGGCCGACGATGCTGTCGACACCCCGCTCTATCTGGCGCTCGACGACCCGGATGAAACCGTTCGACTCGCTGCGCTGCGGGGGCTGATCCGAACGAAGTCGTCGGCACGCCCGCTGGAACCGGTCCTCGCGCGGCTGCTCGACGACCCTGCACCGATCGTGCGCGCGGAGGCCGCGGCGAATGCGGGCGAACCCGGTGAAGCGGTGATCGCGCGAATGATCCGTTCCGACTCCCCTGCGGAAGCCCTCGCGGCGTTGCGTTGCGCACCGGCATCGATGCTCGAAACGGTCGCGTTTCGAATCCACGACCGCGACCCCGAAATACGCGCTGCCGCACTCGAATGCATCGCTCGTTCGAACGTACCGTCCCAGCTCGACATGGATGATCTGCTCCGGATCGTACGGGACGGGAATCCGCTGGTGCGACGCGCCGGTGTCCTGCTGCTCGCAAACGTCGAGGACGTCGACGCGGTTCATGCCATCGCGGGAGTGCTCGGCGACTCGTCGCAAGCCGTGCAGTTCGCGGCCGAGACCGTCCTGGGATCGCTCGGAGAGAACGGCATCGACGCGGTCGAGCCGTTGCTTCGGGCGAGGAGCGAACGCATCGTCGGCAGCGCACTGCGCGCGATCAAGGCGATTCGAGCGCCGGCAGCGCGCGAGGTGCTGAAGGGCGAGCTCCGACACCGCGCGCGCGAGATCTGGCGAGGCGTTGCCGCCCTCCAACACCTGCCCGAGTCGGGCGGAACCCCGGAGACGTTCCTCCGAATCGCGCTCGCCGACGACATCATGCGGAACCGCCGCCTTGCATTCAGGATCCTCGAGCTCATCGAGGATCGAAACGTCGTGCGGCGCGTGGAGAAGTCGCTGCAATCGATTTCGAAGCGAGCGCGCGGCGACGCGCTCGAAGTGCTCTCCCACATGGGTGATCGCGAAGCGGCCGCCCTGCTGGTTCTCTTCCACGAGGCCGGACCACTCGAGGACCGCCTGCCCGCCGTCATCGAGATCATCCCGATTCCGATGAACGAGGGCGATGCAATCGCGGTCTCTCGCGGCCTGGACAACAGCTGGGTCGCCATGGCCGCATCAGCGGTCGACTCGCCCGACACCGACATGACGAACGAGGTAAGCCTGATGGAGCGATTGTTGGCACTCAAACAAGTGCCTCTCTTCTCACAACTGAGTCTCGAGCAGCTCGAAGCCATCCAGCAGATTTCGAGCGAGGTCGAGTACCTCGCGAACGAAACCATCGTGAAGGAAGGAGAGGCCGGCGGCGAACTCTACTTGTTGATCGACGGCCGGGTTCGGATCTACAAGGGTTACGGAACGCCCGCAGAGACGCTTCTCAGCAGCGTCTCTGCGGTCAGCTATTTCGGCGAGATGGCCGCGCTCGACGACCGGCCGCGCAGCGCCACCGTCGTCGCGGCCGAACGCTCGCGAATGCTGCGACTCGACGGCGAGAGCCTGAAGGACCTGATCCGGCAGATGCCGGAGATCTCCTTCGAGATCATGCGCGTCCTCACGAGCCGCGTCCGCCGTGCCGAAAGCCGACAGGCCGCGCGTTGACGCAGGCGG
>Ga0055476_10000462_pt1 | contig 10654 bp, 9 predicted proteins | sample Muzzi_CordC_D2_FD_57682 | JGI IMG/M metagenome (GOLD analysis project Ga0055476, IMG submission 57682) | Wetland microbial communities from San Francisco Bay, California, USA, that impact long-term carbon sequestration - Muzzi_CordC_D2 | ecosystem: Environmental > Aquatic > Marine > Wetlands ... | reverse complement strand
ATGTCGGTATGCGGAATGGTCCATTGCGCGGGCCCCTCTGCATCGGCGAAGAAGGTCGCATCCGGGATATCTTTCAGGGGTGGCAGCTCAATGCGGGAAAGCGTTTCGTAGAGGAAGGTTCCGGCGTCATAGCCCACCTCGACACGCGCCGAGGGCGCGACCTGACTCAGATCGAGTGTGCGCAACGCCCGCGCCGCGATATGATTGATACGCGTGCTCAATTCCTCGCTGGGTGCATGCCAGTACTGGTCCCGGTATACCCGCCACACACGATCAACGTCGGCAAGAAAGCTGCTCAGCGTCGCCCGCGGACTGGAAGCGTCCAGTGGTTCAAGCGGGTGGCGCTTATCCTCAGCGAGCGCACCGCCTTGTCCCTCCAGCAGGGTGGTCAGGAAGAAAAAAATCAGCGCCAGGAACTGTCTGTGTGTCGGTGTCATCATGTCCTTAACAGGTGGCTCACATGTTCACGCCTGGTCAGTTGCTTCCCCTGCTGTTGGCACTGCTGGGTCCTGTTTTGCTCCAGCACCGCCTTTGCCCAACCGTTTCATCACCACATAGAACACGGGCGTGAAAGTGACCGACATGACAGTGGCCGCGATCATACCGCCGACCACCGCGGTGCCGATAGCCTGCTGACTTGCGGCACCCGCTCCGGCGGCGATCACCAGCGGCATGAAGCCGGCGATGGAGGAGATGGCGGTCATCAAGATCGGCCGGAAGCGTAATTTGGCAGCGTCCACTGCGGCATCGATAACACTTTTGCCTTTGGCTTGTTCCGCCATGGCGAATTCGACAATGAGGATGGCGTTCTTACTGGCCAGCGCAATCAGCAGGGTGATACCGATCTGGGTATACACATTGTTATCGGCGCCCTTCATCATCACCGCGACCACCGTGCCGAGTACCGCCAGCGGCACGACCATGATGACCGCTGCCGGGCTGCTCCAGCTTTCGTACTGCGCCGACAGTACCAGGAACACCAGCACGATGGCCAGCGCAAAGATGAAGATGGCTTCCGATCCCACCTGTTTTTCCTGGAAGGACATGCCGGTCCATTCAAAGCCCATCGAAGTCGGCAGTTTTTCATTGGCGAGCTGTTCCATGAGATTGAGCGCCTGCCCGGAGCTGAAACCCGGCGCCGCCGAGCCGGTGATGGAAGCGGTCGGGTAGAGGTTGTAGCGCAGAATGGTCTGCGGTCCCACCGTCTGCTCGACATCGATCAGGGTGCCCAACGGCACCATTGCACCCTTTGAGTTGCGCACCTCGAGTCTGCGAATATCCTCGGGTGTGATGCGATACTGGTTATCCGCCTGCACCTTGACCTGCCAGGTGCGTCCGAACTTGTTGAAGTCGTTGACGTAGGCCGAACCCAGGTAGGTCTGCAGGGTGCCGAACACCTCGTCCAGCGGAATACCCAGGGTCTTGGCCTTGGTGCGGTCAACCTCGGCGAACAGTTGTGGCACATCGATACGGAAGGTCGAGTTCAGGCCGGTCATGCCGCTCTGTGCTTCGCCGTCCTGTATGATCTCCTCGAGCATGACGTTCAGCTCCTCCAGGCCGATGCCGGCGCGGTCCTCGAGCTGGAACTGGAAGCCACCGGCGACACCCAGGCCGTTGATGGCCGGTGGCAGGAAGGCATAGATTATCGACTCCTGAATCGTCTGGAACTGTCCCTGCAGGTTGGCCAGGATGACTTCCTGTTTGAGGCTGGGGTCTTTGCGCTCCTCCCAGGGCGTCAGGGTCACGAAGACGATGGCCGTGTTGGAGGAGGCGGTACCGTCGATCAGGTTGTATCCGCCGAAAATAACCCAGTCCGCCACACCTTCGGTCCCGGCGACCACTTCATCGATCTGGTCCAGCACCTCACTGGTACGTTCCTGGGAGGCCGCGTCGGGCAGTTGAACGTGCACCAGCAGGTAACCCTGGTCCTCGGTGGGCAGGAAGCCGGTCGGCAGCTGGGTGAACTGCCAGCCGGTATAGCCGGCCAGTCCGGCTGCCAGCAGCAGCATCAGCCCGGTGCGGCGCACCAGCGATTTGGTCATATTGGTGTAGCCGTTTTCCGTCCGGCTGAACAGTTTGTCGAAACCGCGGAAGAAGGCGTTTTTCTTTTCGGGTGGCAGTCGCAGCACCAGCGCGGCAAGCGCCGGGCTCATGGTGAGGGCGTTGATGGAGCTGAAAACGGTCGCCACCGCAATGGTCAGCGCAAACTGCCGGTAGAGCTGGCCGGTGATGCCGGGCATGAAGGCCGCCGGCACGAATACCGCCAGCAGCACCAATGTGGTCGCCACCACCGGTCCGGAGACTTCGCTCATGGCCTTGATGGCGGCGGCCTTTCGATCCAGACCGCGCTCCATGTGGGCCACGGTGGCCTCGACCACCACAATGGCGTCGTCCACCACAATCCCGATGGCTAGCACCAGGGCGAACAGGGTGAGCATGTTGAGCGAAAAACCCATCGCAAGCATGACGGCCAGCGTGCCGATCAGCGACACCGGGATGGTGACGGCCGGAATCAGGGTGGCGCGCCAGTCCTGCAGGAACAGGAACAGCACCAGCGACACCAGCAGTGCAGCCTCGATCAGGGTGATGTAGACCTGTTTGATCGAGGCGTTGACAAACATCGTGGTGTCGTAGGGGACGGAAACTTCCAGGCCCTGCGGGAAAAAGGTGCTCATCTCATCCAGTGCGGCGCGCACCTGCCTGGAGACGTCCAGGGCGTTGGAGCCGGGCAGCTGGTAGACGGCAATACTCGCCGAGGGTGCACCGTTCAATCGCGAGGTGATGTCATAGACTTTGGCGCCCAGTTCGACACGGGCCACGTCCCTGAGGCGGGTGATGCGACCGCCTTCGCCGGTCTTGATGACGATGTCCTCGAACTGCTCGATGTCCGACAGGCGTCCGAGCACATTGACGGTGTACTGGAAATTCTGTCCGGCGGGTGCCGGCGGCTGGCCGATCTGTCCGGCGGCGACCTGCACGTTCTGTTCGCGAATGGCCGCGATCACTTCCGCCGTGGTCAAGTTGCGTGAGTCCAGTTGTTCCGGGTCCAGCCAGATACGCATGCTGTAGTCACTCCCGGGGTAAATGCCGATGTCGCCGACCCCCGGGATACGGCTCAGCGTGTCCTTCATATTCAGGGTCGCGTAATTATCCATATAGAGTTCGTCATAGCGATCATCGGGGGAAGACAGCGAAGCAATCAGGATGATATTTGACGATTTCTTCTTGGTGTTGACACCCTGGCGCCTGGCCTCTTCCGGCAACTTGGGTTCTGCCAGGGTGACCCGGTTCTGTACCAGGATATTGGCCATGTCCAGATCGGTGCCGACTTCGAAGGTCACGGTCAGCGTATAGGAGCCATCGCTGGCGCTGACCGAGGACATGTAGATCATGTTCTCGACACCGATGACCTCCTGCTCGATGGGTGCGGCCACGGTTTCCGCCACCACCGATGCATTGGCGCCCGGGTAGGTGGCCTTGACCTCTACCGTGGGTGGCACGACGTCCGGGAACTGGGCTACCGGCAGGGCGGCCACCGATACCAGGCCGGCGATGACGATGACAATCGAGATGACACTGGAGAAGATCGGGTGTTCGATAAAGAATTTGGATAACATGAGTGCTCAGGCCCTAGGGTTCGCCGCCGGTTTGCTGCGTCGGCGGCTCGTTTTCTGAACGCTCTATCCTGGCTGCCTGTTCCTCCTCTCCCGCCGCCTCCATCAATGCAGAGGTGGTGAGGTCCGCCATATCGATCGTCTCAGGATCGACCTTGCGGCCGGGACGCGCACGCTGCACACCTTTCACCACCACCCAATCGTCTTTCTGCAGGCCGTCTTCGATAACGATCAGACCATCGATGCGCTGACCGGTCTTCACACTGCGTCTCTCGACCACGTTCTCGGCGTTGACCACCAGCAGGTAGACGCCTCGCTGATCGTTACCGATCGCCCGTTCGGAGACCAGCGGCATATCCGGTCGTTCGCCCTCCGGCATGCGGATGCGTGCAAACAGGCCCGGGAAAAGACTCGGCGGCCGTTGCGAGTTTTCGAGGGTGCCGCGTAGCTGCAGTGTACCGGTTTCCGGATCGACCGCCGAATCGGCGTAATCGTACCTGCCTTCGTGTGGATAACCCTCTTCGTTGGCCAGTCCCAGATACAGCGGGACCTCGATGTCCTCGTTACTCAAGTCCTCAGGATTGAGTCCTTTGGCCCTGGCATCTTCGCGAATCACTTCCAGGACGCGTAGCAGATCGCGCTCGTTGAGATTGAAATACACATAGATCGGATCGTAGTGGGTGATTTCGGTCAATACGGTGGCCTCACCCTCACCGACCAGATTGCCGATATCGACCAGGTTGCGCCCGACACGGCCGCTGAAGGGCGCCGTGACCTGTGTATAGCCGAGATTGAGTTCGGCGCGCGCGACCTTGGCCTGGGCGCGCAGGATCTCGGCGTTGGCGATCTCGCGTTCGACGCGCCATTTCACCACGTCGGCCTCGGCGCCGGCCTTTTGCTTGAACAGCTTCTGCGCCCGGCCGTACTCGATATTGGCGCGATCATAGTTTGATTTGCCGGCCGCCAGTTCGGCCTGGGCGGCCTGCAGATCGGCCTGGTATTCCTCGGGTTCAATAATGAACAGCAGGTCGCCTTCGGTCACATAGGTGCCGGGTTCGAAATGCATGCTCTGCAATACCCCCGAGACACGGGCGACGACCTCGGCCTGTTCTGAGGCATCCAGCGTCCCGGTGAATTCGAGATAATCGGTGACAGTCTGTATGAGCGGCTGGGCTGTGGTGACTTTGGGTGGGGGAGGTTCGATGTAGACGTTTGAGTCACAACCTGCCAGCAGCAAGGCAAAAACAATGCCGCCTAACCGCAGGTCAGTTCCAATTCGTAGTGTGAACAACGTGTGTCCTCCGAGATTCCAGGTCGAACATCATAGAGTCGACGATCCCGCAAAGGACTATCGGCTGTCTGATGCACTCATTATTATTCAGGCCGGCAACAAAATGCTGCTGGTAGGAACGCCACCCTTCCGCGCGATAGCGCGGCAGGCAGGTACTTCCGCCAACTGTCTAGTTTCCAGATTAACAGATTATTGATTTGCCTGACAGTTTAGTCAACTTTGATGGTCTTGCCAAACTAGCCAAACCAGAGTTTGCCAATCTCATGCTCGAGTCAGTGTTCATCGGCAGTTTCAATCTCGATCCGCGCTCGGGCAGTATCAATACCGAAGCCGGTCTTTGTGTGGAAAGCCCCGAGCTGGCCCGGCAGGTGATCGATTTCATGGACGAGGGTTTGCGGCCGGAGAACAGCTACCGGGTGTTGCCGGATGAGTGGGGACCTCTACTGGGTCACCGAGGTCGACGGCAAAGAGGTGCGTTACTATGATGAGCCGGAGACCACCTTCGGGCAGCGTTTCATGTCTGGTTTCATCATGATCCTGCCGGTAGAGCATCAACTCTGAAGCCGGTCCAGGGCACCGATGGCTACTCAGTGATTCAACCATCAGACGGAGCGAGCACCATGCCCCCCCAAATGAATCTGCTGAACCCAATCCTGCTGATGCTGCTCTTTGTGGTGAATGCGAGTGTATACGCCGGGGCGGCCATCAATGTGCAGACGGGTGAGGCGAGCTATTATGCCGACAGCCTGCACGGCAACAAGACTGCCAGTGGCAAGCCCTACGACAAGAATGGTATGACCGCTGCACACCGCTCGCTGCCGTTCGACACCAAGGTCAAGGTGACTTATCTGAAGACGGGAAAATCGGTGGAGGTGGTGATCAACGACCGTGGTCCACACGCCAAAAACAGGATCATAGACCTGTCCGGGGCGGCGGCCAGGGCAGTGGGCCTGGTCGAGGATGGTCACGGTAAGGTCGAGCTTGAGGTGCTTGCACCTTGAGTGCTTAGCCGCATTATCCGTGGTGGCTGCTTGTTTAGTCGATATTGCTGCACAACATGCTCGGGGGTCAAATGGTTTCGCGCGGCAGTATCGGTTGGCACTCCGGTATCATCCAGGTCGGGCATTATTTCGGAATTTGGATATCAAGAAAATGATTCCATGGTCTATTATTTGTCTTAATGTCGACATCCAGCTCTAGGTGTCGAGTTGTCGAATCAGAACGGGCGGGGAGGAGGTACATTTAAAATCTCGTCGAGGCAGAGAGTAATGATTGCGTGAGTGATTAACCTGACGAAGAGAGCCGACAATGGAAACACGGCAACTGATAGTGCTGAACCTGATACTGTTGATGCTGGTGTTCGTGATCAACGTGAAGGTACACGCCGGAACGGTCATGGAGGTGCAGAGTGGTGAGGGGCATCATTGCGCTGCTGCACGGGGTGCCAAGAAAACGGCGATTTCAGTGCGGTGGGTTGACTATACTGACTCAAAGAACTGAAAGGCCCACATGCGTCGAGCGCGGGTCGGCTAACAGTCCGGCAATTGGCGCGAACTCCAAACGCTCAGTGATTGAGGTTGGCGTGAGTGCGGACATGTTCGTCACGCCGTTTGTGAAACTTACCGGCACGTTGGCCAGTCCAGGCGTTGGTCTTGACAAGAAAGGCGCGCTACTCGCGGTTGGTACTGGCGGCCTCTCGGTATTGGCCAAGGCCGCGACAGATCGCGCCGCCGGCGAGCTGGACAAGTGCGCTGAGGTGCTGGCGGAGGTTGGCGATCATCCGCCGGTAAAGAACTGACACCGGTGACAGGGAGAGGGGAAATCCGCAGGATACTGCAGTGGCGATTCAAACGATGTTAGCAACGTATAAGCGTCAACTCACCATGAGGGGAGGAGTTATGAACACATCCGTGTCAGCCGTACAATACCTTGATAAGGCCATGAACAGCCTGCACGATCTGGGTCTGTTACCCGGGCAAGGCGGTGACGATACACCGATCATCGCCCTTCTCAACCAGATAGCCGATCTGGACGAAGAGAGGGTGGTGGCGATCACCCGTACGCTCAGCCAGGCGTCGCTGTTCAACGAGGTGGTGCGTGAACAGGTGCAGGCGATGGATATCGGCACGCGATACGAGGATATTGTCGACGCCTTCAACAGCATACGCGACGATGCCAGGAAAATGGTCGAGCAGATCGAAGATGGCAAGCTGGATACCTTCGAGCGCATTTCCAATGTGTGGATGAAGGTGACCCGCGGTGACATCGCCAGCCGTTTTGATGAGATCAAGGACACCTACCTGGAGGTCACGGATGCCACCCAGGGCCAGATACAGCGCGAGCAAAAGATCCTCGAAGCCTACCAGGACTTCCGCGGAGCCCTGAAGCAGTCCGAAATTCTGGCGCTCGAGTTGCTGGAGAAGGCAGCGGCGAAGCTGGAGGCCGCCAAAGGGGAGGTCAATGGTGCCATGAAGACGGTGGCAAGCTATCAGGGTGACGGGGCCGCCGAGCGTGCGAGGCTGGAGATGGCGCGTGACGAAGCCGTCCGTGCCCTGCAGAAGGAGGAAAAACGCTACCAGATTGCCAAGGACCTGTCGGATAACCTCACAGTGAGCTACAACACCTCAGAGGTGGTCATGGCGCGCCTGTTGCAGACTACTAACGCCAAAGAACGCGTGTATGCCCAGGCGGTGAGCTTCTTCAGCACCAACGAAGTGGTGCTGACGGCGCTTTCCGCCTCTTTCACCGGGATGTTCGGTCTGCACGAGGGTACCCAGACAGTGGAGGCCATGAAAGAGGGTGTCAGTCGCTCGCTCGAGGATCTCGCCGAGATCGGTGGCAAGGTCCAGGAGGCGGCCGTCAGGGCCGGCTATGGCCCGACCATACGTGCAGACGCTGTCAGAAAGCTCGTCGATTCGGTGGTGACCTGGCAGACCCGATCGCGCGAAATCATCGAGGAGATGCGCAAGCAGAGCACGGCCAATGCCGAGGAAATCCGCGACGCGGTCGAGCAGGGCAAGCGCAATCTCGCACGCCTCGCGGAAGATGGCAAGGGACTGGCGGTCAACCTTGAATGAGTGCGGAGGCTGTCACAAAGGCCGTCTCGGGGGACGTCGAGCCCAAGCCTAAACAACCCCTGGACGATGTGATGCTGGCCATGGATGTGGTGGATACCCTGCGCCGCCGGCATCGCCTGGTGGAACGGGAACTCAATGCGGAGGGACGTGAACAGGATCTGAAACAGCGCCTTCGCAAGATCTATAGCGCCCAGGGTATTGAGGTGCCCGATCATGTGCTGGAAGAAGGTGTTGCGGCGCTTAAGGAAGAACGATTTGTCCATAGTCCTCCGCCGGAGAGTCTGGCCACCCGCCTGGCGCAGCTCTATGTCAGCCGCGCCCGCTGGGGTAAATGGGTCATGGGTGGCTTTGCCACGCTGCTGGTCGCCTGGCTGGTCTATTATTTCACGGTGTTTGTCCCGCGAAGTCAGCTCCCGGAGCGGCTGGAGGCGGCCTATCAGTCAGTGGTCGAGGTCGTGGAAAGCGACGAGGCCGGTCGCCAGGCGGAACAGCTGTACCAGGCCGCCGGTACAGCGCTGAGCAACGGTGACGAGGAGTCAGCACAGACAGCGCTAGAGTCATTGCACGAATTGCGCAGCACGCTTGAGCAGGCCTATAGGCTGCAGATCGTCTCGCGGCCCGGCGAAAAGTCGGGGGTATGGCGGGTACCGGAAGCCAATCCCAATGCGCGTAACTACTACATCATCGTCGAGGCTCTGGCGGCCGATGGCAGGACGCTGCAAGTACCCGTCGTCAACGAGGAGAACGGCCGGCGCGAACGCGTTTCCAAATGGGGTCTGCGTGTGGAAAAGGCTGTGTTCGAACGCATCGCAGCCGACAAGCAGGATGACGGCATCATCCAGCAACGCCAGTTCGGTGTGAAGCAACGCGGTCAACTAACACCCGACTACCGGGTTCCCACAAGCGGGGCTGCCATAACCCGATGGTGAGAACAGCATCATGATCAGTGGAAGACATACGCTTGGCGTCATCGACGACTCGCTGAACCAGGAGCGCGCCAGTATCGATGCCGCTGACACGCGTATCGCCGAGCTCAGCAGGCAGCTGCTGGCACTGCAACAGGTGCGTATCGAGGACTATCGAGAGCTGGCCCGCTTGCGGGTCGACATGATGGCCAGTGGTAACACGCTTTCCGGTATTGATGCCGTCGAGCGACAGGTAGTGGCGGCGCTGAAGGCGCGCGAATCCGCCGAGGCGGAACTGGACGCACGGATACCGGTGTTGCAGGATGAACGCAATGTGCTGGAGCTGGAGCGCGAAACCCAGCAGCAGGCGCTGGAAAAGGCCGCTGAAGCACTGGACATTGCCGAAGCGGCAACCCAGGCGCGCCTGGACGCAGACGCTGACTATCAGGCCCAGGAGCAACGAACCCGCGAAGCCGAGCGCGTCGCCAGGCACGCTGAGGACAAGGCCCTGCACAGCGAACAGGAGATGGATGAGAAAGGACGGTCTTACCGTGATGATGCACTGTTCATGTACCTGTGGGAGCGGTACTATGGCATGCCACAGTACCGGGCCTGGCCTGTCACGCGCTGGCTGGATGCCAAGGTGGCGCGACTCGTCGGCTTTGAGGATGCCCGCGCCAATTACGCCCGTCTGCAGGAGATACCGGTACGGCTGCGCGAGCATGCCGAACAGAAAAAACGCGACGCCGAAGCCGCCTTTTCGTTGCTGCGCAGGCTCGACGAAAAAGCCCGCGAGCAGGATGGCGTCGTGGCGCTGGAGGCGGCCAGGGATCAGGAGCAGGCCAATCTGGAAGCGATAGATGCCCGCATCGAGGCGGCCGCCGAGCGCTACGGTCGGTTGCTCGAGCGCAAGGAGGCGTTTGCCGCGGGCGAGGACGAACACTACCGCAAAGCGGTGGACTATGTGACCTCGGAGCTGCGTCGTGATGACACGCGGGAACTGCGGCGTGATGCCATGGCCACCCCCTTTCCGGACGATGATCTGATCGTCAACCGACTGTTCGAACGCGAGCAGCAGGTGCAGCAACTGGAGACCTCGCTCAACGAGCTGAAAAGTGCGCTGCGTCAACAACACAAAAAGCTGCAGGAACTCGAGTCGCTGCGCGCCGACTTCAGGCGTCGCCGCTACGACCAGAGCGGCAACAGTTTCTCGGACGGAACCCTGATTGCCGCCATGCTGGGTAATTTCCTCAATGGCATGCTCGACCGCGACAGCCTGTGGCGGGTGCTGGAGCAACAACAGCGCTACCGGCCACAGCGCACCGATCCGACCTTCGGTTCCGGTGGCTTCGGACGCGGTACCGTATGGGGAGGGCGCCGCGGCGGTTTGGGGGGCGGGTTTGGTCGCGGTGGCGGTGGTGGTTTCCGCACCGGCGGCGGTTTCTGATGGAAATCAGCCGTACCGGGACTTGTTGTCGATCAGAACAACTACCGCAGCGACAAGCGCGGTGCTGGTGCCCGGATTGGAATATCATACTGGTTTTATCTCTGGTCCTGTCAAACGGTGTGTCAGCACAGTCTGGTGTCGGGCAAGAAGGGCTTGCACAATCAATTCCAATCGTTGAAATACCGATCCGATTATCGCTTGACCGCTTATTTGAGGTGGCAGAACAGGAAATGCCCCTGCAGGCCGGTAACTGGCGCGACTGGCAGAAATCGTATGGCATAAAGACCAAATACCGTGTCTGGCGGGGGCCACTCTATTTC
>Ga0055476_10000461_pt1 | contig 10673 bp, 6 predicted proteins | sample Muzzi_CordC_D2_FD_57682 | JGI IMG/M metagenome (GOLD analysis project Ga0055476, IMG submission 57682) | Wetland microbial communities from San Francisco Bay, California, USA, that impact long-term carbon sequestration - Muzzi_CordC_D2 | ecosystem: Environmental > Aquatic > Marine > Wetlands ... | reverse complement strand
GGTAGGTGAATGTCTTGACGGTGCCGGTTACGGGACTGTCGTATATGAGCGCGGCTTGGTCGGCGCGGCCGTTCTCCACGTGGATATCGAGAGCGTTGTAGCAGGTGTTGACCTGGGCGCCCGTGAACCAGCGGTAAAATGGTTTTTTGCTGTCATCCAGCACCCTGTCCCAGGTCTTGTACCAATGCACATCCTGGGCCACCGCGCCCCAGAACGTCTCCGGATCACTGATGGAACGCGCATGAATGTCGTCGTAGCGACTTGTCATTTCCCCACCCTCGCGGTTATTGAATAGCCATCTTAAAGACCCGCTTCAGAGGCGGCATCGCTCGGGCGCTCTCAACGCCTCCCCGGCTCGAGGCGCGGAAGGCTTCGGATCGCACGTGCCGCTTCTGTGCAGGATTGTTTATGCCCGTAATATAGCTTAAATTGTGCGCTGCAACAAAACATTCAGGCTACCAATTGCAAAGACTTTTTACCCCAAATAATGCTTGCGTGCATCCGGCGCCGGATGACGCTTATGATGCGATGGACGGCACGACGATAGGAGGCTCCACCAGATGAAATTCGACTATATCCGCACATCGGTTCGCGACGCAGTCGCGATCGTGACTCTGAACCGCCCGAAAGTACTCAATGCCCTCAGCCACGACATGATGGCGGAGCTCGCTGATGCCGTCGACGCCTTCGAGGCCAATGATGACATCGGTGTGATTGTCATAACCGGAAACGACAAGGCCTTTGCGGCCGGTGCCGACATTGCAGAGATGGTGGAAAAAACGTCTGTCGACATGTACATGTCGGACCACTTCGCACGCAACTGGGAGCGGGTCTCGAAATGCCGCAAGCCGATTATCGCTGCCGTGGCGGGCCATGCACTGGGCGGCGGCTGCGAGCTCGCCATGATGTGCGATGTGATTGTGTGTGCCGACAACGCGCGTTTTGGTCAACCGGAAATAAACCTTGGTGTTCTGCCGGGGATTGGCGGGACTCAGCGACTGATACGAGCGGTGGGTAAATCCAAGGCCATGGACATGTGCTTGAGCGGCCGGACCATGAACGCCCAAGAGGCGGAACGCGCGGGGCTGGTAAGCCGCGTCTATCCCGCCGATGTGCTGCTGGTGGAGGTGATGAAGCTGGCCGCGCAAATCGCCGGCATGTCGCGCCCGGCCCTCTACATGATCAAGGAAGCCATCAATCGCGCCTACGAAACCACCCTCACCGAGGGTTTGCACTTCGAGCGCCGTTTGTTTCACTCGGCCTTCGCCACCCAGGACCAGGGGGAGGGCATGCGCGCCTTTCTCGAAAAACGCGACCCGGACTGGAGTCATTCCTGATCCTCCAGCGAACGCTGCTTCTGGGAAACCGGTCACAAATCCGCCACCCACGCCAGCTAAGATGGAGAATACAGCCCCCACTCCGGCTAACCCATGGCGCAAGATAACATCGGCAAGGCCTTACAGCGAAAGTTCCCTCCTCCTCGCCTCGAGGGGGAGGGACAGGGTGGGGGTGTAGACAAGGAGCGCGGAGCGAAGTCGTCCTATTTTTGAGTCTCCGACCTGTTTTCCAAACTAACCCATGAACGATCACACACCAGGCATTCTCGACCGAACCCTGAAGCAGTTTCGCCGCGCCTGGCGTCTTGGCAGCAAGTACCGTGGCCCGCTCAAGGACGGCGTTGCGCCGGACTTACCGGACGGTGACGCCAATCGCTTACGCCGGCAAATCGACGATTGTCTGGAAGCCCGTGGCGGCCAGGTGTCGGCCCGTGCCCGGGCGGCGGATCTGGGCGAGACCTACCTGGTATTGAATGACGCAGGCCGGCGGCGCTTTCTCGAAATTCTGGCGCGGGAATACGATGTGGAAACCGAAGCCGTCGACGCCGCCGTCCTGGCACGCCAGGAAGCAGCAGACGAGTTCGAACGGCGGCGCGCCGAGGGTTATTTGCGTGACGCGCTGGTCCCTCCACGGGTCAAGCTGTTGAGCCAGTTCAACGAGCTCAGCCAGGGCGTGAAATTTCTGGTGGATTTACGCGCCGAGCTGATGCTGTTTGCGGCCGAGGATATTCGCCTGCAAGCGTTGGACGCCGATATTCATGCACTGCTGGCCTCGTGGTTCGACATCGGCTTCCTGGATCTGAAGCAGGTCACCTGGGAGACGCCGGCGTCTCTTCTTGAGAAGCTCATCGAGTACGAAGCGGTTCACGCAATCCGATCCTGGGACGATCTCAAAAATCGTTTGGGTGATGATCGGCGCTGTTATGCTTATTTTCACCCGCGCATGCCCGATGAGCCGCTCATATTCGTGCAGGTCGCCCTGGTCAAAGGCATGTCCGACAACATTCAAGGGCTGCTCGACGAAGATGCACCGCCCGGGGACCCGGAGGATGCCGACACCGCCATCTTCTACTCTATTTCCAATTGCCATCTGGGCCTCGCCGGCGTCAATTTCGGCAACTTCCTCATCAAACGTGTGGTGGACGATCTGGTAAGGGACTTGCCGAATCTCAAGTCCTTCGCGACGCTGTCACCCATTCCGGGATTTCGAGACTGGCTGCGCGAGCACATGAATGGCGATCAGCTGACCTTGTTCGAAGATAGTGAGTTCCAGGTTCTTGAAGCAATGACCGGCGCGGCGGACCCTATTGCCGCCGTCGAGTCGCTCCTGGATCAACCCGACTGGATGAACAGAACGGACCTCTGCAGCGTGTTAAAACCCATACTGATGCGTTTGTGTGCACGTTATTTGTTGCAGTCACGCAATGGCCAGCGCGCCCGCAACAGGGTCGCACATTTCCATCTCTCCAACGGAGCCAGGATCGAACGCATCAACTGGTTGGCCGACACCGCGGCACGCGGCCTGGCTCAATCCGCCGGAATGATGGTCAACTACCTCTACAAACTCACCGACATCGAACAAAACCACGAAGCCTACAGCGGAAAAGGCAAAGTCACCGCGGGTCCTGCGGTAAAAAAGTTATTGTAGATTCGAGAACCTGATTAGATCGTGGGTTGGGCTGAGCGCAGCGAAGCCCAACAATCCTGGAGTTGCCCCGTTTACACGGACACCGCGTTAGCCCAGCCCCTCTGGCGCTCGTAGTTCATCGGGCTCACGTATAAAAATGGGGACAGATCTATTTTTCCCCCACGATCATCTCAAAATCGCTCTGTATGACAAGAAAAATAGATCTGTCCCCATTGACGTGTCCCCATTGACGTCTGCGCCGCCACTCAATCCGCCGCGTCGCTATAAGCCGACATCGGCGGGCAGGCGCAGGCGAGATTCTTGTCACCATAGACGTTGTCGATACGTCCCACCGGTGGCCAGAACTTGTCCTCGCGTACTTGCGCTGCGGGGAAAAATGCCACTTCCCGTGAATAAGGATGATCCCACTTCTCGGCAACAAGAGTCCGATAGGCGTGGGGGGCATTGCAAAGCGGGTTGTTCTCCGGATCGGCCTTTCCGGACTCGAGCAAGGCGATCTCTCTGCGTATAGCGATCATGGCATCGCAAAATCGATCCAACTCGCGCTTGGATTCGCTCTCGGTGGGCTCCACCATCATGGTGTCGTGCACCGGGAACGACATCGTGGGCGCATGAAATCCATAGTCCACCAACCGTTTGGCGACGTCGTCCACGCTAATACCACAGGACTCTTTCACCGGCCGCAAATCGATGATGCACTCGTGGGCGACTCGACCACTCTTGCCCGTGTACAAAACCGGAAAATGCGGATTCAAACGATGGGCGACATAGTTCGCGTTGAGAATTGCGATCTCGGTGGCGCGCCGCAGTCCACTGGCGCCCATCATCGAGATGTAGGCCCAGGAGATCGGCAGTATTCCGGCAGAGCCCCAGGGGGCGGCAGCAACGGCGCCGATAGTCCCGGTGGCGGCCGCCGCCGGATTCACACCGTCCACCACCGGATGATCCGGCAGGTAGGGCGCCAGATGCGAGACTACGCCAATAGGGCCAACACCCGGGCCGCCACCGCCGTGGGGAATACAAAAAGTTTTGTGCAAATTCATATGGGATACGTCGGCGCCGAACTCCGCGGGCCGGCATATCCCCAACATGGCATTGAAGTTGGCGCCGTCCATATAAACCTGGCCGCCGTAATCGTGAATGATCTGGCAGATGTCACGGATCGCCTCTTCGAACACCCCATGGGTGGATGGATAGGTGATCATCAGTGCACCCAGTGCCTCGGCATGTTGCTCGGCCTTGGCGCGCAAATCGGCCACATCGACGTTGCCCTTGTCGTCGCACGCCACAACTACGACCTTCATGCCGGCCATTTGCGCGCTGGCGGGATTGGTGCCGTGGGCCGATGAAGGGATAAGACAAATATCGCGTCCAGCCTCGCCGCGGTCCTGATGGTATTTGCGAATCGCCAGCAGGCCCGCGTACTCGCCCTGGGACCCCGCGTTGGGTTGTAACGAGACCGCGTCGAAACCCGTCAGCTCGCACAGCATGGCTTCGAGCCCGGCGATGAGCGCGTGATAACCGCCGACCTGATCCGCTGGCGCGAAAGGGTGCAAGCCCGCGAACTCCGGCCAGGTGATGGGAATCATCTCGGTGGTGGCATTGAGCTTCATGGTGCACGAGCCGAGCGGAATCATGGAACGATCGAGCGCGATGTCCTTGGCAGCAAGGCGGCGAAGATAGCGCAGCATCTCGGTTTCTGCGTGATAGAGATTGAAAACCGGGTGGCTGAGATAGCTGCTCGAGCGTCGCAGCTGTGCGGGGATGCACTCTGCGACATCCGCATCGAGCACGTCGATGGATAGCGGCTCCGCCTCGGGCGCAAATATTTTCCATAACTGCTGCAGGTGCTCGCGCGCAGTAGTTTCATCGCACGAGATTCCGAGGGTGTCCTCATCCACCTGCCGAAGGTTGATGCCAGCCTCGCAAGCCGCTTGGCCCAATGCCGCCGCGCGGCCAGGGGCTCTCACCGTAAGTGTGTCGAAAAAAGCACCGTGATCGATCTCGAACCCCAGCTTCACGAGTCCCGCCGCCAGAATGCGCGCCAAACGATGCACGCGCTCGGCAATTCGCCTCACGCCCTCGGGTCCATGGTATGCGGCGTATAAACCGGCGATCACCGCCAGCAGCACCTGGGCCGTACAGATATTACTGGTCGCTTTCTCGCGCCGGATGTGCTGCTCGCGGGTTTGCAACGCCATGCGCAGCGCCGGCTGGCCTGACGAATCGATAGATACGCCAATGATGCGTCCGGGCGTGGATCGCTTGTAGGCGTCGCGGGTGGAGAAGAACGCCGCGTGTGGTCCACCGAAGCCCATTGGAACGCCGAAGCGCTGGGAGTTCCCGAGAACAATGTCCGCGCCCAACTCGCCAGGTGGCGTGAGCAAGCACAGGCTCAATAAATCCGTGGCAACGCAAGCCAAGGCTCCGCCCTCTTTGACCCGCGCGATCGCGGGTCCAATGTTACGCACCGCCCCGCTGGAGCCGGGATACTGCAACAAGGCTCCGAAAATCGGCAGGCCATCCAGATCGGTGTCGGCATTGCCGATCACCACCTCGATGTCCAAGGGACGCGCACGCGTCTGCACCACGGCAATTGTTTGCGGATGACAATCGGCATCTACGAAGAATTTCATGGACTTACTCTTCGACAGACGCTTGGCCATGGTCATTGCTTCAGCGGCAGCCGAACCCTCGTCGAGTAAAGAAGCGTTGGCGAGATCCATGCCCGTAAGATCCATCACCATCTGCTGATAGTTCAATACGGCTTCCAATCGCCCCTGACTGACTTCTGCCTGATAGGGAGTGTAGGCGGTGTACCAGCCCGGATTCTCCAGCACGTTGCGTTGAATAACCGTGGGCAGCACGGTGTCGTAATAACCCATGCCGATCATTGATACGCGCTTTTCATTGCGATCGGCCAGCTCGCGTAAACATTCCAGAGTCTGCTGTTCGCCGAGCCCGCGGGGGAGATTGGACGGGGTGTTGGAAACGATAGCCCGGGGCACCGACTCATCCACCAAAGTCTGTATGGAATCCACACCCAATTCGCGAAGCATCTCCGCGACTTGGGTATTGTCGGGTCCGATGTGACGAGCAATGAATTCGTCGTGGGTTTCCAGGTCATCCAACGAGCCGTATTGTTCGGGCATTTGTTCTGCTTCTCTCCTGGTATTCAGTTGCCGGGGAATCCCGGGCGGCGATTGCTCACAATTCGTCGATATATTCCTTGTACGCATCCTCGTCCATGAGCTCATCGAGCTCTTTGACGTCGGTCACTTTTATCTTGATGAACCAACCATCTCCCGTGGGATCGTTGTTAACCTTCTCGGGCTCGTCCACGAGGCTCTCGTTGACCTCGACCACCGAGCCGCTCACCGGCGCCTTCACTTCGCCGGCCGCCTTCACCGACTCGATGACCACCGCGTCACTGCCGCCGCCGAGCACCTGGTCTATCTCCGGCAATTCCACGTACACCAGCTCCCCCAGCTGGTCTTGTGCATAGTCCGTTATACCAACGACACCGATGTCACCGTCCTCCATGAGAATCCACTCGTGATCTTTGGTAAATTTCATTGCGCTCATAATTCGCTACCCCCTGGTGTAACGCGCTGGATCCCAGCCCCTCAACCTCGATAATACCGCCTTTCGACAAAGGGAAGCCGTACCACCTCGGCCGGCAGCGGCTTGCCGCGCACCACCGCCCGCACGATGGTGCCGGGCTTTCGGTATTCACTTCCAACATAGCCCATGGCCACGGGCGCACCGACCGTGGGGCCAAAGCTGCCGCTGGTGACAATACCGATGCTGCTGCCATCGGAATCGACGAGATCCGCATCGGCTCGCACCGGCGCCTTACCCTGTGGCCGCAACCCGACCAATCTCCGGCTTGGCCCCTCGGCAAGTTGCTGGAAAATGCGCGCCTCGCCGGGAAAGCCCCCCGCCCGCTCACCGCCACTGCGTCTGACCTGGGCAATGGTCCAGCCAAGACCCGCCTCCACCGGCGTGGTCTGGGGGTTCAAATCGTGGCCATAAAGGCATAGACCCGCTTCCAGCCGCAAACTGTCTCTCGCTCCCAAGCCAACAGGGGCTACGGCATCGTTGGCGAGCAGCATTTTTGCAAGATCCGCGGCCTCGGCAGCAGATACCGAGATTTCGAATCCATCCTCGCCGGTATAGCCGGAACGCGAAACAGCGCAGACAATACCTGCCAACTCCACATCTGCGGCGGTCATGAAGGGCATATCCGCGAGCGCCGGCGCGATGGCGCCGAGAACACTGCAGGCGGCAGGTCCCTGCAACGCGAGCAAAGCATGGTCGGTGAGCTCATCGATTTGGCAACCATCACCGACGGCGGCGCGGATTCGCTTTAAATCATCGGCCTTGCAGGCCGCATTGATTACCAGCGTCAGATACTGGCCCGCGTTGGTGACCATGAAGTCGTCCAGAATGCCACCACCGTCGGCGGTGAAAACGCCATAGCGCATATGCCCGACGGCGAGATCAGCCACGTCCATGGGCGCCATCGCTTCCAATGCCCGGGCGGCACCGTCACCGCTAATACGCACCTGACCCATATGGGATACGTCGAACAGCCCCGCGGCGGCACGGGTGTGTAAATGTTCGTGGATGATCCCGTGCGGATATTGGACCGGCATGTGGTAGCCCGCGAAGCCCACCATCCGTGCACCCAGTTCGAGATGCAAATCGTAAAGAGGCGTTTTCGCGAGAAACACGGTGCGCGGTTCCGGGGTCACGGACATGTTGCTGCTAAGTCCTCCATCGACAATTGGTCACATTATAAGAGGCCGGTCCGGACTATTCATGAACCCGCGGCCCCGGCTGGGTGAATTATCGAACCTCGCGACGCGATCGCAAATTCAACCGCCAAACTCTCGTAACAGTTGGCCTGGTCTGGGTCCCGAGCCCGCCGCGCCGCCAATAGCGCCGTTCTCGTCCGCCACGCGCACACCGTTAACCCAAACGCCATGGACGCCGATGGCATCGGTGGTCAGACGCGCAGCGCCGCCAGGCAGATCGAATACCCTGCGGCTGCTCCCACGGTCGATACGCGCCGGATCGAAGAGCAGGAGATCGGCATGTGCGCCAACGCTCAAACGGCCGCGATCGCGGATCGCGTAAATATCGGCGGGCTCGCTGGTCAGCCGCCTCACGCCTTCCTCCAAAGACATGGCCTGCCGATCACGCACCCAGTGCCCGAGTAGGTGCAGCCCGAATCCGGCGTCGCAAAAAAAACTCAGATGCGCGCCAGCGTCGGAAAGTGCGATGGCACTGGCCGGGTGCGTAAGCACTTTGGCGACGGCCGATTCGTCGGAGTTCAGCAACACTGCGACAAATGTGGTCTGGAGTTCTTCGGAAAGCGCCAGGTCCAGCATCCAGTCCAGGGGCCGCTGGCCCTCATCGGCGGCGATCTCTGCGATGCTGCGCCCTTCGAAGCGGCGGTTCTCGGGATTGACTACTTCGAGGACACGCAATTTCTGCCATTCGCCATTGAACAAACGCACGATTGCGGGCTTGCTCAAATCCTCCTCGATGGCTTGGCGAAATGCCGCATCGGCAAGAATCGCCGGAACGTCGGCGGGCGCGGCCGTCAAAGCGGGAGACCAGGCGCCAATACCCTCGAATGGGTAGGGCGCACTCAAGCTGAACTCCATGGTCAACGGGCAACAGGACACCTGCCCATAGAGCTTGTGTCCCCGTTCGCGCCCTTCGCCAATGCGATCGAGCTCGCCCATAACACCGTCGGGATTGGTGCTGTTGTGCAATAGCGCGGCGATCATGACCGGACGGTTATTTTCCGCTGCCAGTGATTCCAAAAAAGAGATGCTCGTATTACCGCCTTTCGTGAGCATGAATATGCCACGCTTCTCTTCACCGAGAACGCCCACCAGGGCGCGCAATTCGTCATCACTGGCGAGCCGCGATGGCATAGGCTCGCCGCTGGCACCGTTATGGGAGGGCGAAGTAGAGGTGGCGAAACCGATGGCGCCGGCATGCATGGCATCGCGCACGATGGCACACATGTGATCGATCTCCTCGCCCGTAGCCGGCCGCCGATGAGCATCGGGCCCGAGCACATAGGTGCGCACCGACGAGTGCCCGACAAAGGCAGCCAGGTTCGGAACCACACCGTTCTCGGCAATCATGTCCAAGTACTCGGGGAAGCTTTCGAAGCGCCACTGGATACCCGCGTGCATGGCATCGAGCGACATGCCTTCCACCCGCACCAGGTTACGCATGGTGAGTTCGCGGTCGGCCGGGCGGCAGGGGGCGATGGTGAAGCCACAGTTGCCCATGACCACGGTGGTCACGCCGAGACCGGGCGATGGAGCCAGGGACGGATCCCAGGTGACCTGGGCATCGTAGTGGGTATGGGTATCGACGATTCCCGGAGCCAGCACCAGACCATCGGCGTCGATGTTCTCGCGCGCGCGGCCCACATCGCGCCCCAGGGCGCTGATGCGCCCGTTCTTTACCGCCAAGCTGCCCGGCACGATAGTGGAACCGAGCCCGTCGCAGATGCGGGCGTTAGTAATGGCCAGATCGTGCATGTCAGCCTTCGCGCCGCGCTTCAACGCCGGGCTGAAAGATACTCAATCACATCAATCTTACTGATGACGCCCGTGATGGTGCCATCCTCTACCACTACCGCCACGTTTTGATCGTCGAACACCGACTGCACCGCCGTCAGGGAGTCGTCGATATCCACTTGCCCCTCGAGATTCGCGGCCGCGTGCTCCACGGTATCCTGAGGAGTGTGCTGTTGATCGACGAGACTCTGGAGCAAATCCACTTCGTGGATCATTTTCAAGGCGCCATTTTTGCCGCTACGCGCCACGGGCATCTGCGAGATCCCCAAATCCGACATGCGCTTGGCGACACTGGCGAGGGTCTCATCGGGCCTGGCGAACTCGACCGCACCGCCTTTGAAACGCAACACCTCGCGCACCGTGCCGAGGAGCTGCTCCGGACCGAGGAAGCCCATATCCTTCATCCAGTCGTCGTTGTAGCATTTGCTCAAGTAACGATCGCCCGAGTCGCAGATGATGACAACGACCGTCTTGCCAGGGCCGAGTTCCTTGGCCACCTGCAAAGCGCCGTAGACGGCGGTGCCAGTGGATCCTCCGGAAAATATGCCCTCCTCGCGGGCGAGCCGCCGGGTGGTCAGAAAGGAGTTCTTGTCGGACACCTCCTTCACTTCGTCGATCACGGACATGTCCAGGGTTCCGACCATGAAGTCGTGACCAATACCCTCGACCCGATAAATTCCAGGCTCACCTGAGCTGCCTTTGTAGAACTCATCATGGTAGATGCTGCCCATGGGGTCCGGGCATACGATACGAATTGTCCGCCCTGCCTCCGCGGCCTTTTCTTTCAGATATTTACCGGCACCCGAGATCGTGCCGCCGGTGCCAATACCACCCACCAGACAGTCGATGAGCCCGTCCGTGTCCTCCCAGATCTCCGGGCCCGTCGTCAAATAGTGGGCCTCGGGATTGTTCATGTTGTAGTACTGGTCGGTGTAAAAACCGCGCGGAGTTTCCCGTGCGATACGCTTGGCAACTTCGACGTAGCTGTCTGGATGATCGTGGGGTAGATCGGTGCGTGTGATGATGACCTTGGCGCCATAGGCCTTGAGCATGTCGATCTTTTCCTTGCTCATCTTG
>Ga0055476_10000460_pt1 | contig 10693 bp, 9 predicted proteins | sample Muzzi_CordC_D2_FD_57682 | JGI IMG/M metagenome (GOLD analysis project Ga0055476, IMG submission 57682) | Wetland microbial communities from San Francisco Bay, California, USA, that impact long-term carbon sequestration - Muzzi_CordC_D2 | ecosystem: Environmental > Aquatic > Marine > Wetlands ... | reverse complement strand
GAATCCCCAGATGAGATCGTTGGCGCGCAGCAGATTGAATGCCTCAGCCATGGACGAGCCGTCGAAATAGCCGGTCTTGTCCATCTGCTTGTCCATCTTGGCGAGCTGTTCCTCATCGATGAATACACCCAGCTCACCGGGCTCGGCGAAGTCGGTCATGGTGACGAAAAAAGTAGCTGCCTTGATGCGCTCATCGCCTTTCTCGGCCATATAAGCAAGCATGCACGCGAGCAAAGTACCGCCCAGGCAATAACCGATAACTTTGCATTCACGTTCGCCGGTCGCCTGCTCGATAGCGTCGAGCGCCGCCATGGGGCCTTCGAGCATGTAATCCTCGAATTTCTTGCCGGCGAATTTCTCGTCCGGATTCGTCCAGGAGATGACGAACACCGTATGACCCTGGTCGACGGCCCATTTAATGAACGAATTCTTGGGCCGCAAATCGAGAATGTAGAACTTGTTGATCCAGGGAGGAATAATCAGGAGGGGCCGTTTGTACACGGTCTCCGTACTCGGCGCGTACTGCAATAGCTGCATGAGCTCGTTCTGGTACACCACCTTTCCCGGCGTAACCGCGACGTTCTCTCCAAGCTTGAAGTGCTCCATATCAGTCATCTTGACGCGCAGCTTGCCTTTGCCACGCTCCAAGTCGTCGAGCATGTTGCTCAACCCGCTGAGTAAGTTCTCGCCTCCCGTCTCCACCGTGCGGCGCAGCACTTGAGGATTGCTCATGGCGAAGTTAGTGGGCGCCATGGCATCGATGTACTGGCGGGTATAAACGTCGAGCTTTTCGGCACTGTGGGGATCCAGGCCTTCGGCGTCTCGGACACTCTGTTGCAAATACTTCGAGGCGAGTAAGTAGGATTGCTTGATGTAGTCGAACACCGGATTTTCGTTCCAGTCTTCGTCCTTGAAGCGGCGATCGCCCTGGGCCGGCTCAATAACCGGCTTACTCTCCTCGCCCATCATGCGTTTGACACTGGCCTGCCAGAGGTTCGTGTAGTCCTGCCAGAGTTTGAGCTGGGTCTCGAAGACTTTGGCGGGGTCCGCCATCATCTTCTGCATCAGCTCCTGAAAGCTGCGGGCCATGTCCTGTGGGTCCAGCACTTGAAACTCGCCGCCGTTGTTGGCCTGGCGCTCGACGAAATCCTGGACCAGTCGCTGACTCTGCTCGGCGATTCTGCTGACGGTTTCGCCGACCTTGTCTGGATCGGGCATCTTCAGCTCGGCGGGTTCAGCTTTATTCATGGCGATTTCCTTGCGGGCCCCGGCTCAAAGGACTGTTTGTTGCAGCGCAGCAATCGCTAAAGGTAGCGTTATTCTGCCGCCAACGCAAGACAAGCTCTACCCAGGGGGGGCGATCAACCACCCGAGTCCGTGCTCTGCGGGGGAATGGAATAGGTGCCGGTCACGTGGGCGACCAGATCTTCGGGTTCACCGCCGAGCAACGACACCTCACCCACCGCCAGGCGCCTGCCGAGTTTCAGAATGCTGGCTCTGGCCACCACGTCGCCGGGCGGCGGGCGGCGCAGAAAGTTGATATTCAAGCTGGTGGTCACGGCCAGATCGACGCGCCCGATGAGACTCAGGACCACCCCGTATAGGGCAAAATCGGCGGCCGCCATGAGCACCGGCCCGGACACCGTGCCGCCCGGGCGTACGAACTCGTCTCTGTAGGGCACACGGATGGTAACCTCGCCGGGCAACACGGACTCCACCTGCATCGCCAGCATGCCCACCATGGGTACGTTCTCCCTGGCCATCTCGGCCAGCTCCTCGGCGCTCACCTTGGCTTTTTTCATACGCCCTCCCTTTGCAAACTGCATTTTTCACAGGGCTTGCAATGAATCATTAGGGATGGTTCATTGCAAGTTTGCCAGGGCGAAAACATGGGGACGCCATGAGCACTGCCGCTACGAATTTGACCGAAAACGCCGTGCTGTTGCGCGAGGACGCGGCGGGCATTTGTACGCTCACCCTCAATCGGCCGCGGCAATACAACGCCCTGTCCGAGGCGCTCATCGAGGCTCTGCAGCAGAGCGTCGATGCCATCGCTGAGGACCCCTCCGTGCGCGTCGTCGTCATCGCGGGAAGCGGTCCGGGATTCTGTGCCGGCCACGACCTGAAAGAAATGCATGCGCATACCGAACAGCGGTATTTCGAGGAATTGTTTGCCCGCTGCAATCGCATGATGCTCAGCATTATTTCACTGCCCCAACCGGTTATTGCCAAGGTGCACGGTCTGGCCACGGCCAACGGCTGTCAGCTGGTATCCATTTGCGATCTGGCGGTAGCCGCGGACGACGCGCAGTTTGCGCTGTGTGGCATCAGGTTCGGATTGTTTTGCAGCACACCGAGTGTCGGCGTGAGCCGCAACATCACCCGAAAACGCGCCTTCGAGCTCCTGGTGACAGGCGACTTCATCGATGCGCCGAGCGCGGCAAGGGACGGACTCATCAATCGCGTGGTTCCCGCGCAGCAACTGGATAGCGAGGTCACGCGCATGGCGATGCGCATCGTCGCCAATCCCGCGGTCAGCATTGGAATCGGCAAGAAGATGTTCTACCGCCAGCTGGCCCTGGATCTGGAGGATGCCTACGACTACGCGGGCGATGTCATGGCTGCAAACATGATGGTGGAGGAAGCCCGCGAGGGCATCGCCGCGTTTCTGGAAAAACGCACGCCAAAGTGGCGCGATAAGTAGCCGCAGCCCCTCAGCGGCGCTCCACGCCCATGGGCATGCTGCCAATACGGGCCATTTCGCCGCGCGCGAACAGCTTCGGATCGGCGAGAAAATCCAACAGCATTTGCATCTTGTCGGCGCCCCAGAAGAGCTCGTCTTTGATGGCAAAGGTCGGCACGCCGTAGACGCCCCGGCCGATGGCCTCCTCGGTGTTGTGGCGAAGAACATCTTTGACTTCGGCTCGAGACACCAAAGCATCGCCATCATCGACTTCCAGGCGGGCTAAGAGCGCTTTCCAGTCATCGTCGCGATTGATGTCCCTGCCTTCGGCAAAAATGAACTCGAAAATAGCGCCGATGACGGCCGGCTCGGTACCAAGCGCGATGCACAGCCGCAAGGCCCGCAAAGGATTGAATGGATGCACGTCGGGAAATTTAAACGGCACGCCCGCGCCTTCGGCACGCCACTGGCACTCGCGATAGGTTTGAAGGCGCTTGGCGGGGATCTCCGCGGGGCCCTTCTGCCCCCAATGCTTGAGCAGTCCGGCAAACAGCACGGGCCGGTATTGGATATCCAGGGAATCCGGCAAGCGCTTGAATTCCATCAGCTGCAGGTAGGCGTAGGGGGAAACAAAGTCGAAATACCAGTCCGCTTGCATTAATGATCCCTCACGACCGGCAAAGCACGCACATGCGCCTACCCCTTCCCCACCACGTATATGTACCCGGCGCCCCGCACGGTCTTGATAACCTGCGGCTTGGCCGGGTCGGGCTCGATTTTTCTACGCAGGCGGGTGATGCGGATGTCGATGCTGCGATCGAAGGGCTCCCAATCGCGATTGTGCGCCAGATTGAGCAGCTGGTCCCGACTCAGAACCTTGTTCGGATGCTCGGCGAAGGCTTTGAGTAAATCATACTCCATGCTTGTTATGGTAATTTCCTCACCATCCCCGTCGAATAATCGGCGCGCATCCAAATCCAGACTGCACGCGCCGAAGGGCATGCGTCCGTCGGTGGCCGGGGCCGCAGGCGCAGCATTTTCCAATCGACGTAGCACGCTTTTGATACGTGCCAGCAACTCGCGGGGCTCGAAAGGCTTGGTGATGTAGTCGTCGGCGCCTACCTCGAGCCCGACGATTCGATCCACGACCTCCGCGGCCGCCGTCAGCATGATGATGCCAACCGGATGATTGTCCCGCAGAAAGCGCGCCAGGCTGATACCGTCTTCACCGGGCATATTGAGGTCCAGGACCACCAGGTCAAAAGCTTGCTCGTCGATGAGCATGCGCAACTTGGTACCGCCCTCGGCGACCTCCACGTCGAATCCGTGCCGGCCGAGATAACGGTGCAGCATGAAACGCACGTCCGAGTCGTCGTCGACGACCAGGATGCGGGGCTTATCGCTGCCGGCTTTACTGCTCACGACGCTGCCCACAAGCAAAATGTCGGGGTCCGCATTTTACACCTATTGGCGACCCTATCGCTCGGCCTGATTGGCCAGCGTTAATCCTAATAACCTTCATCGAGCAATGGAAATGCACTCAGGACGTGGGGCACAACGACCGGCGGCGCACTGTGCACATAGGACGCATCGAGCTCGGCCAGGTTGTTGACGCCAAGCAAGCCAAGACAGGTTCTGATTTCGGCCTCCAGTATTTCCAAAACCCTCGCAACACCTTGCTCGCCCGCGGCGGCAATGCCAAAACCGAACATTCGGCCAATACCGACGGCATGCGCGCCGAGGGCGATCGCTTTGACCACATCGGCGCCGCGGGTAAATCCCCCATCAACCATGATGCAAGCCTTGTCCCCCACCGCGGCCACCACTTCTGGAAGCACGGCGATGCTCCCCCGGCCGTGGTCCAGTTGCCGGCCACCATGATTGGAGACGTAGACGCCATCAACGCCGTGCTCGCAGGCGACAATGGCGTCCTCGGCGGTGGCGATTCCTTTGAGAATAAGGGGTATATCCAGTGCGTCCTTAATACGCTTTACGTCGTCCCAGCTAAACAGCATTTGATAGTCATCGCCGGTGACATTCTTCCTGGCGGTTGTGACGTGACGTTTGGCAAGATCCCGTTCCCGTCGGCCGTAGTGATCCAGGTCTACGGTTAAACACAGCGCGCAATAGCCGGCATCCACGGCACGCCGGATGTGGTCGTCCACCCACCGGCGATCGCCACGCACGTAGAGCTGGAAAATTTTCGGTCCGTCACTGGCCGCGGCGACGCTTTCCAGACCAGGGGCTGTGCGCGAGCTCAACATGGTAGCGGTGCCGAAGCGCCCGGCGCCGCGGGCCGCGCTGGCACCGCCGCCGGGCTCCAAATCCTGCAGCGAGCCGATGGGCGCGAGAAAAACGGGAATGCGCCACTTCTCGCCGAACAGACTCGCCGAGCAGTCCACATGAGAAACATCGCGCAATACCCGGGGTCGAAAAGCCAGACCGTCGATGGCCTGTCGATTTCGTTTCACCGTGGTCTCGGTCTCGGCGCCGCCGATTAAATAATCCCAGACTTGCTTGGATAAATTCTTTTTCGCTGCCTTGACGATCTCGTGCAGCACGAGAAAGTCACTTTCAACACCGCCCATTTGCCACCCTCTGTTGGTCCGCAGAGCACGGATTTTGCCCTAATGCACCCCGCTCTGCTAAAAGGAATGAAATCAACCACGGTCCGAGCCAGTATGTCCATATTATTGATTCGTCACGGTGAGACCGCGCTCAATGCGGCACGCATCGTGCAACATCCGGATACGCCGCTGAACGAACGCGGCATGGGCCAGGCCCGGCGCCTGGCCGAACGCCTGGCCGAGCGCATCGCAGAGCACCCCATCGGCGCCATCGTCGCCAGCGACTACCGCCGGGCCCATATGACGGCGGAGGCCATCGCCGGTGCTATAGGACTGCCCATCACGATTCAGGAGAGCTTGCGCGAGCGCAATTTCGGCGATGTTCGGGGTACGCCGCATGCGGATCTCGGCGTTGACCTGTACGCGCCGGACTTCCATCCCAACGGGGGGGAGAGCTGGCCCGAGTTTCATGCGCGGGTGACCGGGGCCTGGGACGAAGTCGCACGGCGGGCTGAAAGTATTGAAGGCGATCTGGCGGTCGTCAGCCACGCCCTGGTGTGCCGGTCCTTGCTGGAGAATCACCTCACCGTCGCGGCGGGTATGCAGGCCACGGTGGCGCGCTGGCCGAATACGGCATTGACCATCATCGATCATCGGCCACCCTGGCGGGTGTCGCTACTCGCCTGCGGCGCCCATCTGGATGGTGAGGTGGCGGATGATTCGGCCGCGAAATCGTAGGGGACGCCTCTGCATCGGCTCCCTGTAGAAGCGAAATATCAGAGCATAAGTGCACTACACCAGCGTATCAGCTTTGGTCCCCTCCCCCTCGTCTCGAGGGGGAGGGACAGGGTGGGGGTGTAGACTAAGGATCACTGATACCTCGCCGAGCCGACGCCCCACAATATCGCTCAACGAACTGGCCTCTCTCCCCGAAGGGGAGAGAGGCGCGCTGTCCGGCAATTCCGCACAGCTATTTAAATCCTGACCTTTACATATGAGCCCGGCGCATCTTCGATCGGGGTTAATTGCCCATCCCCCGGCGTACGGGCGGGCACCCATTCACCGGCATAGGGCGCGAGCCACGCCATCCAATGGGGCCACCAGGAACCGGGATGCTCGCTGGCCTCGTCGAGCCAGGCATCCGCGTCGGCGGGAAGCGCATCGTTGGTCCAGTAACCGTATTTCTGCTTCTCCGGCGGATTGATAACGCCGGCGATATGGCCCGAGGCGCCGAGCACGAAGCTCATCGGTCCGGCGAACAGCTTGGCCGATTCATAGCCGGTCTTCCACGGTGCAATATGATCCTCCCTGGCGGAGAACATATAGCTCGGCGTGTCGACCCGGGTGACATCGATGGGAACACCCGCAAGCGTAATACCACCGGGTTCGCGCAAGCGGTTCTCCAGGTACATGTTGCGCATGAAAAAGGTGTGGGTGGCGGCCGGCATGTTGGTGGAATCGGCGTTCCAGTAGAGGATGTCGAAGGGCTTGGGGCTCTTGCCGAGCAGGTAGCTGTTGATGAAGAAAGACCAGACGAGATCATTGGCGCGCAAGGTGCGAAAAGTGACATCCACCATTTTTCCGTCCAGGAAGCCGCGCTCGTTGATGCGCTCTTCCAGAGCATCGATACCGTCCGGGTCGATAAACAAGCTCACCTCGCCCGTATCGCAAAAATCCACCATGGTGGTGAGATAGGTGGCGCTCTTGATGCGGTCGTCGCCTTTGGCCTTCATCCAGGCGACGGTGGCGGAAAGCAGTATGCCACCGAGACAGTAGCCGGTGACGTTGACCTGGCGTTCGCCGGTGGCTTTTTCGATGGCATCCAGGGCCGCGATGGGCCCTTCCAGCATGTAGTCCTCGAAGCCCTTGTGCCGGAGCCGCTCATCGGGATTCACCCAGGACACCATGAATACCGTGTGGCCCTGGTCCAGCAGCCATTCCATCATGGAGTTGCCCGGGCGCAAGTCCATGATGTAGTACTTGTTCATCCACGGCGGCATGATGAGCAGCGGTGTGCGGTGTACTTGCTCGGTGCGCGGTGCGTATTGGATCAGCTGCATGAGATCATTTTGAAAGATCACCTTGCCCGGGGTAACCGCCAGATCCTTGCCGACTTCAAAGGCATCCAGATCGGTGGTTTTTATATCGAGCTGTCCGTCGCTGCCGGCAAGATCCGAGATCAAGTTCTTCAAGCCGTCGATGAGATTCTTGCCGCCGGACTCACCGATGGCCTGCAGCACCTCAGGGTTGGTGAGCGCGAAGTTGCCCGGCGACAGCGCGTCGGCCATTTGACTGATGGAGAAGGCGAGCTTGGCTTGGGTGCGATCGTCCAGATCGTCGAAATCCTTGACCAAATCAACCCAGGCACGGGAGGTCAACAAATAGGCCTGCTTGATGACATCGAAGGCCAGATTCTGATCCCAGCCGGCATGGCGGAAGCGCCGGTCGCCGTCTTCGGGCTCGGCGATCGGTTCGCAGTCCGCGCCCATGAGCCGCAAGGCGGTGCGCTGTGCAAGCGCCGCGTAGTCCGACCACAGGCAAAGCTGCGCCGCGGCGATGCGTTCAGGATTTGCCCAGGCGGCCTGGTACAGGGCGAGGTTTGCCCGGGCGAGCCCGAGAGGATCCTCCAGCGAGCCGCTAGAAAGAGCGCTTTTCGCATCCAGGCTGTTGGAGAACAGCTTCAGCCCCAACTCGGTGAGCTGTCGGGAGGTCTCCAGGAGTTCGTCGGTGTCGATGGATTCAAGCGCGGGGATAACACGTCGCAGCATGCTTTTCTTACCTCGGCCGAGGCCTCAGCGGATTATTATTGTGCGGCGCATCATAATTCAGGCGGCCACGTATTACAATTGAGTCCACTTGACCCTATTCCTTAGCCCACTATATCGTCCGGCCCCTTATTTCCCTTAACGGAACCACCTATGCCACTGTCTTCATCCGCTTCCAGAAAGCTACTGCATACGCGCACCGTCAGCTGTTACGGCTACCAACGGGACGACGGCCTGTGGGACATCGAGGGTCACCTGGTGGACCTCAAAAGCTACGATTTCGATAACCATCACAGAGGCGAAGTGAAGGCCGGTGAGCCGGTGCACGAAATGTGGTTGCGCTTGAGTATCGACGACGATATGGAAATCCACGAGGCCGAAGCAGCCACCGAGCATGCGCCCTATGCCATGTGCCCCGACATCACGCCGCGCTTCGCGCTGTTGAAGGGGCTGCGCATCGGACCGGGCTTTCACCGCGAAGTCCAAAAACGCGTCGGTGGTGTCAAAGGTTGCACACACCTGGTGGAGCTTCTCAGACCGCTGGCGACCACCGCCTATCAAACCCTGGTGGCCAAACGCAGAAAGCGCGAAGCCGATCCGAACGCAGCGCCCAAACGGCCCATGTTCATCGATACCTGCCATGCCCATGCCAGCGACAGCATCGAGGTGAAACGGCGTTGGCCCGCGTTCTACACCGGCCCTGACAACACCCCGTGACGGATCGCAACTAGGAGCCAGCCGGGGTGACCCACGACGTCCTCGTCGATGCCCTGGGTGTGCGCCACCCGGTGGCGGGAAACGATGCGCGCATTGTCTCACTGGTGCCGAGCATTACCGAACTGCTGTTTCACCTCGGACTCGGTGATCAGGTGGTGGGGCGCACGCGGTTTTGTGTGCATCCCGCCCGGGCACTTACCAGCGTGCCGCGGGTAGGCGGTACCAAAAAGCTGCGCATGGACAAGCTGCGCGCGCTGCGCCCCAGCCATGTCATCGTCAACATCGACGAGAATCGCAAGCAAGACGTAGACGCCATCGCGGCATTCGCACCGCACATTGTGGTGACCCACCCATTGGTGCCCGACGATAATCTGGTGCTCTATCGGCTCCTCGGCACGCTCTTCGGCAAGCGCGACGCAGCGGAGCAATTGTGCGCGCAATTCCGTGAGGCCCGGGACGCGCTGGTAGCCGCAACGGCGTCACTGCCACCGCGCCGAGTGCTTTATCTCATCTGGCGCGACCCCTGGATGACGGTTTCCCGGGACACGTACATCTCGCGGACTCTGGCGCTGGCAAAGTGGCAGACCACCCACCACGATCCGCAAAGCCGTTACCCGCAGCTGGGCACAGACGGGCGCACGCTCGAAGAGACCGACTTGGTGCTCTTCAGTAGCGAGCCCTTCCCCTTCAAGCCGGTTCACGCAGAGGAGCTGCGCGCGCTCACCGGTGATTCCGCAACACCCTTTGAATTCATCGATGGCGAAATGACGTCCTGGTACGGGAATCGCGCGGTGGAAGGATTGCGTTATCTACGGAAAATGGCGGTCGATATCTCGTCGTGAGCAGGCGTAGGTTGGGCTGAGCGTAGCGAAGCCCAACTTTCGGGGCAGAGGTGATCTCCAATAAAATTGACTTCGTTGTACGCTCCTTGTCTACACCCCCTCCCTCCCCATCGAGACGAGGAGGAGGAGGGGACTAAGCCTGATATTCACGAAGCCCAACCTGCAATTCGCGGAGCTTGATCGCACGCAGGGCCCGGGTCCGGGTAAACTCGGCAGCATGCGTATTATTTCACTTCTTCCCAGTGCGACCGAGATTGTCTGCGCTTTGGGTTATGGCGATCATCTGGTGGGCCGCTCCCACGAATGCGACCACCCTGCATCGGTTACTGATTTGCCCATCTGCTCGCGCGCCCGAATCCGAATCGACGCGAGCAGCAACGAAATCGATCAGTCGGTAAAAGCGATCATCCAGCAAGGCTTGTCGGTTTACGAAATCGACGAGGAAACATTGCGCGCCCTGGCGCCGGACTTCATCGTCACCCAAACCCAGTGTGAAGTGTGCGCGGTCAGCGAGCGGGATGTGGAAGAGGCCGTCAACAACTGGCTCGATGGACAGGGCGAGATTGTCTCGCTGAATCCCAATCGTCTCGAGGATGTTTGGGCGGACATTATCCGGGTTGCGACGGCGCTAGGCAGCCGCGCTAACGGTGAAAACGTGGTGGCGATGCTGCGCGAACGCATGGCGCAGATCCAGGCGCGCATCGACGGGCTGGAAGATAAGCCCCGGGTCGCGCTCATCGAATGGATCGAACCCTTGATGGCCGCCGGTAACTGGATGCCGGAGCTGGTGGACATGGCCGGTGGATGCAATCTCATCAGCCAGGCCGGCGAACATTCACCATGGATGGCACTCGAGGTGCTTTGTGAATCCGACGCGGACGTGATTCTGGCAGCGCCCTGCGGCTTCGGCTTGGAGCGCACGCGCCGCGAAATGCCGCCGCTAACCGCGCAGGCGCAGTGGAAAAGCTTGCGCGCGGTACGCGACGGGAGGGTGTATCTCGCCGACGGACATCATTTCTTCAACCGTCCCGGTCCGCGGCTGGTGGAGTCCCTGGAAATTCTCACCGAAATACTGCATCCGGAGGCGGTGCAACCCCGCCATCGCGGACAGGCCTGGCT
>Ga0055476_10000459_pt1 | contig 10713 bp, 9 predicted proteins | sample Muzzi_CordC_D2_FD_57682 | JGI IMG/M metagenome (GOLD analysis project Ga0055476, IMG submission 57682) | Wetland microbial communities from San Francisco Bay, California, USA, that impact long-term carbon sequestration - Muzzi_CordC_D2 | ecosystem: Environmental > Aquatic > Marine > Wetlands ... | reverse complement strand
CCCCCCCCCGACCTTTCGCATCCGTCGCGGGACTTCTTCAGCACCGCGCTAGCCGTCGAAGCCGAAGGTCGCCGGGCGGAGCCCCGCCCGCGCTCCGGAGAAGGATCGGGCGCACGAGTGTGCGCTACGTCACATTTTCGCAGATCCGGATCTTCCGATACGTGCAACGATGCCCGGGATCCTGCCGAAGTTGTCTGAAGATTCTTCCATGCGCATCCTCGCCGCGATGCGCGCGATGGCGCGGCTCTCGGGGCGCTTGCAGGCCATGGGGATTCCGGTCGCCGAGCTCGAGTCCGCGACGGGGCTGCCTGCGCTGTGGCTCGACCGCGGCTCCAGGAATCGACCCGCCGCGGTGCTGTCGACGGAGCTCGATTCCGCGGCATTCGACGAGGCACTCGCCGTGGTCGGCCGACTCGCCGCGGGGCGCCCGCTCAGCTTGTTGCCCTACGGTGTGCCGCTCGCGCACCCCGAGCGCCTAAAGCTTCGCGACGGCGACGTCGCGCTGCCCATCTACGAGCCGCTCGATGCGAGCGCGTTGCGGTTCCAGGTGAACCGCGCGATCGCACCGCTTTCCGCCCCCGACCGCGGTGCTCTCCGCGCACCGGTCGAGAACGAAATCATGCTGAAGTTCGGCATGCGCTCACGGATGTCGCGCGTCTACACCCTGTCGTCGCGCGGTGCGTTCCTGCTGCTCGACAGGCCGCTTCGCCGCGGCCGTCGCGTCGATCTCGAGATTCCGGTCGGCGGCGCCAACCACCCGCGCGCGTCCGGGCGAGTGACGTTCGTCAATCGCATGAACGCGCCCGCGCACCCCGACCTGCCCGCCGGAGTCGCGCTGCGATTCGACCGCGTCGACGCGATCGCCGCGCTGGCGATCGACCACCTCGTCGAACGGCGATTGAACGCGCTCGAAATCCGAAGCTGATCGCGGGATCAGTCGACGCCGAGTGCGTCCCGCGCGGCGACGAAGCCGAAGGTGGTGGCGGGGCCGAGGGTCGCGCCCGGTCCGGGGTAGGTGTGCCCCATCACCGAGGCCGAGCAGTTCCCGGTCGCGTAGAGGCCCGGGATCACGTTGCCGGCCTCGTTCAACACCCGAGCCTTCGCGTCGACCAGCAAGCCGCCCTTGGTGCCGAGCTCGCCCGGCCAGGTGCGCATCGCGTAGAAGGGTGCCTTGTCGATCGGACCGAGGTTCGGGTTGGGCTTCTGGTTCAGGTCGCCGTAGTACTGGTCGAAGATGGTGTCGCCTCGGCCGAATTCCGTGTCGACGCCGGTCTTCGCGTACTCGTTCATCTTCGCGACCGTCGCTTCGAGGCCGTCGGCATCGATACCGAGCTTCTCGGCGAGCTCGCGCAGGCTGTCGGCCTTGACGATCAGGCTCATCACGTCCTTCGGCGCGGCCCAATCCGGCTGCTGTTGCCCCGGCAGCAGCGGCCCGACCGGGTACTTGTTGCGGAAGTTCGCGTCGAAGATCAGGTAGCTCGGAATCGTCTCGGCCTCGGGCGTGTTCTTCGCGTACATCGCGGCGACCTTGTCGCCGTACGGCGCGGCCTCGTTGACGAAGCGCCGGCCCTGCTTGTTGACCAGCACACTGCCCGGCAGCGAGAGCTCGATCACGAAGAAGCGCGCGCGGTCGTCAGCCGGGAACTTCACGGCCGGTCCCCACCATGCCTCGTCCATCAGGCCGATGGCCGCGCCCGCATCGATGCCCATGTTGATGATGTCGCCGGTGTTGTTGGGGTTGGCGGAGCTCCACTCGGCCTTCGACGGCTGCGGCAGGTACTTGTCGCGCATGGCCTGGTTGGCCTCGAAGCCGCCCGCGGCGAGGATCACGGCCTTCTCGGCGCGAATCCGGATGCGCTTGCCGTCGCGCTCGGCTTCGACACCGACCACCCGATCGCCCTCGAAGATCAGGCTCTTCGCGGGTGTCTCGAGCCAGAGCGGAACGTCGCGGTCCATCAGCGACGCGCGCAGCATGCCGACCAGCGCGTTGCCCATCGCGAGGTTGCGATCGCGTTTCGACTTGAAGCGCCACGGGATGTCGAGCAGGTAGCGCAGGAAGAGCCGCGTGAGGGTCCACATCCAGCCCTTGGTGCGGGCCAGCGAGATCCGCGCCTCCGGAATCGTCATCGAGATGCGCCCGAGGATCTGCTGCTGCGGGGCGCTCTCGCGCATCTTGACGAACTCGTCGCCGAGCTCCTTGCCGCTGAAATTCACCGGGTCGAGGCAGCGGCCGCCCGGTGTGCTGCCCTCGATGCGCGGGTAGTAGTCCGCGTATTCCAGCAGCGGAATGAATTCCGCGCGCGTCTTCGCGCAGAGGTATTCGAGCAGCTTCGGAGCGTTCTCGAGGTAGGCGCGCAGCCGGTCGTCGGGCGTCGCGTCACCGACGCAGCCCTTGAAGTACTTCCAGGCGGCCTCGGGGGTGTCCTGCATGCCGGCCTCGCGTGCGAGGTGGTTGCACGGGATCCACAGTCCGCCGCCCGACATCGCGGAGGATCCGCCGTACTGCTCGCCCTTCTCGATCAACAGCACGTTCGCACCGGCATCGTGCCCCACCAGCGCGGCCGTCATCGCCCCCGCTCCCGAACCGACGACCAGGAGATCGACGCTGTGGTCCCAGCTTCCGCTCGTGTTGTTGCCCGATTCCGTCACGGCGACTTTCCTCCACCCGGATGTTGCCTGTCGTGAGCGCGCTCCTTGCCCGGAATCCGCGCTGCGGCATTCCGGGCGCCCACTCGACAGACATTAGGTCAGGTTTGGGAGGTAAATCCAAGGCGGTGCGGGAATTTCTCGGCAAGTGCGGCCCGGGGCGCGCGACCACTACACTGGCGACACGCCGGTGTCCGGCCCCCCGATGGAACTCCGGGTGGCGCGGCGCGATGGCTGAGACCGACGCCGGCTGCGACAGCGGGGAGGGTGGATGGGAGCGGTGGAAGCGGGGGATGTCGCAAGCCCGCAGCAGATCGATTCGCCGCGGGCGCGCAGACGCGCGCTGGCGGTCGGGCTGGCGGTCTTCGCGGGCGTCGCGAACCTCGCGATCGCGTTCCACTTCGAAGGGCTGAAAGGCTTCGATCAACTCGACCTGTTCTTCAATGCCGACGCCTCTGCGCGGCTGCGCTGCATGGTCGACGACCGCTGCGGTTCTCGATCCTCGTTCTCGCATCCCAATCTCGCGCTGTTCGTGAATCCGCCGGTTCGGATGGCGGCGTTCGCGATCTCGCTCGGCGGTGCGACCGGAATCGAGCCCGAGCGCGCGCGTCGCATCGTCGCGCTCTGCGTGAGTCCACTCGCGTCGGCCGCGAAGGCGCCGATCGTCCTCTACGTGCTGTTGGGTCTCGGTCTGTCGTTGTCGCAGGCGGGGTTGCTCGCACTGCTGAGCGCGATCTCGTTCAGCCAGCTCGCATTCGGCAGCATCCCCGATGCGTTCGCGCTTTCCGGCGCGCTGCTCGCGGCCGCCTGCCTGCTCGCGCTCCGCTGCATGCGTATCGGCGACCGCAGGCTGTGGCCGTGGGTTGCGCTGGGCGTTCTGGTCGCGGGAGTCACCGTCTCGAATCTCGTCGCGGTCGCGATCTTGTTCGGAGTCGTGGGGCTCGCGGCCGGCGAGCGTACCCGGAACGTGCTCGCGCGCACGGGCGCGGTCGTCGCCAGCGTGCTGCTGATGACGGTCGCGTTGACCGCGGCCTTCGGAGCCCGCTATCAGCTGGCGGGCGTCGACATCGCGGGCGGCGGCGAGTACGTGCAGCGCTGGATCCGGCTTCACCGGGCGGTCGATCGGGCCGCCGCGATGCCCAGCGCGCTGGCTCACACCTTCGCCGCGCCCGAGCCGGGCCTCGGGCGGAACGTCCCGGCCCGGCTCCTCGGCTCGAGGTATCAGTACCGCTTCTTAACCGCGCATCGCGAGCGGCGTTTCTGCTTCGAGCACTGGCTCGGCGCCGTCTTCATCGCCCTGTTCGCGCTCGGCGGGATCGGCTACCGGCGGGCGCCGCCGCCGGCACGCTGGCTTTGCGGCGCATCCCTCGCGATCCTGTTGTTCAACTGGGGACTCCACTCGGTCTGGGGCGTCGACTTGATCCTGTACTCCCAACACTGGCAGATGGCGTTGATGGTGCTGCTCGCCGGCCTGTTCTACGCACTCCCAGCTTCATCGAGCCTGGTCGTCGCCGCGCTGTGCGCGCTGCTGGTCGCGACGGGGATCGAGAACCTGCGATCGGGAGCTGCGATGACGGCTGCGATGCAGATCGAGCACCGCGGCTCGGGAGAGCGTTCCGGCTTGAGGGATTACCGCTGATGTTCCGCCCCGCTGTGAATCCGCTGCCTGCGAGCGTCGCCTGTGCGGTCGTATTTGCCGCAATGCTTGCGTGCGGTCGACCGGAGCTGCCGCGGCCGGTGCCGGAGCGGGTGCTGCTGATCACGATCGACACGCTCCGGGCCGACCACGTCGCCGACCAGCGCGGCTTGCCCGAGCCGCCGATGCCGTTCGTCGACTCGCTGATGTCGCAGGGAACCCGCTTCACGTGGGCGCTGACTCCGCTTCCGCGCACCACCCCGGCGCTCGCGAGCCTGCTGACCGGCCGCTACCCCCACCGAACCGGCGTGCGGACCCTCACCGACCGCCTCGACGCCGACGTCGAGACGCTCGGCGATCTCGCGCAGCAGGCGGGTTACCGAACCGTTGCGGTCGTATCGAATCACGTTCTCACGCGCGCGCGCGGGCTCGATCGCGGATTCGACGTCTACGACAACGCCGGCGACGTCCGCGGGGCGAAGGAGACGACCGATGCGGCGCTGGCGCACGCCGGCGAGCTGGGCGTTGCGGAGAAGTTGTTCCTGTGGGTCCACTACATCGATCCGCACGTCCCCTACCACCCGCCGCCCGAACTCGCCGAGCGCTTCGATCCCGAATACGAGGGGCTGTACAAGCACTACTTCGGTCCGATTCCGGGCGCGGCCGGCAATCGCGCCTATCCACGCGGGCTCGGCAAGCGCCGGGCCGTGTTCGCGAATCCGCTCCCCGACGCGGTGAACGCGCACGTCCGGCGGCTGTACGCCGCGGACATCCGCTACGCCGACGACGAGATTGCGCGGCTCGTGGCGGGGCTCACCGAGCGGTTCGGCAAGGACTGGTTGATCGTCGTCACGTCGGACCACGGCGAGTCGCTCGGTGAGCACGAGTTCTTCTACGACCACGGCGATTATGTCTACAACGCCGGCACGCGTGTTCCGCTCGCCTTCATTCCGCCTGCGCCGCGCCGGTCGAGCGACCGGCACACGGTGGATTCGCCGGTCTCGCTGGTGGACGTCGCGCCGACCCTGGTCGAGCTGCTCGGGCTGCTCCCGCCCGAGGTCGCTGCGACCCGATTCGAGGGGCGTTCGCTGGCTCCGTATCTGCGCGGTGAGTCGCTGCCCGAGCGTCCGGTCTTCGCGGAGTCCGGCCGCAGCTACTTCTCGAGGATGATTCGCAGACGGGTCTCGTTCGACGTCCAGGGCCGTTTCAGGAGCGTGGTTTCGGGCCGTTGGAAGTTGATCTGGACTCCCGGCCAGACGCCGGACAAGGAGTTCGAGCTCTACGATGTCGCAGCCGATCCGGATGAAACGCGCGACCTGAGTCGCGAGCTTCCGGACCGGGTCCGGGAGCTGCAGGGGCTGTTGGATGCGTGGATGACCGGGGACGCCGCCGTCGAACCTGCGGAGATTCCCGAAGCCGACCGCGAGGGCTTGCGCGCGTTGGGCTACATCGAGGAGTGAAGGCGCGTGCGCGAAGCACGGCGGTGCGCGTCGATCGAATCGGATCGCGCGGCTGCGATGGTGGCCGTCGAGCCTCCGCTCGGGTCTCGAAAGTGCTTTCGAGAGGGATTCCAACTATCCGGTTTCGAGCGTCTTTTCAGGATCGAACTTCCGGGAGATTGACGCCCGCGCGGTGCAGCGACTCGGCGCGCAGCGCGAGCTGTCGGGTCATCGCTTCGAACCCGTTCGCCAGGCGCCGACCGAGCAGCCAACGCGTCAACGGCTCGAGCCGGCCTCCCAATCGAAAATGTGAGCGATAGCGGGTCACGTCTTCGCCGGCCTTCGCGAGCTCGTGACTTCGCCGGCTGTGGATGGCCGTGCCGTCGAGGCCGTAGACCAACCGCTGCTCGGGGACGCACTCGAAGATGGTTTCGCGCTGCGGCTGCACGAGCGGCGGCACGAGTCGTACGCGCATCTCGATGGGGTCGCCGACGACGAGCGTCGAGCGCGCGAACACCACGAACGGATTCCACTCGGAGTAGGCCGCGAGATCCACGATCACGGACCAGACACGGTCGATCGGGGCCTCGATCAGCCGCGATTCATCGAGTTCGAACGCCATGGCCATTCGATACACCAGCAGCGGGCTGCCCGGCCAGCGAAGAGCGTTCGAAGCGGCATCCGGCGCGTCCGGTAGCCGCAGCCGGTAGACAGCGATACGGTCCCCCTCCCGGTCCCGCATTGCCGGGCCGGGTGGCGCCCGCCGGGAGCGGGCCTCCGGCCCCGAATTGCCGCAGGCCGCCCACGATTTCCGCCTCCGGCCGCCATTGGACCGAAGCAAGCGGAAGGAAGGAACGAGCGATGATCAACCGCAAGGATGCCCTCGACTATCACAGGGAGGGTCGCGCCGGCAAGATCGAGATCCGTTGCACCAAGCCGACGCTGACGCAGCGCGATCTCTCCCTGGCGTACACACCCGGAGTCGCGGAGCCCTGCCTCGACATCGCGAAGATTCCGGAGATGGTCGACGAGTACACCGCGCGCGCGAACCTGGTTGCGGTCGTGACCAACGGCTCGGCCGTGCTCGGGCTCGGCAACATCGGCCCGCGCGCGAGCAAGCCGGTGATGGAGGGGAAGGCGGTCCTGTTCAAGCGCTTCGCGGATGTCGACGTCTTCGACATCGAGATCGACGCTCCCACACCCGAGGAGTTCATCGACACCGTTCGCCGGCTCGAGCCGACTTTCGGCGGGATCAACATCGAAGACGTGCGTGCTCCCGAGTGCTTCGAGATCGAAGAGACCCTCGAGCGCGACATGGACATCCCGGTCTTTCACGACGATCAGCACGGCACCGCGATCATCTCCGGGGCTGCGTTGTTGAACGCGTGCGAGCTCGTGGACAAGGATCCGGCGAATTGCCGCGTGGTGATCAACGGCGCGGGGGCCGCGGCGATCTCGGGCGCGAAGCTATACGAGGCGCTCGGCTTCACGCACGAAAACATCTGGATGTGCGATTCACAGGGCGTGATCTACCAGGGGCGCGATCGCCTGAATCCCTACAAGGAGCGCTACGCCCACCCGGATGTCGGCCGGCACACCCTCGCCGAGATCACCGAGGACTGCGACATCCTGATCGGCCTGTCGGCCGCAGGTGCGTTCACGCCGGACATGATTCGCAGCATGGCGCGCGATCCGATCGTGTTCGCGATGGCGAATCCGTGGCCCGAGATCATGCCCGCGGAAGCGAATGCCGTGCGTGAAGATCTGATCATGGGAACCGGGCGGTCGGACTTCCCGAACCAGATCAACAACGTGCTCGGCTTCCCGTTCATCTTCCGCGGTGCACTCGACACCCGGGCGAAGGCGATCACGACGGAGATGAAGGTCGCCGCGACCCACGCCCTGGCCGACCTCGCGAAGGAGAACGTGCCCGAGGCCGTGAGTCGCGCCTATGCGGGTGAGCGGTTCCAGTTCGGCCGGGACTACCTGATTCCGAAGCCGTTCGATTCCCGGGTGCTGATCTGGGAGGCGCACGCGGTGGCCCGCGCGGCGATCGAGTCCGGCGTGGCGCGGCGTGAACTCGACCTCGACGAGTATCGCGAGGAGCTCACCCATCGCGTCGATCCGAAGCGTGCGTTCGTCCTGCTCGCGACGGCAAAGACCCGGATCCATCGGCCGACGGTGATCTTCCCCGAGTCGATGAATGACGAGATCCTGCGCGCGGTACAGCTGATCGACGAAGAGCGGATCGCGGACGTGAAGTTGCTCGGGCATCCCGAGACGGTCGAACGCCGCGCCGAGGAGATCGGCGCGAAGCTCGGCGAAGCCGAGGTGATCGAACCGAAGAGCATGGCCAACCTCGGCGCGCTGGTGAAGCTCTATCAGCAGAGCCTGCTCGGCCACGGCAAGGACGACGACACCGCGCGCCAGGAGATTCTCAACGACAACATGGTGTGCGCCGCGCTGATGCTCCAGCACGGCGGTGTCGACGCATTGATCGGGGGCACCGACACGCCGTACCCGCAGGTCGCGCGAAAGCTGCTCAAGGTGATCGAGGCCAAGCACGACGCACATCGGGCATCCGGCATGCATCTGGTGCGGCTGCGCGATCGCACGCTGCTGCTCGCCGACACCACGCTCAACATCTCGCCCGATGCCGAGACCCTCGCAGGCATCGCGATCGACGCCGCAGCGGCCGCGCGCCGCTTCGAAGTCGACCCGGTCGTGGGCATGCTGTCGTTCTCGAACTTCGGCGACTCCGCGCATCCCGAGGCGCGCAAGGTGGCCGAAGCCGTGCGCATCGTGAAGACTCGCGAGCCCGACCTGCCGATCATCGGTGAGATCCAGGCCGACTGGGCGGTGAATCCGGAAGACTTCAAGGATCTGATTCCGGCCGAGAAGAATCTCGCGCGCTCTGCAAACGTGCTGATCTTTCCGAACTTGTCTTCGGCCAACATCGCTTTTCGCCTGCTGCGCGCATTCGGCGAGGCCGACGTGATCGGGCCGGTGCTGCTCGGGCTGCCGCACGCGGTCGGATTGCTGCCGCGCGGCGTCAAGGCGATGGAGATCGCGCGCATGACTGCCATCGCGGGCTTCGAGGCGCTGTCGTTGCGCTGAGCAGCGCTCGCTCGGACGCTCGTCAGTCGCCGGGGGGCGTTCTCGTTGCGGACATGCGGCTCACGAGGTCGCTCCGGACGCTCTGTACGTCCGTGAGAGGCGGCGTGCGAACGCTCGCGACTTCTTCGGCGGTGAACGGTGTGAACGAGGCGGCCACTTCGGCCGGTCCGAATCGCTCGATCAGGAAGTTCAGCACCGCCGCGAGTTCGGCGTCGTCGAGCGGCGACTGGGCGCTGCCCGGAACGCGAATCAGGTACTCGCGTCCGCCCGGCACGCCGAGGAAGCGTCCGACGAAGCCGCGGAGCGGGGGGACGGAACCCGGCGTTTCGCCGCCGTCGGCGCGGTGGCAACCCTGGCACTGCAGCAGGTAGTCGACCTGCGGCGTCTCGGCGTGGGCCGACGCGGCAGCACTCAGCAGCGCGAGCCCCCATGCGAGCCCGAGCTTCCTCATCCCTTCTCGACGGCGACGCCCACCACGACGGCCACGGTCGAGTTGTAGACGACCGAATCCGTGCCCATGCACCAGTCGATGTCGTTGCTCTTGGGGGTGTAGTAGACCGGCTTGTCGCCCTGATTGCGACGGCAGAAACACTTGCCGCACGGTCCCTTGCCGCAACAGTCGTTGTACGAGATCACGTACTCCTTGCCGTCCGCGGGGTTGCGGCAGGTTCCGATCCAGGTGACCGGCGCCATGCTGGTGCCGGGGGGACACGAATTGTGGGTGCCGCCGCAACAGCTGGAGAGGAAGCCGTCGATCGAGCAGTAGCGCCAGTATTCACAGGCGTTCGGCTGGCCTTCGGGTGTCTCCGGATCGGGTTCACCCGGTCGCGGTTCGCGTCCGAACGCGCGCGATACCGGCAGCAGCGGGATCGCGGCGCCTCCGAGCAAAGCGCCGCCGAGGCCGGCGAGCAGGCTGCGCCGCGACGTGCGCCGCGCGAGCTGTCGAGCGGCCCGGGCCATCCAATCGTCGATTCGCGTCACGTTCGTCTCCCCCTCACGAACTTGCCAGCTCGCTCGCTGCGATTCCACCCGATTCTCGGTCCGCGCTCCTAGGCGACACGTTGTCGGCCGCTCTCGCGTTTCGCGTACTCCTGAACGGAGGCCACGCCGAGCTCGCCGGCTTGGAACAGGCTCTCCAGGTGCTCCCGGGTGTTGACGAGCCCACGCGCGCGGACGTCGCCGTCCGCGCCGATCAGGATCGCGTACGGCAGGCGTCCGACCTGATAAGCGCGTCCGAGCGCTTCCGACAGCACGTAGTGACCGCGGTCGAGCGCGTGGGTGCTCACGAAAGCGGCGTGATCTTCGCGCGGACCGTCGCTCGCGATCACCACTCGGGTGCCGCCGCTTTCGGCGCGCCGTACGGAGTCGAGATGCGGCAGCAGCGTCTTGCAGACCGGACAGGTCGGCGAGACGAAGAACAGCAGCGTGGCGGACGCAGCGGCGTCGCGCCCGCCGATCCGGATCGCCTCGCCATGCCAGCCGGCGACTTCGAGGACCGGTGCCGGTTCGCCCACGCGCGGCTGCTCGTTGCCGACCAGCGCGCCGACCGGCGAGATCCGCTCGTGCAGCACCCCGATCTGGCGCAAGAGGGCGACCACGACGGCCGCGAGGCTCAGCACCGCGATCCAGAGCAGGAGATTCGAGACGATCAGCGCCGAGCCCATGCGGGCGCGTCCTCCATCTGCAGCCGCGCAGCATTCGCCGCCGCGACGTCGATTCCGGCGTAGAGCAGCGCGAGCATCGCGATCGCGCCTCCGATCGTTGCCGCGTCGAGCCAGACCAGGGTTCGCGGGTCCGACTCGAGCGCCGCGGCGCACAGCAACACGGCGACTCCGGCGTTCCTCGCCAGCAGATCGGCGCGCAGCGGCCGTGCTC
>Ga0055476_10000456_pt1 | contig 10810 bp, 6 predicted proteins | sample Muzzi_CordC_D2_FD_57682 | JGI IMG/M metagenome (GOLD analysis project Ga0055476, IMG submission 57682) | Wetland microbial communities from San Francisco Bay, California, USA, that impact long-term carbon sequestration - Muzzi_CordC_D2 | ecosystem: Environmental > Aquatic > Marine > Wetlands ... | reverse complement strand
GTTCGCTCGCACCGCTGGTGTTGCGGGGTGTGGACGTCGATCGTGGCACGGCGAAGGGCTCGCTGGTTCTGAAGCTGGATCTCTCCGACGTGCCGAAGCGTGGCTTGACCGTGACGGGCAACGTGGTTCACGAGGACCTCGCGCTACACCTCGATGACGAACCGGCGATCGATGTCGTGGTCGAGCGGTTCAGCGGCGAAATCGATGAGATCTGGTTGCCGATTTTTGCCGAAGCGCAGGAGACTCCGCAGCCGGTTCGAGTCGCATGGAAGCGGATCGAGCTCACGAATCCATCGATCGACGTATGGCCCGGGGTGGGGGGCAACGGGGCGGGAAAGCCTGCGGCCGCTCCGGACCCCGACGCGGACTCTCGTGAGGCTCCCGAAGTCGAAGCCGTCGCGATCGAGCCCGCCGTCGACGGCGACGCAATCGATGTCGTGGAAGCGGTCGAGGTCCCGCCTGCCGCGCTCGATCTGACGATCGCATCGCTCTCCCTGAACGGAGGGCGCCTGGTCGCGCACGACCCGAACCTCGGCGAGCATTCGGAACAAGTGCTGTCGGACATCCAGCTGGCCGCGAACGGCGTTCACTGGCCGCCCACGACTGCGGAACACGCGAAGCTCACGGTCGGAAGCCTCGGATCGAAGCCGTTCCGCATCGAAGGGCCGATACGCGCCGACGGAGCCGAACTCGCGATTCGCGGCACCGGGATCAAGCTCGTGCCGTGGAATCCGCTGATCAGCCATTACAGTGACTACTCGATCAACGGCGGCTCCCTGGCGATCCGAAGCGACTTCAAACTCGTCGACGGTGCGTACGAGTCGCCGACGCGGCTCACCGTGCACGAAATCCGGGCAACCACCGACGGATCCGGTTTTCAGCGCACGTTCGGCATTCCGCTGTCGGCCGCGACCGCCCTGCTGTCCGACCCCTCCGGCGATATCGATCTGAAGATCGACGTCAACGGTCGATTGGGTGCGGACGGATCATTCCTGCTCGGCGTGTCGCTCGTCGACGCCGTTCGGGAAGGGATCATGAACGCACTGACGTCGGTGATCGCGTCGCCGTTTGCGTTCGCAGGTTCGGCCCTGGTGCGCGGCCACGAACTCGCGTTCCTCAGAATCGGCGAAGCCGTGTTCGAGCCTGCTTCGGAAACACTCGACCCGACTGCGATCGAAGAACTCGATCGCGCCGCCGAATTCGTTGCGAAGAGTCCCGATGCCAAGCTGGAGCTGGTGGCTGAGGTGGTCAACAGCGATCTCGAAGCCAAGTCGGCCAAGACGAAGCGTTCGAGTGTCTTCCGCTCCGTGGTCGCGGCCGGGGCGGCGTTGTTCCAGGGGCGCCGCGAACTCGATTCGAAGACCTACTTGTTCGCGCTGGATCTCGCGAAGGCCCGCATGCAAGCCGCCGCAGACCACATCACCGCGAAAGGCTTACTCGCTCCCGAGCGCGTCGTTCAGGCGGAATGGAACGAGTCGGTGGCCGCGGGAAGCCCGCGAGTCGTGCTCCGGCTCGACATGTCACCGGACGAAGAGGGCTAGGCGCGTTCCGGCGCTTCACCGTGCGCCGCGAGCGGCTTTCGCGTGTGGGCAAGCGGTAGGCAAACACGGCGCGCGGACCGGCAACTGGCTCGCACGCAGTCTTCGCGTTTGCGGACGCAAGCTCGGTCCGCGGGCGACAGCGCGTAGCAACTGTCTCGTGTAACACCGCGAAGGGGCAGCTCGACACGCGAAAGGTCCGCAAAACATTTCGGGGGACACCTGGTTTTCCCTCGTTGTGATAGAATCACGATCGGTGATGAGGTGTGGCGAGAGGTCCGGGGTGTTCCGTGACCAACCGTCGAAGAGGCGACTCGGGTCGATTGCTGCTGCTGCTGCTGCTGGCCGCGATCGCGAGTGCCGGCCTCACGACCAGCGAACCCGCAAGCTCGCTCGCGAACGACCCGCTCCGGCCGTTGCTCGACTACCGGCCGCCCGTTGCGAGCGTCGTGCTCGACCGTCGCGGCGAGCTGATTGGTCAGTACTTCGTGCAGCGCCGACGACTCGTCCGGATCGAGGAAGTGCCCGCGCACGTGATCCAGGCATTCGTCGCAAGCGAGGATTCGCGCTTCTTCGAGCACGGCGGGATCGACTTGACGGCGATGCTGCGTGCGGCCTGGGCGAATCTGCGACACGGTCGGATCGAACAGGGCGCGAGCACGATTACGCAGCAGCTCGTGAAGAACGTCGTGCTGACTCACGAGCGAACCTGGAGTCGAAAGCTGCGCGAGGTCTTGCTCGCACTCGAAGTCGAACGTCGCCTCAGCAAGGAAGAAATCCTGCTGACGTACCTGAACCAGATCTATCTCGGAAACGGTTCCTACGGTATCGGTGATGCCGCTCGGTCCTATTTCGGGAAGGATGTCTCCGAGCTGAGCCTCGCCGAAGCCGCTCTGCTGGCCGGATTGCCGCAGCGACCGTCTGCGTATTCGCCCATTCGTCACCCGGAGGCCGCCGAAATCCGGCGTCGCTACGTGCTCGATCGCATGCTCGAGATCGGGATGATTACACCGGAAGAGTTCGATTCGGCGCGCGCCCAGCGGCCGGAGATCCGGCGCGAGGTCAGGGGGTTGAAGTCGCCGTCGTACGCCGCCCACTTCATCGAGGAGGTGCGACGCGAACTCGTCGAGCGCATCGGTGCGCGGCGCCTGTACCGCGGTGGATTCGTGATCGAGACCACCCAGGACCTCGATCTGCAGCGTGCCGCCTACGAATCGGTGCGCTCGGGTCTCGAGAGTCTCGACCGCCGTCAGGGTTGGCGGGGCCCGCAGCGGCGGGTGATCGATGGGGGGTGGGGGGCGGAACTCGAGACGCTCGGGCGTGAGGGCGGATGGAACGAAGCACGCGAGATCGACGATGCCGCCGATGGGAAGACGAACTGGCCGGGGCTGGTGCTCGGCGCCGCGACCGATCGGCGCGGGAAGGAAATCGCCCGGGTCGGACTGGCGCCCGGCGTGGTCGTGAACGTGGAGGTGGACCCCACCGATTGGGGAGAGAGTTCGGCGGGCGAGGGTCCGGAGACGCGAATCCTCGAGGCAGGAGACGTCGCAGAATTTCGACTCGGCAAGGTCGACGGTCGAGTGACCGCGGACCTCGTTCAGGAACCACTCGTCGAGGGCGCTCTATTGTCCATCGAGATTGCGACGGGCGACGTACTCGCGATGGTAGGTGGCTACGATTTCGATCGGAGCGAATTCAATCGCGCGATCCAGGCGCGCAGACAGCCCGGGTCGGCTTTCAAGCCGTTCGTCTACGCGGCGGCGTTGGAATCGGGCTATACCCAGTCGTCGCACGTGCTCGACTCGCCGAATTTCTATTACGACCGAGCAACGCAGTCGACCTGGCGTCCGCGCAACTACGGCCGCCGTTTCCTCGGATGGCTCACGCTCCGAGCTGCGCTGACCAAATCCATCAACAACGCGACCGTGCACCTGGCGAGCCGCGTCGGAATCGATCACGTCGTCGAGATGGCTCGACGGCTCGGTGTCGACTCGGACATGAAGGCCAACCTGTCGCTTGCGCTCGGCACGAGCGAAGTTTCGCTGCTCGAAATGACACGCGCATATGCGGTATTTCCGGCGGATGGGAAGATTGTTCGCACGCGCTTCATCCGCCGCGTTCGCGATCGCGACGGCGAGGTCCTCTTCGAAGACAGCTCGCTGGATCACACGACTGCGCGGATCGAGACGGGCGAATCCGGCCGCGACGCGGAAACCGACGGGCAGGTGATTTCCCCACAAGTCGCACGCGTGATGACCGACCTGCTGCACGGAACCGTAGCCGACCCCGGTGCGACCGGCCGCAGGGCGCGCGCGCTCGGTCGTCCGGTGGCGGGCAAGACCGGCACGACCAACGGCAATCGCGACGCGTGGTTCGTCGGCTTTTCGCCGGAAATCGCAACGGGAGTCTGGGTCGGTTTCGACCACCCGCGTTCGCTGGGAAGTCGGGAAACCGGCGGTCGCGCGGCGCTTCCGATCTGGGTCGATTACATGGGCGAAGCGCTGGCGGACCGTCCCGAGCGGGAGTTCAGCATGCCGGAGGGAGTCGTGTTCGCTCGCGTCGATCCGCGCAACGGGCACCTGGCCGGGAGCAACGGCCAAGTCACCGAGTGGCAGGCCTTCGTCGCCGGGACGGAACCCGTGCGAAGCGCCTGGCGGAAGTCGACGAAACGCAGCGCGCGTCGCGAGTTGATGCTCGACGCCTTCTAGTCCGCGCGTCCCATCGCCGCGATCGGTCGCACCCGCCGATGTCGAGCGCCCGGCAAGCGGCGGAGTTCGTTCGCAGAAGTCGCCTCGGTGTTTTTCCCGAGCGGCAGCCAAGGCAATTCCAGCGTGACCGGGATCGGGCGATAGATGTCCATATCGCGCTGCAGTCGCTCGAAGACGCTCAGCGGCTGCTGCTCGCGTCCGGTGAACAGATTGCACACGTAGGTGAACGTGATGCTGCGCCCGGATGCGAATTGCGGGTGCTCCTTGGCCGCGTAGCAACCGGTATTCGGATCTCGCCGCTCCGAATCGGAGGCTGCGAGTTCGGGAATCCGGTACAGCAGCTGCCGCTCCGACCAGGGACCCTCGATGTTCGGGGCGGTACGCAGCCAGACGGCATCGGAAGGACGTTCATCGGGGAATCCCTCGCCCACGTCCGGATAATTGTAGATCGCCAGCCACGCCCCGAATTCGGCGTGGAAATGCACGCTCATCTCGGTCGCGGAGTCGGCCATCAGGATTCGGGCGTCGCCGGCATCGAGTCCGGCCTTCCACGATCCGTCGATCGCAAGGGTCTCGATCGATCCGGAGAGGTCGCGCGTCCGGCCGTCGAGGGCCCGCAACGGAAGCCTGGCGAGGCCGCGCGGATAGCTGCCGTCGGAGCGGTCGATGAAGCTGAACAGGTAGAGGTACTCCTGCGACACGACCAGCGCGCTCGCGGGGAGGATGCGGGGCTGCGACGGCTGGGAGGCGAGGGCGATCACCTCGATCCGCCAGTCCTGCGGTGGGTCGCGCGGATTCTCGATCCGGCCCAGCTGGACTCCGGTGAAGCGGAAAGGCAATTGGAGATTCCCCAGCGGCGGAGCCTTCTCGACCTCGAGCAGCCCCAGATAGAGCCGTTCGTCGTAGAGGAATCCGTCGAACAACCACCACCAGCCGGCGGTGTGCTCTCGTTCGAGGAACGCGCTGGGACTGCCGTCGGAATGGTGGCCCCAGACATAATCGATTCGCCAGCGCCCGTTCCGGTCACAACGACCCAATCCGATGGAGTTGTGAACGATGAACGCACCGCGGCGGTCGCGTTGTTCCTTTGCCGCGACGAAGGAATCTCCGAACAGCCACAGACTCTCGTCTGCCGACAACGGCACCGAATAGGCCGCGTCACCACCGAGCCAGCCGCTCTGGTAGGGAAACGCGGGCTCGCAACGTGGCGCGCCCGCGGAACCTCGGGACGCGATCTGCCCCGCGCACGCGAGGGTCTGCGCGGCGAGAACGACGAGCAGCAGCCGGCTGGCGTGAAATTCTCTCAACGGTGTGGCGTCATCGGCGCACGACGTAAGGGGTCCGAAAGCGTGGCTGCGTCGCGATTCGCCGGGCGGCGCAGATCGTTCCAGCCGGCTAGAAGGGGATTTCTTCGTCCAACCCCGGCGGCGGACCGTCGGGCGGCGGAGGGTCGTCGAAGCCATCGGCGGCGGCGGCGCCGCGCTGGATATCCCAGACGTCGAGGCTGTTGAAGTATTTCACCTCGCCGCGTGGGCTCTTCCACTCGCGACCGCGCAGGCTGAACTCGACCTGGATCTCATCACCGACGGAGAAGCCGTCGAGGGCTTCGCAGCGATTGCCGGTGAGCTGGAACTGCACGAACTGCGGATAGCTCGGGTTGTCGGCCGTTTCGAGCACGAATTCGCGCTTCCGGAAGCGTTCGGTTATCTGTTGCGCGTCGTTGATGGCGTGGATCTTGCCGCTGATTTTGAATCCCATTCGGGGAGCATAGAGCCACGGCGCCGAATTGCGAGAGAAAATCCCGGCGGGGGCCGAGGTTTCCGATCGGATGGTGGTCATCTCCGTCAATGCGGAAGCCAATGCCGACGCGACGGACGGCGTGTCCAGGCGGCTCCTTCGGTCGCGTTGCTGCTAAACACCGTGACGGGGCGCAAATCCGCCGGGCGAATTGGTGAGACGGATCGGAGGGACTCGCATGCGGTCGAATCGGATCTCGGCGTGCTTGCTGCTGTTGCTTCTGGCGCTGGTCTCGTCGGGTTGCGTATTCACGGAGCTCCGGCGTCAACAGGAGAGTAGTCGTCGCTTCGTTCGCATCGACGGACGCGTATCGATGGCGGAGCCGTTGCCCGGGCCGAGGGTCGTCGTGTTGATCCGGATGCATTCCGATGGCAGCGATGATGGTGACGTCATCGATCACTATTCGCGCATGCAGGACGGCCGCTTCCATTTCGTCGTCACCGAACCCGGTCGATTCATTGTGGTCGCCTTCCACGATCGGAACGGCGATCTGACCTACGATCCGGACGAATCCGGGATCGATTTTTCGGAATCGAAGATCCATTCCCTCTCGGCCGGTGAAACGCTCGAGGGTCTCGATCTGGTGATCGAGACCGAGGGTCGAATCGCGGTGGATGGCCCCGCGGACATCAGGGCGTTGACCGTTCGCTCGGCGAAGGAGCAGCTCGGAGCGAGCATTCGCCAGCTCACGACCTTCGGCGGCATCTTCGAACTGGGTGACCCGCGTTTCGGCGCAGACAGCGGAAAACTGGGTATGTGGCGGCCGCTCGACTTCATATTCGAGATCCACCCCGGGATCTTCTTCACCGAAGCGTATGATCCGGATCGTATTCCCGTGCTCTTCATCCACGGGATGACGGGGCATCCGAATGAATTCGAGTTCCTGGTGAAGAAACTCGATCACTCGAAGTTCCAGCCTTGGTTCTATTTCTATCCGTCCGGTGGTTCATTGGACCGCATCGTCATTCATCTCGAGCAGGTCGTGATGCAACTCGAGTCGAAGTACGGTTTCCGGCGCCTGTTCGTCGTCGCCCACAGCATGGGTGGACTGCTGGGTCGCGCGCTCATCTTCGCCCGCGAAAATTCGAGCGGCGACGAGCTGATCCCCTTGTTCGTGAGCATTTCGACGCCGTGGGGCGGCAATTCCGCCGCGCAGTCGGGGGTCGAGCGAGCGCCGGTCGTCGTCGATTCTTGGCGGGACATGGCTCCCGACAGCGACTTCCAACGCGGACTCCTCTATGACGACCCGGATGCGAAATTGCATCCGAAGCGGTTCCCGGATCATGTTTCGCACCACCTGCTCTTCGGCTACAAGCGCAACGAGGGCTCGTTGGGAGCCTCGTCGGACGGCGTGATCAGCGTTGCGAGTCAACTGCTGCCTGCGGCTCAGCTCGGAGCCGACGAAGTCTTCGGAATCGATGCCTCCCACGTCGGGATCTTGAGTGCATCCGCCACGGCCGAAAAACTGAACGAAATCCTTGCAAATGCCCCGAAGAAACGCCGATGGTGATCTCCTTGCGCGATCCCATCCACGAAATCGACCGGGGGAACTGTCGATGAAACGCTCGAACTCGGCCGTGATGGTGGCCGCGACCCTCCTGTCCATGGCGTGTTCGTCCGTCCCGAAGCAGGAATGGAGAAAGCCGGGAATGGAGCCGAATTCGCAGGAGGCGCGGGATCAACGCGCGAAGGATCTGGCGGATTGCGCCACGCGGGCCGGAGCCCCGACCGAGGCTTCGCAATCGCTGATGGGCTATTCGCGCGCGCAGATCGCCGACTGCATGCATTCGAGGGGATGGCGCGAGGTTCCGGTCGAAGATTAGCCGCCGGGCTCGACGCGCGATCCGAGCCTGTGTCCGAGCCGGTTCGATCGCGCGGTCCATTCGTCCATGGAATCCCCCGCTCGGTCCGGGGTCGGCCAACCGACCCGCACGTCATCGCCGTCGGGTTGCGCCGCGCCGTGCGCCCATGTGTCGTGCGCGGTGCGTAGACGCGAATGCGATCGAGAAGGCCAGACCCAGCAGGAGCGGCGTCGGAACGGCAGGAACCGGCAGGTAGCTGCAGACATTCGCGATATGGGTACCCCAGTCGGAGTTCCCGATGCCCGAAGACCACACGAACTCGGATGCGAGCCAGAAGCAATCGTCGGTCGGGTCGATGGCGACGGCGGCATAGTCCCCCCAGCGATCCGGATCGTCGGGTCGATAACTGTCGTAGAAGCCGTCGCTCAGGCGCTGCACGATGGGGTCGCGAAAGCTGCCCGGGGCGTCGCTCGCGCCGCGCGTGGTGAAATACATGTTCGGGCATTCGTTCGAGGACGATTGGGTGTAGACGATCGCCGCGTCGCCTTGCGCGTTCACGCCGAGCGCGGGCATGTAGGTCCAGGCGTCGGTCCCGGTGCCGTCTATGTAGCCGTTCTGGCTGACCGACGGGTCCGAGAGCGGATAGTCGTTGGTGGCGATCGCCTGCCAGACGACTTCGGTCCTGTCGTCCTCGTCGGGATCCGCGGTGAGCGTGAGCCAGACGCGGCCGTCTCGGTAGACCGCGCTCTGCACGCGGGCGCTGAGGGTGTCGACGTCCGGGAACGCCTGTTCGCACTGGTCCGCGCCGTCGTCGACCGGGAATTTCCCGGCGGTCCAGGGGAAGGTGCTCGTCGTCGCCGTCACTGCGGATGGATGTCCCGTGACCGCAAACAGGCGGTAGCTGTCCGCGCCGATTCGCGAGACCAGGTAGAAGGCGCCGTTGCCGGTCGCGCCGAATACGTGGGCGGGTTGTGTCGTCGTCACGGCAATTGCGCCGGCGTCGTAGTCGAGGTCGCTGTAGGCGTAGATCCCGGCCAACAGGTCGGCCTTGTCGAAGACCCGGATCTTGATGCCGCCGAACGCCACCGGTGCCGAGAACGAGAAGAGATTGGCCGTGACGAACAGCGCGGATGCATCGGCTCCGATGCCCGGATAGTCGGCCCAGGTGCTCGTACCGGCGATCGTCGTGACCGCGCTTCCGGACAGGAAGGTCCAGTCGCTCGTCAGATCGTCGGGAGTCCCGTCGGCGGAGATCGCGATGTGGATCGCACTCAGACCCGGCGTGTTGCTCTTGCCTTCCAGCGCCACGATGAAGAACCGCCCCGAATGCTGATCGTACAGAACCTTCGGGTCGAAGACGTCCGCGCCGAACATCGTGTCGAGCAAGAGCGACGTCGTGAGCGTATTCCCGCTCTTGTCCCAGATCTGGACGCTCGAGTTGCTGACCATCACGACACGTCCCTCGTTGGTGTAACCGGGTCCGACCGCGATGTGGGTGTCGGGAGGCGTGATGTTGAGCGTCGTGTTGATGACTCCGTCGAACGCGAGTCGCGGTTGGAAACTCGGACTTCCGGACGTCGTCGCAAGCGCCGGAGCGCCGGCGCTCGGCGCTGCGGACGCTTCGCCGGCGGGCGCCGGGGGGGGCGGCGCGGGCGTTCGGACTCGAGCGACGCCGGATCCGCCCGAGGGCAGCGGCGTCGGGTCGGATCGACCCGACGCTTCGCCGGCGTTCGCGCAGAGCAGAAGGATTGCGAATGGAATCGTGGGGAGCGAGGATCGGATCATTTCGCGCGCATTCCCGTCACGGCTTCAGGAAGAGTTCCTGCAAGTCTATCACGGGCTGCGAGTTCCCCGGAGCTGCGCACGAGTTGCGTGCGCTCCCGCGGCGCTACTCGCTGTCTCGCGTGCCGGCCCAATGGGTCGGGCGTCGGCCCGCCCACGGTTGCGCCTGCTCGAGTTGTGCAGCGACGCGGATCAACACGTCTTCGCGAGCCGATGCTGCAATGAACTGGAGCCCGATCGGCAACCCGTCGTTGCTCCAGGACAGCGGCAACGAGATAGCGGGCTGTCCGGTGACGTTGAATTGGGGAGTGAACGAGATCAACCCGAAGATCTTCTCTTCGGCGCTTCGATCATCGTCATTCCCGCTGCGGAGTTCGCCGATCCGGGGAGGCGGTGTCGCGAGGGTAGGGGTGACGAGCAGGTCGAAGCCGCCGGCCCACCACGCGGCCATCCGGCGAGACCAGGCGTGGAGCCAATCGGCATTCGCGAGGAATTGATTCGCCGACAATTCGCGTCCACGCTCTGCGATCGACCAGGTGCCGGGTTCCACGTCCTCGGCGTGAATCGGACGCCCCACTTCGTCGGCCCAGTGATCGAGGGCCTTCGCGGTCGAGCACGCGACCACGATCGAGAATCCGGCGACGAGTCGGATGTGCTCGTCCAGTGCATCGGGGTGTGCGACGGACACCTCGTGGCCGAGGGATTCGAGCAGACGCCCGGTGGCTTCCACCGCGTTCACGCACTCGGGATCACAATCCGGTGCGCCCTGCGGCGAACGGGTCATCAGCCCGATCCGCAGACGACCGGGTTCCCGGCCGAGCTCGCCGACGTAGGGGCGGAGCGGGGGGCGCGCGGTATAGGGATCGCCGGGCATTTCGCCCGCCACGGCGTCGAGCAGGCCGGCGGTATCGCGCACGCTCCGGGAGACGACGTGAGAGATGACGAAACCGTCCCAGTATTCGCCGTATTCGGGACCGAGTGAAATCCGGCCGCGCGACGGTTTGAGTCCGACGAGTCCGCACTCGCTCGCTGGAACGCGAATCGATCCGCCGCCGTCGCTCGCGTGCGCCACGGGTACCAATCCGGCCGCGACCGCTGCGGCGGAGCCACCACTCGATCCGCCGGTCGAGTAGCCGGTGTTCCACGGGTTGCGGCTCGCGCCGTAGGCATCGGGCTCGGTCGT
>Ga0055476_10000455_pt1 | contig 10815 bp, 10 predicted proteins | sample Muzzi_CordC_D2_FD_57682 | JGI IMG/M metagenome (GOLD analysis project Ga0055476, IMG submission 57682) | Wetland microbial communities from San Francisco Bay, California, USA, that impact long-term carbon sequestration - Muzzi_CordC_D2 | ecosystem: Environmental > Aquatic > Marine > Wetlands ... | reverse complement strand
TCCACAGGCGGCACCGGGGGGAAATCGCGGATTGTTATCTGGCCTGGCTGCCAGATCGACAGTATTCCACAAACCGTGTCGTGAACACGTAGGCCCGTTTTTGAGTGCATCACACATAAACAGGTGCGGCTGAGCCAGTGAAAACTGTAGCAAACAGCCGCTGCGCCTCATGGCAGAGATGAAAGACGGCACCGCAACCCGGTCGCTCGGCAGACAGACCGCACGTGCACTGACCTGGGGATTTATCGATCTCGCCGGAGTAAAGTTGATCTTTCTTGTCCGGCTTCTGGTACTCGCCAGGCTCCTCGCTCCCGAGGAATTCGGGCTGCTGGCGGTCGCCATGGCGGCCATTACCGTATTGATGACCATGTCGGATTTCGGCGTGGTCCCCGCGCTGATCCAGCACCCCGTCATCAGCAAACAGGACTATGATGCCGGCTGGACTCTTGGCGTCATGCGAGCAGCGCTGGCTACCGTTATTCTGCTGCTTGTCGCGCCGCAGGTGGCGGATATCTTCGGCGACAGCCGCGCCACCCCGATTATCCGGGTCCTCGCTTGCGGCGTGATTCTGGATGCGCTCGCAAGTATCAAGACAGCCGAGTTGAACAGGGATCTGAATTTCCGGTCACTCGCCATCATCCATGTCATCAATGCGATCGCAGTGACCATCATTGCCATTGCCATGGCGCCGGCATACGGAGTGTGGGCGCTGGTCGCGGGGTCTCTGGCCGGGTCCCTGGCGACGACCGTCACCTCCTATATCGTGGCTCCCTACCGGCCGAGGTTCTATCTGGAACGATCCACCGTAAGCGGACTGCTCAACTTCGGGCGCTGGATTTTTCTCACCGGGTTGATCGTCATGCTTGCCAGTGCCGGACTGCGCGTGATTATCTCCAGAGAACTCGGCATTGCCGAACTCGGGATATTCTTTCTGTCACTCAGGCTGGCGTTTTTCCCGCACGAGGCCATCTCGGGCATTATCGAATCTGTATCGTTTCCTGTCTACGCGCAGCTCAGGAACAACCGGGAAAAGGCCCGGGAATTGTTCCGCAACGCATTACTGGGTATGGTTGTTCTGCTGATACCGGCCTGCCTGTTGCTGATTGCACTGACACCGGGGCTGGTTGAGCATGTTCTGGGAGAGCGCTGGGCCGGGTCCACTACTGCAATACGGATACTGGTCATCGCCAGCCTCATTGGAATGATCGGGGATGCGACAACTCCACTGCTCAAGGGCTTCGGCCAGCCTTCACGGGTAACAATCCTGGAGATCCTGCAGTCAGGACTCACCCTGGGTCTCGCATGGCTGCTGGCAGGCAGATACGGCCTGCCCGGGGCCGTGATGGCGGTACTGCTGGGTGTGGCCGCCACACAACTGCTCTGCGTCAGATACTCCCTGAAACTGCTTGATCACCCCTACGCCGGATTCTGGCAGCCGCTTGCCATCATTACCTCGGCATCCCTTGCGGGTACCATGCTCACTGGCTGGCTGGAAAACAGCATGCCCGGCCTCGCCGGATTCATCATGGCCTCCGCTAGCGGCGTGATTGTCACCCTGGGGCTGATCATCGTTGCCGACCGCCTCCTCGGGCACCGTATCCTCCCCCCCCTGGCCCGTCATTTCCCGACAATATCGAGACTGCTACGCATCGCAGGCAAGCTATGAGATTTCCGGTCAGAAAAGCACTGCATTATTCCATACGCCTCGCCCGCAGCAGGCTGGTAAGGCATGGCCTGATACTTGGCTACCATCGCATCAACAGGCTGTCATGGGACCCATATCGCCTGGCCGTATCGCCGGATGCCTTTGCACAGCAGCTGGAAATCCTGCACCGATACGCGAATGTCATGCCACTGCATGAACTTGCCGAGGCACGCGCAAGCGGTAGTATTCCGCCGCGCAGTGTCGCAATCACCTTTGATGACGGCTATGCCGACTACCTGCATGTGGCGCGGCCGCTGCTGGACCAGGCCGGCTTTCACAGCACCCTGTTCATGTCGACCGGTTATATCGGCCGTGAGTTCTGGTGGGATATCCAGGCCAGGCTGGTGGAAATGCTGGACCCTGCAACTCCCCTGTCTGTCAGCGCCGGAGGGGTGAAGTTCGACTGGCGGCCGGAGGCTTGCCGGGCAGGGCCGGACCGCAAGACACTGGCCATGGAACTCTCCAGGCTGCTGCTGCCAGTTAATAAAGACATACGTTTGCAGTTCCTGCAGCGGCTGCTGGAAACGACCGGGTCGTCATTACCCGAAGACCCGGGGAACCAGGCTCTCTCGGTCCGGGATCTGGGAGAACTGTCAAAACTGGATCTGGTTGCCATCGGCAGCCACACGGTTTCACATCCCATGCTGGCACGCCTGACGGATGATCAGCAACGCACCGAAATCGCCGAGAGCAAACAGGCACTGGAAAACCTGACAGGTAAAACAGTAAACGGATTCTCCTTTCCACACGGCTCGACGTCGGCAGCGTCGATCAGGTTCGTTGAGGAATGCGGTTACCGCTATGCATGCGCAAGCCATAACGATGTGGTATGGCGCAACAGCAACCCGTTCTGCCTGCCCCGGATCTGGATCCCCGACTGCCCGGGAAAGAATTTCCTGGGGCTGTTGCGGCGCTGGCTCTGACCGGCCGGCAGAGTAGTCATGGCAAGCCCGGAGCCAAATTCTGACAGCGTTGACCTGGTGCAGGAGGCACCGGTTTCCCGCGCGAGCACGGCCGGCCTCGGCATGCAGCTGCACAACATAGCACGGAGCATCCGTGGAGCGGTCTACCGGAAAATTTACCAGGACAGCAACAGGGACACGGCGCGAACCATTCTGGTAGCCGGTACCGCGCGCAGCGGCACGACATGGCTGGGCGAACTCATCGCGTCCCAGCTGCGCTGCCGCATCATGTTCGAACCATTCAACCCGGAACTGGTCAGCGATTTTTCCGGGTTCAGTTATTTTCAGTACATGCGGCCCGATCAGGAGGACGCCGAGTTACTGGACTTTGTCCGGCGTGTGCTCTCCGGACAGATCCGCCACCCGTGGATAGACCGCCATGTCAATAAATTGCGACCTGACTGGCGCCTGATCAAGGAAATCCGGGCCTGCCTGTTCCTGCGCTGGATCCACGAGCGTTTTCCCGAGGTGAAGATTTTCTTCATCATCCGGCACCCCTGTGCAGTGGTCGCCTCCCGCATGAAACTCGGCTGGTCAACAGACGGAGACATCAGTCACTTCCTGGCCCAGCCAGCACTGCTCGAGGACTTTCTTGCCGCGAAGTTGGACATTATCGGGAACGCGGCAAGCAGCGAGGAAAAACATGCCATCGTGTGGTGTGTATCCAACATGGTAGCTCTCCGGCAAATGCAGGACGCGCCAATGCATACCGTATTCTACGAAAACCTGCTGTTGCATCCACGGCAGGTAATCAAGGGACTGTTTCATACCATCGGACAGCCGTACAACGGATCTGTTTTACGGCATGCGCACAGAGCCTCGATGACGACCAGGAGGAACAGTGCAATCGTGGAGGACACGAACCCGACCGGCCACTGGCGCCGGGAATTGTCTGCAGCGCAGGTATCCAGGGTGCTCGGAATCGTGGAAGGATTCGGGCTGAGTCATCTATATGGTGATTCGGACCTGCCGGCAGCGGCATTACGCGTTCAGGAATAGGTGCAACATGACTCCCCGCAGGAAACACCCTGTATTCAAGTCTTTTTTCAGAATCCGGCGCTGGGCGAAACGATACACGCATCCGGCCGGTGGAGTGAGGTTCGGTCATTTGCGGCGCCTTCACCCCGTCAGTGACGACTGGGGATTCGATCGTGGAATACCCATAGACCGCTACTATATCGAATCCTTCCTGGAGCTTAATGCTCAGGACATCAGGGGCAGGACGCTGGAATTCCTGAACAGTAACTATACCCGCCGCTTTGGAGGTGAGCGTGTCACCCGCAGTGATGTACTCCACCATCGGCCGGGCAATTCCGCTGCAACCCTGGTAGCCGACATATCCGGTAACAACGACCTGCCGGACAATGCTTTCGACTGCATCATCTGCACGCAGACACTCCCCTTCATTTACGAAACGAGGAATGCCGTCTCCACACTGCAGCGCATCCTCAGGCCGGGCGGGACATTGCTGCTGACCGTGCCGGGCATCAGCCGGATAAGTCCGCAGGACATGGAGGAAACCGGCGATTACTGGCGCTTTTCGAGTGCATCCGTCAGCAGGCTGGTTAACGAATATTTTGGCGTCGGTCAATCGAGTGTGCGCGTCTACGGAAATGTACTGGCTGCCACCTGTTTCATGCACGGGCTCGCCTGTCAGGAGCTGACCCGGGCGGAACTCGACTACACCGACATGAATTATCAGATACTAGTTGCGGCCCGGGCAATCAAGGCAAACCCGGGCGGGACCTGACATGGGACTGGATAGACCGGTACAGGTTTGCAGTGTTCAAACCTGTGGCGGCGCCCTTGCCGCAGCGACACACCACCTAACCGGGATTTTGCGGGGACTACTACACAAATGCAGCAACCACAGCCAGCAGTTTCGGGGGTCCTGCTCAGCTACAATTGCGAGGATTATATCAGCGCGGCCCTGCAGAGCGCGCTCGGCCAGGACTGCCCGCCCATGCATCTGGTCATCTCCGATGACGGTTCCACCGACGGGACCGTCGCAATCATCCGGGACAGGCTTGCTTCCTACCAGGGCCCACACCGGGTTGAATTTCACCGGCAACAGGACAACTCGGGGAGCAAGAGTGCGCACCTGAACCGCATTCTGCACAGGGCCACGGGCAACATCATTGTGTCCTTCGACGGCGACGATATATCCGAACCATACAGGGTGCGCAGGATCGCGGGTGCCTTCGCCGAACACCCGGACGCATATGCGGTCTACTCCTCGTTCTCGCTGATAGATGACAGCGGCAGACAGCTGGGTGCGGGGAACGTCCCGCACCCCGGCAGAGAAGAAAGAGCCGCCAGGTGGTTCGCCCGCGTCGACGCCTATGCCGCCGGCACCACGCTGGCGGTCCGCCGGGTTGTAGTGGAAAAATTCGGACCACTGGATCCTGCGATCAACGAGGACATCGTCCTGCCATTCCGGGCCAGCCTGCTGGGCAGCGTCATTTACATAGACGAGGAACTTGTCCGGGCTCGGCGACATGGCGCGAGCCTCACCACCGATTTCGGCAGATTCGAGTCACTGTCAAGCTATCGGGAACGGTTCGGACAGGGAATAGCACGCGCAATCCGGCAGCGCGCAAGCCGTTTCGCCGACATTCAGACAGCCGCGGCATTCATGCCGGACCGGGCAGCGGACCTCTCCGCACTGAAGTCGGTCGTCAATGAATCGGTCGTCCTCGCCGAATGCTCGGCCGGACTTGTCAGCCCGTCACTCGCCAGGCGGTTGAAGGCATTGCTCAAACTGTGGCGGGCCGGCGCCTATCCCGATGAGCGGCATCGGCAGTTGTTCCTCGCGCTTGCGCCCGGCCTGTACGTTCGCTACAAACAGGGCAGACAGCGATCACGCGGACAGCAACACGGCTAGCTGGAGTTGTCGCAGGTGCACACAAATCCCGCTACAGCTGCCACACCGGTAGCATGCAGGCTGGAACACTGACACTGGCCGAAGCAATCCGGGCGACGCCGGCCTGCACACTAGTGCCGGTCGCGATCGGCATGGCGCTGCTGTTCACGCTGCCGCCGCCGGGCGAGTGGGGTATTTCCGGGCACCGCAGACAGGGTCGCGCCGACGAGCCGGCCCGTTGCTGCAGTGGCACCCGGAAGTATCGGCACCTGGCGTCGCAATCTCGCTCGCGATGCAGGCCCTGACCGTCTCTTCCGCGAGTCCGCCCGGTCGACGGCACCGCGCGGCCTGCCGGGAAATCCGGAATCACGGCCCGTATCCGCTTGCAAGCGGATACGGGCAGGGCTGGTTTTATCAAAAAAATCATGGGACAAGCATCTACCGGCCCGGTGAAGCCCGTCCCGCCCGTGCCACCGGATATGGCAGTTTGCTGCCCGCTTTGGCATATTGGGCATTATCGGGTACCGGCTGTACCGCTATACACGGAAACCTTCCGCGCACCAGCAGACCGTGGCATGGCGCATTGCCTTGCTGTCATCGACTGGCTGCCGTCACATCGCAGGCATGGCCTTGAGTACGGGTTATAAAACAGATTGAAACATAGAATAAGATACCTCGACGGACACAGGGGCGTTGCCATACTGCTGGTATTGTTGTACCACGCCTATTCCCGCTGGCCGGCGCTCGTGCCCTACGGAGCGGAATTCAGGCACATCCCGGTGTTCGCAGGCGGATGGCTCGGAGTCAACCTGTTTTTCATGATTTCAGGCTTCGTTATCCTGATGTCGCTCGACAACAGCACGTCTGCAGGAGAATTTCTCTATCGGCGCTGGCTCAGACTGTTCCCTGCAATGCTGATCTGCTCGGCAATAATCTTTGCAACCGCCGGGTTCTTTCATGAACGCCCGCAGGGAATACCCGGCTTGCGGGACCTGCTCCCCGGGCTGACTTTTATTGAACCGAACTGGTGGCGGAAAATCCTGGGTTCTCCACAGGGGTTTCTGGAAGGCGCGTTCTGGTCACTGTTTGTCGAGTTCAAGTTCTACATCGTCGCAGCACTGACCTATTTCCGCTTCGGCAGGACCGCCCAGCCCGCGGTCCTGTTTACACTTTTCCTGTCGACCATCCTGGTTCAACAACTGGCCAGACTGGGAGTTGCCGACGCGCTCTGGACAGTCAACTACTGGCTGCACCAGTTAAGTTTCGATTATTTTGGATGGTTTGCGGCGGGCGCCGCCTGTTATCTCTATACCTCGGGCGGCGGTAAGAAATGGCTGTATGCCGGAGTGCTCATGGCACTGGTCAGCGCGGTCTTTGTCAGCAACAACTTCCACCGGGCATCCATAATCGCGGCATGCGCGGTTGCCATCTTCTTTACAGCATCCGTATACCTGAATGGACTGCAGAAGGTCCTCTGCAACAGGATACTGCTGTATTTCGGCTTTGTAAGCTACCCGCTTTACCTGCTTCATGAAAACATGATGATTTCAATGATTGTCAAGCTTGGCGCCTATTTCCCGGAGCAGCTTTACTTTGCATTACCGGTTGTTCCCGTCGCGCTCATATCCGGTCTTGCCTACCTGGTTGCGAGATACCTGGAAGCCCCCCTCAAAATGCTGCTCAGGGCAATCTTCAGAAACGCTGGAGCCGGCGCCAGCAAGCTGAAAAACAGACTCAACATCAGTACCGAATAACAAGTCACTTCCATACAGGTCACCGCATCAGCTGATACACTTCATGCTATCACCGGGACAGCCATGATTATGCTTTCAGGACAACTGCCTGCCATCCTCTGCGCAGCCGCACTGGCGCTGACCTGCTCTTCATGCGACAACAATACACCCGATGCCAGGCACTGGCTCCCGGCTGACGCCGTAACGCCCTTCATGAACCAGGACGAACCCGACCGGTTGAACGAAATGACCCGCATCGCCGCGCACGGTGATCCCGAGCTGGTGTTTTTCGGCGACTCGATCACCCAGGAGTGGCTGACGCAGGGAAATGAGGTCTGGGACAGATTTTATGGGGCACGACACGCGGCAAATTTCGGCATAGGTATGGCCGAAACGGGCAACCTGCTGTGGAGAATACGTGCCGGCTACTTCGACACCATCCACCCGCGACTCATCGTCCTGATGATAGGCACGAACAACACGCAATACAGCAGGCATACACCACAGCAGATCGCGGATGGCATAAACCTTGTTGCGCAGGAACTGCTCACCCGACTGCCCGGGACGAAGATCCTGCTGCTCGGCATATTTCCGCGCGGCATGACAGTCGATGATGCGTACCGCGCGAACAACAAAGTCGTGAACAGGCTGATCGCACGGACAGGCGACGATAAACAGGTGTTTTACAGGGATATCGGAAGTGCCATCCTCGCTGAGGACGGGTCAATCAGAAGGGAGCTGATGAGCGGCCCTGTCCATCTGAACAAACAGGGCTATTTGCAGTGGGCGAAGGCCATCGAGGATGATATCGTGCAACTCCTCGGGGAATGACACGACGGCTTACCGGAACTGCACGCACAGCCATGGCAATAATGAAATCACCGGGACACCGGCAGTGACCCGTCATCCAGCAGACTCCCGCAGGATGGGCACCGCAAGCGTCACATTCCGGGGCATCCCGGAGGCCCTGGTCCTGTTTGCGGTCGCACTGGCAGTGCGGCTCGTCAACATCGACCATGCCGGATACTACGACGAGTATTACCACGCGCTTGCCGCCGGTTCCACGTTCGGCAATGAGGACCAGGCAGGCCAGGGCTTCACCTATGGACGGGCACCGTACTTCACCTGGCTGGTCTCGGTTTTCATCCGGCTGTTCGGGGACGATCTGGTAACGGCCCGCATGCCCTCCGTGCTGGTGGGCTGCCTGACTGTCGCCGTAGTGTACCTGGTCGCCAGGTCTGTTGCCGGGCCTGTTGCCGGCAGGGTCAGCGCACTGCTGCTGTGTTTCGACCCCCATTCCATATTCCTTTCGCAGCTGTGCCGGTTCTATGCACTGCACGGCCTGACTTTTCTGCTTGCCAGCCTGGCACTGTACAGGGCGGCATCCGGGCCCCTGCGGTCCTGGAAAACGGCATTGTATGCCCTGATCAGCGCGGGATTACTGTTCTATTCACAGGTCCTGACACCGATCACCACGGTCGGGCTGGCTGTCCTCCTGCTATGGGCCGCCACTGTCATTGAGTGGCGCAAGTTGCGCACATTCACCGCCGCCGACATCGTTATCCTGGTGATCTTTGTCACGGGCGCCGCCTTCGCGGCGTACCTGTTCGTGCCATTCGGCCACATCCTCGGTTATTACCGGGGCGCCCCGATTTTCCTGGAAGAATACCGCTGGTCATTCGGCTACTACCCGGGAAGGCTGCTGGATTACTACCCGCTGATCATGGGCATCCTGCCGCTCGCCATACTCGCGGGGCTGCATCGGTTCAGACGCTTCACCTGGTTCTGTGTCGTAACCTTCGGTGTTGCGGTCATGGTACACAGCGGCGCTGCAGCCAAACAGATGCGCTATATCTATTACGTGATGCCATTCATGTACGTCCTCGCCGGCATCGGGACAGCGGTGGCATGGCCCGGCATCAAGCGTCTGTCCCGGCAGGTGCTGCTGTCAGTGCCACCTTTCCGCCTGCTTCCCGTTTCCTGGTCAGGCCCACTGGCACTCATGCTTTCCACGCTTGTCGTCCTGGCTGCCGTCATGTCGAACAAGGGATATCGTGTCACCTACGGGATGCTCACCGCCACCCATGCCGACTGGCCGGCCAACTACTACGATCACATACCTTCCGACTGGGCAGCGGCAACACCGATGCTGAAAAAACTCGCCGCGGATTCCGACGTAATCATCAGTTCATCAGGCATCAAGGCATTATATTATCTGGGGCGTTTCGACTACGATCTGCTGTTGACCCTGACCAGGGAAACCACCACAGGCAGGGAATTCGGCAACGATAACAGGCACGGACAGCCCGTCATCGCGTCACCGCAAGCGCTTGCAACCATCGTTGCGGAAAACAAGTCAGGCATCGTCATTATCGACGAGATACACTGGCGCCAACCGGCATTTGTGCCTGATGAAGTCGCCGACTATCTCGAACAGCACTTGCAACGTCTGTACATGCCCGGGCAGTGGCGTCTGATTGTTTTTCGCTGGCCTGTGGCGGGCAACAGGTGAGCGCTCCATGCACGCACATCTGGCATCTGTCCAGTCCACAGCGACCATGACACATCAAACCAGAAAACCCGCCTGAAGGCTGTTCAAGGTGCTGTTCAATTCCATCGGCTTTTTCTGTTTCTCATCACGGTTCTGCTGACCTACCAACTGCTGCCGCACCGCTGGCAAAACCGCCTGCTGCTTGCAAGCTATATTTTTTATGGCAGCTGGGGCTGGAGGTTTCTGCCGCTGATCCTGGTAAGTACCCTGGTCGACTTCTACTGTGGCGCCGCCATGTATTCGGCATCCAGCCCGAAACGGCGCAAATAGCTGCTGACAGTCAGCCTGGCGGTAAACCTGGGACTACTCGGAACATTCAAGTACCTGGGCTTCTTCGTGGAGAGTTTCATCGAGCTGGCTGATTCGGTCAGCATGCAAATCAACCCGGTCAGCATACAAATCATCCTGCCCGTTGGCATCTCGTTCTATACATTCCAGATACTGAGCTACACGATCGACATCTATCACCGCTGGCTCGAACCCGAACCACGGCTTCTCAATTTTGCCCTGTTCGTGGCGTGCTTTCCGCAGCTGGTCGCCGGACCGATGAGCACGCCAGCCGGCTCCTGCCGCAAATCCGCATGCCTCGACGTATCACCATGGAGCACCTGGCCGATGCCGCCTGGCTGATGCTATGGGGCTACTTCCTGAAGATTTTCGTTGCCGACAATCTCGCGCCTGTCGCTGACAGGCTGTTCGCCGCAGACACTCCGCCGAACGGTGTGGATGTTCTGCTAGGCCTGTATGCGTTCGCTTTCCAGATTTTTGGCGATTTCGCAGGCTACTCGTCGATTGCGATCGGCGTCGCCAGGCTGTTTGGAATTTCCCGGTCCACCAATTTCCTGTTTCCGTATTTTGTTTCCAACCCGCGGGATTTCTGGCATAACTGGCACATCAGCCTGTCGACGAGGAATCCCGATGTTTTGCACGCAACCACGTGGTCACGGATCTGAACATGGCCAGAACCAGCGCGAAAGCGGCAACAGTCGCGATTTCCGAGA
>Ga0055476_10000453_pt1 | contig 10825 bp, 10 predicted proteins | sample Muzzi_CordC_D2_FD_57682 | JGI IMG/M metagenome (GOLD analysis project Ga0055476, IMG submission 57682) | Wetland microbial communities from San Francisco Bay, California, USA, that impact long-term carbon sequestration - Muzzi_CordC_D2 | ecosystem: Environmental > Aquatic > Marine > Wetlands ... | reverse complement strand
GGTGTACACGATCGCCGCGACGCCCGCGTCTTCGAAGCGCTTGGCAACGTCGACCGCGAGAGCATCGCTCGCCTCGAGCCAACCCTCCACCGCCACTCGCCCGTCGCGAGCGTCGATGCCGACGACGATCCGCCGCGGGTGACGCCTGGCGGCCTCACGGACCAGTTCGGGGTCGCGCAGGGCCACCGTCCCGAGGATCACGCGGTCGACGCCGAGTTCCAGCGCGGCTTCGACCGCGGCAACGGTCCGGATGCCGCCGCCGAGCTGAACCGGGATCTCGCCCGCACCCGCGACGATGGCGGCGATGGCAGCGCCGTTGCGGGTCTCGCCCGCCTTGGCTCCGTCGAGATCCACCACGTGCAGCCGAGCGAGCGCATGCGCGGCGAAACCCGCAGCGACGGCGCCGGGATCCTCGCCGTAGATCGTCGCTGCGTCGTAACGGCCCTGCGCGAGTCGTACGCAGCGACCGTCGAGCAGATCGATGGCGGGAATGAGTTCGAAGGGGGCGATGGGGGGCTCGCTTTCGTTTCGGGATCGCGCCAGCGCGCGCTACCTGGCGTCGGCCAGCAAATCCGCGATCGCTTCGGCGCCGCGCTGTGCGATCTCGTGCGCGGTCAACCAATGCTGCATCAGAGCTGCGTCGTGAAGGTCGCTGCCGGACTTCTCCGGCGGCGGCGGTTGGGTGTAATCGTAGCGCGCCGACCAGAGTTTGAATCCGTCGGGCGCTTCGTAGAGGGTCACCTGGAAGACCACGCTCGCCGGGTGCCGGCCGGGCGTCGTGGCGCCGCGGGCATCGCGATAGCGCAGCACCTCGCCCACCAGCACGCTGGTGGCGCCGAGGTGGTTTCCCGCTCCCTCGGCGTAGATCTGCGCATCGATCACCGCGGTCGCGCGAGGAACATCCTCGAAGGCTCGCGCGAATTCATCGACCGGGACGATCTCGATGCCTTCTGCGAGTATCGCCTCGGTCACCTGCTGCGTCACGCGTTGGGTCGCGAGCTCGGGCGGGACGCCGCCGAGCCGGCGAGACCCCTCGTAGAGGCGGTGGGCGTAGAACGGAACGATCGCCACGCGCGCCAGTGCCGGACCGATCGGCGCGTAGCTCTGCGCGTCGACGTGATGGGTGTTGGTCGCACACGCCGCGAACGAGAGCATCAACGCCAGCGACAGCGAGCTTCGACGCAGCGCTCGCGCGATCAAGACCGCACCCAAGCGGCGTAGGCATCGAGCAAGGTGCGCCCCGCCTGCTGGCTCTTCTCCGGGTGGAACTGCACCGCGAAGAGCTTGTCGCTCGCCACCGCGGCCGCGAATTCACCACCGTATTCGGTGACGCCGACGGCATCGCCGGGTCGCGCCACGACCGCGCGGTACGAGTGGACGAAGTAGTAACAGTCCTCGGCCGGCATGTTGTCCAGCATCGGATGGGAACCGCGAAAGCGCACGCGATTCCAACCGATGTGGGGCACGCGCAGGATCGTGCCGTCGGTGTCGCGCTCGGCGAAACGCTCGACCCGGCCCGGCAACAATCCGAGCCCCGGCGTCACGCCGTGTTCATCGCTCTCGTCGAAGAGGACCTGGAGCCCGAGGCAGAGCCCGAGATACGGGCGTCCCGCCTCGATGGATTCCCGCACGGCGTCGTCGAGCCCCTTCTCGCGCAGGTTCGAAATCGCGTCCGCGAAGGCGCCGACACCGGGCAGCACCACGCCGTCCGCCCCACGCACGGCTGCCGGATCGCCCATCACCCGCGGCTCCAGGTTCGAACGCTCGAGTGCCTTCGCCACGCTGCGGAGGTTGCCCGCGCCGTAGTCCACCAACGCGATGATCGGAGCAACGGGCATCGCGAGCTACAGCGCCCCCTTCACCGTCGGCAGGCCGACGACACGCGGATCTCGTTCGACCGAGATCCGCAATGCGCGTGCCAGCCCCTTGAATATCGCCTCGACGATGTGGTGCGGACTCTTTCCGTAACGAAGCTCGACGTGCAGATCGAGGCCCGCATTCTGCGAGAACGCGTACAGGAAGTCCTCCGTCAGGGAAACGTCGAACTTTCCGATCCGATCGTTGGCGCATTCGACGCGGTAGACGAGATACGGTCGATTCGACACGTCGACCGCGACATCGACCTTCGCCTCCGCCATCGGCAACACGAAGAAGCCGTAACGGCGAATTCCCGCGGTCGTTCCCAGAGCTTCATTCACCGCCTGGCCCAGCGCGATCCCGACGTCCTCGATCGTGTGGTGGGTGTCCACGTCGAGATCGCCCTTGGCGCGCAGGCGCAAGTCGAACAGGCCGTGTCGCGCGAACGACTCCAACATGTGATCGAAGAACGGGATCCCGGTCGAGACTTCGTACTCGCCCGTTCCGTCGAGATTCAGCTCGACGCTGATCTCGGTCTCCTTCGTCTTGCGCTCGACCGTCGCGATGCGCCCGTCGCCGCCACTCATATCTCGATTTCCGCCTCCGCTTCGCGCGCCGCCTCTCGCTCCCGGCGGGCGCGTCGAATCTTCTGCAGCCGCAGATCCACCGAATGTCCGTGCCCGACGAGCCCTTCCATCTCCGCCAGTCGAATCACGTCGCCGCCGAGTTCGCGGAGCTTCGGCGGTTCGAAGCGCGTCACGCTCGTCCGCTTCAGGAAGTCCTCGACTCCGAGCGGCGAGAAGAATCGCGCCGTTCCCCCGGTGGGCAGCACGTGGTTCGGCCCGGCGATGTAGTCGCCGACCGCCACCGGAGTATAGTGCCCCAGGAAGATCGCTCCGGCGTTCTTGACCCCCTTCGATACCGCGTCGGCGTCGTCCGTGGCGATCATCAGGTGTTCCGGCGCGTACCGGTTCGCGAGCTCGACGCACGCAGCGATGTTCTTCGCGACCACGATCGCGCCGTTCTTCGCGAGCGCGGCTTTCGCGATCTTCGCGCGCTCGAACCCCTTCAACTGGCGGGCAAGCTGCTCCTGGACCCGACTCGCGACGGCCTTGGAATTCGTGAACAGCAGGCAGCACGCCATCTCGTCGTGCTCGGCCTGGGAGATGAGGTCCGCCGCCACCCACGCGGGTGTCGCCGTCTTGTCGGCGATGATCAGCACCTCGGTCGGCCCGGCCTCGGAGTCGATGGCGACCTGCCCGAAGACCAGACGTTTCGCGGTTGCGACGTAGGCATTGCCCGGGCCGACGATCTTGTCGACGCGAGGCACGGTTTCGGTCCCGTACGCCAACGCGGCGATCGCATGGGCCCCACCCATCTTGAAGATCTTGTGTACCCCGGCGACGCGCGCAGCCATCAGCACTTCGGGTCGTATCGTTCCGTCCGCAGCGGCGGGAGTCGCCATCACGATCTCGGACACCTCGACCACCGATGCCGGCACCGCGTTCATGATCACGCTGGAGGGATAGAACGCCTTGCCGCCCGGCACGTAGATCCCGGCGCGTTCGAGCGGACGAACGCGGTGACCGAAGATGCCGCCGCCCTCCTCGCGGACCTCCCAACTCGACGGGATGCGTTTTCGGTGGAAGTCGCGCACGCGCATCGCGGCCTTGCCGAGCGCGGCGCGGTCGGCCGGGTCGGTCGCCTCGCAACCCTCGTCCCATTCCCTCGCCGTCACTTCGACGGCTTCCGCCTTGTTTCCGTCGTATTTCCGGATGCAGGCGAGCAGCTCCTCGTCGCCTCCGTCCCGGACGCGTGCGACGATCTTCGCCACCGACTTCTCGACGCTTTCGCCCTCGACGTCGCGACGGGACACGAGCTTGGCGAAACGGGCCTCGAAGCCCGCTGCATCGGCCTGCAAAACCGTGAGTATTCCCTTGGACGTCGTCCTGGTCGCCATGATCAAGTCTCCCTGCGGATGTCCGCTCCCAGGCTTCGGAGCTTCGCTTCGATGTTCTCGTAGCCGCGATCGATGTGGTAGACCCGGCTCACCCGCGTCTCGCCGCTGGCAGCGAGCCCCGCGACCAGCAGCCCCGCCGATGCGCGCAGATCCGTCGCCATCACGGGGGCGCCCATGAGCCGCTCGACCCCGCGCACGTGAGCCGAACGACCCGAAAGCGAGATGTCGGCACCCAGGCGTTGGAGCTCCGGAACGTGCATGAAACGGTTCTCGAAGACGTTTTCGATCACCACGCTCGAGCCTTCTACGAGCGTGAGGACGGCCATGAGCTGTGCCTGCATGTCGGTCGGAAAGCCCGGGAACGGCGCGGTGACCGCGCGGATACCGACCTGGTGGCGGTCCGCACGCACGCGCGCGCTCTCGGCGTCGACCTCCACGTCGCTGCCCAGCTCGCGCAGCTTTTCGAGAGTCGATTCGAGCAGCGACGGATCGATGCCCGTCACTCGCACGTCACCGTGGGTGATGACCCCGGTCGCGAGAAGTGTTCCCGCTTCGATGCGATCTCCCTCGACCCGATGCCGAACGGGCCGCAACGCCGGTACGCCCCGGACCGTGATGCGATCACTGCCCGCACCGTGGATTTCGGCGCCCATCTTCGAAAGCATGGTTGCGAGCTCGACTACTTCCGGCTCCCGCGCCGCGTTTTCGATGACGGTTTCACCCCGCGCGAGCGTCGCGGCCATCAAGACGTTCTGCGTGCCGTTGACGGTCGTCAGGTCGAACGCGAGTCTCGCCCCCACGAGCTCGGCAGCCGTCGCGTGGACGTAGCCGTGGCTCAGCTGAACCTTTGCGCCGAGAGCCTCCAGCCCCTTCAGGTGCTGGTCGACCGGACGTACGCCGATCGCGCAACCACCCGGCTCGGACACGCGGGCGCTGCCGAAGCGCGCAACCAGCGGTCCCAGCACCATGAACGATGCGCGCATCTTGCGCACGAGGTCGTATGGCGCTTCGAGGTTGTCGACACCGCGCGCGTCGATCGACAGCGTGTGGCCGCTCGCGTCGTTCCAGTCGGCCTTCGCTCCGAGCGCGCGCAGCAGCTCGAGCATCGCCTCCACGTCCCGCAGTCGCGGAGCGTTCTCGAGAACGCTGACGCCGTCGGCCAGCAACGCGCCCGCCATCAGGGCCAGGGTCGAGTTCTTCGAGCCCGAGGCCGCCACTTCGCCAACGAGGCGATTGCCCCCTCGCACGACGATCTGATCCATGCTCCCCCCTCGCTTGCGACCTCCCGCCGAGCCGAATCAGCCCGCGGGCAATTGCGCCGACACCACCCGGACCCGACGACCCAGATCGCGGTGTGTACGCACGTCGGTGAAGCCTGCGTCGCGACACCAACCTGTTACCGAATCAACTTGTTCGGGCGCCAGTTCGACCGCGATGCCGGCTCCGGGCGAAAGCAGAGCCGGAGCCCGCGCGATCAACTCCGCCAGCATCGTCGTTCCATCCTCCCCGGAGAACAAGGCCAGCTCGGGTTCGTGGGCGAGCTCGGGTGGCAACGTTCCCCGTTGGCTTTCCGCTACATAGGGGGGATTCGATACGATCCAGTCGAAAATCTGCCCCGCGACCGGCTCGAACAACGATCCATGCCGCAATTCGACTCGATCCGAGACACCATTCACATCGGCATTTTCGCGCGCAATCTCAAGTGCCGCCGTCGAAATATCGGTGCCCACAAGGTGCGCCGTCGGGCGCTCCACCGCAATCGCCAGCGCCACGGCCCCGCTTCCGGTGCCGACGTCGAGCAGCCGGAGCGGGGCGTCGCCCCGGGGCAGCCGCTCCAGCACTGCCGCGACCAGCGTCTCGGTGTCCGGACGCGGAACCAGCACGTCGGCCGTGACCTTGAGCGGCAGCGACCAGAACTCCTTGTGACCCGTGAGTTGCGCGACCGGTACGCGCTCGCTCGCTCGCTTGCGGACGAGCTCGCGAAAGGCCGCGCGGTCTCTCGGCGAGACCTCGGCCTCGAAATCCGTGAACAGCTTCAGCCGCTCGACGTCCAGCACGTGGGCCAGGAGGCATTCCGCGTCGAGCTGCGCGGTTTCGATTCCGCGCGACACGAAGTGGCGCTTCGTCCATGTCAGCAGCTCGAGAACCGTCCAGACCTTGCCGTCCACGGGAGCGGCGGTCGTCATGCTCCGGTCCCGGCGGCTTCGGCCCGGGACGCCATGAAGACATGGATCGCATCCAACATCTCGTCGAGGTCCCCCTCGATGATCGCGTCGAGCTTGTGAAGCGTGACGCCCGCGCGATGGTCGGTGACGCGAGACTGTGGATAGTTGTAGGTACGGATCTTCTCGCTGCGCCCGCCGCTCCCGACCTGCTCGCGCCGATCGCTTGCGCGCAGCTCCGCCTCGCGTTCGATTTCCTGCTCGAGCAGGCGCGAACGCAGCACCTTCAGCGCTTTGGCCTTGTTCTTGTGCTGCGATTTTTCATCCTGACACTGAACCACCAGCCCGCTCGGAAGGTGCGTGATCCGGACGGCGGAGTCGGTGGTGTTCACGCTCTGCCCTCCCGGCCCGGATGCGCGGAAGACGTCGACCCGCAGATCACCCGGATCGATCGCGACGTCGACCTCCTCGGCCTCGGGCAGCACCGCAACGGTCACCGTACTGGTGTGGATGCGGCCTTGTGATTCCGTGGCGGGCACCCGCTGCACGCGGTGTACGCCACGCTCGTATTTGAGGCGGCTGTAGATGTCCTTGCCGCTGATGTTCACGACGACTTCGCGTATGCCGCCACCGTCGGTCTGCGACATCGAAATCGGCTCGCACTTCCAGCCGTAACGTTCCGCATAACGCGAGTACATCCGATACAGGTCCCCCGCGAAGAGCGCCGCCTCGTCGCCTCCGGTTCCAGCGCGGATCTCCAGGATCGCGTTCTTCTCGTCGTTGGGATCCTTCGGAACCAGCAGAATCCGGATGCGCCGTTCGAGCTCTTCGCGCCTGTCGGCGAGCTCGGCGAGCTCCGAGCGCGCGAGCTCCTGGACTTCTTCGTCCGGATCCTCGAGCATGCTCTCGGCAGCGGCGGCTTCCACGAGTGTCGCGCGATAGGAAGCGGCCGCGGCGACGATTTCTCGCAGCGACGCGTGCTCCTTCGCAACCTCGGCGTATTCGCCCGCCGACGCGGCGACCTCGGGGTCGGCGAGTCTCTCTTCGAGCTGCGCGAAGCGCTGCTCGAAGGGAACCAGTTTGTCCAACAATTCAGACATGAGAGCCGAAGAATCCGGTGGATCGGCCGAGCTACGAATTCATCGACTCCAGGAATTCGTCGTTGGTGTTCGTAGCCTTTACCTTCTCGAGCAGGAATTCCATCGAATCGACCGGATTGAGCGGCGCGAGCACCTTGCGGAGGATGTACATCCGATTCAGGGTCGTCTCGGGCAGCAGCAGCTCCTCTCGTCGGGTCGCCGATCGGTTGATGTCGATCGCGGGGTACGTCCGCCGATCGGCGAGCTTGCGGTCGAGCACGATCTCGCTGTTCCCGGTGCCCTTGAATTCCTCGAAGATGACTTCGTCCATTCGCGAACCGGTGTCGATCAGCGCGGTGCCGATGATCGTCAGGCTGCCGCCCTCTTCCACGTTGCGCGCGGCCCCGAAGAAGCGCTTGGGCTTGTGCAGCGCGTTCGAGTCGACGCCACCCGAGAGGATCTTTCCCGAGTGGGGCACGACGGTGTTGTGGGCACGGGCAAGGCGCGTGATCGAGTCGAGCAGGATCACCACGTCCCGCTTGTGCTCGACGAGCCTCCGGGCCTTTTCGATCACCATGTCGGCGACCTGTACGTGGCGTGTCGCAGGTTCGTCGAAGGTCGACGAGATGACTTCGGCCTTCACCGTCCGCTGCATGTCGGTCACTTCTTCCGGACGCTCGTCGATCAAGAGAACGATCAGCACGACCTCCGGGTGGTTCTCCGCGATCGCGTTGGCGATGTCCTTCAGGATCATCGTCTTGCCGGCCTTCGGGGGCGACGTGATGAGAGCCCGCTGGCCCTTCCCGATCGGCGCGATCAGGTCGATGATCCGAGTCGTGATGCCGCCCGTCGGCGCCTCGAGGTCGAAGCGGTCCTGGGGGTAGAGCGGCGTCAGATTGTCGAACAGGATCTTGTGTCGCGCGTTCTCGGGCGACTCGAGATTGATCGAGTTGACCTTCAGCAGCGCGAAGTAGCGTTCGCCTTCCTTGGGCGGGCGGATCTGCCCGAGCACCGTGTCGCCGGTCCGCAGGTTGAAGCGTCGGATCTGGGACGGCGAAACGTAGATGTCGTCCGGACCGGCCAGGTAGTTCTGGTCGGGTGCGCGCAGGAACCCGAAGCCGTCGGGCAGGGTCTCGAGCGTGCCCTCGGCATAGATGCGCCCCTTCTTGGCGGTCTGCGCCTTCAGGATCTCGAAGATCAGGTCCTGCTTGCGCAGGCCCGACGCATTCTCGATCTCCAGCTCCTCGCCGAATTCGGTGAGCGCTTGCGGGGTCTTCGCCTTGAGGTCGTTGACGTGGACGCTCTCGGCATCCGGATCGCCCTCGTCGATCTCTTCTTCGAGCGGTTCGTCGTCCGGGAATTCGGAACTTCCGCCCTTGCGCGAATCGCGCGCGTTGTTCCCGCCGTTCCCCCCGCTGCGGGGCCGACGACCTCGCCCCCGGCGCGAACGCCCCGGAGCAGAATTGCTTTCGCCAGCGCGGTAATTGCTCACAGATAGGTTCTCTTTAGGTTTCGAGGGTCGTTAGGGTGGGTCCGTTTGCCAGGGGAGTCGTGTCGACTTGAAGGAGGTGCTGCTCGCCGCTTTCGGCTCGGAGCGCCCGGCTCCGGGAGGCGATCCCGGTCCGTGGGCCCGGATGGCGGTTGTAGGGTTCGGCTCTACTGGTTCGTTCGGAAACTCTGGATCAAAAGTTGATCGATAATTCCAAGGCGGCGGATCGCCAGCCGGCTGGCCTCGGCTCGAATTTCGACCGCAATGCGGCTGGGAGGCTCCAATCAGGGAGGAATGGGTGAAGGGATGGTCGGAAACCGCTATTCCCGGGATGCCCGGCGGGGGACGCCGAGCGCCGCGATCAGCAGCCGACTGAAATCGCTGTCCACAAGCCTAAAGCCAGGCTATTGCGGTGTCAAGTCTCGCGTTTCCGGGCTGCGATGAAGTGAGCCAAGCGACCGCTCCGGGATCCGTCCCGCCGATAGGAGTGGAAACGCGTCGCGTCGCAGCAAGTGCACGCATCCGGAATGCCGCCGATTGCGGTCGCGAGGAGTCCGGCGCGACGGAGAGCGAGCTCCGAGAGGCCCCCGAGATCGAGTGCGACGTGAGCCGGGCGGGTGGGCCGCGTGTTGCTCGCGAGCGAATCGCCGAAGCGTTCGCCGAGCCCGTCGAGGACCGGCGCGTCCACCTCATAGCAACACGCGCCGATGTGCGGGCCCACGACCGCGACCAGCGACCCCACGCCGCCGACGAGCTCCCCGAGAGCCGCAACTCCCGCGCCGATCACGCCGGCGGCGAGCCCGCGCCAGCCTGCGTGGATCGCCGCCACCGCCGAGCCGTCCGCGGCCGCAACGAGAATCGGCACGCAATCGGCGGTGACGACCGCGACGGCCCGGCCCGCGAGCTCCGAAGTGACTGCATCCGCGTCCGGTGGCCTCGGCCCCATGCACGCGGCGGCGGTCGCGACCGCCGCACCGTGGACCTGGTGCGGTCGCAACAGGCCCGCGCGGACCGTGCCACGCAGCCCGAATCCGTGCTCCACGCCGCAGGCCGCGAGCAACGGGTGTCGGATCCAGCCGTCGGTCACGCGCGCTCCTCCCGTGCCTCGAGCAGTGCCAGCAGCTGCTCGAGATCGTCGGGAAGCGGCGCCTCGAAACGCAGCCGTTTCCCGAGGCTCGGGTGGTCGAACCCGAGCGTGCGCGCGTGCAGGGCCGGACGGTCGAGCGCGAGCGGCTCACGCCGCGAGCGACCGTAGACCGGGTCGCTCACGACCGGCATGCCCACCGAAGCCAGGTGCACCCGGATCTGGTGCGTCCTGCCCGTCTCGGGAAAGACGGCGAGCCAGCTGCGCCCGGTGACGTGGAAGCGTCGCAACACGCGCCAGACCGTCGCGGCTTCGCGGCCGCGGTTCGAACGCACCGACATGCGTTTGCGGTCGCGCGGATGCCGGCCGATCGGCCGGTCGACCCGTCCCTCCTCGGCACCCGGCAACGCCCGAACCAGCGCGCGATATTCGCGCTCGATGCTGTGGTCGTGAAATTGTCCGGAGAGCGCGAAGTGGGCGGCATCGTTCTTCGCCACCACCATCACGCCCGACGTTCCCTGGTCGAGGCGATGGACGATCCCCGGACGAAGCACCCCTCCGACGCCCGCGAGATCTCCGCAGTGATGCAGCAACGCATTCACCAGCGTACCGGCTGGATGGCCCGGTGCGGGATGGACCACGAGACCGGCGGGCTTGTCGATCACGATCAAGTCGTCGTCTTCGTAGAGCACCGAGAGCGGAATCGCTTCGGGCGCGACCGACGACCGCACGGGTTCGGCGGGAGTCGCCTCGAGCGTATCGCCGCAGTGCACGCGACTGCTGGCGCGCGGCGATCGGCCGTTGATGCGAACGAGGTCCGATTCGATCCACCGCTGCGCTCGAGAACGCGAGATTCCGGCAAGCTCCGCCAACGCGAAGTCGACGCGCTGGCCCTCCTCGCTCTCGGCGATGACGATCTTCAATGCGGCCCCGAGCGGGCGGACGACGGCTTCAGCGACTGCTGAGGAATCTTCCGCGGGGAGTCGCGCCCGTGTCCGCCTCGAACTTCTTCATATAGCTCGTGGCAACCCGTGTCGAGTCGAGACCTACGCAATCCGCGTACGCCCGAACGAAGCCGCGGACATAGACCGGCGCAGGCAATTCGGCGTAGCGCTCCTCTTCGATGAAGCGCAGGTAGGTCGGATTGATCTTCGTGACCCCGGAGATTTCTTCGAGTTCGATGCCCGCGCGCAG